>Ga0207648_10007832_pt1 | contig 10428 bp, 10 predicted proteins | sample KBSMisM32_FD_184310 | JGI IMG/M metagenome (GOLD analysis project Ga0207648, IMG submission 184310) | Miscanthus rhizosphere microbial communities from Kellogg Biological Station, Michigan, USA - KBS Miscanthus M3-2 (SPAdes) (version 2) | ecosystem: Host-associated > Plants > Roots >... | reverse complement strand
GCGATGTGGATGGTTATGCGGTCGTGCCTGCCGCCAGTTACGGCGTCAGCACCGCGGCGCGCGCGATCGAACCGCGGTTGAAAGCGGGCGATGCGATCCTGGTCATCGCCGAGGAGTTTCCGAGCAACGTCCTGCCATGGAAAAGAGTCGCGCAGGAAACGGGCGCAACCATCGTTACCGTTCCAATTCCTGCGAACGGAAACTGGACGCCGGCAATCCTCGAGCACATCGACCGCAACATCAGGGTCGTCGCCGTCTCGCCCAGCCACTGGACCAACGGCGCGCGCATCGACCTGGAACCGGTCGGCAGCGCGTGCCGCGACATCGGCGCCATGCTGGTCGTCGATGCCAGCCAGTCGCTCGGCGCGGCGCCGTTCTCGATCGCGCAGGTCAAGCCCGACTTTCTCGTCGCGGCTGCCTACAAATGGCTGTTGTGTCCGTATGGATTTGCGGTGATGTACGTGTCCGAGCAGTGGCGCAGCGCCCGTCCGCTCGAGGAGTCGTGGCTCGCGCGCGAGCGCGCCGAAGACTTCGCCAACCTCATCAGGTACTCGGGCACGTACATGTCCGGCGCGCGCCGTTTCGATGGCGGCGAAAAATGCTCTTCGACGATCCTGCCTGGCGCGATCGCAGCGCTCGAGCAGATTCACGCATGGGGCATCGAGAACATTGCGGCGACACTGGCGGTGACAAACGCGACGATTGCAGCGCACCTGCAACGGCTCGGCTTCAAGGTTCCGGCGGAAGCCGTGCGCTCGCCGAACATGTTCGGCGCACAGTTGCCGGATTCGTACCAGGGAAATATCGTGGCCGGGTTGAGGGAGCGTGGCATCTACATCAGCCAGCGTGGCAACTCCCTGCGCTTCGCTCCACATCTGCACGTGAACGCGCATGACGTGGATCGACTTGCGCAGGCGCTGGATGAACTGGTCGGGTAGGCATGTAATCATGCGGCGGCCGAACATGCCGCTGCGCGCGGCGGCAGGCTGACTCATGAAAATCCTCGCATTGTGCGGAAGTCTGCGCGCCCGGTCATTCAGTGCCGGCCTGCTGCGCGCGGCGCGTGCGCTGGCACCGGCCGGCGTGGACTTCCGCATCTTCGATGGCCTCGGACAACTGCCGTTGTTCAATCCCGACCTGGAGCCCGATGCGCCCGCGACGGTTTTGTCGTTGTGGGATGCCGTCACCTGGGCCGACGCCATAGTCATCGCCAGCCCGGAATACGCCCATGGCCTGACCGGGACGATGAAGAACACGCTGGACTGGCTGGTCGGTCATATTCCGTTCGCATACAAGCCGGTCGCCGTTTTCAACCCTTCGTACCAGTCGCATCACGCCGACGAAGCGCTCAAGGAGACGCTGCGCACGATGGCGGCCGACCTGATCGCGGACGCGTGCGTGCGCATCCCGGTGATCGGATCGCGGGTCGACCCGGATGCCATCGCGGAGTCGGCGCAGTTCGCGCCAGCAATCCGCTCGGCGCTCCAGGCCGTCGTCGACCATGCGCGGCAACGAGATGTCAGCCTTCGCGATCAGACCGAATGACGAGGTTTGCCGCGATCTTGCGTATTACGGGTGACCAAATAACTCGTCCGAGGAGACGTTGGGTGAATCCAAACAAGGCACTCTGGGAAAAAGGCGACTTCACACGAATTGCGCAAAGCATGCGCACGAGCGGCGAAGCTCTCGTCGGGAGTCTCGGCATCACGAACGGTATGAAGGTTCTGGATCTGGGCTGCGGCGACGGCACTACCGCCGTGCCGGCGGCCAGGCTGGGTGGCGACGTGCTCGGCGTGGACATCGCCGCCAATCTCGTCGAAGCCGGAAACCAGCGGGCGAATGCCGAGGGTCTGGACAATTGCAGATTCCAGGAAGGCGATGCGTCAGACCTTCACGAACTCGCAGACAAGTCATTCGACCTGGTCGTGACCATCTTCGGCGCCATGTTTGCGCCAAAGCCGTTCGACGTGGCCAACGAGATGGTTCGCGTGACGCGGCCCGGCGGCCGCATAGTCATGGGGAACTGGATTCCAAACGACCCTACCCTGGTTGCGCAGATCCTGAAAATCAGCAGCGCCTACTCACCGCCGCCGCCGGAGGGTTTCGTCAGCCCGATGACCTGGGGCGTCGAGAACAACGTGATCGAACGATTTTCCGCGGCGGGCATTCCCAAGGGCAACATTTCCTTCGCCCGAGACACTTACAAATTCGAGTTTCCTGACGCGCCTGCGCGCCTCGTGGACGCCTTCCGAAAGTTCTACGGACCCACGATGAACGCGTTCGAAGCTGCGGAAAAGAACGGCAAGTCCGAAAATCTGCGAAGTGAGCTGGAAGAACTGTTCGTCGGTCAGAACCGGAGTACGGACAAAGACACGACGTCGATCCCGGCAACCTATTTGCGCGTGACGGTGACCGTCAATTGATGCTTCGTCGTCACGGGCGACGTGCTCAAATTTGCAACAGATAGAGCATGGACACGAGCGTGCCGGCCGCGGCGATTAGGTAGACAATGACGGCAACAGCCGCGTCCTGACGCAGTCCGAAGTCGTGCAGCGTCACGCGCAGGCGGTGCGCCGCGTGCCACAGGAACAGCGCGATCACCGCGAACAGGAACAGCTTGCCGAACCAGTGCGCGGCGAACGCATGCAGTTGCGAATACTGCATGAGCGATGGAGCATGGCCAATCGCCGCGAGCAGGAACAGCAGGACCAGCACCGGCGCCAGGAAAGCCGCCAGCGTGCCGCCCGCGGCGAACAAGCTCCAGACAATCGGTTTGTTCGACTTGGCCATGGTGTTACATGGCTCCGGCGAAAAACAGAATGGCCAGCGAAACAACGATCCACACGGCGTAGTGCGCGGCGACGATAAACTTGCCCGGCAGAAACTCTTCGCCGATCTGCACGGGCAACGCCTTCGGCGTCACGTTGAACCAGCTCGTCGCGTTGTGTACGGCGAAGATCAGCACGACCAGCAATCCGAAGATGCCCCACGGCCCTTGCAACGCCGCGACAAATGACTCGTAGGCCGACTGTCCATCGGCCAACCGTCCCAAAGCGCACAGCAGCAGCAGCGCGAACGCGCCGATGAAAATGCAGGTTATCTCGCGCGACATGTAGCGCAGATAGCGCGGGTGCCTGAAGTACCACCGCGTCTTCGACACTTCGCGCACGTACGGCCGGCGGCTCATTTTCCGGATCCTGGCAAGAGATGTTCCTTGAACCAGTCGATCGTGCTCGCGACCTTGACCTGCTGCAGCGCGGCTGCCGGATCGACCGCCTTCGGACAGACCTCCGAGCAGGCGCCGACGAACGAGCATTCCCAGACACCGGCGTGGCTCGCGATGACTTCCTGGCGTTCATCGCGGCCGCCGTCGCGCGAGTCGAGGTTGTAGCGGTGCGCCAGCGCGATCGCGGCCGGACCGAGGAACATCGGTTGCAGCGCGTATTCGGGGCAGGCCGCGTAGCACAACATGCAATTGATGCACATCGAGAATTGCCGGTACTTCATCAGCTGCGCGGGAGTCTGCTTGTACTCACCGTCGGGGATCGGTTCGTTACGCGCCGGGATCAGATACGGCTTGACGCGCTTGAGCTTGTCGACGAAGTCGTCGGCAACCGTGATCAGATCGCGTTCGATCGGAAAGTTGGCCAGTGGCTCGACGCGGATCACGCCATCGTACTCCCGCAGGAACGCGTGGCACGACAGCTTCGGTTCGCCGTTGATCATCATGCCGCAACTGCCGCACACGGCCATGTGGCAGGACCAGCGATAGTTCAGCGTCGGGTCGATGCTTTCCTTTATCGCGTTGAGCGCGTCGAGCACGACCCACTCTTCGGCACACGGGACGACGTAGCGCTGGAAACGCGGCTCGCTGTCGGCTTCCGGGTCGTAGCGCAGCACGTCGAGCTGGACGATGCGCGCGTTCACTTGTGGTCTCCCGAGTAGTCGCGCACGCCGGGCGGCGATTTCGTGACAACGACGTCGAGATAGTCGAGCCGCGGCGCTTCCGCGCCCCGGTACCAGGCCATGCTGTGGCGCAGGTAGTTGCGGTCGTCGCGCTCGGTGTGATCGAGGCGTTGATGCGCGCCACGCGATTCCTTGCGTGCCAGCGCGCTGACGGTAAGTGCTTGCGCGCAGTCGAGCATGCAGCCCAGTTCCAGCACCTGGAACAGGTCGGTGTTGAACACATTGCTCTTGTCGTTCAGCACGACCTTTCCGTAGCGCTCGCGTAGTGCGGCGATCGCATCGACCGCTTCCTGCAAGCCGGCTTCATGCCGATAGATGCCGACGTTCTTCTCCATCGTGTCCATCATTTCCTTGCGCAGTCCCGACATCGACTCGTTGCCGTCGGTGCGCGAGAACAGTTCGCGGATGCGCGCCTGCGATTCGAGCGCGCGCGCCTTGAGCGCTTCGGTTTTCGCTGCCGGCACACTCTGCGCGTGCTCGATCGCCGACAGCGCCGCGCGCTTGCCGAATACGAGCAGTTCGGTCAGCGAGTTCGAGCCGAGGCGATTGGCGCCGTTGAGGCTCACGCAGGCGCACTCGCCGGCGGCGAACAGGCCCGGCAATGTTGTCGCCGCTGCCGTGTTCGTCGAAATACCGCCCATCATGTAGTGCACGACCGGACGGATCGGCACCGGATCGGTGACGATGTCCACGCCGAGATAACTGATCGCCAGCTCGCGCACGAGCGGCAGGCGGGCATTGATCGTCCTTTCACCCAGGTGGCGCATGTCCATCAGCACGCATTCGCCCCACTTGGTCGATACCGTGTTGCCTTTCTGCAGCTCGTGCCAGTAGGCCTGGCTGACGCGGTCGCGTGGTCCGAGCTCCATCGTCTTGAGTTGCGGCTTGCCCAGCGGCGTCTCCGGGCCCATGCCGTAGTCCTGCAGGAAGCGGCGTCCGTGCTTGTTGACCAGCACGCCGCCTTCGCCGCGGCAGGCCTCGGTCAACAAGCTGCCGGTATTCGGCAGGCCGGTCGGGTGGTACTGGACGAATTCCATGTCCTTGAGCGCCACGCCGGCACGATAGGCCAGCGCCATGCCGTCGCCGGTCTTGATCGCTCCATTGGTCGTGAACGGGAACATGCGGCCGGCGCCGCCGCCGGCGATGATGACCGCCTTCGCATTGAACTGCTTGACCAGGCCGCTGCGCATTTCCATGGCGGTCAGACCCTGGCAGCGGCCGTCGTCGGTCAGCAGGTCGAGCGCGTAGTACTCATCGAAACGGCTGATCGAGGGAAATTGCAGGCTGGTCTGGAACAACGTATGCAGGATATGAAAGCCGGATTTGTCCGCGGCGAACCAGGTGCGCTGCTTCTTCATGCCGCCGAACGGACGCACCGCCACCGAGCCGTCGGCTTCGCGGTTCCACGGACAGCCCCAGTGTTCGAGCTGCAGCAATTCCTTCGGCGCTTCCTTGACGAAATACTCGACGCAGTCCTGGTCCGAGAGCCAGTCGCCGCCGCCGACGGTGTCGTCGAAGTGCAGGTCGAAACTGTCGTCCGCCTTGGTGACACCCGCCGCGCCGCCCTCCGCCGCGCAGGTATGGCTGCGCATCGGGTAGACCTTCGAGATAAGCGCAACGCGCAGTGCCGGATCGGCCTCGGCCAGCGCAATCGCGGCGCGCAGGCCGGCGCCGCCGGCGCCGACGATGGCGATATCCGTATCGATGATTTCCATGTCGTCTACACTCCGCGCGGCAGGGTGCGTTCACTCGTGGTCATGACAGCTTCGTCGCCACGATGATCTGGAAATTTCCGTGGAAGTAGGTCGTGCGCTCGCACTGCCAGCCGCCGGTTTCCTGCAGAAAGGCAAGCGGATCGTGCGTGTCCCACAACGCCAGGCCAAGCGGCTCGAACACCTTGAAGTAGGTCCAGCTCAGGGCGCGCAGCACGCGCGGTTCCGGGCGATGGAATTCGGCCAGCAGAAGTTTTCCACCCGGCGCCAGCATGCGCCCGGCTTCGCTCAGCGCCTTGCCTTTCAAATGATGCGGCAGCTCGTGCAGCAGGAAGAAGATGACATTCGCCGCGACGCTGTCACCTTCCTGTTTCATCGCCGTCGCGTCGTCCTCGAGGAATTCCACCTTGCCGGGAAACTGGCCGACCTTGCTCTCGGCGCGAACGAGTTCGTTGTGGATGATGTCGGCGATGAGGACGCGGTCGGCGCCGCCCTGAACGGCTGCTTCGACGACTCGCGGAATGACGTTGCCAAACGCGCACGAAGTAATCAGAACCTTCCTGCCTTCCAGGTCCAGCCGCCCAAGTTCGGCAATGATCTTGGAAACCAGGCGCTTGTATTGAAACAGAAGGATCGCCGCGATGAGCGGCTGGAAATCAACCAGCTTGATCAGGAACATGTTCGAATAGAGCGGATACACGTGCGCGTCCGCACTTTGCGCGCCCGTAAGGCCGCGCCACATCAGCGTGCCTCGCGTCGCCACGAAGAAGAACAGGCCGGTGCATACCAGCACCACAAGAAGGGCGGAAACTCCGCTGATCATCCATGTGTTCATTGCGGCTCCCCGATGACTGTCGATTGAAAGCGTGTCCGGTCCGCCGCGACCCTGCCGGTCAAGGCGCGTCGCCGGCGTTCGGGCTTACCTGTGCGCGAATAAGCCACATGATTCTCACTACGATCCGTGGCAGGTTCGAACCTAATGGTCCGGCGAAGGCTGCGTGTTGACTTGGATCAAGCACGATGGCGGGAAGGGACGATCCTAGAGTCCGCCCTCCGGTTAGTCCATCGCCGGACCCTGTCGTTCCGAAACGGCGGCGGGGAACCGGCGGTGGTCGTGCTGCAGCCGTTTCAGGGGTTCCCAGGTGAGGCGGAGAGCCATGATCAGCCGGGAATTTGCCGCGCAGTTCGCCACCGACTGGATCGCGGCATGGAACAGCCGAGACCTCGCCAAGGTACTGGCGCACTACGCGGACGATTTTGAAATGTCCTCGCCGTATATCGCGCGGATCGCCGGCGATCCGCGCGGCATGCTGATGGGCCAGGCGCACGTTGGCGTGTACTGGGCCAAGGCGCTCAATCGCATGCCGGAATTGCACTTCGAACTGATCGAGGTGCTGGCTGGAGTCGACAGCGTCGTCATCTGTTATCGCGGCATCAGCGGCAGCGCGGCGGAAGTCTTCTTCTTCGATAAGCTCGGCACGGTGATCAAGGCATTCGCGCATTACGCGCAGGACATCTGATTTCGCCTTGCCTCTTGGGAATGGTTTCCCCGGAATCGCCGCGCACTGCGTTCAAATGCGTCGGCACGGCGCGATTAGAGCGCCTGACAGAGGTAGCAGGTCGCGGCCGCGGATGGCAGGCGAACGCGTGGGTCATTGCGCGCCCGTGCGTCCTGAATAGACCGACTTGGGGCCGCCGCGCTAGTCGTCGAAACCGGACGCGAAAATCGTTGCAATGTCGCAATTCATGTACCACGGTGTGGTCGCCGTGGCGACGTTCCATGCGGTATTTGGAATCGGTGCGAGCCGATTCGTGCCCGAAACCTGGCTTGCCGAGCACAAATTCGAACCACCCGGAGCCAGATTGTTCGGAGTTGGCGGATCGGGTGCAACGCCCGTAAGCCGATTGCCGCCAATGAAGAAGTAATGCAGCTGCGTCAATCCGGCCAGCGCTGGAATTGCGCCGCGCAGACGATTGTCGCTTACGTTGAAATAGTACAGTTCGCCCAGTCCGGTCAGATCCGGAATCGTGCCATCGAGTCGATTCATCGATACATCGAACTCGTTCAGCTGGCGCATTCCGCCGAGGCTCGGGGGCGATCCGTCAAATTGGTTGGCGAACGCATCGAAAGCGCGAAGATCCGTCAGTGCATCGAGTGCCGGAAGCGCTCCGCCAAGTTGATTGATGGAGACATCGAAGTATTGCAGATGAGTCAGGCCATCGAGCACGGGAAGCGTTCCGGAAAGGTGATTGTCGAGGAGGAAGATTTCTGTGACATGGTCGGGCACGCTGCATCCGATCCCTTCCCAGGTGCATTCGCTGCCCGGTTCGCCCTGCCAACCCAGATGCGACGTCCAGTCCTGGCCATTGGTGCTCGTGTAAAGACTATCCAGTGTTGCACGCTCGGTTGCCGGGATCGCGCCTTGTGCGACGCTCGAGGCCAGCAGGCCAAGCGCGAGGAGCGACTGTACCGGCATTGACCGAACGCGTTGCCCATGCCGGGAAGATGACAGGAGTTCGAACTTTTCAGTGCATTTCTGTTGGGTCAACGGGCGCAGCACACGAGCGGCAAGCATTCGACATTCCCGGATTGGAATCAGCGTTTGAGAAAAGAGTTTGACCGTCCGACTGCCACATGAAGCTGCTTCGCGCGGCGAACCGGCGCACGGCTCGAGTGGCATGGAGTATCCGTAATCACGAGGTGCGCGAGCACTGCCGATGGAAAGGTCGAAGCACCTGTCCAATGGCAGGCGACCACCACTGACATCGCGCGGACAATCACACCTGCGCGATGGGTTGTGCGTTCGCCAGCACAAGAAATGGGCAGCCTCAACGAAAAGTCGCATCGCATTCCGGAACACCGTTCTTCGATCTTGTAGAGCCGCAATCAGGAGCGCCGTTGTCCGGCAGCATGACGAAAGACTTGCGATCGTTCGTTGCATTCGTCCTGTGCGCTGCCAGCGCGCTGGCGCACGCGCAGTCGAACTGGATCTGGGCCAACCCGTCACCGCAAGGCAATACATTGCGTGGCGCAACGTGGCACGTCGGTCAGTTCGTTGCCGTCGGAGAGAACGGCACGATTCTGACATCGTCGGACGGAAGCGATTGGACCATACGAACCTCGAATACGACCAAGACGCTTGCAAGCGTCGTCTGGCACGACAGTCAATTTGTCGCAGCCGGCGAAGATGGCACGGTTCTGACTTCCGCCGATGGCGTCGCGTGGACGAAGCGGTCATCGGGGACCAATGCATTTCTCAACGGCCTCGCGGAGAACAGTGCCGGGCTGGTTGCGGTGGCGGACGATGGCGCCATTCTGACCTCGATTGACGCCGTCACCTGGACCGCGCGCAACTCGACGGCGACCGACAATCTTCATGCCGTGGCCTGGAATGGGAGCCTTTTTGTTGCGGTGGGCGGATCGCCGGATGACTTCACCAGTGCGACCGTCTTGACTTCGCCGGACGGTGCCACGTGGACGCCCCGTGACCCGGTTTCCGCGCGATGCCTGTTTGCGCTGGTCTGGAACGGCGCCCAATGGATGGCGGTCGGGGGCAGCGGCGCGCAGCTGACGTCTGCCGACGGGCTGACCTGGAAACTCGGCAACACCGGGAGCGGGGTTGCGCAACGCGGTCTGTGGTGGAACGGCGCGACGTTCATTGCCGTGGGTCAATTCGGCACGATCCTGACTTCGGCCGACGGCGATATGTGGGCCGATCGCTCATCGGTAGCGGTAACCGGGGGGCACGATTTGTTCGGCATTGCGGGCGACGGCAGTCAATCAGTGGTCGTCGGCGCCAAAGGTACGCTGCTGGGTTCGACGGCCATTGACGCGAGTTCATGGACTCGGCGTTCGTCTGCAATCGCAAACGCCTCGCCGTCGGATATCGTCTGGGATGGCAGCCAGTTTGTCGTGGCGGATTTCAATCGAGGCCTGCTGATATCACCGGACGGGATCGGCTGGTCGGTTCGTTCCGGGCCTAATTTCCCGATCTCGATTGCCTGGACCGGTACCCAGTTTGCACTGACGACGGAACTCGGCGAAGTCTGGACTTCGCCGGACGCGATGACCTGGACGAATCGATCCGCACTGCTGTTCCCGTACAACGCCGTCGCCGGCAACAGCACGACGATCGTCGCAGTCGGTGGCAGGGACACATTCGCGATGTTCATCGCGACGTCCGAGGATGGCGGCAGCACCTGGAAGGATCACAGCCTCATGACGACCACAGACCGCCTGCAGGCGATTGTGTGGAATGGCAGCCAGTTCGTCAGCGTCGGCTCGCACGGCAGAATCATGACTTCTCCCGATGGCACGACGTGGGCGCCGCGCAATTCAGGGACGGCCGCTTTCCTCAGCGGCATTGCCTGGGATGGCCATCAGTTCGTCGTTGTCGGCGATACGGCGTTCCTGACTTCACCGGACGCTGCAACATGGACGGCGCATGCCTGGGGGGCGCTGCCGGCAGCTGCCGCAATCGCCTGGAACGGCCATGCCTTTGTCGCCGTGGGTGACCACGGTGCGATTCTCTCATCGACCGATGGTGTCGGCTGGGATCAGGTACCGGCATTGACGAATCACCCGCTCTCCGCGGTCACGGGCAGCGGCGGCCCCGTCGGCCGGTTCGTGGCTACCGGCGATTTCGGCGATCTGCTCTACAGCAACGACGATGTTTTCGTGGACAGCTTCGAGGCCGTGGCCGGCAAACGTCCGTCGCTGCGCGTCGTGGCCCTACCCGGCAATCGCTAG
>Ga0207648_10007830_pt1 | contig 10429 bp, 10 predicted proteins | sample KBSMisM32_FD_184310 | JGI IMG/M metagenome (GOLD analysis project Ga0207648, IMG submission 184310) | Miscanthus rhizosphere microbial communities from Kellogg Biological Station, Michigan, USA - KBS Miscanthus M3-2 (SPAdes) (version 2) | ecosystem: Host-associated > Plants > Roots >... | reverse complement strand
TCGCAAGATCACGCCGCCGGAGGAACGGCGCACGCGATAATGGGTGCCTCTTCCATACGTGATGGAGCAGTTCATGCGGGCGTTAGTCAACGGTGTGATCACAGCCGTCGGTGTCGTTGGAATGGCAATCGTGACGGCTGCGTCAGCGAAGGTGCAGGGGATCGAGAGCCGCTTCGCCGAGGTGAATGGACTGAGGATGCACTACCTCGTCGCCGGGAACGGCGGGAGTCCCGTGATCCTGCTGCACGGCTACGCGCAGAACAGCCACATGTGGCGACCGCTCATGATGGAACTGGGCAAGACGCACGTCGTCATCGCCCCCGACCTTCGCGGTTTCGGCGACACGACCAAGGCCGAAGCCGGGTACGACAAGAAAAGCATGGCGCAGGATGTCCACGCGCTCGCCCGATCGCTCGGCATAAGCAAGGCCGGTATCGCCGGACACGACATCGGCCTCATGGTGGCTTACGCCTACGCCGCGCAGTTCCCGGGGGAGGTCGCGCGCATCGCGTTGCTCGACGCGTTCATTCCCGGCGTGGGCGACACGACCAACCTCTTCCTGCTCAAGGATCTGTGGCACTTTCACTTCTACGGGCCCACACCGCTCGCCCTCGTCAAGGGACGCGAGCGCACGTATTTCGAGCATTTCTGGAACGACTTCGCGGCCGATGGCCGCAAGTCGGTTTCCGAGGCCGACCGCCGCTTCTACGCCGGCAAGTACGCCCAGCCGGGTGCGATGAAGGCCGGCATGGAAGTGTTCCGCGCGTTCGACCAGGACGCCAGGGACAATGCCGAATTCGCCAAGACCAAGCTCGCGATGCCGATGCTCGTCCTGGGCGGTGAGAAATCGGGCGGCGATTTCCTCATCACGCAGGCCCGCATGGTCGCCGCCAACGTCGACGGCGTCATCGTCACCGCGTCCGGCCATTGGCTCATCGACGAGGCGCCGGGCCAGGTGATTCCGAGACTCGTCGCATTCTTTCAATAGGCGCCGTCAAGACCGGTGGCGCTATTTCAGGAACCCGCTCATGCGGGTGATCTGCGAGCTCAACCGGTCGTTCTCGGCATCGTCGATGGCGAGCACCCGACGCTGCATCGGTGTCAAGGCCGCCACGGTCTCCGGACGCAACAGCGCCTTCTGGTACTGCTGTTGCGGCTTGTCGTTGCGCGTGTAGAACCCATGCAGCGCCCGGCGGCAACGGTCGGTGCCGTTGGCCGTTCCCCCGTGCCACAGGTGCGTATTCATGACCACGACGGTCCCCGCCTTCCCGGTCACCAGCGCTTCGCCGGGGACGGGACCGGTCATGCCGGGGTCCGGCAGACGGCGCCAGGTGTGGGAGCGCGGAATCATGCGCGTGGCGCCGTTCTCCGCGGTGAAGTCGTCGAGCAGCCAGATCGTGTTGCAGACCCAGTAGCCGGCGTCATCGGCGACCGCGCCGGCATCGACATGCAAAGGCTGCGATTCGCCGTTGTGCGGATTGGCCGAGCGTGCGTTGAGACTGCTCAGCTTGTATCCGGGGCCGATGACATGCTCGATGCACTCGAGGATCTCCGGCATCGTGACCAGCTCGGCGAATACCGCCCCCTTGTCGACCAGATTCGCCAGGCGACGCGTGCCCGGCTCGGGCCGGAACTCGGACCCGGCCTCGTCGCCTTCCTGTTCCCACAGCGTTTCGACGCGCTCGCGAAGCTCCGCGAGCAACTGCGGCGAAACGAAATCGGGGAGGACGAGATAGCCGAGGTCGTCGAGCTGCCGTTTCTGGTCCGGTGTGAGCATGGCGGCCTCCTTTCCGACCCAGTCACTCGACGGTGACGCTTTTCGCGAGATTCCGCGGCTTGTCGACGTCGGTCCCGCGGATGATCGCCGCGTGGTACGCGAGCAGCTGCAGCGGCACGACGTGCACGATCGGCGACAGCGCGCCGGCGTGCTCGGGCACGCGGATCACGTGGATGCCGTCGCCGGCCTGGATCGCGCTGTCCTTGTCGGCGACGACGTAGAGCTCGCCGCCGCGCGCGCGCACCTCGTGCAGGTTGCTCTTGAGCTTCTCGAGGAGCGCATCGTTGGGCGCGATCGCGACGACGGGCATGTCCGCGTCGACGAGCGCGAGCGGACCATGCTTGAGCTCGCCGGCCGGGTAGGCCTCCGCGTGGATATAGCTGATCTCCTTGAGCTTGAGCGCGCCTTCGAGCGCGATCGGATAATGCATCCCGCGCCCGAGGAACAGCGCGTGCTGGCGCGGCGCGAAGCGCTCGGCCCACGCGATGATCTGCGGCTCGAGCGCAAGTACCGCCTGCAGCGCGACCGGCAGGTGACGCATCGCCTTGAGGCACGCGTCGGACTCCTCGTCCGTCGTCTTCCCGCGCACCTGCGCGAGCGCGAGCGTCAGCAGGAACAGCGCGGCGAGCTGGGTCGTGAACGCCTTGGTCGACGCGACGCCGATCTCGACGCCCGCGCGCGTGACGTAGGCGAGCTTGCACTCGCGCACCATCGCGCTGGTCGCGACGTTGCAGATCGTGAGCGTGCGCTCCATCCCGAGCGTGCGCGCGTGCTTGAGCGCGGCGAGCGTGTCGGCCGTCTCGCCACTCTGCGAGATCGTCACGACCAGCGACCTCGGGTTCGGCACGCTTTCGCGGTAGCGGTACTCGCTCGCGATCTCCACCTGCGTGGGGATCCGCGCAATGGCTTCGAGCCAGACCTTCGCGGTCAGTCCCGCGTAGTAGCTCGTGCCGCACGCCAGGATCAGCACCGAGTCGACGTCCTTGAAGATCCGGTGCGCCTGGCTGCCGAACAGATCGGGCGTGATGCCCTCGACGCCTTCCAGCGTGTCGGCGATCGCGCGCGGCTGCTCGAAGATCTCCTTCTGCATGTAGTGGCGGTACGGGCCGAGCTGCGCCGCGCCGGTCCACGCGGCGACGCGCTTGACCTCGCGGTCGACGCGTGCGAAGCGATCGGTCCCGTCGATCCGGTGCTCGATCCAGTGGCGGCCGAGCTGCAGGTCGGCGACGTCGCCTTCCTCGAGGTACACGATGCGCTCGGTCACGCCGGCGAGCGCCATGGCGTCGGACGCGAGGAACGTCTCGCCGTCGCCCACGCCGAGCACCAGCGGCGAGCCGAGGCGCGCACCGACCACGCGATGCGGCTCGTCGCGGCTGAACACGGCGATCGCGTACGCGCCGTGCAGTTCGACGACGGCACGCTTGACCGCGTCGAAGAGGTCGCCGTCGTAGTGCAGGTCGACGAGGTGCGCGATCACCTCGGTGTCGGTCTGGCTCGCGAACGCGTAGCCGCGCGCCTCGAGCTTCGCGCGTAGCCCCTCGTGGTTCTCGACGATGCCGTTGTGGACGACCGCGATGCGCCCCGGACGCGAGGCGGTCGCGTCCTTGCCGGTGCCGTGCGAGAAATGCGGGTGCGCGTTGTGGACGGCCGGCGCGCCGTGGGTCGCCCAGCGCGTGTGCGCGATGCCGGTCGTCCCGATCACGCCTTCGCGCCTGACGAGCGCGTCGAGCTCGGCGACGCGCTCGGTGCTGCGCGAGCGCTTGAGCCCGCCGTCCTGCCAGACGGCGACGCCGCAGCTGTCGTAGCCCCGATATTCGAGGCGCTTCAACCCCTCGACGAGGATCGAAACGATGTTCCGTGAGCCGACGGCTGCAACGATTCCGCACATGGGGTCGTAAGCTACCCGGATCGGCCGGAAATTGTCGCGCAAATATCTAGCCTCATTGCAATATTATTGACTTTCACAATCCCACTGCAATAATATTGCATCATGGAACTCGATGCGATCGATTTACGCTTGCTCGACCAGCTCCAGAAGGACGCTTCGCTCGACAACCAGGAGCTGGCCGCCTGCGTCCATGTCTCGCCGGCGACGGCTCTGCGTCGCGTCCGGCGCCTGGCCGACGCCGGCTACATCGAGCGCACCGTCGCGCTCCTGTCGACGGACAAGCTCGCCCCGGGCCTCTCCGCGATCGTCGAGGTGACGCTCGAGCCGCAGACCGCGCAGACGCTCGACGCGTTCGAGGCGCGCGCGACGCGCGACGACGCCGTGCAGCAGTGCTACCGGACCGCGAGCGGTCCCGACTTCGTGCTCTTCGCGACCGTCGTCGACATGCCGGCGTGGCACGCGTTCCTGCAACGGTTGATGACCGACGAGCTCCGCGTGCGCAACGTCAGGAGCTACTTCGTGGCGAAGCGCGCGAAGTTCGCCCCCGCGATTCCGCTGCCTTCGCACAAGTAGCGCACACGCAGGCGGCGCCCTTCGCGTCGTCGTCGAGCGCGTCGAGGAACTCCGCGGTGAACGTCGCCCGCGTGCACCAGCACGGATCGCTCGACCCGCCTGCCATCGCGCAGTCGTTCGGTCCGCCGCACGCCGGACAGCGCGACGGATCCGCGTTCACTTTCGCGGTTTTTTCGACGGCCGCTTCCAGCCCTGGACCGTCGTCTGCCGCGCACGTGCGACCGTGAGCTCGCCGGGCGGCGCGTCCTTGCTGATCGTGCTGCCGCCGGCGACCGTGGCGCCGGCGCCGACCTCGATCGGCGCCACCAGCACGACATTCGAGCCGATCGACGCGTCGTCGCCGATCGTCGTCCGGTTCTTGTTCGCGCCGTCGTAGTTCGCGGTGATCGAGCCCGCGCCGAAGTTGACGCGCTCGCCGATCGACGTGTCGCCGACGTAGGCGAGGTGGTTCGCCTTCGAGCCGCGGCCGAGCGTGCTCGCCTTGACCTCGACGAAGTTGCCGATATGCACCTCGTCGGCGAGCGTCGTGCCGGGGCGGATGCGCGCATACGGGCCGACCCACGCATTCGCGCCGATCCTCGCGCCGTCGACGATCGAGAACGCGCGCACCTCGCTGCCGGTTCCGACCTCGCAGTCGCGCAGCACGCAGTGCGGGCCGACGCGGGCGCCGTCGCCGAGCACGACGCGCCCCTCGAAGATGCAGCCGATGTCGATCGCGACATCGCGGCCGCAGCTCAGCGTGCCGCGCAGGTCGAAGCGCGCGGGATCCGCGATCGTCGTCCCCGCGCGCATCAGCGTCTCCGCGAGCCTGAGCTGCACGATGCGCTCGACGTCCGCGAGCTGCGCGCGGTCGTTGATGCCGCGCGTGTCGCGCTCGTCGGGCGCGATGACCGCGTCGACCGTCACGCCGTCGGCAATCGCGGCGCCGACGACGTCGGTCAGGTAGTACTCGTTCTGCGCGTTGTGCGGCGCCAGCTTCGCGACCCACGCGGCGAGTAGCGCCGTCGGCGCCGCGAGCACGCCGGTATAGATCTCGTCGATCGCGCGCTCGGCCGGCGAGGCGTCGCGGTCCTCGACGATGCGCTTCACGCTGCCCGCGCCGTCGCGAACGATGCGGCCGAGCCCCGACGGATCCGGGGCTCGCGCGGTGAGCAGCGCGAGATGGCCGCGCGCCCCGCGCTCGGCAAGCGTGTGCAGCAGCGGCGACGGAATGAGCGGGGTGTCGCCGTTGATGACGACGGTGACGCCGTCGCGCGGCAACTGCGCGAGCGCGACGCGCACCGCGTCGCCGGTCCCGCGCGGCGGATCCTGGCGCACGAAGGTCAGCCCGCTCGATGCCAACTCGCGCTCGACGTCGTCGGCACCGTGCCCCACGACCACCGCGATCGCGACCGGCTGGATCGCGCGCGCAGCGTCGAGCACGTGCGCGAGCATCGGCCGGCCGGCGATCGGGTGCAGCACCTTCGGGCGCGCCGAGCGCATTCGGGTGCCTTGGCCGGCGGCCATCACGACGACGTGGACGGGAGAGGCGGACATCCTTGGGCGAAGGAGCGCGTGAGCCGCGCCATTCTACAAGGGGGGCTCCGAGGGCGAGGTATTCTCGGGCCGTGACGATCCTGGCGGTCTTCAACCAGAAGGGCGGCGTCGGCAAGACCACGACCGCGCTCAACCTGCTCGCGGCCATTGCGCACGCGGGCAAGCGGCCGGTCGGCATCGATCTCGACCCGCAGGGCCATCTGTCGCACGTGTTCGGCACGGAGCCGCGCAACGCCGACAACACGATGTACGGATTCTTCATGCGCCAGCGTCCGCTCGCGGAGATCGCGCACGTCAGCAAGAGCGGCGTGGTCGTGTGCCCGGCGCACATGGAGCTCGCGAAGCTCGACGCGTTGCTCGGCAAGGGCGTCAACGTGGTCACGCGGCTGCGACACGCGCTGCGGACCAAGGACGCGGCGATCACCGGGCCGGTCGTGATCGACTGCTGCCCGCTGCTGAACGTGCTGTCGCTCAACGCGATCTTCGCGTGCGACCTGGTGGTGGTTCCCGTCTCGGCCGACTACCTGGCCGTCCAGGGCGCCAAGGAGGTCGAGCGCGCGCTCAACGCGCTCGAGCCGGTGTTCAAGCAGCGGCTGCCGCGCCGTTACGTGATCACGCGCTTCGACATGCGCCGCAAGATGAGCGCCGAGGTCGTGGATGCGATGGCGAAGTCGTTCCGGCAGGAGGAGGTCTGCGTGACCCGGATCCGCGAGAACGTGAAGCTGGCGGAGTCGCCAGCCGAGGGGCTCGACGTGTTCCGCCACGCGCCCGACAGCCGCGGGGCGCACGACTACACGTCGTTGCTGGAAGAGCTAGTGGGTGCCGGCTTTCTGCGCTGAGGCGCTGATCATGCCGATCACGCCTTCGACGTCGAGCGTGTCCAGGCGCCGAGGGACCGCGCTCTCGCGGCACTCGATGATTTCGCACTGGTGATACATCTGCCGCAGGCGCCGCTCGGCGTCGCCCTGCGTGCCGGCCATGATGTGGATGTTCTCCACGCGCTGGCCGTAGCGCGTCTTGATCGAGAATCCGAACCGAACCATCGCTCCTCCTGCACCCGCTCCCTCGGGGGCCTGCCCTGATGCAAGTCCCGTTCCCAACTGTCGCAGCGTGACGACACCTTACGCCGAAAACGTCGAGCCGGTGCCCCCGGGGAGTGCGGTTTATCGGGAAGTCCTTGATTCGCTTACACGCATGAAGTTAGTGGGCACTGACCCATCGGTCGTGCTCTGGCCGATGAGCGGCGGCGTGTCCTCGGACATCTGGCGCGTGGACGGCCCTTCGGGGACGTTCTGCGTCAAGCGAGCACTCGCTCGCTTGAAGGTCGCGGCCGACTGGCGCGCGCCGGTCGGGCGCAACCGCAACGAGGTCGCGTGGTTTCGCACGGCCGGGGCGATCGTGCCCGAAGCGGTCCCGGCGATCCTCGGCGACGACCCCGCCGGCGGTTCGTTCGCGATGAGCTACCTCGCCCCCGACCGCCATCCGGTTTGGAAGGCGCTGCTGCGCGACGGGACGGTCGACCCGGCGACCTCCCGCGCGGTCGGCGACGTGCTGGGCCGGATCCACGCGGCGACCGCGGACCGACCCGACGTCGCGTCGACGTTCGCGACCGATGCCGTGTTCCACGCGATCCGGCTCGAGCCCTACCTCGAGGCGACCGGACGCGCGCATCCCGACCTGGCCGGCCGGCTCGCCGCGCTGGTCGCGACGACCGCGTCGACCCGGCGCGTCCTCGTCCACGGCGACTTCAGCCCCAAGAACCTGCTGGTCGGGCCGGCGGGCCCGGTGGTCCTCGACGCCGAGTGCGCGTGGTTCGGCGATCCGGCGTTCGACCTCGCGTTCGTGCTGAACCACCTGCTCCTCAAAGGCGTTTGGCGGCCGGCGCTGCGCGACCGTTACCTCGATGCGTTCGCCTCGCTCGTCGAGGGCTATCGTGCGCACGTCAGGTGGGAACCATGGGCCGACGTCGAGCGGCGGACGGCCGCGCTGTTGCCCGCGCTATTGCTCGCCCGGATCGACGGCAAGTCGCCGGTCGAGTACATCGTGTCCGATCCCGAGCGCGAGGCGGTGCGTGCGTTCGCGCGGCCGCGCGTTGCCGCGGCGCCACTCACGCTCGACGCGATCGCGACCGCCTGGTCGGCCCGCTGAGCGGCGCGCGTGTCTTCGCAGGCGCGCGGGACGTGGCAAACTCTCCCGATCATCGAAGGACATCTCGATTGAATCGTCGAACGTTCACTTGGGGCATCGCGAGCCTCGCCTTTGCGGGAATGCGCGTTGCTCGCGCACAGGAACCCTCCACCGCCTTGGTTGGCTTTCTTTGCGGCGAGACCCCCGCACGGTGGGTGCGCCTCGTTGCCTCGTTTCGCCAGGGCATGAGCGAAACCGGATTCGTCGAAGGAAAGAACCTCCGAATCGAGTTTCGATGGGCCGAGGGTCGGGACGCGCGCCTCCCGATGCTCGCAGCCGACCTGGTGCGGCGCCAGGTCGCCGTATTGGTCGCCACCGGAGGGCCCAATCCGGCATTGGCCGCCAAAGCGGCCACTTCCACGATTCCGATCGTCTTCACGCTAGGCGCAGATGCCGTGAAGCTCGGCCTCGTCGAGAGTCTCAGCAGGCCCGGGGGCAACATCACCGGCGTGGGATTCACGACCAGCGATGTCAACGAGAAGCGCCTCCAGTTGCTGCATGAACTCGTGCCCCATGCCAAATCGATCGCGGTGTTGGTGGCGTCCGACAACCCCAATGCCGAATCCACCATAAGGCAAACGATGGACGCCGCGCGTGCGCTCGGGCTGCAGGTGCACGTGCTGAAAGCGGCCTCCGATAGCGAGATCGGCGCGGCGTTCGCAACGCTTCCTCGGCTTCGTGCTGACGCACTCTTTGTGGGGTCTGACGGTTTCTTCTTCGATCGTCGCGCCGAGATGGCCGCGCTCGCGGCGCGCTACGCCGTGCCGGCGTGCTACGAGCTGCGCGAGTACGTCGAGGCAGGGGGGCTCATGAGCTACGGTGCGAATCTGTCCGAAGTCTATCGTCAGGCCGGCACGTACACCGGGAAGATCCTCCACGGGGCAAAGCCTGCCGAATTGCCGGTTCTCCAGCCGACCAAAGTGGACCTCGCAATCAACCGGAAGACCGCAAACGCGCTGGGCCTCACCCTTTCACAGTCGTTGCAGGTCCGAGCCGACGAGCTGATCCAGTGAAGAGCGGCACGGCTATTCAGTTGACCCGATGGGGGTGACGTCGATCGCCGCGGTCAAGTCGCGCCGCGTGTGGGATTCGCGCGGACGGCCGACCGTCGAGGCCGAGGTCGTGCTCGCCGGCGGCGCGACCGGTCGCGCGATCGCACCGGCTGGCGCGTCGCGCGGAACACGCGAAGCCGTCGACATGCGCGACGGGGGCACGCGCTTCGGCGGCCACGACGTGCTGCAAGCCTGCGAGCACGTGAAGTCGGGCATCGCACGCGCGATCGCCGGCATGGACGCGCTCGACCAGGCGGCGGTCGACGCGGCGATCGTCGCGCTCGACGGCACGCCGAACAAGAGCAAGCTCGGCGGCAACGCGACGGTCGCGGTGTCGATGGCGGTCGCGCACGCCGCGGCGGCGGCGCAGCGCGTGCCGCTGTGGAAGCACCTCGCGGGCAACGGGACGGTCACGCTGCCGCTGCCCGAGGTCCAGATCTTCGGCGGGGGCGCGCACGCCGGCCGGCGCGTCGACGTGCAGGACTTCATGGTGATGCCGCTGGGCGCGTGGACGTTCGGCGACGCGATCGCGATCGTCGCCGAGGTGTATCGCGCGGCGGGCGCACTGATGCAGGAGGCCGGCAAGACCGGCGGCGTCGCCGACGAGGGGGGCTGGTGGCCCGACTTCGCGAGCAACGAGGAGGCGCTGACAATGCTGGTGCGCGCGATCGAGCACGCCGGCCTGCAGCCGGGCCGCGACGTCGCGATCTCGCTCGACATCGCCGCGTCGGAATTCGGCCGCGACGGCATGTACACGCTGGCGCTCGACGGTCGCACGCTCGACCGCGATGCGATGTCGGTGATGCTGCTCGACTGGATCCAGCGTTTCCCGATCGTCTCGATCGAGGATCCGTTCAGCGAGGACGACCGCGTCGCGTGGATCCGCTTCGGCGAGGCCGTCGGCGGCCGCGTGCAGATCGTCGGCGACGACTACCTGACGACCAGCGCGCTGGCCGTCGAGCGCGCCGTGATCGAGAACGCGTGCAACGCGGTGCTCGTCAAGCCCAACCAGGCGGGCACGCTCAGCGAGGCGCGCGCGGCGCTCGACATGGGCAAGCGCCACGGCATGGGGACGATCGTCTCCGCGCGCTCGGGCGAGACCGAGGACGTGACGATCGCGCACCTCGCGGTCGGCTGGAACGCCGGCCAGCTCAAGGTCGGCTCGTTCGCGCGCGGCGAGCGCACGGCGAAGTGGAACGAGGTGCTGCGCATCGAGGAAGCGCTCGGAGCCGGCGCGACCTTCGCCGGCATGGCCGCGCTGCCGATCCGCCGGCCCGTGCGCACGCACGGGAAGCCGCCGGCCTAGCGATCACCGGATCAATTCGTCCGCGCGCTGCAGCAGCGATGGCGGGATCGTGATGCGGAGCGCGCTGGCGGTCTTGAGGTTGATCACCAGCTCGAACTGGTTGGGTTGCT
>Ga0207648_10007825_pt1 | contig 10435 bp, 6 predicted proteins | sample KBSMisM32_FD_184310 | JGI IMG/M metagenome (GOLD analysis project Ga0207648, IMG submission 184310) | Miscanthus rhizosphere microbial communities from Kellogg Biological Station, Michigan, USA - KBS Miscanthus M3-2 (SPAdes) (version 2) | ecosystem: Host-associated > Plants > Roots > Rhizosphere... | reverse complement strand
TACGCGGGGCAGTGGTGGTTCTCGTGGGCGGTGCCGCGCTGGGCCTATCCGCGGCGACGTGGGCACGCCTCTCGGCGCAGCAGCCGGCCCCGGCGAGCCGGATCGCCGTCGACCCCGACGACATCGCCGGCACCGTCACGAGCGCGCGTGGGCCCGAAGCGGGCGTCTGGGTCATTGCCGAGACCACCGACACCCCCACCCGGTTGCGCAAGATCGTGGTCACCGACGACCAGGGGCGGTATCTCCTGCCGGATCTGCCGGTCAAAGCGACCTTCTCGATCTGGACGCGCGGGTACGGCCTCGTCGACTCGGCGAAGGTCCGGGCGACGCCCGGCCGGCAGCTCGCGCTTCGAGCGACCGTCGCGCCCGACGCCAGAAGCGCGGCGCGCATCTATCCCGCGAACTACTGGTACTCGCTGATCAACATCCCGCCCGAATCCGAATTCCCCGGGACGGGGCCGGCCGGCAACGGCATCGGCCCGCAGATGCTCACGCAGCATCACTGGATCAGCCAGATCAAGGTCAACTGCAACGTCTGCCATCAGATGGGGAATCAGGCCACGCGCGAGATTCCCAAGGCGCTCGGTACGTTCGCCAAGAGCGTCGATGCGTGGGACCGCCGCGTGCAGACCGGCCAGGACGGGGCGGGCATGAGCCAGGCCGTCAGCGTGCTCGGGCGCGCGCGCGGCCTGCAGATGTACGCGGACTGGACGGACCGGATCGGTGCCGGCGAGGTGCCTCCCGCGCCGCCGCGGCCGCAGGGGCTCGAGCGCAATCTGGTCCTCACGATGTGGGACTGGGGCGGCCCGGCGACGTTCGCGCACGACGAGTTGACGTCGGACAAGCGCAACCCGACCGCCAACGCCTACGGACCGATCTACGGGGTGGATTGGGGGAACGATGGGTTCCTCACGATCGATCCGCTGGAGCACACGGCCAAGGAGCGCCGCATTCCGGTGCTCGACCCGAAGGTGCCGCCGGGCAAGGCGCAGTCGATGCCGGTGCCGTCGCCCTACTGGGGTGAGCAGCTGTATTGGTACGACCCGGCGATCACCAATCACGCCGCGATGGACAGCAAGGGCCGGATCTGGATGTCGTCGCGGTTTCGTCTTTCCGAGAACCAGCCGGCGTTCTGCGCCACCCATCCGTCCGCGGCGCTTGCCCCACAGCCGCAAAGCTTCCGCCAGATTCAGTACTTCGATCCCAAGACGCAGAAGTTCTCGCAGGTGGACATCTGCTTCGACGTCCACCACGTCCAGTTCGCGAAAGATGCCGACGAAACGCTTTACGGCAACGGTCCGTTCAGCGGTGCGATCGGCTGGGTTCGTACGCGCGTGCTCGACGAGACCGGTAACGTCGGTGCGGCGCAGGGGTGGTGCAAACCCTACATCGACGTCAATCAGGATGGCCGCGTCGATCCGAAAGTGGATCGCGAGATCCAGACCGCCGGGATCTACAGCGTGATTCCCCACCCGTCGGACGGCAGCGTATGGGGCGCGGTCATTGGTCCGATGCCGGGCCGCATCGTTCGCCTCGATCCGAAGACCTGCGTCGGCGAAGCCTACGAGCCGCCCTTCGATCCCGCGTCCGGCGTGGCGGCGTATTCGCCGCGCGGCATCGACGTCGACTCGAACGGCGTCATCTGGACGGCGCTCGCGGGAAGCGGCCACCTCGCGAGCTTCGATCGGCGCAAATGCAAGGTGCTCTCCGGCCCCGCGTCCGTCGACGGACAGCACTGCCGTGAGGGGTGGACGCTCCATCCAGTGCCGGGACCGCGCTTCAAGAACGTCCGCGGCGACATCGCCGCCGACTTCCAGTACTACAACTTCGTGGATCGCTACGACACCCTCGGCCTCGGAGCCGACGTGCCGCTGGCAAACGGGACGACGTCCGATTCGCTCCTCGTCCTGCGCCCGGACGGGAGCTGGCTGGTGCTGCGCGTCCCGTATCCGCTCGGGTTCTTCTCGCGCGGCATGGACGGCCGCATCGACGATCCGAAGGCGGGATGGAAGGGTCGCGGCGTCTACGCGGACTACGGCCCCAACGCGGTGTGGCACGTCGAAGGCGGGTTGGGGACGAAGAGCGCGGTGGTCAAGTTCCAGCTGCGTCCCACCCCGCTGGCGAAGTGAGGACCCGGTGAGGAATAACTTGGTCGCTGTGGCCGCCGATGCATCCCGCCGGGCTTCGTTGCTCGTCGCTTACATACTCCCGGTATGCGCGCTCCTCGCGCCTTGCCGGGCGCGTCGGGTCGCAAGCGACCCGACCGGGCCAGTGCTGCTTTGTCGGTCCGCTCTGCGGACCGACCAGACGCCCACAGCGACCAACTTATTCCTCACCGGGTCCTAACGACGGTATGCCGCGCATTCACGTCGCCGTGGTTCTCGTGTCTCTGATCGTCGCGTCGGCGGCGGTCACCGCCCAGATCGATCTGACTGGTCCCTGGGGCCAACGCTTCCATGAGGATCTGCCCGAGCGCGGCGCCGGCCCCGAGATTGGCGACTACACCGGTTTGCCGATCAACGATGCCGCGCGGCTTCGGGCCGACACGTGGGACGCCGCCAAGTGGACCATGCCCGAGCGGCAGTGCGAGCCGCATCCGGTCGACTATGCCCCTCGCGGTCCCGCGAGCATGCGCATCTCGAGCACGGTCGATCCGATCTCGCAGGACGTCATCTCCTGGGACACCACCCTCATGTGGATGCTGCCGCACCGCGCGATCTACATGGACGGGCGGGCGCGCCCGTCTCCGAACGCGCAGCACACCTGGCAGGGATTCTCGACCGGCGAGTGGGAGGGCGACATGCTGAAGGTCACCACCACTCACCTCAAGGAGGGATGGCTGCGCCGCAACGGGGTGCCACGCAGCGACCGGGGCACCGTCATCGAGTACTTCATCCGCCACGGCGAGTACCTGACGCTGGTGACCGTGGTCAAAGACCCGGTCTATCTGACCGAGGCCTTCGTGCGCACGTCCAACTGGGTGGCCGATCCCGGATTTCAGTTGAGCCCGTTCTCCTGCATTCCAACGTTGGAAATCGAGCGCCCGCGCGGGGAGGTGCCGAGCCACCTGCCGGGCACCAACGAATACCTGCACGAATACTCCACGCGCCACGGGATCCCCTACGAGGCGTCGCGTGGTGGACGCGACACCATGTATCCCGAATTCGCCACCCGCCTTCGCACGCCATGAGACGCACATACCTGACCACGATTGCCGTGCTCGCGGCATCGACGCCGATGCTGCTGCGCGCGCAGACTGGGCTCGACACCCTGCCGGTGCAAGGCAGCGTGTACGCGCTCATGAGCAGCGCCGGCAATTCGACCGTCCAGATCGGTCCGGAGGGGCCTCTGGTCGTCGACACCCTGCCAGCCACCAGCAGCGAGCAGGTGCTTGCCGCCGTTCGCGCCCTCAGCCCGCGTCCGATCCGCCACATCGTGCTGACGAGCGGCGACGCGCAGCTCGCCGGGGGAGCCGCCAACCTGTCGAAAGCCGGCCGCTACGTTCGCGTCATCGATTCGATCGATCCGCGCGGGGGAGACACGCGCGCCTCGATCATCGCCCACCTGAACGTGCTCAACCGCATGACCGCGGGCGGCGAGGCGTCCGGCTCGTGGCCGACCGACACCTATCTCACGCCGGACTGGTCGCTGTTCTCGAACGGCGAGGCGGTGCAGTTCTTCCACGTGCCGGCCGCCCACACGGATGGCGACACCATCGTCTTCTTCCGGCGCTCCGACGTCGTCAGCACGGGCGCGGTGTTCGACGCCGAGGCGTATCCGCGGTTCGACCGGGCGGCTGGCGGCAGCATCGACGGCATCATCGAAGCGCTGAACCGCGTCATCGACATCGCCATCCCCGGAGAGAACCAGGAAGGGGGCACGGTCATCGTGCCCGGGCACGGACGGCTCAGCGACGAAACCGACGTCGCGAACTATCGCGACATGGTCACCATCGTGCGAGACCGCATCCGCGCGATGGTGAAGAAGGGGCAAACTCTCGAACAGGTGAAGCGCGCCCGCCCCACTGCCGACTACGACGGCCTCTACGCCACGCGCGGGTGGACGGCCGACCAGTTCGTCGAAGCGGTGTTTCACAGCGTCGGAGGGGCGGGGCGATGACGCGGCTGTTCACGGGAACGATGCTGGGGATGGCAGCGGCGCTCGCCGGGGTGCTTGGCGCCACCGTCGCGACGCCCGCGTCCGGTCAGCAGGCGCCGCCCGCTCCCACGACCGCGCGTCAGTCGGCCCTCCTCGATCTCACCGGTCAATGGGTGTCGGTCGTCACCGAAGACTGGCGATGGCGGATGATGACGCCGCCGAAAGGCGACACGTCGAGCGTGCCGCTGAACGCGGCCGGGCGCAAGGTGGCCGACGCGTGGGACCTGGCCGCGGACCGCGCCCGAGGGGATTTGTGCAAGGCGTTCGGACCTCCGTCGCTCATCCGCCAGCCGACACGGCTCCGGATCCGGTGGGAGGACGACAACACGTTGCTGCTCGAGTTCGACGCGGGCACGCAGGCGAGACGGCTGCACTTCACGCCGGCGCCGGCCGCGGCGCGATCGCTGCAGGGGCAGTCGCAGGCGAAGTGGTTCCGGCAGCCGCAGAATCGCGGCATCTTCGGCCGCGGCGGCCGGGCCGCCGGCGGCTCGCTCGAGGTCGTGACCACGAACCTGCGCGCCGGCTATCTGCGTCCCAACGGCGTGCCCTACAGTGAACGAACAGTGGTCAAGGACTTCTTCGACAGCTTCACGCTGCCGGATGACGGCACCTGGCTGATCGTGACGACCGTGATCAACGACCCCGAGTACCTGACGCAGGAGTTCGTGCTCAGCTCGCAGTTCAAGAAGGAGTCCGACGTGTCGAAGTGGAGCCCGCGTCCGTGCGATATCGCGCCGCCGCCGGTCACGCGGCGGGCGTCGGCGCCATGAAACGCCTGGCGCTCGGCGTCCTCGTGCTCACACTCGGCACGGTGGGGCCGCTGCGGGCCCAGTGGCTCAAGCTGCCGACCGCCGGCATTCCGCGCACTGCGTCCGGTGCCCCGGATCTTGCCGCGCCCACGCCGCGCACGCCCGATGGCAAGCCCGATTTGTCGGGGCAGTGGATCACCGCCGCTTCGAACAGTCTGCCGTGCGGGCAGGGCGTGGTCGCCTGCGGCATCGAGCTGCCGATGTCGCGCGAAGGCGGCAACATGGGCGCGAGCATCCAGGGCGGGTTGCCCTACCAGCCCTGGGCCGCGGAGGCGGTCAAGCGGAACATGGGTTCCAGCTCGAGGGACGACCCGCACGCGCAGTGCCTGCCGGACACGTTCCTGCGTGCCTACGGGCTGCCGCACGTCGTCAAGTTCGTCCAGACGCCGCGTCTTCTCATCGCCCTGGAGGAGTACAACACCGACTACCGCCAGGTGTTCCTCGACGGGCGGGCGCTGCCCGCGGACCCGAACCCGGCGTGGAACGGTTACTCTGTCGGACGGTGGGAAGGCGACGCACTGGTCGTCGACTCGGTGGGGTTCCGCGACGACCTCTGGCTCGATGTCCGCGGCAGCCCGCTGACGAGTGCAGCGAAAGTGCGCGAGCGGATGACGCGCCCGGACTTCGGCCATCTGAACATCGAGGTGACCGTCGACGATCCGAAGGCCTACACGCGGCCGTGGACCGTCACGCTGCGGCAGCAGATCATCGCCGACACGGAGATCATCGACGAGTTCTGCCTCGAGAACGAACGCTTCGCGCGGCGCGTGCACGGCACGCCATGACCCGCGGCGTCGCCGGCCCGGTCGTGCTGGTCCTGGCGGCGGTCATGACGGCCCACGCACAGGACCACCATCTCTCTCCGGTCAGCGGCGTTCCCCACGGCATCCCTCGTCTGTGCGACGCGCCGTCGACGCGGTCGACGCGCGATGGGAGCTGGTCCAATCCGTCGACCTGGTCCAGCGGACGTGTGCCAGCCGCGGGCGATTCGGTGCTCATCGCGCCGGGCACGAACGTCACCTACGATGCCGTGAGTGACGGCGCGATCGCCTGCGTCGACATCGAAGGCGCGCTGCGCTTTCGCACCGACACGAACACCCGGCTCACCGTCGTCACGCTGATGGTCCTCACCACGGGACGCCTCGAGATCGGCACGGCCGCCGCACCGATCGGCGGCAACGTGTCGGCGGAGGTCGTCATCGCGGACCGTCCGCTCGAGACGACGCGCGATCCCGAGCAGTTCGGCAACGGCATCGTGGGCCTCGGGACGATTCGCGTCCACGGCGCCGCCCGTACGCCGACGTTCATGCGGCTCGCGGCGGAGCCGCTCGCCGGTCAAACGCGGCTCGTGCTCGCCGAGCCTCCTGCCGGCTGGCACGCGGGCGACCGCCTGGTGCTGCCGGACACTCGACAGCTTGGCGGGGATGAGCGCGGCAGCCGCTATCAGCCGCGGTGGGAGGAGCTGACGGTGGCCGCGGTCTCGGGCGAGACCGTCACGCTGGCCTCGCCACTCGCCTTCGATCACAAGGGGGCGCGCCGGCCGGACGGTGTGCTGGAGTTCCTGCCGCACGTGGGCAACCTGACGCGCAACGTGGTCATCCGATCGGCAAACCCGCGCGGGGTGCGCGGGCACGTCCTGTTCGTCAACCGTGCCGACGTGGACATCCGCTACGCGGCGTTCTCGAACCTCGGTCGCACCCGTCCTGGCGTCCTCGACAACACGGAGTTTGCGCCCGACGGCGCCGTGCGGCACGTGGGCGCGAACCCGATCGGCCGCTACGCGCTCCACCTGCATCACGTGTTCGGGCCGCTGGCGCCGGCCGCGGACGGGCGCCAGTTCACCCTCATCGGCAACGCCATCGACGGCGCCGCCAAATGGGGCCTCACCATCCACAACAGCCACTTCGGGCTGGTGCGCGACAACGTCGTCTACGACGCCCGCGGCGCCGGCATCGTGGCCGAGGACGGCAGCGAGACGATGAACGTCTTCGAGCACAACTTCGTGATGCGGTCGGAGGGCTCCGGCGACTTCGCGCCGCGCAGCGGCTACGGCGGCGCCGCCAACGACCCCGGCGGTGAGGGCTCCGGTTTCTGGCTGCGCGGCCCCAACAACGTCGTGCGCAACAACGTGGCCGCCAACGTCGACGTGTTCGGCTTCGACGTGGCGGCGGGCGCGCTCGGAACGATTCGGGCTCCACGCGCGCCGGGCACGGATACCAGCGAGGAGGGTGGCTACCGCGCGCTCGACACGACCGTCGCGGCGCTTCCGGAGTTCAGCGGCAACGAAGCCTACGGCGCCGTCCAGACCGGCGTGGCGATCGGCTGGAACGGCACGCTGACGAACACGCGCGTGTGGCACGCGACGCGCCAGGCGATTGCCGCCTTCCCGGTGGACGAGCTCACGATTGATGGCGCGGTAGTGCGCGGCGATCCCGCAGTCCTCGCACGCGACTACGAGAACCCCGCGGGAATCTGGCTCACGAACTACGCGGCGAAGCACGTCGTCATCACACGGGCCGACGTTCAGGGACTGCGGGTCGGCGTGTTCAGTCCGTTCTCGCTGACGGCCGAGACCGAACCGGGCCGGGGTGACGGCACCGTGGCTGTCGAGGACGGCTATTTCCGCACCTACGTGGGCGTCGCGATCGGGACCGCCTATGTGCGGCCCGGCCGCTCTTCGCCCAAGCAGGCGTTCGTGCGCGGAAGCCGGTTCGAGCCGCTCGATGTTCCGGCCGGCCGCTACCCGCCGGCGGCGATCTCGATGAACTACGGGATGGCCCCCGGCGACGTGCAGCCTCGCGAGCCGATTCGCGTGATCGACTTCAACGCGCGGCCGGGGGACAGCTTCCGGCTGTTCTATTCGTTGGGAGTGTCCGAGGCGCCGGCGCCGTGCCGCACGCTCAGGCCGGGTCTGTCGGGCCTCGCGTGCGCTGGCGAGGAATCGCCATGACCACAAAAATCGGACAAATGTGCCGCGCCGAGCCGTGGCCGGGTTCGACTGAGCGAGAATGCGCCTACGCGCGACTGAAGCCACGAGAGGAATCATGACCGTCGATCGCAGAGGCTTCGCCAAATCGTTGACCGGGATCCTGGGCGCCGCGGCGGCCGGTTCGAGAAACCGCGCGCCGGCGCAGGCGCCGGCGGCGGCCGCACAGGCGCGGACGGCGCGCCTCTCACCGACGAAGATCACTCGAATCCGAGTGTTCTATCCGCCGAACTACGACCGCAACAACGCGCAGGCGTTCCCGCAGAGCAACATGGTGGTCCTCGTGGATACCGATGCCGGCATCACGGGGGTCGGGCAGGGGGGATCGCCCGATACGGTCCGCAACGTCGCCCGCAGCGTCGTCGGCAAGAACGCCTTCGACACCGAGATGATCTGGCAGGCGGCGTTCATGGACGGGTTCTATTCGCCCGGGAAGGAGCGTCTGCACGCGATCGGCGCGATCGACCTGGCGCTCTGGGACATCAAGGGCAAGGCGCTCAACGCCCCGCTCTATCAGCTGTTCGGCGGCAAGGCGCGCGAGCACGTCGAGCTGTACGCCACCCTGGGGCTGCCGCAGGGTCTCGTGCCGCCGGCGGAAGCCGCGAAGATGGGGCTCAAGGAGCGCGCGGCGGCAACCATGGCGGCCGGCTATCGCGTGTATCGCGTCGACGGTGGCATCCTCCCGAGCACCGGCGGCGCCGCGGCAGGCGGCCCGGCTCCGGAGCTCACGCTGCGTGGCGGCGTCTTCGATTCGCGGGCGCGCATCCCGCAGATCATCAAGGCGCTCGAGCAGATTCGCGACGGCGTCGGGCCGGACGGCAACTGGATGATCGACGTCCACCAGAAGTTCGACTTCCATGAAGCCGTGGAACTCTGCAGACTGATGGAGCCGCTGCGGCCGTACTGCGTCGAAGACCCGCTGCGGGAAGAGCAGTTCCGCACGCAGATCCCGAAGCTCCGATTGCTGACGACGGTGCCGCTCGCGCCCGGCGAGGAATGGGGCACGAGGGCGGACTTCAGCCCGCTCGTCGAGCAGCGCGACATCGACTTCGCCCGCGTCTCGCTGCCGAACGTCGGCGGCATCACCGAGATGCTCAAGATCATGGCGGTGTGCGACACCCACAAGGTGGGCATCGTGCCGCACTTTACCGGCCCGGTGGCGACGGCCGCGCACATGCACACGATGATGGCGTTCCCGGGCCAGGTGCTGATGGAATACAACCTCGGCGATCGGCCGGTGCCCTACATGCCGGAGTTCCTCGAATGCAGGAACGGCAAGGTGTGGCCCAACGATCGGCCGGGGCTGGGCGTGAGCGTGGACGAGAAGCAGCTCACGTTCGTCGAGGCGATGACCGAGGGCGCTCCGGCGCCGACGCACCGCAGGCCCGACGGATCGCTGACGCACTGGTGACACGAGGTTGACCATGCTGACACGTCGCACCCCGGCGGTGGCGCTCGCGCTTCTTTGTGCCGCGTTCGCTTCCGTGTCCGCTCAAGTCAAGACCACCGTTCCCGACCCCGTGCCCGGTGCCCGGCCCGCCACGGTCGAGCGCGTGACCGTTCACGGCAAAGCGCTCGAGGGCAATCTCGAAGGCGACGCCGTCGATCGGCCGGTGATCGTGTTCCTGCCCCCGAGTTACGCCAGCGATCGCAATCGCCGCTATCCCGTCGTCTATGCGCTTCACGGCTACTCGATCGGCGCCGAGCAGTGGACGCAGGAGATCCACGTGCCGCAGACGATCGAAGGCGCGTTCGCGCGCGGCGCCCGCGAGATGATCGTGGTGCTGCCCGACTCGAAGACGGTCCATAACGGCTCGATGTATTCGAGCTCGGTGACGACCGGCGACTTCGAGGCCTTCATTGCCGGCGACGTCGTCTCGTACGTCGACGCGCACTACCGGACGATTCCGGCTCGCGCCAGCCGTGGCCTGGTCGGCCACTCGATGGGCGGCTACGGTGCCAGCCGCATCGGCATGAAACACGCCGACGTGTTCGGCAGCCTCTACATCATGAGCCCGTGCTGCCTGTCCCCGCGTGCGATGGGTCCGGCCAATCCCGCCAACGACGAGGCGCTCGCGTCGGTCAAGGCGCCGGCGGATTCAGCGAAGCTGCCGTTCGGCGTGCGGGCGCAGCTCGCCGCGGCGGCGGCATGGTCGCCCAACCCGAACAAGCCCCCGCTGTATCTCGATCTGCCCACGTCCGGCAACGAGCAGGCGGTGCTGTCGCGGTGGGCAGCCAACGCCCCGCTTGCGTTCGTCGATCAGTACGTCCGGCAGCTTCGTGAGTATCGCGCCATCGCGATCGACGTCGGCGACATGGACACGCTGAAGACCGACACCGGCAAGCTGCATGATGCGCTGACCGCCTACGGCATCACGCACGAGTTCGAGATCTATTCGGGCACGCACACGAGCCACGTCGCCGTGCGGTTCCAGGAACACGTGATGCCGTTCTTCAGCAAGACGCTGTCGTTCGAGGCGCC
>Ga0207648_10007824_pt1 | contig 10436 bp, 7 predicted proteins | sample KBSMisM32_FD_184310 | JGI IMG/M metagenome (GOLD analysis project Ga0207648, IMG submission 184310) | Miscanthus rhizosphere microbial communities from Kellogg Biological Station, Michigan, USA - KBS Miscanthus M3-2 (SPAdes) (version 2) | ecosystem: Host-associated > Plants > Roots > Rhizosphere... | reverse complement strand
GTATGTGCTGCGATCGAGCCACGAGTCGGCGCGCCCCTCGCCGTTGCGGGCGTCGTTCAACGCCGCCACCGCGGCTTCGTGCTTCAGCGCCTGCGGGGTCATCGGCGGGAGCTTGCCGTCGGCCGGGTCGGTGATGAACCACGGGCGGTTCCCGGTGCCGCGCAGGTGCTCGTACCAGTGTGTCGGCCCGGCGCCGGTTTCGGCCCCGCCGATCCCGCCGGCGATTGCAGCCGCCTGCGTCTGGCGCTTCTTCACCAGCTCGTCGAGCTCGGCCTGCGTGAAGCTCTTGGGGTCCCGCCCCTTGAATTCATCGGGCCGCTCGAGAGGTGTGTTCGCCTCGTCCTTGTTGGTGTAGTCGCCGCTGATGTCGGGATGGCCCCACGGCGTCCTGGCCGGCGTGTAGCGCGCCTGGGCCAGCAGCTGTGTCGGCGCCAGCAGCAACGTCAGGGCCACGAGCCCGCGCAGGAAGTTCTTCATGACGGAATTCTAGGACAGGTGGTGGATTGCGGCCTCAGCCCCGCTATTTGAGGCGGATGGTGACGCCAGCCTGCGCGGTGAGCAGCTTGTCGTCGACTTCGATACCCGAATCGTGTTCGTCTTTGCCCTTCAACCCAACGTACTGTCCATCGAAGTAGAGACCGAGACGCGGCTTCAGCCAGATTTCGAGGCCCCCGCCGTAGACCGGCGCCCATCCGCGCGCACGCATCTGGATGATCTGCGTGCTTTCACCAACCGTCTGGGTGGTCGTCACGGTTGCACGGTCGAGGCTCAGCCCGGCGCGGCCGAACGGCCGAAACCGGCCCTTGCGAAGACCGGCGCGCCCGGCCAACGCGACGAAGCTACCCTCACGCGTTGTGGAGAACTCATACCCGGTCTCCTTCGCGGCGACCGTGAGTTTACCGAGGTAGCCGTAGCGCCCCTCCACTCCGAAGAAATCGTTGAACCAATATCCGACGCCGGCGCCGTACTGAATCGGCGACGTCCTCGTGCAGTCCAACGTGCCGCAGGACTGCTCCTCGAAGTGCATCGTCGTGCCCAGCCCCGCGACGCCGAACGCGGTCAGGGCGGCCACAGGTGGCAGCGGCTCTGATGCCCCCGCCGTTTGCGTCTCCTTCCCCTCACCCGCCTTCGCAACCTGCGGACGGGCATCGACCAGCCAGGCGTCGTACGCCCGGCCTTGGCGGATCAGCAACGATCCGGTGTTGCTCGAGTCGATGACGATCGAGGTGATGCGCTGCAGAAGGTACAGGCCCGCGATCTGGGTCCGGCGGCAGCCGCCGGCCGGTATGAGCGGCGCGCCGGGTCTGACCAGGATCACGCGATGGACGTCGTCACAGGTATCCAGCCAGACGTTGCCTTCCATCTCGCGGTCCAGGCTGTTCGTCGTGACGATTGCGTTCCCGGCCGCATCGGCCTTCGCGGTACCAGCCTGTGTCGCATTGACCACCAGTTCAAGAGCCGATCCCGGAAGTACGTGTCGCAGGATCACGGTCTGCGCCGAGGCGATCGATGTGCCGAGCACCACGTAAAGCGCGAACAGGACGACCGAACTTCGCCTCACGAGAATTGCCCCGGGAAACGTCATCAAACGAATACCTCCGACACTCCGGCCGATTGACACCACGCCACCCGCCGCTGCTACTGAACGCTGACCAGCTCGATGTCGAACACGAGCGTCGCGTTCGGCGGCACAATCCCCTTGCGCGTATCGCCGTACGCCAGGTCGGGAGGGACGACGAGCCTGCGCTGGCCGCCGACGCGCATTCCAGGTACCCCGCGCTCCCACCCTTCGATCACCGCGTGAACGCCAAGCTGGAACGAAGTGGACGAGGTCCCGTTCGTTTCGAGCTGCAATCCTTTGCCGTCGGTCTTCGACGAGTCGTACAGCCACAGCGTGTAGAGCACGCCGACGGTGTTTCCGCTCGCCGCTTCAGTGCCACTGCCCAATCGAAGGTCGGTTTGCGAGTAGGCGGCGTACTGCGTCGGAGCGGTTGGTGTTGGTCCGCATGCCGCGAAGAACACACATTGCGCGGCGACTGCGGCAAGGAGCACGAAGAACGAATGAGGGGTGACGTGTGCGCGAAAAGTGGACATTGACCTCTACGCAGGGCGCGATTCGACTGTTACTGTGGCAAAGACTCGACGTCTGAGTCAAAGACTAGAGCTCGAGCCTGCCGTGGAAGACCATGTCTTTCAGCTTGAACTTCTTCTTGACGCTGAGCCCACCGATCTTCACCTCGAACTCGACGTCGCCGTCGGCCAGCGTGATCGGGTCGGTTCGAGGAAACCCGACGAGCAGGATCGCCCCGCCCCGCGCTGGCTGCGAGGCGCCGCGAGCCGCGGGGATGTCCGGCTTTCCGTCGCGGTGGAGGAATGCGTCGATCGTGTGGGTGGGGCCCGACTGCGTGTACTGCGGGGGCAGGCCCTGGATGGCGACGACGTAGAGCTCCTCTTCGCGACCGAGCGCGGCCTCGGTTTCTGGCGGCATCGTACCGTCCTTGCCGGCTTGCTGGCGCGCCATGGCCTGCTTGAGGGGGAGGGCGCTGCGCCACGAAATCGTCAGCCGGACGCGTACCGGGCCGGGACCGAAGCCTTCGGCGCCGCCGCCCCCTCCACGGCCACCGCCACCCCGTCCCCCACCGGCCGAATCCGGCGTCGGTACCGGTCCGCGGTTCGGCAGCGGCTCTGCGATGAGCGACGCCCACGGCGAGTTCTCTAACAGCTTCCGCGCTTCCTTGTCGGACCATTCGCGGAAAGGTTTCGTTTCCCAGAAGTCGGCGGCGACCAGCGCCTTGCTCGCGAGGACGCAGACGATGGACGCGGACAAGAGACGGCGCACCGGCCTGAAGCGGCGGTCGAGTGGAGGCATGCCGAGCGACACTGCGTGGGGTCAGGGAGCGGGCGCCGGTTCGATCCGCAGAATCGCGCCCGCGTTCTCGGCAGTCGCGACGTAGAGGAAGCCGTCCGGCCCCTGCCGTACGTCGCGAATGCGCTGGTGCAGATCCACCAGCATCGGCTCGCGGCGAATCTCCTCCCACTTGTCGTTGAACTCGATTCGCTGCATCTGCCCGGTGCGCGGCGACTCGCCCTGCCGCAGGCCGCCGACGAAGAAGCTCCGGCGCCATCCGGGGAACTTGTCGCCAGTGTAGAAGGTCCCTCCGGTCACCGCGATCGCCGGCACCCACACGACCCACGGCTGCTCGGTGCCTTCCTTCCACGGGGTGTCGGAGATCTTCGGCCCGCTGTAGTTGCGCCCGTTGCTCACGTACGGCCACCCATAGTTGGCGCCAGGCTTCAGGATGTTGATCTCGTCGCCGCCGTTGGGGCCCTGCTCGGTGACCCAGAACTCTCCCGTCTCGGGATTGAGCTGCATCGAGTGCCCGTTGCGGTGGCCGAGCGTGTAGATCTCTTTCTTGTATCCCGGCCGGTTGAAGAACGGGTTGTCCGGGGGCACCGTGCCATCGTCGCGCAGCCGGATCGTCTTGCCGGCAATGTCGTTGGGATCGGCCGATCGCATGACGTCGGGCCCGGTGCCCGACGCGCTCACCGACATGTAGAGCATGCCGTCACGGCCGAAACCCATGCGCGACGACTCGGTGCGCACCGCCTGCGGGTCGTGCCAGATGTCCTTCACATCCACGAGGGCGGATCCGTTCCATGTGCCTCGTGCAATGGTCGTCGCGCCGTCCATCGCTGGCGCGCCGCCGCGACCCACCGCGGGCTTGCCATCGGCGCCCATCCGCGGCAGCGGCTTGTGGTACGAGAGGTAGACGAAGCGGTTCTCCGCGAATCGCGGATGCAGCACAACGTCCATCAGCCCCTGGAGCCCCGCGGCCTGGACCTTCGGGACACCAGCGACCGGGGTGGGATCGAGCACAAAGTTGCGGACCACTCGAAGCTGGCCGCCGCGCTCGGTGACGAGCATCGTGCCGTCGGGCAGCCAGGCCATCGACCACGGCTGGTTGAGGCCCTTGAGGATGGACACCCGCAGGTCGCGGTGCGCGTTGAGGGCCGACTGAATCGTGATGGGCCCGTCGGGGAGCGGCGGGTCGGGCCAGTTTGCCTGACCGAGCTGCGACGAGATGCAGGATTCCGCCGCGGGGATCGTTGGTGTCGGGCAGTTCTGCGCGCCACGGCCTCCGCCCTGCGCCGCTCTGCCGCCTTGCGGGGCGCCTTGCGCCCCGATGCCGACCGAGGCCGCCACCGTCAATGCCGCCACCAGCTTCCCTGCGTGGTTCATCGCACCCTCTGGTCGCGAGTATAGCTGCCCGAAGGAGTGGACGGCACGCAGCGTGGTATGAATAGCGCCGTGCCACACGGCGCCGGGCCCGGTTCTTCCCTGCGGCGAGGGCTGGTGTGGCTCACGTGGCTCGCGCTCGCGGCGGCGGTGATGGTGAGGGTGACAGGCGGATTCGCCGTCGCGCTCGGAGCGCTTCGCATCTCCTCGCGTTCCGCCCGCAATCCGCTGCTCCTCGCATCGTTCTTTCTTGTCGCCACATGGGCCCTGGCTCCTGCCGGCCGTCGCGGTCGTGAGCTGCGCGCGGCCTGGCAGGAGGTGTCGCCAGCGGCCGTGGCGGGCCTCGCCGCCGCACTGCTGGTGGTGATCGGCCTCCTGAAAGGCGCGCACGTGGTCGCGGCCTCCGACTCGTACGGCTACGTGAGCCAGGCCCATATGTGGGCCACCGGCAACCTCCGGCCGCCTGCGCGCGGCTACGACCTGTTGCCACCGGGCGTGCCTTCCGAAGCGCTGCTGCCGCTCGGCTATCTGTTCACGCCGGATCGCAAAGCGCTCGTGCCGATGTACTCGCCGGGACTGCCGATGCAGATGGCGCTGTTCGAACGGCTTGGAGGATCCGACGCGGTGTTCTACGTGATGCCGCTGCTCGCCGGCCTCGCGGTGTGGGCCACCTATGCGCTCGGATCACGCGCGGGTGGGCGATGGGTCGGCGCGGTCGCGGCAGCCCTGCTTGCCGTGAGCCCCGCGCTGCTCTTCCAACTGGTGCACGCACCGATGAGCGACGTGCCGGCGGCGGCGTGGTGGACGGTAGCGCTCGCCGCGCTCGTGCGTGCCTCGCCTTCGGCGGCGCTGCTGTGCGGCGTCGCAACCGGGCTCGCGATTCTTACGCGCCCGAATCTGGTCTTGCTGGCCGTCATACCCGCTGCATCGCTCCTGTGGTCCGCGCTTCGAGTGTCCGGCGCGCGCGCGGTGGCCTGGCAACGCCTGGCGCTCTTCGTTGCAGGGTCGATCCCCGCCTGCGCAATCGTGGCTGCGATGAACGCCTACTGGTATGGCTCGCCGCTGATGTCCGGGTATGGCTCTCTGGCGGGCACCTACTACCAGTGGGCGCACTTCTGGCCCAACGTGGAGCGATATGCCGGCCGGATGCTCGACACGGAGGGGCCGGTGGCCGCTGTTGCGGTGCTCGCGCTCATCGTATTTGGCCGCGCGAACGGGCCGGCCGACGGCGCGCGCCGCGTCGTCACGACACTGTCTATCTTCATCGTCACGGTGTGGCTCACTTACGCGTTCTACCTGCCGTTCGACGAGTGGTGGTCGCTGCGCTTCCTGCTGCCGGCGTTTCCGGCGCTCTGCGTGGTGGCGAGCGCCACGATCTTTCGCGGCGCCGCGTCGCTGCCGCCGCAATCCCGCGCCGCCGCGATCGGCGCGGTGGTCGCGTTCGCGCTGTGGTGGAGCGTCGATTCGGCCAGAAGGCACACCGCCACCGAGTCGAGCGAGGACCTGCGGTTCGCCGCCATCGGCCGTGCGCTTCCGCAGGCGGTTCCGCCACGGTCCGTGGTGTTCGCGTTCCTCCACAGCGGCAGCGTCAGGTACTACGCCGACCGCCTGACGATGCGGTGGGACCTGATCGAGCCGTCGCGGCTCGACGCCGCCGTCGCGGCCATTCAGCAGCGCGGTTACGCGACGTTCCTTCTGATCGACATCAACGAAGAGGAGGCGTTCCGCGCCCGGTTCGCCGGTGCCAGCCGCCTCGCGTCGCTCGACTGGGCACCCCGGCTGACCGTGCCGGGAGCCGCCCTCTACGCGGTGAATCAGCTGCCGTGAACTCCCTTTCCAAAGGGTGCGAACCGGCTCTGCTTGCAGCGTCACCAGTCAAGGCATAGGATCCGGCCGCTTCAATCGCGGCGGGGACGCGGCGAAGTTGGCGGGGGCCAGCAACAAGGAGGTTCTGGCAGATCAACACGTCCAACCAAAGGAGAACGACATGAGGATTCGTTATGCCCTCGCCCTCGCAGTGACAGCTGCTGTGATGGTCCCCGTCGCCGGGCGAGCGCAACATGGCGACCTGACTCACGGTCAACAGGCGGTTGAGAACGCCAACGTCGATTTCGGTGTGTCACCAAACTCCCCGAATGCCCCGAACAACCCCGTTCCCATCGGGCCGCCTCCCTGCTTGCAGGCCGGTGCCATCGGCGGACCCGGAGATCCGTGCTCGTACAAGCTCCACCACCTGACGCCCGAAGAAGTCACGGTTTTCAAGGACGGGCAGGTGACGTTCCAGATCCACGGCGGCGGCCACGGCTTCGCGATCTACGAAGTGAGCAAGGACACGACTCGCGACGAACTGGGGCAATTCCTGTGCTCCGGACCCGACCCCGGCACAATCGCGGATCCCACCCTGCATCGCTGCAATCTGGACCTGGCGAACGCCAACCTGGGTCACAACGTGCTCGATGGCCACGGAGATGTCGTCATCGCCGTCGCGGCGAACCCGACGAACGCCCAAACCCATCCTCTCAACCGGGTCTGGGATGAACACGACCGGCGGATGTCGGCCGGCGGCCAGCAGTTTCTCAACGGCGGCACGATCCCGGCGGGCGCCGCCTCGAACGGTCAGCTCGTCACCTACCAGTTCCTCAAGACCGGCCGCTACCTGGTGCTGTGCATCAATCGTGTCCACTTCCTGAACGACTGGATGTTCGGGTTCGTGAACGTCGTCGGCGGCAACTGACCACCTTTCCACAGCGGCGCGGCCTTCCGCCGCGCCGCCATTCCACGGTCCTTGACATCCCTATTGGGAGCGACCAAGCTTTGCGCATCTGACACACGACCCTGGTCCGGGGGGTCCCATGCGGTTGCGGAAAACGCTGAGAATCGGACTGCTCGCACTGGCGGCGGCGCTGCTCGTCGCCGTGCAGGTAAAGATGTCGGCGCAAGCTGGTGCGTCCGCCAACCCAGCCGAACCTAAAGGTTCGCCTGCACAGAGTCAGCGTCAATTCCTCGATCGCTACTGCGCGACCTGCCATAACGATCGCCTGAAGACCGGCGGCCTGAGCCTGGACCATGTGGACCTGTCCAGGCCCGACGCGCAATCCGACCTCTGGGAAAAGGTCGTGCGCAAGCTGCACACGGGCGTGATGCCGCCGAACAACGTTCCACAGCCGCCGCAGGCCGACCGCCTGGCGATGCTGACGTGGGTGGAGGGAGCGCTCGATACGGCGGCAGCCGCGCATCCGCGTCCGGGCCGCACTGAAACGCTGCGGCGCCTGAATCGTACCGAGTATCAGAACGCGATCAGAGATCTGCTGGCGCTCGACATCGACGCCGCATCGCTCCTGCCGGCGGACGAGAGCGGCCACGGCTTCGACAACGTCAACGTCGGCGACCTGTCGCCGACGCTCCTTGACCGCTACATCTCGGCCGCCAACAAGATCAGCCGGCTGGCCGTTGGGCAGTCGTCGCTGCAGAACGACGTGTTTCTGCTGCCGGCCGACCTGACGCAGGAAGAGCAGCTGCCCGGGTTGCCGATCGGCACGCGCGGGGGGATGTCGCGGACCCACACCTTCGCGCAGGACGGCGAGTACGTGGTGCAGGTGCTGCTCGCGCGCGACCTGGCGGGAACCGTCAGCGGGTTGCGTGAGGACCGTCCGCACGAGCTGCTGGTCCTGGTCGACCGGAAACAGGTGGCCACCTTCACGGTCCAAAAGCCGGCCAACGGCGACGACACGCTGCTCGACAAGGATTTCAACGTGCGCGTTGCCGTGGGGGCGGGCCCGCACGAGCTCGCGGTCACCTTCGTGAAAGCCGGCGCCTCGCTCATCGACACGGCCCGGCAGCCGACGGAATCCCGTTTCAACGACCGGCGGCATCCGCGCACGGTGCCCGCGATCAACCAGGTCTCGGTGACTGGCCCCTATGCGCCCACCGGCGCCGCGGACACTCCAAGCCGGCGGCGATTGTTCGTCTGCCGGCCGGCCGGGCACGACCAAGCGGTGGAAGAGCGGTGCGCGAGCACGATTCTGTCGACGCTGATGCGGCGGGCCTATCGCCGCCCCGTCGCCGCCGCCGACGTGGCCGGGCCGATGGTCTTCTACCGCGAGGCACGCGCCGAGGGCGACTTCGACGCTGGCATCGCCGCCGCGCTGAGCGCGGTGCTGGCCAATCCGCAGTTCCTCTTCCGCGTGGAACGCGATCCGCAGAACGTCGCGGCGGGCGGCGTCTACCGCATCAGCGATCTGGAATTGGCGTCGCGGCTGTCGTTCTTCCTGTGGAGCAGCATCCCGGACGACGAGCTGCTCGACGCCGCCGTGCGGGGCCGACTCAGTCAGCCAGGGGAGCTCGAGAAGCAGGCTCGCCGGATGCTCGCCGACCGGCGCTCGTACAACCTTGCGACGAACTTCGCCGGCCAGTGGCTGCGGCTGCGCAACATCGACGCGGTCAATCCCAACGCCTCGCTGTATCGCGACTTCGACGACAACCTGCGACAGGCGTTCCGGCAGGAGACCGAGCTCTTCTTCGACAGCGTGCTGCGCGAGGATCGCAGCGCGCTCACGTTCATCCGGGCCGACTACACGTTTCTCAACGAGCGCCTGGCCAAGCACTACGGCATTCCCGGCGTGTACGGCAGCCGGTTCCGCCGCGTGACGCTGGCGCGCGACAGCCATCGTGGCGGCCTGCTTCGACAAGGGAGCGTGCTGGCGGTCACGTCGTATGCCACCCGGACGTCGCCCATCCTTCGAGGCGTGCTGGTGCTGAGCAACATCTTCGGCGCGGCGCCGCCGCCGCCACCACCGGACGTCCCGGCGCTCGACGAGAGCGCCGTGGCCTCCAATCTTCCGATGCGCCAGCGCCTGGCCGCCCATCGCACCAACGCCGTCTGCGCGAGCTGTCATCGCAGCATCGATCCGGTGGGCTTCTCGCTCGAGAACTTCGATGCGACTGGACAGTGGCGGGACATCGACGTGGACGGCCAACCCGTGGATGCGTTGGGCGGCTTGCCCGGTGCCGGGGATTACCGAGGCGTTGACGGACTCGAGGGCGCCCTGTTGGTCCGCCCCGAGCTGTTCGCGGGCACGCTGACGGAGAACCTGCTGACGTTCGCGCTTGGCCGCGGCGTCGAGTACTACGACGCGCCGGCGATTCGCAAGATCGTGCGCGACGCCCACCGGGACGACTACCGGTTCTCATCGCTCATTCTCGGAATCGTCAAGAGCGTTCCGTTTCAAATGAGGAGCAAGTGATGTATCTCACGAGGAAGGCGATTCCGCGGCGGGCGCTCCTGCAGAGCGCGGGAGCGGCCATGGCCCTGCCTCTGCTCGAGGCGATGGTGCCCGCGGCGACAGCCTGGGCGCAGACGCCGGCGAAGCCGGTCCCCAGGCTCGGCTACGTGTTCATTCCGATGGGGAAGGATCACACTCGCTGGACGCCGGAGGGGCGAAACCTCGACGAGCTGTCGCCCATCCTCGCGCCGCTCAAGCCGATCAAGGATCACGTCACCGTCATCACCAACACGCGCCTGCAGAATGCCTACCCGGGCACGCACGACACGTCGAACGCCGCTTTCTTGAGCGCGGCGCTCGCCAAACATACGGAGAGCTCCGACTACTTCCTGGGCACGACGGTCGATCAGCTCGCCGCCAGGGAACTGGGGCGCGACACGCAGCTGCCCTCGCTCGAACTGGCGATGGACCTGAACCCGCTGGCCGGCGTCTGCAACAACGGCTACGCGTGCGTTTATCAGAATTGCCTGTCGTGGTCGTCGCCGACCACACCGCTTCCGTCCGAGGCGCACCCGCGCGTCGTCTTCGAGCGGCTGTTCGGTGAGGGTGGCACTCCGGCCGCGCGCCGCGCCGCGTTGCGCAAGCGTGCCAGCCTGCTCGACGTGTTCGTCGACGACGTCGCCAGGCTCAAGCAGCGCGTCGGCGTCCCCGATCGGGTACGCATCGATCAGTATCTCGAGAGCGCTCGCGCGATCGAGCGCGAGATCGAACGTGCCGAACAGGCGGTCGCGAGCAATCTGACTCCAGATCTCGACCGGCCGGTCGGGGTGCCCGCGGCGTTCGCCGACCACGCGAAGCTGATGTTCGACCTGCAGATCCTGGCCTTCCAGGCCGACATCACGCGCGTCGTCACGTTCCAGCTCACGCGCGAGCAGAGCAATCGGAGCTATCTGGAGGTCGGCATTCCGGAGCCGCAC
>Ga0207648_10007823_pt1 | contig 10436 bp, 12 predicted proteins | sample KBSMisM32_FD_184310 | JGI IMG/M metagenome (GOLD analysis project Ga0207648, IMG submission 184310) | Miscanthus rhizosphere microbial communities from Kellogg Biological Station, Michigan, USA - KBS Miscanthus M3-2 (SPAdes) (version 2) | ecosystem: Host-associated > Plants > Roots >... | reverse complement strand
TCCGGAAGCACTGGCCTATTTGATCGCTGCGAGCTTGGCCAATTCGGTGTTCAACATCGTGGCGATGTCCGATCTCGTCAGCGACACGATCGGGCGCAATCCCGAGATCGTGACAGCGAGCCTGTACGATCTCAACGCCGTCTGCGCTCGCGACCCTGCATGCGAGACGACTTTGATCCCGTTCCTCTACTACAAGGGCTTCAAGGCGCTGGAAGCCTATCGGGTTGCGCACGCACTCTGGCTGGAAGACCGCAGCGGCGTTGCGCGCTTTCTGCAGAGCCGCGTCGCCGATACGTTCGCCCTCGACATTCATCCCGCCGCACGCATCGGTCGCGGCATCTTCGTCGATCACGGCACCGGCATTGTCATCGGCGAAACCACGATCATCGAGGATGACGTCTCGATCTTGCAGTCGGTGACGCTGGGCGGAACCGGCAAGGTGTCGGGCGATCGGCATCCGAAGATCCGGCGCGGAGTGATGATCGGCGCCGGCGCGAAGATTCTCGGCAATATCGAGGTCGGCCACTGCGCGCGCATCGCGGCCGGCTCGGTCGTGCTCAAGGCGGTGCCGCACAACACTACCGTCGCCGGGGTTCCGGCGCGTGTGGTCGGAACCGCGGGCTGCGCCGAGCCGTCGCGCGCCATGGACCAGATGCTGTACGATCTGGGGCCGTAGGGTCTGGAATAAGCCTTCATTTGTGCTAGGCCTTAGCCTCACCCTGAGGAGCCCGCCGTTGCGCAGCAAGGGCGGGCGTCTCGAAGGGCGAGGCGTGCGGCCATCCTTCGAGACGCGTGCCATAAGCGCGTTTACGCGCGTCTGGCAACGCGCTATGGCACGCTCCTCGGGATGAGGATCGCGTTTCTGGAAAGGACTGCCCGTGGACGTCGCCGAGATCAGCAAGCTCGACAGCTACCTGAAGCGCCTGTTCAGCTCACCGCGCATCCGCGTGGTGCCGCGGCCGCAGCGCGACGACTATGCCGAAGTGTTCCTCGGCGACGAGCTGTTCGGCCGCATCGTGGTCGACGACGAGGACGACGAGCGCTCGTACAATTTCGAGAAGGCGATCACGCTGTCCGGCTCGGGCCGCTCGCCCAAGCTCGACAACGAGAACGTCGCCAAGCTCAACGTCTATCTGAAGCAGCAGCTGGGCGAGAAGTTTTCCGTTCGCAAGCGCCCGACCAAGACCGACTCGGCCGACCTGCATGTCGGCGACGAATTCGTCGGCGTGCTGTTCACCGACGACACCGGCTTCGCGCTCGAGATGGCGATCCTGGAGCAGGATCTGGAGCCGTAAGATCTTTCGTGGAGCATGATCTTTTCCGGAAACCGGGGTCCACTTTTCGGGATCATGCTTATCCGCCCGGCTTCATCTTTCCGAACAGCTTCTCGATCGCTTGATTCACCGCGCGCCAGCCCGTCAGCCATTCGCTCGGGAAGCGCACGACGATATCGGCTGTATCGATGCGCCGGTCGAGCGTGCACATGCCGGGAAGGCCGGCTCTGCCGGGGCGCGTGCAGCGCGCGACGAAGCCCGGCTGCGCGGTCGGATCGAAGAACAGATCCTCGTTCTGATAGGGCGAGCCGTCCTTGAACGAGATCACCTTCAGCCCGTCCGGTCCGTCGAACTGCGTTTCGCTCAAGTAGCGCGGAAAGATCAGGCGCACGCGGTCGCTCGGCGTGAGCGCGGCCACCTGCGGCTCGATGGTGAGGAACAGCCGGTCGATCGGCGGCGCGGCCTCGCTTGGGGCAGGCCGCGCTTTCGGATCGGGCGTCTCGAGCGAAGGCCAGAGAAATGCAAGATCGAGCCGCTCCTGCGCGCCGGGGCGGCGCTGCATGGCAACCCGGATCGCGCCCGGCGGCACGTTGAACAGCACGCCGCCGACCGTGACCGGCAGGGTCGGCGCATCGGGCGCGACCGGCGCGCCGCGCGGCCACAGCACCAGCGCGACGAAGGCCGCCGCGAGCACGATCAGAACGACCAGCGCGGATAGTGCGAACAGAAGCCCGGCCGAGGCGCTGCGTTGCTTTCGCGACGTCTTCGCGTGCCGGGCGGCCCAATCGGTCATCGGAGAACCCTTGTGCGCATGATCCTTGTCCGAAAACCGGGGTCCACTTTTCGGGGATCATGCGTGCGAGGAACGAATCGCCGCGAATATGCCATGCGCCGGCAAAGGCTTGGCGCTGAATAATATTTCCCCCGTTTACCCTTTATTAAGGATGTGCTGGCGCGCGCCGCGCCGATCTGGGAGGGTCGGCGGGTCAAGGTGTTGCGTCATGTCGCCCGAAACGTTGCAGTTGCTTGTCGTGTTGCTGATCGGGTTCGCGGTCGCGGGCTCGCTCGCGAGCGGCTATCAGCTCGTCACCGAGCGGCCCTTGAGCTTCCGCCTGCTCAATGGCGGCCTGCAGCTGGTTACGTTCCTCGCCATTCCGGTTCTTACGTTTGCGGCGCCGTTCGTGATCATGCGCAACGCGGTGCGCGGCCGCCGGATCGAGCGCCGCCGCTTCGAGTTCGTCATGATGGCGACCGTGCTCGCCGGCTTCTGGAGCCTGATGTCGGGCACCGTCGTGGTGACGGCATTCACGGCGGTCTCGCAGCTTTTCGCCTGACCCCGGACGTGCGAACTTGCGCTCCCCTTGTTGACGCGCGTCCGGACGCAAGACCGGTTCCCTACTTTTGCAGGACGCGCTTACGGAGCAACCGCATGGCGATCTACGAACTCGACGGACAGGCCCCGGAACTTCCCGCCGACAAGCGCTACTGGATCGCCGAGACCGCGGTGGTGATCGGCCGCGTGCGGCTGAAGCAGGACGCGAACATCTGGTGGGGCTCGGTGCTGCGCGGCGACAACGAGTGGATCGAGCTCGGCGAACGCTCCAACATCCAGGAAAGCTGCACGCTGCACACCGACATGGGCTTTCCGCTCACCATCGGGCCGGACTGCACCATCGGGCATAATGTCGTGCTGCACGGCTGCACGGTCGCGGCAGGCAGCCTGATCGGCATGGGGGCGATCGTGCTCAACGGCGCCAAGATCGGCGAGCGCTCTCTGGTGGGCGCCGGCGCGCTGGTCACCGAGGGCAAGGAGTTTCCGCCGAACTCGCTGATCGTCGGCTCGCCCGCGCGCGTCATCCGTACGTTCGACGAGAAGGCCGCCAAGGCGGTCTCGTTCGCTTCGGAGTGGTACGTGAAGCGGTGGAATCAATACGCCAAAGGGCTGAAGCGGATCGGGTGATCCGTTGTTGCGGTTAGCCGTTGCCGGTCACCGTGCCGGTCGGTTCCTCGCTCATCCAGCGATAGACGACCCCTCCGAGCGCTCCGCCGATCAGCGGCGCGATCCAGAACAGCCAGAGCTGCTGGATCGCCCAGCCGCCGACGAACAGCGCCGGGCCGGTGCTGCGCGCCGGATTGACCGACGTGTTGGTCACCGGAATGCTGACCAGATGGATCAACGTCAGTCCGAGGCCTATCGCGAGCGGCGCAAAGCCCGCCGGCGCCTTCCCGTGCGTCGCGCCCATGATGATGAAGAGGAACATCATCGTCATGATCACTTCGCTCACGAAGCAGGCCATCAGGCCGTACTTGCCCGGCGAATGCTCGGCGTAGCCGTTCGACGCGAAGCCTGCCGCGAGATCGAAGCCGGCAGCCCCGCTGGCAATCACATAGAGCACGGCGGCTCCCACGATGGCGCCGATCACCTGCGCGACGATGTAGGGCCCGATCTGTCCGGGCGGAAAGCGTCCGCCCGCCGCAAGCCCGATCGTCACCGCCGGATTGAGATGACAGCCCGACACGTGACCGATCGCGTAGGCCATCGTCACGACGGTGAGGCCGAAGGCGAGCGACACGCCGACGAGTCCAATTCCCACTTGCGGAAATCCCGCCGCGATCACGGCGCTGCCGCAGCCTCCGAGTGTGAGCCAGAACGTACCGATCGCTTCCGCGCTGAGCTTGCGGAAATCCATGTCGTCCTCCCCGGCGTTGCACCGCGCGCATGCGCGAATCCCACGGTCGATTTGTGAGATCGAATGGGTTCGCTCGCAAGTGGGAGATCACCCTAAAAAAGTTGCGGCCGGCTCTGGGGGAGAGCCGGCCGCGGCGAGCCCGGTCGGGGACGGGGAGGGGTGGGGACGTGACCGGGATCGCGAACTGTTTGCCTCTTGTGATTCAGCGCGATGACGCCGTGGAGATCGTCGGGCGCGGGTCGCCGAGCGAGACCCAGCGGTTCGGGTCGTTCTGCGACTGGCGCTTCACGAAGCGGTAGCTCGTTTCCGACCAGAGCAGGATCTTCTCCTCCTGATTGTCGAGGATGAACTCGCCCTTGTCGGTCTTCACCGTGAGCAGGGCATGGCCGTTGCCGTTGTTCTCGCGCACCACCGTCATCAGCAGCGCCTCGCGCGGCCAGCCGGCTTCGATCAGCAAGCGGCGCTTGAGCAGCGCGTAGTCCTCGCAGTCGCCGTAGCCGTCGTCCGGATACGACCATTTCTCGACCACGCCCCAATGATCCATGTCGGTCATCGGCTTGACGCTCTCGTTGACCCACTTGTTGATGCGCACGAGGTCGGTCCAGGACTTGCTGTTCAGCACGACGTCGCGCGGCGCGCTCGTCGTCGTTTTGCATTCGGTCGGGCGCTCGGCGCAGAACTCGACCCAGCCGATCGGCGCGCGGGTGGCCGCGCCGGTGGACACGAACAGCAGGTCGTTGGCGTGGGCGCCTTGCGTGGCGATCGTGGCGGCGAGGGCCAAGACCCACGTGCCAAGTATCCCCCTGTATTTCGAAGTCATTGTCTGGCCCCTCGTCCGTCCTTGGGCCAGTTGTGACAGAAAGCCTTTGGATTGCCGCTAACTTGCCACAATCAATTCGAAGTAAAAGCGCATCAAATACTGATCGAATACTAGTAATATTCGACGCAAATTTGAATAAAATTTGAGATGATCCAAATTGAGTAAAATTGTCTGCATTAAAGCGGAAAATGCCGCCAATGCGGGGCAACCCGCGGTCGCGCGGGCGCGCATTGACGCGGCGCGCGGATGCGCGACGGTGCCGGGGTGCGTGGCGGAGAGGCGGAAAGGGAGCGCTGCGGTCAGGCGCAGCGACAAAACGCGCGTGCGCGTTTACGGACCGGTGACGTTCTCTTCGAGAAAATCGGGGTGCTGCATGCGGGTGAACTCGACCGCGAAGCCGTTTTCGATGTGGCGCACGACGCGGCTCGGGGTCTTGCCGAGCGTGATCAGCATGCCGACTTCGGGCCGGAACTCGCTCGCGATCGCGGCGCCCGACAGCGACATGTCGACGATGCGGCACACGATCGCCTTGCCGTCGGGCAGGATCATCGTGGAGCGCGGATTGTGCGGCACGATGCGGTCGTGGCGGCGGTCTTCCGGCAGTCCGAGGATGTGACGGTTGGCGAGCCAGGTCAGTTGCGCGGCGAGCTTGTCGCGCTTGCGCGGCGTCGCGGCGATCGACATCGCGAATCCGTTCGGCAGGACGCGGATAACCGTGCCTTCGAGCCGGCCGACATGATCGATATAGGCGACCACGCGCTCGCCCGCCTTGCCACTCACCGGACCGATGACCGCCATGCCGCCGGGCGACATGTCGAGCACCTGACAGGGGAATTCGCGCCGGTCGGCCAGCATGTAGCGGCCGAGCAGATTCACGCGGACGCGCTGGAAGCGCCGCTTCTCCTCGTTGAGAGGAAGGATCTCGAGAACGTTATGCAGCACGGCCATGCCGCTGGAGCCTTCTTGCGCTGCCTCCGCTGGCGGCCGTTCGATCGTAGAGGGGCATAGTTAAGGGATTGTTTAGTCCGCGCGTCCCGCATCGCCCGGACCCGATCGGATCAGATCAAGACAGACTTACTGCCTCCCGCCCTCGTAGACCGTGAATGTGGCACGCCGCGCCGCCGTCAGGTTGCCGGCGACGAGCCGCGCCGCGGTCGGCGCTTCGCGCGCCGGATCGAGATAGCGGATATTCCCGAGTGCCAACGCGCCAAGCGTCGCGCTCCCGAGCCAGGGCGGCACGGAGAGCGGCGCGAGCGCACCGATCATGCGCTGATGGGTATCACCGCGGTGGGCGAGCGGGAGCAGCACCAGTTCCAGGTCCTGCGTCCAGCCTTCGGCGGTGCGCCCGCTCGCGGACGCGACCACGCCGGTCGCCTCGTCGGCGATCCGGTCGACGAGGTCGGCAAGCGCCGCGCGGCTGCCGGCTTCCCACAGGTCGATGAAGCGCTCGTTCTTGAGCTCGCGTCCGAACAGTGCGCAGACACGCGTGCCGCCGAGCCGGAACGGATGGCCCGCAGCGCGGTCGAACTCCAGAATGAAGACATCGCCGAGCGCCTTGCGGATGGCGCTCGGTTCGATCTCGCCGCGCTCGGGCGCTACCCGTGTTCCGCGCCGTGCGACCCAATAGCCGAACAGCTCGCGGCTTGATGCCTGTTTCATTTTCACCCTCCACAACCGCAGAGTCCCGGTCTGCGCCGCCTCGCCGTCCCGGTTCAGGACAGCGGAAGCGGCCGGGCGATACGGCGTGGACACATGAGCAGGACGCGTGCCGCGAGGTCGTGCCGGTGCGGCGCTGTGCGCGCGCCGCGGTTAGGGTTATCGGCGCAATCGCGTTGGCGCGGCGGAAGGACGCCGCTATTGGTGGAGCATGATCTTTTCCGAAAACCGGGGTCCACTTTTCGGGATCATGCTCTAGTGTCGGTGGCGATCCCCAGCGGCGCGCCGTACGGCTGCTGACGCGGCGCGAAGAACTCAGGGAGGCGTGCGGACGTGACGGGTTAAACCGGCAGCCGGACGCTGAGGGGAGGGCGCAAGCCCTCCCCTTTTTCTTTGTGTTCGGCTCGGCTTGCCGCGGCGCCCGGCGCGGCCTATGTCAGCCCGGCACAGGTTTGACCTCTCTTGCGCCAGCCCTCCGAACCGATCTTCAACGTGCCGGCCGTCGTAACTGCGACGATCGCGGTACTCTGTATTGTGCACATCGCGTTCGAATATCTGCTGCCGCCCGATCTCGCGCGGCGGCTCTTCTATACGCTCGCGTTCGTGCCGGCGCGGTACGACTCCACACCGTTGCCATATGGCGGCTACTACGGCGGTCTCGGCGCGGCGATCTGGACCTTCGTCACCTACGCGTTCCTGCACGGAAGCTGGACGCATCTCGGATTCAACGCGGTGTGGCTGCTCGCCTTCGGGACACCGATTGCGCGCCGCTTCGGCACAGTGCGTTTCCTGATGTTTTTCGCCGTCACGGCGGCGGGCGGCGCGCTCGCGCATCTCGTGGTCTATTCCGGAGAGAACGTTCCGATGGTCGGGGCCTCGGCGGCGATCTCGGGCTTCATGGCGGCCGCGATCCGCTTCGCGTTCCAGCGCGGCGGTCCGCTGCGCCTGATCGGCAACAATCAGGACGATGCCTACCGCGTGCCGGCACTGCCCTTGCTCGCGGTGCTGCGCGACATGCGCGTGCTGATTTTCCTCGGCGTCTGGTTCGGGCTGAACCTTTTGTTCGGGATCGGTTCGATCGGCCTCGACGGGGCCGAGCAGCCGATCGCCTGGCAGGCGCATATCGGCGGGTTTCTCGCCGGTCTGATCGGTTTCGCGGCGTTCGATCCGATCAAGTCGCCGCAGTTCGGTGATAGCGGCGGGCCGGACCAGAAGGCGACAATTCACTGACTGTTTGTCGCGGATGCATTTTGTGCAGCGCACTAGTCTTGTGGCGGTCACGATTCAGGGCCAAGTTCTCGTTCAACGGCGCCACGGCACGTTATTTCGTGCGGCGCCCAGAAGGGCGACGAACGACTTGGCGTGACCGCTGGCGCTCCCAACAGGGAGAAAGCCGATGACGGTCAAGGCAATACTGTCGCGCAAGGGAAGCGACGTCGTCACCATTGCGCCAACCGCAAACCTGTCCGAAGCCGTCAAGCTTCTCGCGGAACGTCGCATCGGAGCCGTGATCGTGACCGGCGCGGACAATCGCGTTGCCGGCATTCTGTCCGAACGCGATATCGTGCGTGCGCTCGGTGAGCGCGGCGCCGACGCGCTCGGCGACAATATCGCGGCGGTGATGACGCGCAAGGTTACGACCTGCGTCGAGGCCGACACGGTCTCGGACATCATGGAGCGGATGACGACGGGCAAATTCCGCCATGTGCCGGTGGTGGAGCAGGGCCGTCTCGCCGGGGTGATCTCGATCGGCGACGTGGTGAAATTCCGCGTCGAGGAGATCGAGCGCGAGTCCGACGCACTGCGCGAGTACATCGCCACGGCGTAGTGCGAAGCGTGGGTCTCTCCGCCTGTCCTTCGCCCCGCGAAGCGGGGAGAAGGAAACAACGAAGCTAAGCCAGCGCCGTGATCACCTCGTCGAGGCCTTCGAGCGCGCGCTCGGCCGCCTCGGCGCCGAGGTTGATCGCCTCCTGCGCGCGGTGGAAATCGAACAGCCCGATGCGTCCGACGCGCGGGCTGATCAAAATGTCGGGCGGATCGCCGGCGAGGCGCGCACGCGTGATGCGGTCCTGCATGATGTTGAACGCCTCCACCATCACGGTCGACAGGCCGGGCCGGCTCGCGGTCCCGAACAGGCGGCGCTTGGCCGACTTCTCGCCGCCGAATAATCCGAACAGGCCGCGGCTTGCGACCTCTTCCTCGATCGGAGGCTCAGGTTCCTGCACCGGCACCACGCCCTGATCCGGAATGGTGGTGCCGCGGCCGAACATGTCGGTGTTGACGTTCACCGCGATCACGAGGCGCGCGCCGAGCGCGCGCGCGACCGACACCGGCACCGGATTGACCAGCGCGCCGTCGACCAGCCAGCGTTCGCCCAGACGAATGGGCGGAAAGATCCCCGGCAGCGCGTAGGACGCGCGCATCGCTTCCTGCAGCGCGCCGCGCGTGATCCAGATCTCGTGTCCGGTGCCGATCTCGGTGGCGATCGCGGCGTAGCGCACCGGGAGCTTGTCGATGGTGATGTCGCCGATCGCTTCGGCGATCTTGTCGGCGAGCTTGCCGCCGCTGAGCAGCCCGGAGCCGCTGAAGCTGACGTCGAGATAGCCGAGCAGGCTGCGGCGCGTGAGACTGCGGCCCCAGGCCTCGATCTCGTCGAGCTTGCCGGCCGCATGGCAGCCGCCCACGACCGCGCCGATCGAGGTGCCGGTGATGATGTCGGGGACCAGCCCCTTCGCGATCAGGGTGCGGATCACGCCGATATGCGCGAAGCCGCGCGCCGCGCCGCCGCCGAGCACGAGCCCGATGCTCGGCCGCCCCGGCGCGGCATCCGTCGATGCGTGCGCGTCCGCGTCCACAGTCTGGTCGTCGTTCTTTTCGCTACGCTGGAGAAATTGAAACACGCGTTCGTCCTCGATCCCGCCAGATCCGCCCCGCGCGTCGCAGGCAACGAGAACGCGCCGTTATGGTGAAAAGGCGGCCCTGCCGGTAGTTGCGAGCAAATGTTAACATCGGCGTGGAACCAAAGTTCCGTGTCTAGCCGGCCTTGTTGTCCGCCAGGGCCGGCGCACGCGTGTCCGCCACGCTTTCGGGGCGGCGCATGGTGAAGCTCTCGGTCAGCACCGAATAGTCGTGATAGCCGCCGCGCGCGATCGGCTTCATGGCGGCGGTATCGAGCAGGCCGTTCTTGATGAAGCGCTCGTCGATATGCACCCCGACCACGCGGCCGATCACCATCCAGCCGTCGAACGGCGTGCCGTCGACGTCCTTGAGCTGGACGGTCTGGACCCATTTGCATTCGAGCGCGGCCGGTGCTTCGGCGACGCGCGGCGGCTTGACCAGGCGCGAAGGGGCAGCGGTGAGGCCGGCCTCGGTGATCTCATTGACGCCGCGGGGATATGGGGCGGAGGTCTGGTTCATCTGGTGGCGCAGATCCCAGGTCGCGAGATTGCAGACGAACTCCCTGGTCTCCTCGACGAACTCGAGCGAGTCCTTGCGGCCCTCGCTCGAGAACATCACCATCGGCGGGCGGCTGCGCACGCCGTTGAAATAGGAGTAGGGCGCGAGGTTGATCTCGCCTTTCGCACTCATCGCGGTGATCCAGCCGATCGGGCGCGGCGCGATGATCGCCTTGAACGGATCGTGCGGCAGGCCGTGGTCCGGTTTGGCGGTTGCGTAGAACATGAGGACGCCTCTCTAAGCTCCGAATCGCGAAACGATTTCAGACAGTGGCGGACGCGGACGGTCCTCCGGCGGCTTGGCCGCGCGCCCGATATGCACGAAGCCGGCGATCTTCTCGTTCGGCGCCAGCCCGAGCGCGTCGAGCACGCGGCGATCATAGGCGTACCATTCGGTGATCCAGTTCGCCGCAAAGCCGAGCGCATGGGCGGCGGTCACCAGATTCATCGCGGCGGCGCCGGAGGAGAGCACCTGCTCCCATTCGGGGATCTTCACATGCGGCGCGGCGCGGCTCACCACCGCGACGACGAGCGGCGCGCG
>Ga0207648_10007822_pt1 | contig 10437 bp, 6 predicted proteins | sample KBSMisM32_FD_184310 | JGI IMG/M metagenome (GOLD analysis project Ga0207648, IMG submission 184310) | Miscanthus rhizosphere microbial communities from Kellogg Biological Station, Michigan, USA - KBS Miscanthus M3-2 (SPAdes) (version 2) | ecosystem: Host-associated > Plants > Roots > Rhizosphere... | reverse complement strand
GTCCTCGAAATCTGGAAGGCGACGACTCTTCCGACTGCCCCATTCATTCTGCTTACCGCGTTCCTAGCGTTCTACTTGGGATGGCTTTATGCCGGCTTGGGACCTGGTGGGGCCGCCGCACTCGTCATTCCACTCTTGGGCGTGCGGCAGTTGTATCGAACAAAAGTTGAGCTCACAAAGGTAACCGAGGAGCTGCTGGACCTAATGGTCGCGGCCATCGAAGCGCGTGACCCGTACACGTCAGGACACTCACAGAGAGTTTCGCGCGCCTCGAAAATCATCGCCCGAACTATTGGGCTCCGTCCGGCGGAAGTGGAGCGAGTCGGGATTGCAGCGCTGCTCCACGACGTAGGAAAAATCGACGAAGCGTTCGCGCCAATCCTTGCAAAGGAAGGCCGGCTGACTCCGGACGAATGGGACGTGATGAAACGTCATCCTATTCGCAGTGCCGAACTCGTTGGATTGCTATCGAGCTTGAGGGATGTAGTACCCGCCGTGCGCCACCACCACGAGAACTGGGACGGTACCGGCTATCCGGATGGCGTCAAGGGTGAAGCTATCCCGCTCGCTTCCAGGATCATCATGTTCGCGGACACGCTGGACGCGATGACCACGGACAGGCCTTACAGAAAGGCGCTAAGCGTGGAGGAAGCTCGCGCGGAGTTGGTGCGATTCCGCGGCCGTCAGTTCGATCCTTCTATTTGCGATCGGATCCTTGAGCAGCAGGCCTGGACGGAGCTTTACCGGTCGTATCAGGAACAGCAACTGCGAGTCAGTCAGCCGACCATCGCTCAGGCCAAGGTTGGGTAGAAACGCTACGCAAATGGCGTCCTTCTTTCCGATTGCCTGAATCGCAACCACGTTAGGCAGAACCGCCGTTCTCAAGTAGATGCTGAACTGACTTTAGCGTACGGCAGTTGGTGATTCGCGACCTCCGGACGCTCATGTAGTAAGCGTTCAGTGCCTTTGCTTCGGCTCGGTCGCCCGAGTACAGCAGCCCCGCGACTAGACCTGCTGTCTCGAAGTCCCAAACACCGGAATCACGCGTTCGAATGTGAAGCCAATGCAAGCGCCGCAACATCGCTTGCGGAATTCGGGATTTCGCGCACCGTGCCCTCAGCAGAACCTCGAGTGCGAGTAGGGATTGTTCCCCGCGAGTTAGCGGGATTGCCCTTCTTAGGTTGCTCGACTGATCCAGATGATACCGCGCCCGATCAAGATCATCTCGCATTAATTCAATTCGAGCGCTGGTGTAGTGGTGTTCCGACTCGCGCAAAACGCGTGCGGTTGCGTCTCGCGCTAGGCCGGCGACTACAGGTGCCCACTCCAGAGCAAGATTGAGCTCCTCGCAGTCCACGGCGACGCCGGCTAGGCAATAAGCCGCGTTCCACATCTCGCCTTTCAGATCCAACCGCGACGCCTGGTCGTATGCCTGTGTAAGGAGACGAACAGCCCCATTCAGGTCATCCAGACGACACAGCGGGAGGCTTAACCAGCGCAGTGCCTTAAACAACGCCGTAGAGTTACCTCCGCGACGTTCCGCCTGCACGAGAAGGGTCCCTGCCTGAACTGCGGATTCAAGGTTCCCGAAGGCAGTGTGAAAGATCAGTCGTGCTTTGAGCTTTTCGATATCCTCGCGCACGTTTGTGGTTCCGAGCGATTCAATGACGTCCGCGACCCTTTCGGCCTCGCGCTGTCGGTGGTAATTGTCCGCCACGACTAGCGCCAAAACCGCCATCTGCAAACGATGCAGAGTCGGCGCGCGCGTATCCATCACCCGTTTCAGCGTGGGGTTCAATACGCGACCATCACAATCTCGCCACCACTTGGCCTCGAAGATCGCTATTTCATCTTCCGAGTATCTCGGCAGATGTGCTCGACCGCCGGCCAATGTGGCGCGCCGCTGCTCTAGAGAATTGACGACAGCGTCCCAGTCATAGAGCAGGCGGTGCGCGCGACTCAAGCGCAGCAAACGCTCCGCCTGCTGTTCGCGAGTTCGGCAGTAGCGGTCTGCGCGCCCACACAAGTCGGCGGCTTCCTTCGGAAGGCCTAACGCTAGAAGGTGGTCGACAATCAGCGCAGTCAACTCCCACGCGTGCGTTGGCTCGTCAGCGGCGTCCCAATGACGGGCACAATCCCACGCGAGTGAAGCGGATGGTGAGATTCGCAGTTCCTCGGTCAGCAAACTTGCGCAACGACGATGAAGGTAGCCGCCCAACGAGGTTGTGACGCTCCGCAGCACAGCGTCGGCGATGATGTCGTGGCGACAGACAACGCAGCCTTCGCGAAAGGCTATGAGCCCTCCGCGCTCAAGCTCCGAGAGCGCTACTGCCGTTAGGTGCGGTGCCATTCCCAGCATCGCGTCAAGACGGCCAAGTGTTGAATGGCCGCCAAGTACAGCGCAGGATTGGAGTATCAGCCGGGCGTCCTGGGACAGTGCCTCGATCTTTTCGTCGAGCGCTACCTGCAGCGACCGTGGCAGTGATTCCCCGTAGTTGTGGCCGCGACAATGCCCCGACAGCTCCACGAGAAAAAACGGGTTCCCGTTCGCCAGATCGACCGCCCACTCGACCAATCGCGTCTGTTGAGCGGCGACGTCCGGGCCGAGGTCGCGCGTCAGGATCGCCCGCGCATCCGCCGTGCCGAGCGGCGGCACGCGGATCGCCCGGACATCCGTCCGCCCATCGAGCAGCGTCGTCGCCGCGCCAGATGGCCGCATCGCAATCAACAACCCGAACCGGTTGCCAGGGCACCGCGTCCCGTCGAGAAGAATCTCGAGCGACGGGCGATCCAGCGCGTGGGCGTCGTCAATGGCGACGAGCACCTCGGTCTCCGCCAGCACGGCTTCAATGAGATCGAGTACTGACCGTCGAAGCGACGCAAATCGAAATGCGGAGTCGTTGCGATCCTCCGGAATCGATCCCTCGACCTGGACTCCGCGCGCGAGCTCCGTAAGCCGCGCGTACGACGGCGGCGAACACCCAACCGCACCAGGCAGCGCCAGTAGATGCGGAAGCAGGTCGAACAGCCCCGCCAACGGACGCTCCCCACCCGCGGCGCTCGGCCGATACTCCACACACCGAATCCCCCGCAACGTCGCAATCCGCACGCCTTCGGCGAGCAATCGCGTCTTCCCGATTCCCGGCTCTCCCGACAGCGCCAGAATGCGCGGGCCCTGCGCCCCGCTCGCGATCCACGAGGTGAGCTCTCCGAGGATCGCCGCGCGACCGGTGAGCGGTGCCTCCCAGTAGGCCAGGGTACCCCGCCGCTGCGACAGGTCGAGAATCCGTCGCCGAAGCGCGGCAGTTGCGCGCACCGCCTCCTCGTCGGTCCGCCGCTCGATCCGATACTGATCGATCAAGCCGAGCGCCTCGCCACGGCTGCCAGAGACGGCGAGCGACTCCGCGAGCGCGAACGTGGCCTCGCCGCTCAACGGATCCAGATGGAGGCACGCGCGGGCGAGCGCAACGATCTCGGCGTGGTCGCCGCGCGTCCGGGCCTCCGCGATCGCCGTGAGCAGGCACCCGCGGAGCGTGCCGCAGACGCGATCCCGCTCCATCTCGACCCATCGAGCGAACCGCGGCGAGAAGGTCGGCGCGTAATGCGGGAGGAAGTCCAGGCGCGTCGCCTCGTACGCCGACCTAACGACCGCCTGCCGGCTCCTCGAGTACGTCGCGTAATCGCACTCGACCTCCGACTCGCGCACGGCGACGACCGAGTCCGGCGTGTCGAGTGGGGCGCCGAGCTTCTTCAGCTGATACAGTGCCTGTCGCAGGCGATGCCGCGCGAGCGTCGGCGAGCTTTCGGGCCACAGGAGATCGAGCAGGTCCGATCGGGCAATCGTCTGACCGGCGCTGCTGCTCAGAAAGAGCAGCAAGGCGAACAGCACATCGGACTCCGGGGTGACGGGATGACCGTCCACCTCGATCAAGCATTGCCCCAACGCCCGCAGACGGATCACGAGTCCGCTCCCGGTTTGGACCGCTAAGGTCGCCTCGGGAGTAAGGAAAGGCAACGCGTCAGTTAGGCGTCATTTTGGCGGTCCAGGACGTTGGCACCGGGACTTCCATCTTGCCGGCCCTGATCGGTGATTCGTGCGCCGCGACGCGAGCTACGGAGCCGGCGGCCCGTAGCCAACGCCGTCAGGCGACGCCCCAACGCCGATCTTCCTTACCAGCTTGTGTTCGACGAGGTCGATCACGCCGACCGCCGGGTCGTCCGCGAGCGTTACGAACGCGGTCCGGCCGTCCGGCGCGATCGTGACGCCGCGCGGCGAACCTAACGCATCGAGCTTCCAGACCACTTTCCGCGTGGCCACGTCCGCCACGTGAATCGCATTCCCCTGTGGGTCGCAGATGATCGCCGTCTTCCCGTCCGCCGAGATCGCGAGTCGATAGGGCAGCGAGAACCCGGTCAGCGTGTCGGGGATCGTGCCGGCCTTCGTGTCGATCACGCTCACCGTGCCGTTCGTGTTGCTGCCGGCCCACACAGTGCTGCCGTCGGGCGCGACGGCGATCCCTTCCGTCCGAGGTCCCGTGGGGATCACTCGGACGAACGCCTTCTTCGTGAGGTCCATCTCCGAGACGGCGCCCGTGCCGACATCCGACGTCCACGCACGCGTGCCGTCCCGCGTTAGGGCAACCATGTGCGAGCCCTGCGCGTTCGTCGGGATCGCGCCCTCCACCGTGCCGGTTTCGATGTTCACGAGCACGATGTTCTGCGTCGTCTCCGACGTCACGACAACGCGCGACTCGTCGCCCGGCAGAAACATGGCGCCGTGCGGTCGTGTGTACGCACCGAGCGAGATCTTGCGTCTGAGCGTGCCCGCCCGGATGTCGATGATCGCGAGCTCGTTGCCCGGCGTTTGCGCTCCGTAGATCGTCACGACACCGACTCGTCCACTTGGCGCAATTATCGCCTCGTGTGGCCCGGTTCCGACGTCGATGAAGCGCATGCTGTCGGTGGCGAGGTCGATGAGCGATGCGTTCGCCGACTGCTGATTGGCCACGAGGACGTGACCCCGCCGCGCGGCCTGCGCGCTCAGTGGAGCGCTCGCCGTGATCGCTGCGATCACCGACACGAATGCGTGGCGTGCGAGGGTGTGAGGAGCGGTCATGGCAGGCGGTGGATTTGGGTACGGCGCCGTCCGGCACCGTGCCGGGCGCGCGCAGAGCAACTTCGCTGGATGATTCGACAGGGGTAGGTCCAGGTTGGGCGCGGTCGAACCAACCACTCGACGCGGCGAGACCGTGCTCATATCGAGCCGGCCAGGTACCTCCGCCGCTCACGCTCCGGGAAGTGCTCGATCGCATATCGCAGCGCGGTCCTCGGCAGCACCTCGTGGTGCTCTCGCAGGAATGCCTGCTCCACGGCTCGATCACGCTTGCCGATCTCGCGCAGCATCCAGCCGACCGCCTTGTGAATGAGATCGTGCCGGTCGTCCAGCAGCAGCGTGGCGACGCGAAGCGCCGGAGCGAACTGACCCTGCTTGATCCCGTGGAACGTCGCGAGCATCGCGATTCGCCGCTCCCAGAGATCGGGCGATCGGGCGAGTCGTTCGAGCACCTCGAGCTTGTCCGGAATGACATGCGGGCCGACAATGTGCTCGGCGGACGCATCGACCAGATCCCAGTTGTTGATGTGTCGCGTGTGCGCAAGATACGCATCGTACACGGCTTGCTTGTCGGTACCCTCGCCGCGCTGGTAGATGCCCACCAGGAGGATCAGCCCGAGGAGCCGCTCCTCGTGCCACCTGGACTGCAGCAGCGCGAGGGCGTCACCCGCGGAGAGGCTCCGGTAGTCACGGGCGAGACGGCGAAGCACCGGCACTCGAACGCCCAGGAACCGGTCGCCCGCGCCGTATTGGCCCGGCCCGGTCTTGAAGAAGCGCTGCAGGTGGATTGCGTCGTCGGCGTCGGCCTCCGCGCGCAGTTCACGGCGCAGCGCACCTAACGTCGGCCGGCGCTGTATGCGGCGTTCGGTCATCCCTTGCTGGACCGTGGCTCGAGCGACGAGTCGTGTAACCGCTCGATCTTCTGCTGCACGCCCGGCGGGAGCAAGAGGTCATCCGAGATTGCGGCAATCTCTTCGGCCTCCCGCCACGCCCGTTTCAGCTCCTCGAGCTCGCCTTCCATGGCCCGCCGTTCGGCTTCTTCGTGCAGAGCCATCTCGAAGGCGAGCCGCTGTACGGGAGTCAGCCCGAAGAGCCCGTGGTCGGGCATGTCCTGCATGATGCTGAGCCGCCTAACGCGTTTCGGCGACGGCTGCGTCGTGATGCGGGCCGTTTGCGACAGCGTTTCGAGATAGCGCTCGGACCCGTGGCGCTCGTCGAGCTGGCTCACCGCCTCGGCGATGGTCTGCTTCGTCCCGCCGTAGCGGTTCACCTTGGGCATGAGCGTCGACGCCACGCGCATCGCCTCCTGTCCCTCGAACCGCATGCGGCCGGTCTCGTGGCGAAGGTCGAGCGCGATGGGAGCGTGCGCTCCGGGCTCCAGTGACGTCTCGGACAGATGGCCCAGCCGCACACGCAGGATCTGACGGTCGTCGGTCCGGATGCGTGCGACCACGCTGCGCGGGTTCCCACGCACGGCGGTGCGCGCGAGGCGCGCGAGGATCCATCCGAGACCGCCGACGCCAACGCCCGCTGCCACGCCGCCCGCGACCACCGCGCCGATCGCCGTTAGGCCGGCGCCCGCAACCAGCATCTGCCGTCGGCGCCGCCGGCCGAACTGATCGCCGTAGCGCCACGCGGCGAACTCGGGTCGAAGCGGCTCACCGATGCGCACGAGCTCCGTGCCGTCGCGCAACCGGGCGAGACCGATCTGGTCGGTGGCCGCGCGCAGCCGGGTCCCTCGGTAGAGCTGCTCCGCCTCCTCGATCGCCTCCCAGCGTTCCTCGAGCGGAGTCAGGTTCCATCGCTCGCAGGAGGGACATACCACCCAGAGCCGTCCCTTTGCCGAGTCGAACGCGAGACGCCGTCCCACGGGAAAGTGCTCGATCGACTCATTGGACCCGAGTGGACGACTACAGAAGAGACAGGTGGCGTACATCGCCTGGCGCCCTCCGCTTGCTGGCCGATAAGCTGCCGCGTCGTGACGCGACGCATCAAAAGCTAGCGCCTGGGCACGCGTTGGGCTCACCTGTCTCGTGGCCTCTCTGGCCCCGGCCGCGCGGCCCCAAGGACATGCTGGTCATGCGACGGCCTCATTTGCCGCGCCGGCCGGCGTCGCTCAACTTCGGCGCATGACGCGCACGTGGGTTGACCCCTCTCCGCCGGTGACCACGGACATGCCCCTTGGATTCGACACCCAGCTCGTTCGGGTTCGCGCGAGTGGCGCGAACCAGCCGCTCAGCGAGCCGATCGTGCTCGCGACGACCTACTCCGCGCCGTCAGCCGTTAGGCATCGCGAGATGTTCCAGGACGGCTCGACGACGTTCTACCGGCGCTTCGGCAACCCGACGGCCGCGGCGGCCGCGCGGCTGGTTGCCGATCTCGAGGGGGCAGAGGAGGGGATCCTCTTCGGCTCGGGCATGGGTGCGATCTCGACATCGCTGTTCGCGATTCTCCGGGCTGGCGATCACGTGATCGCCTCTCGAGAGATATTCGCTCAAACCCACACGCTGCTCGATGTTACGCTGCGTGGATACGGCGTCGAGACGGAGTTCGTGGATGCTCGCGTCGCCAGCGACGTGACGTCGAGGATCAGGCGCAATACGCGGTTGATCTACGTGGAAACGCCATCGAACCCGCTGCTTCACATCGTCGACATTGCCGCGATCGCGAACGCGCTCCGGCCCGGGATCGAGCTGTTCGTCGACGCCACATTCGGGAGTCCAGCGCTTCAGTCACCGATCCAGCTTGGCGCGACGCTGAGTCTCCACTCGGCGACGAAGTTCCTCGGTGGGCACTCGGACGTGCTCGGCGGCGTTGCGTCGGGCCGCCGCGATCTGATCTCCCGGATCCGCGACATGCAGATCCTGCTCGGAACCGTTCAGGACCCGCACGCGGCGTGGCTGCTCATGAGAGGGATTCGGACACTCGGGGTGCGCGTGAGGCGTCAGGCGGAGAGTGCGCTCGCCCTCGCGCGAAAGCTCGCATCGCATCCCATCATTGAGGCGGTGTTCTATCCGTTTCTCGAGACCGATCCGGGCTACGCGATCGCGTCGAAGCAGATGCGCGGTGGGGGCGGCGTCGTGTCGTTCGTGGTGAAGGGAGGAACGGGCGCCAGCCGGCGATTCGCCGACGCCCTCCGGCTCATCCCCATCGCCACGAGCCTGGGCGGCGTGGAGACGATCGTCGAGCTGCCGTACGACCTCGACTTCGAGGCGGACGACGAGAACGGCGCGGCCGAGTCACCGTTAGGCGGGACGATCCGGATGTCGGTCGGCCTCGAGGACGTGTCCGACCTCTGGGCCGACCTCGATCAGGCGCTTCGCGCCGCCGCGGTCACGCCGACCGTGTAACGGCGCGCGGAGGGTTCGACGGCGTGAGCGTCGGCCCCTTTGGGGCCACCGCGTCAGCCGCAACCTGCTGCATCGCGGACGCGAAGCACTGGACGTGCAGCGCGCTCACGCCGGTCGCGAGCGTGATGAGCTGCCACCGCCGGCGGAGGCCCTGCCCGACCCGCAGGGGTATCACTCGGCCGGCTCGGATCGCCGCGTCGGCCGCCGCGCGTGGCAGGATCGCAACAGCCTCACCCGCCTCCGCCAGCCCGATGATCGCCTCGGTGAGCGTCACGGTCGTGAGGCGCATCGGCTCCAAACCGGCAGACGCAAGCTTCTCGGCGAGCCAGCGATGGTCGGTGGGCCGCGCGGCGTGAATCGCAAGCTGCTCGACGCGCAGATCGCCTGCGCCGAGCGCGGCGCGACCCGCGAGCCGGTGCGTCGGCGCCACGAGCGCCACGAGCTCTTCATCGAACAGCGGAATGAGGTCCAGCCGCGGATCCGGAGCCGCGTCGGCAACCACCGCCAGCTCGTAACGGCCCTCGAATAGCGCATCGACGCCGTGGGCGGTGGTATCGGGCACCAGCTCCGCACGAATGTGCGGCAGGCGCCGCCTAACGATCGAGACCGCGGCTGGCAGCCAGGCGAGCGCCAGCGGGGAGTCGGTTCCCACCCGGAGACGCCCCGCCGGCCGCGGCGAAGTCCGCAGCATCGACGCCTCGGCCGCGGCGAGGCGGGCGAGCACGTCCCGCGCGACCTCGATCAACTCGGCACCGGCTTCCGTGGGCACCATGCCCTTTGGCGTGCGGTGAAAGAAATGGATTCCGAGACGCTGCTCCAGCTCGATGAGCTGATGGCTGATCGCCGACTGCGTGAGGTATACGTGTTTCGTCGCCGCCGACACGGTGCCGTGATCGGCGATCGCAGTGAGTATGCGTAGGTGACGGACCTCGAGAATCATCGCGCGTTCCCCCTTCCCCTTGGCTCGAGTGAACGACGGCCAGCAATTTTCTGGTCGCATCATCGGTCATTGGACCCGCGCGACGCTTGCCGAATTCGAGCAGGGGCTTGGATGATCTGGTCCATGCGACGTCACCATGTGCTGGCATGAGCCGCGCTCATTGAAAATTTGACGAGATTGCGTTGGCGTACCCGGTTGGCCGGGTCGCACATTGAATCACGTCCTATGTATGAGGAGCCGGGAGGCGTATGGAAGCAGGGCCTGCGCGACCTGCCTCGATGGTCGCCGGAATCGCCGGACGACGTGTCGCCACGACGGAGGTCGCGGGTTACCGCGTGGTCGAGGCCGTCTATACGAAAGGTCTGTCACTGCCGAGGCATACGCACCCGCGGCCGGCGCTGTCCTATGTCGCTCGCGGCGGCTTTCGGGAGACGAGTCGCCTCGGCTCCGCGGTTTGCCGGGCGGGGATGATGCATGTCCGGCCGTCGGAAGAGCCGCATGCCAACGAGTTCGACCCGAACGGAACGCGCATCCTGATCGTCGATCTGCCGCTCGCGCCGGCCATGGAGGATCGGCGCATCCGGCGTGTCGTCGGTAGAGCCGCGGTGGTCGAGGATGGTGTCGTTCGAAACCTCGCCGAGGAGCTCCTCTGGGAGCTGCATCATCGCGATCACGCGAGTGATCTCGCCATCGAGGGGCTCGTGCTCGCGCTGCTCGCACGGCTCGTGCGCTCGACGTCGTGCCTGCGGATGTCGGCAGGCGAGGGGACAGCTCCTGCGCGCCTGGAGCGCGCCCGTGAGTTCATCGATGCGCACTTTTCCCGGGCGCTGCCGCTCAGCGAGGTCGCCTCGGTGGCCGGTCTTCATCCGTCGTCGCTCGCTCGGGCGTTCAAGCGGCGATACGACGTCACGCCGTGGCAGTATCAGCGCCGCCGGCAGATCGATTGGGTCAAGGCGGAGCTGGTGCGCGGCGATCGGCCGATCTCGGCGATTGCGCACGAGGCGGGGTTCTCGGACCACAGCCACCTCACGCGC
>Ga0207648_10007820_pt1 | contig 10438 bp, 3 predicted proteins | sample KBSMisM32_FD_184310 | JGI IMG/M metagenome (GOLD analysis project Ga0207648, IMG submission 184310) | Miscanthus rhizosphere microbial communities from Kellogg Biological Station, Michigan, USA - KBS Miscanthus M3-2 (SPAdes) (version 2) | ecosystem: Host-associated > Plants > Roots > Rhizosphere... | reverse complement strand
CCGCGATGACTTGCACGGCTTCCACGGCGGCGTTCTTCACCGCGTCCGACTCGTCCGCGAATCGCGAGACGAGCGCGTCGATCGCCGCGGCCGACTTCGTGTCGCCGAGGGCGGTCACGATCGCGATCCGCGCCGGATCGGGAATCTGATCTTCGAAACGCGACGCGAGCGCACGAACGGCAGCGGCCGAGCCGAGCTTCACGAGTGCCGCGCGCGCGCGAGCCGCGATCGCCTCGTCGTCCGATCGCAGCGCGCCTTGGAGAACGTCCGCCGCGCGATCGTCTTTTCGCGCCGCGAGGAGCTCGGCCGCTCGCAAACGCAGATCATCGTGATCGCTCTCGAGCGCCTTGCCGAGCGCAGCCGCGACGCGACGGTCCTGCGACGTCGCGAGCCGCTCGAGGACGCCGATGCGCACATCCGTGTGCTGGCTCTCGAGCGCGGCGAGGAGCGGCTCGGCGCTTCCTTTCGGGCTCGTTTTTTCGAGCAATTCGAACGCGTATTTTCGTGCTTCGGGAACGTTCGAATCGAGCGCCCGAACGATGCGCGGGCGGGCGCTCTCGCCACGCGACGCGAGCTCGTCGAGGGCGGCCTTCACGACGTCGGCCGCGGAAGACGCGAGCGCGAGCGTGAGCGGTGTCTCCTTGTCGTCGGCGTAGACCTTCTGGAGCGCTGCGAACGCCGCCTTGCGAACGAGGTGGTGTGGATCGTCGAGCGCACGCGCGAGGGCCGGCGTCGCGCTCGCGACGGAGACGTGTTTGTCGTGCGCGAGATCGACGATGCGCTCGATCGCGTCGCGACGAACGCGATGCCCGTCGTCGTCTCCGGTCGTCGCCTGCCGCAACAGCCCGACGTACGCGCCGAATGCGAGGAGACGCAGCCTTCGCTGCTCTTCGTTCGCGACGGTGGGAACGGCGCCTTCGGGACCTTCGCTCGGAGCTTCGGCGCCGCCCGCGAAGAGCTTCCGCAAGAGCTGGAGAGGACCTTTGCCCGGCTCGGCAGGCTCCACGCGACGCGGTGTCGTCTCGGGAACCCATGACGCCGCGACGCTTCGCAACGCGGTCGCCCGCTGCGCCTCTCGGAAATATTCGACGGGCCGATCGCGAAGACGAAGCGCCTGCGCGGCGGCGTAACGCTGCTCGGGACGATCGCCCGCGAGCGCCTCGGCGAGACCGACCATCAAGCGATAGCGCGCCTCCTCCGGTGGCCACTTCTCCATGGCCTCGGCCTTCTCGGGCTTGTCCGGCATGAGCACGGACGCGAGGTGCTCGAGGTACGTCGCAGGCTCCATGCGGAGCTCGAGCGCGCGCGCGGCTGCGAAGCGGACTTCGGGCCGCTCCGACGAGAGCGCGCTCGTCAGGAGCTCCGGCGCTTCTTGTTTTCGGAACGCGCGGAGATCGCGCGCGAGGACGATCGACAAGACGATGCGCTGGACGTCGCGCGACGGGTCCTCGAGGCCTTGGAGCATGCCTCCGTAGCCTTCGGGCCCGAGCGCGGCGAACGAGAGCACGGCACCCACGCGAATCGGCGGGTGCTCGTGACGCAGCGTTCCGGTGAGCACGGGGAGCGCACGCGCATCACCGAGGCGCGCGAGACCTTCCGCCGCCCACGATCGGACGGCCACCTCGGCGTGCCCGAGGAGATCGAGCAGGTGCCCTTCTTCGCCGCGACGGCTCGCGTTCGACACGCCACGCGCGGCTTGCTCCCGCACGAGTCCATCTTCGTCCTTGATGAGCTCCGTCGCGAAATATCGGAGGAGCTTCGGCGAGCCGAGCGACGCGAGCGCCACGGCCGCGCGCTGGCGGAGCGGCGCGATCTCGGGCTGGCGCTTGAGGAGCTCTTTGTCGGCGATGAGCGCCTGCATCGGGTTGACGATCTGATCGTCGCGACGCGCCGCGAGGAGCTCGGCGGCGCGCACGCGCAAATCCAAGTACGAGCTCTGGAGGCCCACATGGAGCGGGCCCGGCTCGCTCGGAAGGAGCGCGTCGAGCGACTCGAGCGCCGTCGTGCGCACGTTCGCGTCGATGTCCTCGAGGAGCTTCGTGAGCGGGCTGCGGACCTTGTCGATCGGCGCCTTCGTCGCGTCCTTCGCGCCGCGCGCTCGCAGACGCGGGTGCGTCGAGGCGATCGCCGCGAGGTGCGTCCCGTCGTCCTTGTCGCCCTTGATCTTCTGCGTGGCTTCGTACGCCGCCATCGCCACGCCTTCGTCACGATCGCCAATGCTCTTCGCGAGCCGCTCGAGACTGGGCGCGTCGCCCTTCTTCGCGCGCGTATCGAGCTCGGTGACGGCGCGCATGCGCAGATCGGGAAAACGACCGGTGAGCGCGCGATCGATGACGATCAACGGGTCCTTCGTGTGCCACGCCCAGAGCGTGCGGAACGCCTCGCCGCGCACCTTCGGCGATTCGTCCTCGAGCGAGTCACCGAGGAGCGGTTCGGCGCCCTCCGTGTCCTTGCCTTGCTTGACGAGGACGTCGAGGCCGCGCACGCGGACGTCCTCTTCGGATCCGCGCAATGCGGCCTGCGCGAGCGCGATCGCGTTCGGCTCGAGCGCCTTCGTGCACTCGAACGCCGCATCGCGGACTTGCGGATCGGCGTCGTTGAGCATCCACACGAGGCGGCGTTTCGCCCGTGGATCGTTCAACGCGGCGAGCGCGCGCGCCGACTCGCGACGAAGGCCCGGATCCGCGTCGCGCGAGATCGTGAGCAGAGCGCCGAGCGCGCGCATGTCACCGAGGAGCGCGAGGCCACGCGCACCGCGGAGCGAAGTGTCGGCCGTGCGGCACGCGAGGAGCGATTGGAGGGGCTCGCGTTGCTTTTCATCGAGCGTGGCGGGCGCGGAGGTCGCGTCCGTGAGCCGCGCGCGAATCGCCTTGGATTCAGCCTCGCTCGGCTCGCCCGTCTTGCCGCCTTCGATCTCGCGAATGCGGCGGTAGACGTCGTGCATCGCACGAACGAACGCTTCGTCCTTCGCTTCGAGCCACGCCACGAGCGCGGGCTGCTCGAGGACCGTCACGACGTACGCGATGCGGCGAACGTCCGCGTCCTGATCATCGAGCGCTTTTCCGACGAGCGGCGCGAAACCGGGTGACTTCTCGAGCTTCGAGGTCGCTCCGCGAAGAAGCGCTTCGGCACGCACATCCGGCGTTCCGCGATCGAACGCGACGCGAAGAGGTTCGGCGCTCGCCTTCGGATGGATCGCGACGAGCGCGGCGACCGCGGCGCGACGAACCTTCGCGTCGGCGTCTGCGACGGCGCCCGCGATGAGACCTGCGGCGAGCGGCGACGTCTGCACGAGCGCGACGAGCGCGGAGACTGCGGACTCGCGCACGTCGGGGAACTTCGACTCGAGCGCCGAACGGAGCGGCGCGAGCGGAGCATCTTCTTCGAGCTTGCGAAGGGCCGCGAGCGCCGCAGCGCGAACGGGCGCCTGATCGTCGTCGAGACGCTCACGCAGCGCTTTGCGCGCGTCTCTGCGGCCGTACTTCGCGAGCTCGGTCGCGGCGAGCGCGCGGATGGCAGGATCGCGATCGCTTCCGAGAGCGCGGATCGCGAGCGCGGTCGCCTCGGGCTCTTCGAGCTCGGCGAGCGCCTTCACTGCCGCGTCGCGTCGCGCGCTCGCGGACGCGCCGAGCGCTTCGGCGAAGACGTCGAAGCCGTGCGCGTACTTCGTCTTCTCCTCGAGCGGGGCGCCGTGCAAATCGCACGGGATCGCGAAGACGCTGCGCGAGTCGCCGCCCGCGAAGAGCGTGCCGATCACGTTCGGGCTCTTTTTCGGGGCGAACGCGAGCGCGAAGATCCCGTCGACGCCGATCTCGATCGTCTTCGGCTTGCGGCGCTCGCTCATGCGCCAGACGCGCACCTTGCCGTCGACGCCTGCGGTCGCGAAGCGCTCGCCGATCTCCGTCGCGTCGCGCGCGGGGATGAAGACGATCGCCGTCACGCCGCCCGCGTGCCCGCTGTCGTCTTTGCCGCGTACGTCGGCCTCGACGTCGCCGGCGAGGTACCAGATGCGGACGCTGCCATCCTCGCCGCCCGACACGAGGCGACCATCGGCCGGCGTGAAGGCGAGCGTCGTGACGGCGCCGTCGTGTCCGCTCATCGCTCGCAGCGCGTCTTCTTTTCGTGCAGGCCACGTGACGCGCACGACGCCGTCGTCTCCAGCGGCCGCGAACGCGTCGCCTTCGGGGCTGATCGCGCACGCGCGGAGCGGTCGCGACGAGAGCGTAAACTCGTTCTTCTTCTTGCCGGCGAGCGAAAAGACTCGGAGCGCGCCATCGGAGCCGGCCGTGGCGAACGAATCACCCACGACGCACACCGCGTTCGCGGAGCCCGTGTGCGCCGCGATGTCGTGCGCGATCTTCCCATCACCCTTGTTGATGATCCGAACGTGACCATCGGCGCACGCTGCGATGAACGCGTCGTCGGTCGCCGCGAGCGCGAGGACGTGCGAAGGCAAATCGACCGTGCGCTCCGCCTTCTCGGAAGACGTGTCGTAGAGGACGACTTGCGAAGACGTCCGTGCGCGAACGCCGCCGACCGCGAGCAGGCGCGCCGACGCAGCGAGCGCGCGGATCCTCTCGAGGTTGCCGATCGGGTGCGCCATCTACCCGACCATCCCTTCGATGGCGATGCCGTGCGCGCCACGAAACGCGACGAGCGCCGCGAGGCACGCCGTCCATTCGCCCTTCGCCATCGAGCCGGTGAACTCTCCGAGCACGGGCGCGACGAGCGCAGCGAACGCCGCGTCGGTCATGCCGAAGTCGCGGACGATCTCGATGACGTGGAGCTTCGCGACGCTCGCCGGAAGCTTCCGCACGCGCTTCTTGTCGAGCGCCTCCGCCGAACGAAGCGGCGGGATCATGAACAAGAGCCGCCGCAGCAAATCACGAAGCGCGCGCACGTCCGCGAACTCGCCGTCGCCGAGATCGATCGTGCCCTTCGCGGGGTGCCACGACTTCGGGATCGATCGCGGCCGGTGCTTCTCCCAGAGCAAACGCACCGCGAAGAGCCGCACCTCGCGGTCCGCGCTCTGCATCAGCCAACCGAGGCGCTCGGCGCCGCCGATGATCGCATAGTGCTTGCGGATCAGCTCCATCGCGACGTCGCGCGTCGAGCGCTTGCGGCTCTCCGTCATCGAGAAGATCTGCGCAGGGTCGAGCTCGTCGATCGTGAGCGCGAGATCTTTCGGCGCGTCGGGATCGCCCGCCTGCATGAGCGCGTCGTAGGCGATGTTGCGGACTTCCTTCGCGGGGCTCTCGCCGAGCTCGTACACGCGCGACTGCGCGTTCCACTTGCGAAGCTCGACGCGCGCGATCGTCGCCGCGAACTTTCGAACGTCGGCGCGGTTGTCCCAGAGCGCCGGCCACAGGAGCTCCATCGTGTACGCCGTGCGGGCGAGCGCCGGCTTGATGCCGAACTGCTTCGTCTCCGGTTCTTCTTTGCCGATCACCGGGTGGTGGCAGCGCAAATACGTCTGCGCGAACTGCCGCACGGCTTCGGGCTCTTTGGGGCCGAGCGCGAGCTGGAAGAGACGCGCCGTTCCTGCCGCAGCGTCGGGCTTTCCTTCCGCGAAGTGCTCCGGCTTCATGTGCTGGAGCAGGTAGCGGTGCGCCCACTCGTGGAGCTGCGGATCGGCGCGACGCGCGAGCGCGAGCAGCCACGACAAACCCAGCGACTGCGGCCGGACGAGCTTGATGTTGCCGAGCACCGTGAGCACCGCGCCCCGCTTGCTCGGATCGAAGACCATCCCTTTCAGCCGCTCGACGTCGATGTTCGCGGGGAGCGCGTCGGCCTTCTGCAGCCACTCGACGATCTCGTCGCCGACGTCACCATGCGAGAGCGCGTCGAAGAGCCACTCCGCGGGGACGTCCGCGATGGCGTGCTCGCGCAGCTTCTCGACCGGATAGCTCGTGTCGTAGGCGTCGCTCTCGCGGAAGCGCTTGTCGTCGATGATCCGAATCCAGAAGCTGACCGGCAGCTCCTTCGGTTGGTAGTTCTTCTTGATGAACTTCTGCGCCCAGTCGCTCTGCGCGTCGTCTTCGCTCAAGAGCAGATCGGCGAGGATGTCCTGTCCGATTTCTTTCTTGTCGAACTCGGACTCGAGCTGCGCGGTCGCCCATTTTCGCGAGGCGTCGTAGCGAAGGAGCCGCGCGAGCATCGCCGCGCCGAGCGAGCGGGCCTTCCGTGACGTGAGCATCCCGGCGGCGAACTTGACCGTCTCGTTGTTGTCCGACGAGAGCAGATCGGCGAGGCGCTCGGCCGGCATGTCGGTGGCGTGCGCGCGTGCGTACTCGATGGCGTACTTGCGCGCGTCTTCGCTCGGCGAGTCGAGCAGCGACAAAACCGCGTCGTGAAGCCCGAGGCCCTTGAGCTTGCCTTGGTGGAACTCGGGTGAGGCTTCGAGTGTCTCGACGACGAGCACGTGCGCGCTCTCGAGCGGCCTCGTCGTGAGGCGCGCGAGCCACTCCGGCGTGGCGTTGCGCAGGACGTCCGGGAAGAGATCCTTCAGGCCGTCGATGGCGAAGCTCGCCGAAAAATCCGACGCGCACGTCTCGAGCAACAAGAGCAGCGGATCCGCGCTGCGCTTCCACGCCTCGATGAACGGCGCGCGAAACTTCGCCTTCTGGCTCGGCTTCCACCCGCCCCACTTCTTCGCGTGGTGGCGCGAGATGCGATAGCCGATGTGCGCCGAGTAGCTGTCGGCGGGATAGCGCCGAAGGACCTCGACGCAGAACTGCGGATAGAGCTCCGGCGCGCCCTTGCCGAGGCTTCGGAGGTAACGCCACGCGCGCTTGCGCATGTAGTTCTGCGTCCCGCGAGAGACGTCTCCGAGATCGCTGTCCGTGTCGATGCGCGCGTTGATGGCGCCGTAGACCTCCGCGTCGTAGTCCTTCTCGGCGCGCTTGAGGACACGCTTCACGCCGCCCCACACACCGAACGCGTAAGGCGCGTGCGCGATGATCCCGACGAGCGCCACGCGCGCTGCTGCGTCGTCGCGTTTGTCGTAGAGCGCGGTGATCATCTCCGCGAGCTGGAGCTGCGGCGCGATCCATTTCGGATCTTGCGCGAGGTAGCGCTTCCACGCGTCGAACGCTTCGGCCTGTCGCTGCTTCTTCTCTCGCTTGCGCGCCGCCTGGGCGAGCTGCGTGCGAAGGACGTCGAGCGTGATCATCCCCTCGGGGATTTCCTCGGGCTCGCGGACGATGAGGTCGCCGTTGTCGTCGTACTCTTCCTCGTCTTGCGGCGCGAACTGCGCGAGGTACGTCTCGATGACGTTCGGCAAGTCGGGCGCGGCGACCTGAATGAGCCGCTCGACGTCCGTGATGTCGATCGCCTTCTTGGCCGTCATCGCGCGGCCTCCTCGACGTGCGACGCGAGGATCGCGTCCTCACCCGTGTCGAGCGACTTGAGGTACTTCGCGAGCGTCGAGCCCTTCTTCTTCAGCGCCTCTTCGAGCGCCGGCTTCACGTGGCCGAAGCGCTTGCGCCAAGACGCAGCGTCGAGCCCTCGCTCGGCGAACGCGGCGCCGACGTGGAGCGAGACGTCCGCGTCGTCGATCGCCGCGACGCTCGCTTGAAGAAGGGCGATCGTCTCCTTCGCAGGACCGCCCGAGCCCTTCCACTGCTTCACGGTGCGCACGAAGACGGCCGGATCGAGCTCGAGGAGGAGCTCCGTCGCGAGGTGGAGCGGCAGGCTCTTCTTCGGCGCGGTCACGTCCTTCATGAGCGCATCGAACGCATCACCGAATCCGTGCTTGCTCGGATCGACGCCCGCGACGCGCTCGAGCGATTGCCGCGCACGCCGCGCGAGCTTGCGCACCTTCCAGCTTCGTTTGCCGAGCCCCGCGTGCAGCGCTTCGACCGCGTTCTTCGCCGCGCTCACCTGCTCCGGCGCGATCGCATGGGGCTTCGCGCGCGTGCGCGCGGGGAGCTTCGGCTTCGAAGGCTCCGGCGGCGGAGCAACCGCGACGACGTGCGGCTTCTTCTTCGGCTTCGGAGCTTCTTCCTCCTCGTCCTCTTCTTCTTCTTCTTCGTCGGCTTCGTCTTCTTCGTCGTCGCCGCTCTCTTCTTCTTCTTCTTCGGCGGCGTCCTCTTCTTCTTTTTCTTCGCCGTCCTCGGACTTCTCTTCGAAGCCCTCCTTCAGCTTGCGCTGGATGTTGTCTTCGAGGTCGGCCTCGGCCTCCTCACGCGACGCGTGTCGCTTGATGCGCGTCTGACCCGTCGTCCCGATCTTTCCAAAGCGATAACAAAAGATCGCATCGTCCTTGATCCAGGCTTCCCAGAACTTCTCTTCGTCTTCGTGTTCCAGGCGGCGCATCGCGCAGGGCGACAAGAATCGCCGTAGCTCGAAGCGATGGTCAAGGGTGCCCGTGGCGTTTTCGCTCGCGCACGGAATGCAGTGCTGAACAGACGACGCTCAGTCGCCGCCCGCGTACTCGAAGCCCGCGACGATCACCATGAAGAGGCATGTGAGGAGGACGAGGATGCCGATCGCGCAGATCGGCGGGATGAGGAGGATGGCTCCCCACTTCGCGACCTTGCCCGTCGTCTTCATCAGCTTCGACGAGGTGCGCTCGTTCGGATCGCACGCGCCGTGCACACATGTGTTCGGCTCCGAACAATCCGCGTCCGATCGGCACGAGTCGCCTCGCATGCCGAGGTGCGCGGACGCCACCGGCGGCGCCTTCGGCGGAGCGGACGGATCCACGCAGCGCTCGCGGATGCAGCGAAGCCCGTGACACGTGTCGCTGGTCGAACAAACTTCGCCGACCGACGAGTGAACACGCTCGTCGACGCGCGTTCGCAGCTCCTTACCGAGCTTCGTGACGATCTCCGTCAGATCGTACGTGGCGTCCGCCGGCGGATAGACGACGAGCGTGACGAGGTTCATCCCGTTTTCGTCGGGCTGGACGTGAACGCCGCCGCGGATCGGATGCGGCGCGGTCGATCGCTCGACGGCGGTCGGACAGCGGAACTCTTCCCAGTCGAGGAGGATCGGGTGCATTTCGCCCGAGTCGGTGACGCCCGGCACGAGCGCGCACGTCGCAGCGCGGACGTCCTCCGGCGTGGCTCGCGTGTGGAACTGCACGCGAAGCGGCGTCGGCTGCGTCTTCTGCTCGTCGCCTCCGCCCGCGTTTTCGTCCGGCGCCATGCCGAAATCGTTTTTTCGAGACGCGAGCGTCTTCGCGTACTTCGACGTGAGCTTCGACGAGACTTCCTTCAGGCCTTCGAATCGAAAGCGGCCCGACAGCTCCATGGTCGCCGTGCGGAGGTACGTGCGCTGCTCGAACGGCGCGTGGATCTCCTTCGCGTAGTCGTCGACCTTCTCCATCACGCGCATCGTGAGGTTCGGATCGCGCTGGAGCCTTCGATCGATGCGCGCCACGTCCTCCGCCGAAAGGCCGTCGATGTACGCGCGCGCCCGCTCGATCGTGCGGTGGATGAACGGCAATGTCTTCGAGAGATGATCTTCGACGCGCGGCTCGTGCCAGGTCGCCTCGGGCACGTCGCGGTACGATCCGAGGCAGCACACGGTGGTCATGATGTGCTTCACGGCGTCGACGGCTTCGGGCACGGAGCGTTCGCGCTTGATGCCGAAGCGCGTCGGATCGGGCTCGAGCGCGCCGAGGCGAGCGAGCACCGCGTCGAGCTCGGAGAGAACACGATCGACATCGCCCGGCGAAGGGCCAGCGGACTTCGCCCACGGCAGAGAGTTGCACGCACCGGTCGCGACTGCCCCAGCGCCGAGAGCACCCAGACCGAGGACGTGGCGTCGACCGAGCGTCATGTTCCTACCCCGAAGAACATGCTTCGATCCTAGCACGGCGCCGTCGCGCTCTACCCGCAGATCGAGGCCGATGAAGCGATGACCATGCCGCAGTGATGCCTATGGCGCGGCATGCAGGTGCGTGCGATCGTCGATCCCGCGTGCATGACCACGTCGTACAAACAGAAGCCGCCGAACGGCGAGTACGACGTCATCGTCATCGGCTCCGGCATCGGGGGGCTCGCAGCCGCGGCAGCGCTCGCGAAGCACGCCGACATGCGCGTCCTCGTTCTCGAACGGCACTGGACGGCCGGCGGCCTCACGCAGTCGTTCTCTAGACCAGGCTACGAGTGGGACGTCGGCGTGCACTACGTCGGCGAGGTCGGCGGTGACGGCCCGCTGCGCAAGCCGTTCGAGCAGCTCACCGAAGGCCGGCTCGCGTGGGCACCGCTCCCCGACATCTACGACAGCGTTCACATCGGCGACCGCGTCTTCGATCTTCCAAGCGGTCGCAAGCGCTTCGCCACGTCGCTCTCGGAGAAGTTTCCGAGCGAGCGGCGCGCGATCGAGCGCTTCGTCGAGCTGATCGAAGACTGCCGGCGCGCGAGCGCGGCGTTCTTCACGGCGCAGGCGCTTCCGCCGAAGCTCGGCGCGAAGGTCGGCGGGCCGTTGC
>Ga0207648_10007817_pt1 | contig 10443 bp, 8 predicted proteins | sample KBSMisM32_FD_184310 | JGI IMG/M metagenome (GOLD analysis project Ga0207648, IMG submission 184310) | Miscanthus rhizosphere microbial communities from Kellogg Biological Station, Michigan, USA - KBS Miscanthus M3-2 (SPAdes) (version 2) | ecosystem: Host-associated > Plants > Roots > Rhizosphere... | reverse complement strand
CGAGCTCATGCACCACGTCCGTGGAGCAGAAAGCCGCGCCGACGGTGAAGTTCGGCGAGTACGTCACGCGGGACCTGAGCGCGAATAAGAAGATGCTCGACGAGTTCGTGCTCGGCTTGCTGAACGACCCGGAAGCGCAGGGCTACATCATCGCGTACGGCGGTAAAACGAGCCGCCCGGAGGACGCACAGAAGGCGGCCGACAACGCCACCGACTACACGATGAACACGAGGAAGATGGACGGCGCGCGGACGCTGTCCGGTGTCGGCGGCTACCGCGAGGAGCCGGTGAGCGACACGGCCGGCAGCCTGGTGCGCAACAGCTTCGAACTGCGTGACAACGAACAGCTGCTGATCAAATTCAGCTACCGGTTCGAGGACTGACGCGGCGCCCGGCCAGGAAGGCCGGTCACACCGCCGCGCGCAGGCCCGCATCCAGCAGTTCGCGCTGCAGCGTATCGGCGTCCACGGGTTTGACCAGGTGGCAGGCAAAACCGGCCTGCAGCGACTGCGCGCGATCCTCGGGAAAACCGTAGCCCGTCAGCGCGACCAGGCGCACCCGCTGGCCGAGCGGATGCTTGCGGATGCGGCGCGCCAGCTCGTAACCGTCCATGCCGCCGGGCAGGCCGATGTCGATGAAGGCCACGTCGAGCGGCTCCTCGCCGATCAGCGCCAGCGCGCGTTCGCCGTTGGCGGCTTCGCGCACTTCGTGGCCATGTGCACGCAGCACCGCGCGGTACATTTCGCGGGAGTCGTGGTTGTCGTCGACCAGCAGCACCCTGCGGGCCGCGAACGACGGGTTGCCGTGCACGCCGTTGCCGGCCGTCTCGGCGGAGGTGATGTCGACGACCGGTGCGGCCGTTGCGGGCAGCCGTACCGTGAACGTGGCGCCGCGTGAATTGCCGTCGCTGGCCGCCTGCACGCTGCCGCCGTGCAGCTCGGTGAGCCGCTTTACCAGCGTGAGCCCGATGCCGAGTCCACCGCGCGCCCGGTCGATGGTGTGATGCGCCTGCACGAACAGGTCGAAGATCCTCGGCAGGACTTCCGGCGGAATGCCGACTCCCTGGTCCGCGACGCGCACCACCGCGTCGCCATTTTCCGGCCCGGCGAACACGCGGACGGCGCGCGTGCCCTGCGAGAACTTGAGCGCGTTCGACAGCAGGTTGCCCACGATCTGTTCGAGGCGCACCGAGTCACCGTTGACCCACACCGGTTCCCCGGAGAATTCGATGCGCGCCTGTTGCGCGCTGCCCGAGTTGATCGTCGATACCGACGACTTCACGCAGTCCGCCAGGTTCACGAGCGCGCGCTTGAGCACGATCTTGCCGGTGACTGCGCGTCCCACGTCGAGCAGGTCGTCGACCAGGCGGGCCATGTGCACCACCTGGCGCTTGATGATCCCGGTGGCGCGCAAGGCCATCGGGTCCGTGTGACCGATGATGCCGAGTGCATGGACCGCGCCCTGGATGGCGCCCAGCGGATTGCGCAGCTCGTGCGCCAGCATCGCCAGGAATTCGTCCTTGGAGCGGCTTTCGCGTTGCGCGCGCGCCAGCGAGCTGATGTCGCTCATGATGAGCGTGCGGTGTTCGACGTCATCGAGCACGATGCTCGACAACGTCACCTGCACCTCGGTGTCCTCGCTGCCATCGAGCACCAGCCGCGTGACATAGCGCCCGGACCCGTGATCGAGCATGGCGTCCAGGATCCCGGCCTCGGCCGAGGGCAGGAAGCTGCCGATGGCTGCGCCGAATACCTGCTCCAGCGGGCGTTTCACGAGGTCGGCGAAACGCTGGTTGCAGTAGACGATGTCGCCGCGCGTGGTCAGCGTGGCGGCGCCTTCCTGCATGCGTTCGACCAGCGCGCGATAGGGTGCGTCCGCGCTGCGGAGCGTGAATACACGCCGTTCGCCGTTCTCGCCGGCGAGCAGCAGCGCGTCGATCTCGCCGCTGTAGATGGCCTGCAGGTTGCCCTCGGCCTCGACGAGCCGCTGGCGCAATTCCTCGATTTCCATGGTGTCGACGTTCATCTCAACTCTCGAAGGGCAGGCCAAGTCCATGGCACAGGCGATACGTGTCGGACATGTCCCCGACGATGCGGCGGAGGGGTGCCGGCCGATACTTGATCAGCGTGGGGGTCGCGACCACCTGTTCTCCCTGGATCATCTTCGGCTGCTGGTAGACGTCGACGATCTCGAGCTCGAAGCGGCCCTCGAGACGGGACTCGCAGATGTCGCGCACCGCGCGGATCGCCCGCGTGGAACGTGGAGTCATGCCGGTGACGAACAGCCGCAGCACGTAGTGCGGATTGTCGGGATCGTCCACATCGCCGTCGTGTTTCACGCTCACGCACCGGTCCTGCGCGCGCGCAGGTCCAGCCCCACCAGCACGCGATCCGTGTTGGAGAGGTCGCCGATGATCTTCTTGATGGGAGTGGGCAGCCGGCGCACCAGCGTGGGCAGCGCCAGGATCTGGTCGCCGCGCCCGAGCGCGGGATTCTCGATGAGATCGACTACCTCGATGCTGTAGCGTCCCGACAGGTGCTCGTCGCAGATGCGACGCAGGTTGGCGAAGGCGCGCAAGGCCTTCGGCGTCTGGCCCGCGACGTACAACCTGAGCTCGTAGGTTTCTGGGGGCATGTCAGCGGCTCCTCGCGCCGGCGCGTTTCTTCGCCGCCTTCGTCGGCACCTTCTTCCCGCCGCCATTCGCGTCATGCGGCGGATCGATCTCGATGCCGCGTCCGCTGATCCGGAAGGTCCGCACCTCGTCGGAATGGGGCATGCCGCGCGACTTGAGCACGTACAGTTGCCGCACGCGCCGTGCGCCCTGCAGGTCGAGGCCGACGAGGATCCAGGTGTCCATCAGTGACGAGATCAGTGTTTCCGTGTGTTCGAGCGACATATCGCTGGATGCCAGGCTGGTGAACAACGCGGTGGTGCCGCGGGTCTTCAGGAAGTCGATGACGCGCGTCAGCATGAATCGCACGTCAATGGTGGTGCCCACGGCCATGAGGTTGGTGATCGGGTCCATCACCACCACGTCCGGTTCGAACATCTCCACGGCGTGGTGCATCTCCAGCAAATGGGTTTCGAGTCCATGACGGCTCGGGCGGTCGGCGTGGAATTGCAACAGGCCCTTGGCCACCCACTTGCTCACGTCGACGCCGGCGGAGCGCATGTTGCGAATCATCTGCTGGGGCGATTCCTCGAACATGAAATACAGGCATTTCTCGCCGCGCGCGCAGGCCGCGTTGACGAAGTGGGCGGCCAGCGTGGTCTTGCCGGTGCCGGCAGTGCCGGAGAGCAGCACGGTGCTGCCGCGGTAATAGCCCTTGCCGCCCAGCATGCCGTCGAGGCTCGGCAGGCCACTGGAAATACGCTCGTCCGGCGCTGCATGTTCCAGCAGCAGCGAGGTCACGGGCAGCACCGTGATGCCATCGCGGTCGATGAGGAAGGGGTACTCGTTGGTGCCGTGCGTCGAGCCGCGGTATTTCACCACGCGGATGCGGCGCGTGGAGATCTGCTCGTGCACGCGATGGTCGAGCGAGATCACCGCGTCGGTGATGTATTCCTCGAGTCCCTGGCGCGTGAACAACTGTTCGCCGCGCTCCGCAGTCACCACCGTGGTCATGCGGCGGTCACGCAGCCAGCGGAACAGGCGGCGCAGCTCGGCGCGCAGCACGCCGGTGTCCTTGAGGCCGCCAAACAGCGTCTCGATGGTGTCGAGCATGACGCGTTTGGCGCCGATCTCCTTGATGGCGTGATCGAGGCGCACGAACAGGCCCTCGAGGTCGTATTCGCCGGTTTCTTCGATCTCGCTGCGCTCCACGTGGACATAGTCGACCAGTAACTTGCGTTGCTCGACCAGGCGGTCGAGGTCGTAGCCGAGGGAGCGCACATCGCGGGCCAGCTCCTCGGCATTTTCCTCGAATGTCAGCAGCACGCCGGGCTCGGCGAAACTCTGCGCGCCATTCACGAGGAAACTGACCCCCAGCAAAGTTTTTCCCGATCCGGGGCCACCGGATACGAGCGTAGGCCGGCCAGCCGGAAGGCCGCCGAAGGTGATTTCATCCAACCCCGGGATCCCCGTGAGCGCCTTGTCGATAGTCGACTTTTCGAGCAGTTTCCTGGCCATCCAAGCGAACCAACGTGGTTGCAATTGACGCAGGATAGGGGTGCCCGGCGTATCGGTGGAATCTCACATTTTTGTTAGGCCGTGTCGGAGTTCTCCGACGTTTCAGACCACCGACAGTTAGTCAACGATCCCTCATCGCGCCGGCGGTGGACCGGATTCGGCGACCTCGGTGAGCAACTGGCGGATCTCCGCTTCGCTCACGGGCTTGGTGTAATGGCGGTGGAAACCCGCCTGGCGCGCCCGTTCCTTGTCGCTCGCCTGGCCCCAGCCGGTTACGGCCGCAATGGTGGGACGCGGATCGAGGTCCATCGCCAGGATGGCGCGCGACAGGTCGTAGCCGGACATGCGCGGCATGCCGATGTCCAGCAGCACCAGGTGCGGGGCCAGCGCCGGGATGGCGCGCAAGGCAGTGGCGCCGTCATAGGCGGTGTCGGCGCGATGGCCTAACTGCTGCAGCAGCGCGGCGAGGCTGTCGGCGGCGTCGACGTTGTCGTCGACCACCAGCACCCTGAGGGATTCGTCCAGTGCGGGGTGTTCGGACGTGGCCTGCGCCGATTCCACCGGCGAGACGCTCAGCGGCAGGTTCACGATGAATTCGCTGCCGGTTCCCGCGCCCTCGCTCTGCGCCTGCACGCGGCCTCCATGCAGCTCGACAATGCGCCGTACCAGCGCCAGTCCCACGCCGAGGCCGCCCAGGGCGCTCGTGGCGTTCGGCTCGAGCTGGATGAACAGGTCGAAAATGCGTTCCAGCGCGCCGCGTTCGATGCCCTTGCCATTGTCGCGCACGCGCAGCTCGGCCCAGTCGCCCGAGACCCCCGCGCGCAATTCGATGCGGCCACGCGCCGGCGTGTATTTCGCCGCATTGTTCAGCAGGTTGACCACCACCTGGCTCAGGCGCAGGGCATCGGCCTCGATGTGGATCGGCAGCTGCCCGATCTCCACGACCAGTGAATGTTGCTTGGCATCGATCACCGGGCGGCTGGTCTCGACGGCGCGCTGGATGACGTCGCGCAGGTCGATGGTGGTTTTCTCGATGCTGAACTGGCCGCGCGCCACTCGATTGACGTCGAGCAGCTCGTCGATGATGCGGACCAGCTGGCCGCTTTGCCGCTCGATGGTCTGCCGCATGCTCTCGACGATGGGATCCTGGATCTTGCGCCGCTCCATGAGCGCCACGGCATTACGGATGGGTGCCAGCGGGTTGCGCAGCTCGTGCGCCAGCATGGCGATGAACTCGTGCATCTTCTGCGCGGTGTCGGCCAGCGATTCCGCGTGCCGGCGCTGCGTGAGGTCCTGGGTCACGATGTAGTACTGCTCGGGAGCGCCTTCGGCCACCGGCAGCGGTGCAATGACGCTGTTGGCCCAGAACTGCGTGCCGTCCTTGCGCTGCCGCCAGCTCTCCTCGAATGCTCGGCCCTGTTGCCGCGCCTCGATGAGCTGGCGCCAGGGCTTGTGTGCGGCGACTTCCTCGGGTGGATAGAGCCGCGAGAAGTGGCGTCCCACGATCTCGGTGGCGGTGAACCCGGTGATGCGCTGTGCACCGTGGTTCCAGCTGTTGATGAAGCCGGCCGCGTCGATGGTCACGATGGCGTAGTCGACGACGCTCTCGACCAGCATGCGGAAGCGTTCTTCGCTCTGCCGCAGATGGCTTTCGTACTCGCGGCGCTCGGTGAGGTCGCGGACGATGTGCGAGAACCCGTTCAGACGGCCGGTCGAATCGCGGATCGTGGTGAGAATCGCGCTCGCCCAGAAGCGCGAGCCATCCTTGCGGACCCGCCAGCCTTCGTCCTCTACTCGGCCCTCGATCGTGGCGGTTTCCAGCTCGCGCCGCGCCTGCGCTGGCGCGTTGCCGGGTGGATAGAAACGGGCCAGGTGTTCGCCGAGGATTTCGAGGTGCTTGTATCCGAGGATCTGCTCCGCGCCGGCATTCCAGGTGGCCACGTTGCCGTCCGGGTCCAGCATGAAAATCGCGTAGTCACGGATTCCCTCGATCAGTGTCCGGAAGCGTACCTCGCTCTGCTTGAGGGATTCCTCGTGGCGGCGGCGCTCGGTCAGGTCGCGTGTCACCTTGGCGAAGCCGATCAATGTGCCATCGCTGTCGCGCAGGGCGGTGATGATGACGTTGGCCCAGAAGCGGGCGCCATCCTTGCGGACGCGCCAGCCTTCGTCTTCGTAGCGTCCGTCGCGAATGGCGCCCTCGAGCTCGCGCTCCGGCAGCCCCGATTCGATGGATTCCGGTGGATAGAACTTCGAGAAATGCTGGCCGATGATCTCGCCGGCCTTGTAACCCTTGATGGCCTCGGCGCCGGCATTCCAGGTGGCGATGCGCCCGTCGGTGTCGAGGATCAGCAGCGCGTAGTCGCGCACGCTCTCGATGAACACGCGGAATTGTTCTTCACCCGGGGTCTTGCGCACCAGCGGTGGACGATCGTCGGCAGGATTCCGGGCCATGCGACGCAGCATAGTCTTCGCCTCAATGCGCACCTGTAGGCCATCGCCTACAACCCTGCACATTGCGAACTAGGGCATGAATTCCAGCGTCTGCATCGAAGATGGCGTCGTGGGTGCGAGCACGACGCGAGCCTTGAGTGCGCCGTTGTCGCAGGTGAAGGCCAGCGTGGCGCTCATGGCATTGTCGCTTTGCTGGGTGTCGGCCAGCCGGCATTCGCCATGTTTCTTCCGCAGTTCGGCGAGCTGCGGATTGCGGATCGCGGCGGCTTGATCGAGCAGGAAATTCGGCGCCAGTTTGTCAGGCGCGGAGAGCACGTCGCCCGCGGCGTAGATACGCTCCACCACGCGCGCCATGTCCAGCAGCGCAGGGCCCGGCGAGCCAATGCGTTCAGGGAAGGCGCCCGACTGCGCCAGCAAGTTGGCGGCGTCGCGCACCACGCGTGAGGCGGGCGCATAGGTGCGGTTGGCGAAGGCGAATACCGCCACGCCCCGATTGGGCAGGAACAGCACATTCGAGCCGTAACCGGGCAGGCCGCCGGAGTGGCCGAAGTGAACTCCCAGCACGCAATCGGAAAACGGGATGACCGCGTACCCGTAGGATTGTGTGCGCGGGCAGCCGGACGGGTCGTCGGCCGCGCGCAGCACGGCGTAGTTAGCCGGCCGCGCGATCTCGCGCACGCTCGAGCGGCGCAGGATTCCATCCTCCGCGCCATCACGCGGCGGCCACGCAGCCAGCAACCAGGCCACGTAGCGCGCGTAATCGTTGGCGGTGGTGATGAGTCCGCCCATGGCGCCGAAGGCGCCGGGGCCGAGCACCGGCTCCTCGATCCAGGCCTCGTTCTCCCAGCGATAACCGATGGCGCGTTCGCCGGCCGGTACGGCGGCGTAGTCCCAGACGGTGTGCTGCATGCCCAGCGGCCGCAGGAAAGAGTCGGTGATGTACCGCGAGTAGAGCGTCTTCGACGTGTTGCTGACGACGCGGCCCGCGAGCGTGAAACCGAAGTTCGAATACTCGTAGGCCATGCCGGGTGCGCGCGAGAAAGGTACACCCGCGGCGACCAGGCGTGAGAAGTCGCCTTCGCTCATCGCCAGCTGGCGATCGCCCCACGGATCGTCGGTGACCAGGCCCGCGGCATGCGACAACAGGTCGCGCACCGTGATCTTCGGGCTGTCGCTGGTGGGATAACGCCACTGGCGCATCTCCGGAACATATTTCTCCGCCGGCGCATCCAGCGACAACCTGCCCGCGTCGCGCAGGCGCAGCGTGGCCAGCGCGGTGAACTGCTTGGTCATGGAGGCAATGCGGAATGCCGTGTCGGCGGTGACGGGGGTTCCCGCCGGCACATTGCTCACGCCGAAAGCCCTGACGCGCGCCAGCTTGCCGTCGACCACCACGCCATACACGAGGCCCGGGATGTGTTGCTCGCGCATGAACTTCTCGAACACCGGGTCGAGGCCGGCGAGCGCCTCGGCCGGGCTGCGCGGATTGTCGGCGGCGGAAGCCGTCGCGAACAGCGCGCAGCAGGCCAGGGATGCGAGGGCGAGCGGGCGGACATTCATCGGGAAACTCCGCTATCTACTTCGGGCTGGTCTACTTGGGAATGGGCGGCGCGGCGCGGTGGAATACCGGCTTGATGGCGAGGCCCGACTGGATACGCGACACCCCCGGGATACGCGTCAGCACGTCGAGCATGAAGCGCTGGTAGCTGGGCAGGTCCGGCACCACGATGCGCAGCACGTAGTCGGCTTCGCCGGTCATGAGATAACAACTCATCACCTCGGGTACGTCGGCGATGCGCCGTTCGAACACCTTGAGAGTTTCTTCGACCTGGCGTTCGAGTGACACCCACACGTACATGGTGATGCCGAAGCCGAGTTTCTGTTCGTCGAACTGCGCGCTGTAGCCGGTGATGAATCCTTCGGATTCGAGCCGGCGTATGCGTCGCAGTGTCGGGGTGAGCGAAAGTCCGATCTGTTCGGCCAGGTCGCGCCAGCTGATGCGCCCGTCACGCGAAAGGATCTGCATGATCTTTGCGTCCACCTTGTCGAGTTTGTCCGACGCCATGTCTGCCGTTTCCCTGATTTATGGTTCAAACATGCTAAAAGACATTGCCGGATAGTCAATATTTGGCGGAAACGTGCTCCGCCTAGTGCGATACACTACGCATCACGTAACTATATGACAGGTATCAGGAATTTCATGTCGCGCCAGCGCCCCGTCTCCGTTTCCTTCGAGTTCTTCCCACCCAATGACGAGGCGATGGAGAAGACGCTCTGGTCGTCGATTCGTTATCTCGAGCCGCTGAACCCGCGTTTCGTGTCAGTAACTTACGGCGCAGATGGTTCGACGCGCGAGCGCACGCACAACGTGGTGTCGCGCCTGCAGGGCGAGCATTCGCTCAACTGCGTGCCGCACCTCACCTGCATCGGCGCCAGCCGCGGCGAAGTGCTCGACATCGCGCGCCTTTACTGGGACCAGGGGATTCGTCACATCGTGGCACTGCGCGGCGATCCGCCGACCGGCATGACCAAGTACGTGCCGCGCTCCGATGGTTTTGCGTACGCCGCCGACCTCGTCGAGGGCCTCAAGAGCGTGGGTGATTTCGAGATCTCGGTGGCCGCGTACCCGGAGAAACATCCGGAGGCGACGAGCCTCGAGGCCGATCTCGGCAATCTCAAGCGCAAGATCGACGCGGGCGCTTCGCGCGCCATCACGCAGTTCTTCTACGACACCGACGTGTTCCTGCGTTTCCGCGACCGCTGCGCGGCGCGCGGCATCGACGCACCCATCGTGCCGGGCATCCTGCCGATCACCCGTTTTCCGCAGATCACCAAGTTTGCCGCGCGCTGCGGCGCGACCATCCCCGAGTGGCTGGCGCATCGCTTCGATGGCCTCGAAAACGATCCCGAGACGCGCAAGCTGATCTCGGCTTCCGTGGCCATCGAACAGGTACACACGCTGCAGCGCCACGGCGTCGAGCAGTTCCACTTCTACACGCTCAACCGTTCGGAGCTCACCTACGCCATCTGCCATGCCCTGGGTGTTCGACCCTCGGAACGCCAGGCGGCCAGTGCCTGAGACGAACGTGACGACACAAGCTGAACGTGTGAAGGCCCTGCGGGAGTTGTTTGCCCAGCGCATCGTCGTGCTCGACGGCGCCATGGGCACCATGATCCAGAAGCACCGGCTGGACGAGGCCGCGTACCGCGGCGAGCGTTATGCCAGCTGGCACCGCGACCTCAAGGGCTGCAACGACCTGCTGGTGCTGACGCGCCCGCAGGTGATTGCCGACATCCACCGCGAATTCATCGACGCGGGCGCCGATATCGTCAGCACCAATACCTTCAACGCGACCTCCGTCGCGCTCGCGGACTACGGCCTCGAGTCGGTGGTCAATGAGCTGAATCGCGACGCTGCGCGCCTGGCGCGCCAGGTGGCGGACGAAGCCGGCGCGCGGCTCGGCCGCCAGGTGTTCGTCGCCGGCGCGCTGGGCCCGACCAACCGCACGGCGTCGATCTCGCCGGACGTGAACGACCCGGGGTACCGCGCCGTGACCTTCGACGACCTCGCGGCGACTTACGGCGAAGCCACGCGTGCGCTCATCGAAGGCGGCGCCGACGTCATCCTCATCGAAACCATTTTCGACACGCTGAACGCCAAGGCGGCCATCTACGCGGCCCGCGAGGCCATCGACGCCTCCGGCATCGACATCCCCATCATCATCTCCGGCACGATTACCGACGCCTCGGGCCGCACGCTCTCGGGCCAGACGGTGGAGGCTTTCTGGGCCTCGGTGCGCCATGCGCGCCCGATCACCATCTCGCTGAATTGCGCGTTGGGAGTGAAGCAGCTGCGTCCCTAT
>Ga0207648_10007815_pt1 | contig 10444 bp, 6 predicted proteins | sample KBSMisM32_FD_184310 | JGI IMG/M metagenome (GOLD analysis project Ga0207648, IMG submission 184310) | Miscanthus rhizosphere microbial communities from Kellogg Biological Station, Michigan, USA - KBS Miscanthus M3-2 (SPAdes) (version 2) | ecosystem: Host-associated > Plants > Roots > Rhizosphere... | reverse complement strand
GTATTATCTATAACCCCTGTGTTAGTATCGCTTGATGCTGCTCGCTGCAATTGAAGCGACTAACTTCAGGAATCTGAGTGGGAGAATCGAGTGGGGCCCGCGGCTGAATATTATTTACGGAAACAATGGCCAGGGTAAAACAAACTGGCTCGAGGCCATCTATCTCCCGGCCAGGACCAAGTCGTTTCGCACGCAGCGTCTTCAGGAAGCAATCAGATTCGGTGAAGAGCTAGCAGTCGTTAGAGGTAAGGTTACAACCGGATCGAATCTCGAACGAGATTTACTAGTCAGTCTTCACGACAACTCCAAGACAATCTTCGTCAACTCCAAACGAGAAACTCTCGCAAGGTATCTAACTCAACTACAAGTCTTCTCATTCACGGCCGCAGATCTCGAAGTCGTACGCGGTCTGCCTGACGCACGCCGGCGCTTTCTCGATCGCGGCATTTCATCGCTCAGGCCCGCATACCTGAAAACGATCGCCGACTACAACAAAGTCCTCAAACAAAAAAACCGAGTACTTCAACTCGCCAATGAGAACGAACTTGGTCCAGACAAAGTCGAAGATCTACTGGCGCCATGGAACGAACAGTTGGTCCGACTCGGAGTCGTGATTCACCACGCACGCGAAGAATACGTAGCAGGCTTGAACTCCACACTCGAACGCCAATTGTTTGAACGTCGGGAAGTTACGACGCGATATGTTTCGTCACTCGAGAACAGGGGCGACCTCAGCGATTACGAGTCGTTGCTGCGCTCGAGAATCGCGTTACGAATGGCTGCGGAAGTTGCTGCGGGCCACTCCCTGGTCGGCCCGCACAGAGACGATTTGGAGATTCATTTGGACGGCCGGGAAATCCGCATTTACGGAAGCTCCGGGCAGCAACGTAGCGCATTGTTATTATTAGACTTAGCGGCGATTTCATTGTATAATTCAGGCTCGAATGACTATCCGGTTTTCCTCATTGACGATGTCGACGCGGAGCTGGATGAGCGAAGGATAAGACACCTTCTTGAATACCTTGAAAATCGCACACAAACCTTCATTACAACCTCAAAACGGAGCCACGTCGAAAGTTTCTTTTCACGGGCCAGTGTGTACGAAATCGAGGAAGGAGAGGTGCGCAGCGGTAACGTCGAATCTTCACTCGCGATGGGCGATCGAAGTGTTTGATGAGTGTATAGGAGAAGCGATTGGTAACAGCAGAAACTAAAGCAACACAAAAGAATACTATGGCCTACGATTCATCATCGATCACAGTTTTGGAAGGACGCGACGCAGTGCGAAAACGTCCGGCCATGTACATCGGGTCGACTGGAGAGATAGGCCTCCATCATATCGTTTACGAAGTTGTTGATAATTCTATTGACGAAGCATTGGCAGGTTATTGCGATACGGTTGACGTCACGATTCATCTCGATAATTCGATCACAGTCATCGACAACGGGCGCGGAATCCCGGTCGACGAAATCAAAAAGGAAAAACGATCTGCGGCTGAAGTGGTGATGACCAAGCTTCACGCCGGCGGCAAGTTTGACTCAAACGCTTATAAGGTTTCGGGTGGTTTACACGGCGTGGGTGTCTCGTGCGTGAACTTTCTTTCCGAGAAGTTACATCTCGAGATCTGGCGCGATGGAAAAACCTACGAGCAGGAATACGCGCGCGGAATTCCGGTTGCGCCATTGAAGCAAACCGGCAAGACACGCAAGCGCGGAACGAAGATCACCTTCAAGCCTGATGGACAAATATTCACCGAGACCTCGTTTAGTTTTGACAAGCTTTCTGAGCGTCTACGAGAAAAAGCATTTCTCAACAAGGGCATTCGGATCACCATCAAAGACGAGCGTGAGGAACCGGAACGTTCGCACGAGTTTTACTACAAGGGTGGTATTGCGGAGTTCGTCAAGCACCTGAACAAAAACAAGTCGACGTTGCACGACAAGCCGATCTATTTCGAGAAGGAGGGTGAGACCCTCTCGATCGAGGTCGCGATCCAGTACAACGACGGCTATGACGAGAAGGTCTATTCGTTCGCCAACAATATCAACACGGTCGACGGCGGTACACACCTCTCGGGTTTTCGCTCAGCGTTCACCAGGACCATTAACGCTTACGCGCAGTCGTCAGGACTCGCGAAGAACTTCAAAAGCTCTTTGACTGGCGATGACGTGCGCGAAGGCCTCGTGGCCGTGATCTCTGTGAAGCTGCCGCAGCCACAGTTTGAAGGTCAAACGAAGGGAAAACTCAACTCCGACGTCAAAGGCGCCGTTGAGTCGTTCCTGAACGATCGGCTCACGGAGTTCTTCGAACAGAATCCGCCCGTAGCTCGAAAGATAGTCGGCAAGGCACTCGATGCCGCGCGTGCCCGTGAAGCGGCTCGTAAAGCCCGCGAAATCGTCCGCAAGGGAGCGTTGGGCTCGACTATGCTGCCCGGCAAACTTGCTGACTGCCAGGAACGGGACCCGTCTCTGTCGGAGATCTACATCGTCGAGGGCGATTCTGCCGGCGGCTCCGCCAAACAGGGGCGCGACCGGAAGAACCAGGCGATCCTTCCGCTCAAAGGAAAGATTCTGAATGTCGAGAAAGCCCGCTTCGACAAGATGCTGGGTCACAGCGAGATCAAATCGCTAATCACAGCTCTCGGCACCGGAATCGGGAAAGATGACTTCGATATCAGCAAGCTGCGTTATCACAAAATCATCCTAATGACGGACGCCGACGTCGACGGTTCGCACATTAGGACGCTGCTTCTGACGTTCTTCTACCGGCAAATGCCGGCCCTCGTTGAGCGCGGGCACGTCTACATTGCTCAGCCACCGTTGTTCAAGGTAAAGCGAGGCAAGAAGGAAGAGTACATTAAAGACGAGAGTTCGATGATTCGGTATCTTATGCGCCAAGCCACGGGCGATATGTCGGTGAAATCGGCAGGCGCCGGACAGCCGATTGAAGGTAAAGAACTGGCGAGATCGCTTGAGAAGATGGTTGATTTTAAACGTTACTGCGAAAGAGCCACAAGACGGCTCGGTGGTGACGCGCAGATACTGAACGTCCTGCTCGAGTCACTGGGCGGACGGAAGGGAATTCTCCGGAAGGAAGGACTGACACTGAGGAAGGTCTTCCAGGACGAAGAGTTGATGGCGAGGATCGAAGGAGCGTTAGACAAGGCTGGCTATCACCGGACTGAATTGACCCAGGACGAGGAACATGGACTTTGGGAAATTGAGACGGTAACCAACACTGGTGTGAATCTGGTTATCGATTGGAATTTTGCCAGCTTCGTCGAGTTTCAAAAGGCAGTCGAGCTCTTCCAAAGCCTCGAAGAGGATCTAGCGGCGCCGTTCGTCTCGGGTGAAAACGGTTCGAGCGAAGAGGTCCCGACGCGTGAAGCGTTGCTCGAGAAAGTGTTGACGGCAGCGAAGAAGGATCTCACGATCCAGCGCTACAAAGGTCTCGGGGAGATGAACCCGGAACAGCTCTGGGAAACAACCATGAACCCGGAGAAACGCACGTTGTTGGAAGTGCGCATTGATGACATGGTCGAAACCGACCAGATCTTCACGGTGCTGATGGGTGATGCGGTCGAGCCGCGACGCAAATTTATCGAAGACAACGCGCTCGACGTGCGAAACCTCGACGTCTAAGCCGCATCCTGTTAATCTTGGGAATCGTGTAATCCTGTCTCATGCTGGACAGGATTAACAAGATTCGCAGGATTAACAGGATTTCTTATTCCCCAAACCTTTCCACTTTAAACCGCCATAGCCGGATTCGCTCATCTCGACCGATTCCGGCTTTCCGCGTAGCGATCTCAACTTGCTGTTCGGCGTTGTCGATGCCCGGGATGTCAGGCAGTAGCAATCCTCTCCGCGAGCCCCCTTCATCTTCGACAATCACACCAAAAATCGCCGGATCCAGATCTTTCATCTCGGCCGGCTCGGCAGGAAAAAGCACGTCAACCGAGTAACGCAGGTTTGATAACTCGGCCGTCTTAACAGGCGCGAAGCGCGGATCGTTTTGAGCCGCGCTAATTGCATTGGCAACGATTTCTTCGGCAAGCGTTTCTCTTGCCGGTTCGATGGTTCCGATGCAGCCGCGTAACTCACCATCGAGTGTTTTGAGACAAACAAAGCATGGCGCCGGTGATGCTAGAAATCCCGTAGTCGATTCTGGCGGGGCGAGAATATTTCCCGAGCGGATGAACGTTTCCACCGCGTTGCGTGCGAGCGCGGGCAGCGCAACGTTATCTGAACGTTCAGCCTGGTTGGTGAGTTGGGCCACCAGATAGCCGACGCCAAAAGGCGCTTCGTAACTCAACACCTCGCACGACAGCGGCAGGTTCGAGCACGCACCGATCGCAACCAGCATCGAGCGATAGCCACACTCACCCGCAAGCCTACGCAAGTCATAGTCAATCTCGACGATTCGCTGCGGAACATTTGCACGCAGCGCATCGACAACCTGATCGTCAAAAACGTGCGCTTCCGGATTGTAGCCGGCTGGCGCGCGGGGCTTGAGCCGGTGACTCAAGTCGCCACTCGCAATGAAAGCAACGCGACGTCCGATTTCCTCAACAGCCTTCCTGATGCATGACCCGAAGTGTAGATGATCATCATTCGACAGGAAGCTGTAGCCGAGTGTCACGACCCTGCCGTGGAAGCCATTTCGTTGTAGGAAATAAAGCGGAACCGCGGTGCCGTGATCGAGATCGAGTTCACGCAGCGGGGTAACCTTATAGTTTTGCGAACCAGCAGCTTTTGTGATCGCGCTCAGCAGGTCTTCATCCACAGCTGCGGTGAAGATTATCTCCGGCGCGCTGAAGTTTGAGAAATCAGCGGTGACTTCCGGACCCTCGTAAGCGACAAACGAGTCGATTTCCAAAGGCGCGTGCGGTGAGATCAGGATGACAGTCTCGGCGCCGCTGTCGATGACTCGCCGCGTAAGCTCCGCCATCGCGTCAATCGAATCAACCACACTCGCGATCGATTCGCGTCCGACCTCCGGCACCATAATCGGCGGATGCGGTGCAATGCCGGAGAAGACCAGGCAGCTGGGCTGAGTCATCGTGCGCCTTTCGTCATTTGGAGGGAACGGCTGTTATTCTAACGCCGCGCAGTATTCACGCAAAGACGCGAAACGTTATGTCGGTTGGTCGATACGATCTGTTGATTGTTGGCGCAGGACCTGCGGGTTCGTTCGCGGCGGAATTGCTCGCAAAGACCGGTGCACGAGTCGCGCTCTTTGATGGCCGCCCGGAAGGTGAACCGAAAGCCTGCGGCGGCGGTGTCACCGCAAAAGCTCTGAAAGCCTGGCCACAGTTGCTGAACGCAGTTGGCCGGACAATCAACGAGCTCGACTTGTACTCACCGTCGAGCAAGCGACTTCACCTCGTGTTAGATGAACCCTTCGCGATCTATTCGCGTGTTGCGTTTGACTGTTACCTGCGCGATCGAGCACGTGACGCTGGTGCGCACGTCATTGCCGAGAAGATCTCCGCCAGAAAGATCAAGAGAAGCGACTCAGGCTGGCAGTTAAAGAGTGACAGCGGATCAGAATGGACGGGCGGGTTCCTGGTCGCAGCAGATGGCGCCAACAGTGGCATTGCGAAAAAGCTCGCTGGTCCATTACAGCCGTCGGATATGGAAGTCGCCTTTGGCTATCGTGCGCCGCTGCCGGTAAACGACGTCGCGGCGACGGTAGTGGCTTTCCTGCCCGGCTGGGTGGGTTATGCATGGGCCTTTCCGCGTCCTGATCACATTTCGTTCGGCATCGCGACCACTCAGGACACATTCGAGCACGAACCGTTGGACCATCTGCTCTGGCAGTTCATGATTGGTTACTATCTGCAGTGCGAAGGCCGGAAAGTAAACTTCTGGCAGAGCGAGATGGACACACCGGAGCGCGCAAAGATCGAGGAGCATTTGCGCGCGTCTGCTGAGCGGTACGCCGCGCGCATTCCGGGATTGAGCGCGAAGACATGGGACAGCCGAACGGTTTGCGGCGACGACTGGGCTTTGCTCGGCGATGCAGCAGGCTTCGCTGATCCGGTGACGGGTGAGGGTATCTATTATGCTTTGCGCTCCGCGGAACTATTTGCTGAAGCCTATGTGAGTGCTACGCCGCGGTCGTATGAAAAGAGCTGGAGAAAAGATTTTGGCGGTGAGTTGCGACGGGCGGCGCAGATGCGTCGACGTTTCTACGGCAACTTCTGGGGTGCGCCTTTCACGGAGCGCATGATCGAGTTTGCGCGCGGCCATCGTGGTGTGAAACGAGTGTTGGGAGATCTTGTCGCGGGTGAACAAGGGTATGTCGATTTGAAGAAGAAGCTGGTCAAGAGCGCGCTCCTCGCCGTGGTCGCCGTCGGCGCGGCGGCCTGCGACTACTCGGGCGACTTCCTGTTCCCGAGCACGTCGGACCAGGCGCCCCCGCTGTACGAGCTGAAGGCAGCCGACGGGAGCCTGCGCATCGTCGACCTGCAGGCCTTCGCCGGCAAGCGGCTGGTCCGCATGCCCTGGGTGCTTCGCCTGCTTCTCGAGAACGTGCTTCGCTGCGCGCAGCACGACGAGAAGGACGCGGCCGCGAACGCGCTCCTCGCCTGGCTCGAGAACGGCAGCAGCGACGTCGAGATCCCGTTCCAGCCCGGCCGCGTGCTGATGCACGACACCACCAGCACGCCGGCGCTGGTGGACATCGCGGCCATGCGCGACGAGCTGGCCGAGGCGGGCGTCGATCCGGCGGTGCTGAAGCCGCAGTTGCCAGTGGATGTCTCGGTCGACCACTCGCTCGCAGTAGAGGCCTATGCGCGGCCGGACGCGATCCGCATCAACATGCAGCACGAGCTGCGCCGCAACGACGAGCGCTACCGCTTCCTGCGCTGGGCCTCGAAGGCGCTGCCCGGCGTGCGCATCCATCCCCCGGGCACCGGGATCATGCACACCATCAACCTGGAGCAGCTCGCGACGGTGGTGACGACCGAGCAGCGCAACGGCGCGCTCTGGGCGGTCCCCGACGCGATGATCGGCACCGACAGCCACACGCCGATGATCAACGGCATCGGCGTGCTCGGCTGGGGCGTCGGCGGGCTCGAGGCGCAGACGGTGATGTTCGGCATGCCGACCATGCTGCAGATCCCCGACGTGGTCGGCGTGCGCCTGATCGGCGAGCTTTCGCCCGGCGTCCTCGCCACCGACCTGGCGCTGGTCGTGACCCAGCGGCTGCGCGCGCTCGACGTCACCGGCGACTTCGTCGAGTTCTTCGGCCCGGGCGTCTCGACGCTGAGCGCCGGCGACCGCTCGGTCGTTGCCAACATGGCGCCCGAGTACGGCGCGACGACCGGCTTCTTCCCGGTCGACGCGAACACCCTCGCCTATCTGCGCGACACCGGTCGCAGCGCCGACGCGGTGGATCTGGTCGAGCGCTACACGCGGCGAAACGCCCTCTGGTTCGATCCCGAGGCGACGCCGCGCTACAGCCGCAGCATCGAGATCGATCTCGCGACGATCGGCATGCACGTCGCCGGGCCGCGGCGACCGCAGGACCTGCTTGGGCTTGGCGAGGTGCCGGCCGTGCTTGCCCAGGAAGGCTTCACACCGCGGACGCGGCACGAAGGCCTGCCGCGCCATCCGGTCGCGGTGGCCGCGATCACGAGCTGCACCAACACCTCGGACCCGGCGCTCCTGATCGCCGCCGGCCTGGTGGCGCGGAAGGCGCGAGCGCGCGGCCTCGTGCCGCCGTCCTGGGTCAAGACCTCGCTGGCGCCGGGCTCGCCCGCGGCGCTCTCCTACCTGCAGCGCTCCGGCCTGCTCGAGGACCTGGAGGCGGTGGGCTTCGGCGTGGTCGGCTTCGGCTGCAGCACCTGCATCGGCAACACCGGCCCGCTCACCGAGCCGGTCCGCGAAGCGCAGCGCGAAGGCGCAGCCAAGGCGGTGGCGATGCTCTCGGGCAACCGCAATTTCCCCGGCCGCGTCCATCCCGACCTCGAGCTCGGCTTCATCATGTCGCCGCCTCTGGTGGTCGCCTTCGGTCTCGCCGGCGATGCCGAGCGCGACCTGAGTCGCGAGCCGGTGCAGACCGGCAGCGACGGCGCGCCGGTGTACCTGCGCGATCTCTGGCCGACCAAGGAAGAGGTCGAGACGCACCTCGCGCGCTCGCGCGACCCGGCCGACTACGCGCGCGACTTCGCCGCGGCGAGCCGCAATCCGCTCTGGCTCGCCCTCGATGCGCCGGCCACGCCGCAGTTCCCCTGGGATCCGGCATCGACCGCGCTGCGCCGGCCGCCCTTCGCCTCGACCCGCGAAGGCAGCCAGCTCGGCAGCTACAGCGCCTGGCCGCTGCTCGTCGTCGGCGACGACGTGACCACCGACCACATCTCGCCGGCGAGCGCGATCCCGCCGGAGAGCTTCATCGCCGACTACCTGGTCGACAAGGGCGAGAAGCGCAACGACCTCAACGTCTTCGCCTCCCGGCGCGGCAACTGGGAGGTGATGATGCGGGCCGCCTTCTACAACCGGTCGCTCGAGAACCTGCTCGCGCCGCGGGCACCGGTGGGACACACGCTGCACGTGCCCTCGGGCGAGATGGTGCCGATGTGGGTCGCGGCCGAGCGCTACCGGCAGGCGGGCGAAGCGGTGGTGGTGGTCGCGGGCGAGCGCTACGGCATGGGCTCGTCGCGCGACTGGGCCGCCAAGGGCCAGCGCCTGCTCGGCATCCGTGCCGTGCTCGCGGCGAGCTTCGAGCGCATCCATCGCTCGAACCTGATCGGCATGGGCATCCTGCCGCTGCTCCTGCCCGAAGGCCTGGGGCCGAAGCAGCTCGCGCTCGCACCGGGCGATCGCCTCGCCATCGAGGCGCCGCCGGAACGGGTGGTGCCGGGCGCGGAGGTGCCGGTGACGCTGCTGCGCGCCGACGGTGAAGCGATCCCCTTCGTCGCCCGTGCCGCGATCGAAACCCGGCTCGAGGCCGAGCTGCTGCGCGAGGGCGGCGTGCTGCCGGCCATCCTGCGCCGGGCGATCCGCGGCCGATGAGCGCCCGATGAGCCTCGCTCCGGCCCTGCCCTCGCAGATCATCGAGCTGGTCCATGCCGAAGGCCTGGCCGTCGGCAGCCATCTGCCGGCGCAATGGCTGGCCGACCGGCTGCGCGTGTCCCGTTCGCCGGTCAACGAGGCGCTCGGCCTGCTGCAGTCGCGCGGCATCGTCCGGCGCGAACCGAATCGCGGCTACTTCCTGGCCTCCGCTGCGCCGCCGCGCGACGATGCTGCGGCGACGCGCAAGGCCGAAGCGCGCGATCCGGTCACGCGCAGCTACTTCCAGGTCGCCGAGGACCGGCTGCGCGGCGAGCTGCCCGACCGGTTCACCGAGGCGTGGCTGCGCCGTCGCTACGGCCTGACGCCGGCCCAGCTGCAGGCGGTGCTGACGCGCATCGCCGACGAAGGCTGGGCGCGCAAGAAGCCGGGCTACGGCTGGGAGTTCTCGGCCATGCTGACCACGCCCGAGAGCCTGCTGCAGTCGTATCGGCTGCGCCTGGCGATCGAGCCGGCGGCCCTGCTCGAGCCGCGCTACCGTCTCGAGAAGGCGGTGCTCGAGCGCTGCCGCGCCGCCGAGCGGCAGCTGCTCAAGGGCGGCATCCAGACCGCCACCGCCGACCAGCTGCACGATCGCGGCGTGCGCTTCCACGAGTCGCTGGTCGAAGGTTCGGGCAATCCCTTCTTCATCGACACCATGCGCCGCGTCAACCGGGTCCGCCGCCTGCTCTCGTACCGCTCGATGCGCGATCGCTCGCGCTACAAGGAGCACTGCGAGCAGCATCTGCGCTTGCTCGACCTGCTCGAGCGCGAGCGCAACGACGAGGCGGCCGAGGCGATGCGCGAGCATCTCGGCAGCACCCTGCGCAACCTCGCCCGCATCAGCGACATCCTCGACAGCCGCAACCCGCGATGACCTATTCCGCCGACATCGTCCGCGCCTTCGCCCCCACCGGGCGGCTGCGCGCCGCCATCAACACCGGCAATCCGATCCTCGCCGCGCCGGACGCGCAAGGCGGCGGGGCGAAGGGCGTGTCGGTCGACCTGGCGCGCGGCTTCGCGGCCCGCCTCGGCGTCGAGCTCGAGCTCGCGGTGTTCGACACCGCCGGCAAGTCGGTCGACGCGGTGACCGGCGAGCAGGCCGACATCGGCTTCTTCGCGATCGATCCGAAGCGCGGCGAAGGCATCCGCTTCACCGCCGCCTACGTGCTGATCGAGGGCTGCTATGCGGTGCGCGAAGGCTCGCCGCTCGCCGCCACCGACGAGGTCGACCGGCCCGGCACGACGGTCGTGGTCTCCTCGATCGGCCCCGAGGCGCAAGCCGCCGTCGACGCCATCGCCGAACTTGTCGCCAGCAAGTTCAATGAAGAAGGCACGTGAGGACGCGTGGCGACGCACTCTCCACGCCATTGCGGGCAGCGACAGC
>Ga0207648_10007814_pt1 | contig 10445 bp, 6 predicted proteins | sample KBSMisM32_FD_184310 | JGI IMG/M metagenome (GOLD analysis project Ga0207648, IMG submission 184310) | Miscanthus rhizosphere microbial communities from Kellogg Biological Station, Michigan, USA - KBS Miscanthus M3-2 (SPAdes) (version 2) | ecosystem: Host-associated > Plants > Roots > Rhizosphere... | reverse complement strand
GGACCCGGACCGCGACTTCGCCCCGTCCCCCGGTCGGATCGCGCTGCTCGAGCTGCCGTCCGGCCCGGGCATCCGGGTCGACACCGGTGTCGGCGAGGGCGACACGATCCCGGCCGACTTCGACTCGATGATCGCCAAGATCATCGCGGTCGGCAGCACCCGCGAGGAGGCGCTGGCCCGACTGCGACGCGCCATGTCCGAGACGACCGTGGTGATCGAGGGCGGTGCCACGAACAAGAGCTTCATCCTCGACTTGCTCGACCAGCCCGAGGTCGTCGACGGCCGGGACGTGGGCTGGGCCGACACGGCCTGGATCGACCGGGTCCGCGCCGAGGGCAGGCTGCACTCCCACAGGCACTCGGGGGTCGCCCTCGTGGCCGCGGGCATCCACGCCTACGAGGACGAGGAGCGGCTCGAGATCGACCACCTGCTCGAGACCGCGCGCGGTGGCCGGCCGAACGCACAGCACGAGGCCGGCCGCGCGGTCGACCTCAAGCTGCGAGGCACGTCGTACAAGGTCACCGTGCTGCACGTGGCACCGACGCGCTACCGGGTCACGATCGCCTCGGGCGACGTCGCGCAGGTCACCGAGGCGGAGGTCGCGCCGCTCGACGAGTTCCACAGCACCCTGGTCGTCGGCGGCCACCGGCTCCGTCTGGTGACCGCCACGCACGGACCGGTCCAGCTGGTCGAGGTCGACGGGGTCACCCATCGCGTCACGCGTGACGAGGGCGGCATGCTCCGCTCGCCCGCGCCCGCGCTCGTCGTTGCCACCCCCGTCGCGGTCGGTGACGAGGTCGAGGCCGGCGCGTCGGTGGTGGTCCTGGAGAGCATGAAGATGGAGACCGTCCTCCGCGCGCCGTTCGCCGGGCGGCTGCGCGAGCTGCTGGTGAAGACCGGTAGCCAGGTCGAGACCGGAGCACCGCTGCTGCGGATCGAGCCTGTCGCCGACGCCGAGGAGGACGCGGGCGACAAAGCAGCCGGTGGCGGTGCTGACGTGGAGCTCCCGACGGCGGACGCGAACGGCTCCGCCGACGAGCGTGCGGCGCACGGCCTCGCGGCGCTGACCGCGATCCTGCTCGGCTACGACAGCGATGCCGACACCGAGGCGGCGACCCTCGCCGAGTACCTCCGGGCTCGGGAGGAGGCTCGTGAGTCGGGCGCCGACGTCGTCCACCGTGAGATCGAGCTGTTCGACCTGTTCGCGGACCTCGCCGAGCTGAGCCGCAACCGTCCCGGCGGCGAGGAGGAGCACACCGAGCTCCGCGTGCACAGCTCCCGGGAGCACTTCCACACCTACCTCCAGAGCCTCGACGTCGAGCGCCACGGGCTGCAGGAGCACTTCCGCGAGCGGCTGGCCGCCGTGTTCGCGCGGTACGGCGTCACCGAGCTCGACCGCACGCCGGAGCTGGAGGAGGCGGTCTTCCGCATCTTCCTGGCTCAGCGCCGCGCGGCGGCCGACGTCCACCTGGTCTCCAGCCTGCTGCAGCGCTGGATCGTCGAGCCGCCACCCTCCGACGAGCTGGCCTGGCCGGTCCGCGAGGTCCTCGACCGGCTGGTCCGGGCCACCCAGCTGCGCTTCCCCGTCGTGGGCGACCTGGCCCGAAGCGTCCGTTTCCGCTGGTTCGACCACCCGCTGGTCGACCGGGACCGCTCCAGCGTCCTGGCCGGCGTCCGCGGTGAGGTTGAGGCACTGGCCGAAGACGACGCCCCCGACCGCGCCGCCCGGATCGACGCGCTCGCGGCGATCCCCGAGCAGATCGTGCGGTTCCTGGCCGAACGGCTCGAGAAGGGAGTGCCGACGCGGGAGCCGATGCTCGAGGTGCTGGTCAGGCGGCACTATCGCGAGTTCGATCTGCACGGGCTGCGCGTCCTCGACAATGGGGGCCGTCCGGCCGTGGTCGCCGACTACGTGCTGGACGAGAACCGCCCCACTCACCTGGTGTCCACGGTCGGGACGATCGAGGAGCTCCGGGACCCGAACGGGCCGCTGGCCACGGCCATCGCGGCGGAGGTGGCCGCGCGGCCCGAGGGTCACGAGGTCGTCGTCGACCTCTACCTCTCGTGGCCCGGGGAGCGACGGGCCCCGGAGGCGACCAGCGAGGAGCTGGCGACGCTGGTGGTGGCGCTGCCCTTCGCCGCCGACGTACGCCGGATCGCGGTCGCCGTCTGCCCGGGCGCGGGCGAGCCCGTCAACTACTTCACGTTCCGCCCGGAGCCGGGTGGTGACGGCGTCGGCACCGTCATGGTGGAGGACGACCTGGTCCGGGGCATCCACCCGATGGTCGGCCGACGCCTCAGCCTGTGGCGGTTGCGCGACTACTCCGTCACCCGGCTCGAGGCCCCCGAGGACGTGCTGCTCTACCACTGCCAGGCCAAGGACAACCCAGCCGACCAGCGACTGGTCGCCCTCGCTCAGGTGCGCCAGCTCGCCGTCGTCCGCGACGCCGAGGGTGCGGTCACTGCGCTCCCCCACGCGGAGCGTGCCGTCGAGAACTGCCTCGAGGCGATCCGGCGGGCCCGCACCGAGCGGGGCGCAGCGGGCGCAGCACTGGACATGAACCACGTGTGGGTGCACGTCTGGCCGGTCGTGGAGGCCGAGATCGACCAGCTGACCGCGCTGCAGGCCAAGATCACGCCGCTCACCGACGGGGCTGGGATCGAGGAGGTCCAGGCGCACGGCCGGGTGATCGGTCCGAACGGCACGCCGGAGGAGATCGTGGTGCGCTTCCACGCGCGCCTGGGCGCCGGCGTGGTCACCACCATCGAGACGCCACCGACCGAGCGGCTCACACCGCTCGACGACTACGCCGGCAAGGTGCTGCGGGCCCGCCGCCGGGGGATGGTCTACCCCTACGAGCTCGCCCCGCTGCTGACCGGTCCCGAGGGCACACTGGTCGAGCACGACCTCGACGAGTCCGGACGGCTGGTCCCGGTCGGCCGGCCGCCCGGGCTGAACACCGCAGCGATCCTGGCCGCGGTGGTCACCACACCGACCACGCTCCACCCCGAGGGCGTCACCAGGGTGGTGCTGTGCGGCGACCCGACCAAGGCCCTCGGCGCGGTCTCCGAGCCGGAGTGCCGTCGGATCATCGCGGCGATCGACCTCGCCGAACAGATGCGAGTGCCGCTCGAGTGGTTCGCCCTCTCCGCCGGCGCCCGGATCTCGATGGACTCGGGCACCGAGAACATGGACTGGGTCGCGGCGGCGCTACGCCGGATCGTCGACTTCACCCAGGCTGGTGGCGAGATCAACGTCATCGTTGCCGGCATCAACGTCGGTGCCCAGCCGTACTGGAACGCCGAGGCCACGATGCTGATGCACACCAAGGGCATCCTGGTGATGACGCCCGACAGTGCGATGGTGCTCACGGGCAAGCAGTCGCTGGACTTCTCAGGCGGCGTCTCGGCCGAGGACAACTACGGCATCGGCGGCTACGACCGGGTCATGGGTCCCAACGGCCAGGCGCAGTACTGGGCGCCTGACCTCGGCAGCGCGCTAGGCGTCCTGATGGCCCACTACGCCCACACCTACGTCGTACCTGGAGAGAGCGGTCCGCGCCGCGTGCCCACGACGGACCCGTCCGACCGCGATGTCACGACGTACCCGCACACCTCACCGGAGAGCGACTTCACGACGGTCGGGGAGATCTTCTCAGCCGAGAGCAACCCCGAGCGCAAGAAGGCGTTCGACATCCGCACCGTGATGCGCGCGGTCGCCGACCAGGACCATGTGCCGCTGGAGCGCTGGGCCGGGATGGCCGACGCGGATACGGCGGTGGTGTTCGACGCGCACCTGGGTGGCTGGCCCGTGTGCCTGCTGGGGATCGAGTCCCGCCCGGTGCCGCGGCGCGGCTACCCTCCCACCGACGGGCCCGACACCTACACCGCGGGCACGCTGTTCCCGAAGTCGTCCAAGAAGGCTGCGCGGGCGATCAACGCCGCCAGCGGCAACCGGCCGCTCGTGGTCCTGGCCAACCTGTCCGGCTTCGACGGCTCGCCCGAGTCGATGCGCCAGCTGCAGCTGGAGTACGGCGCGGAGATCGGCCGGGCGATCGTGAACTTCGACGGACCGATCGTGTTCTGCGTGATCTCGCGCTACCACGGCGGCGCGTTCGTGGTGTTCTCGAAGGCGCTGAACTCCCGGATGACCGTGCTCGCGGTCAGGGGCTCCTTCGCCTCGGTCATCGGCGGCGCCCCCGCCGCTGCGGTGGTGTTCTCCGGTGAGGTCGACAAGCGAGCGGCAGCCGACCCCCGGATGCAGGAGCTCGAGGAGCGGATCGCACGCGCGGCGGAGCCCGACCGGGTCGAGCTGCGGCTCGAGCTGGCCGACCTCCGCTCGACGCTGCGAGCCGAGAAGGTCAGCGAGGTGGCGGCCGCGTTCGACAGCGTGCACGACATCCACCGTGCGGTTGACGTCGGCTCCGTCGACGCGGTGATCGAGGCGGTCGACATCCGTCCACGGATCATCGCGGCGATCGACCGGGACCTCCTGGAGGATGGCTGAGCCGGACGGCGCCCTGACGACATGACGCGTCTGACGACGACCTACTTCGAGACCTCCCGTCTCCGGGGCCGCTCGTTCTCAGCCGCCGACGTCGAGGCATTCGTCGCCTACCGCGCGAACCCCGACGTCGCGCGGTACCAGAGCTGGAGCGACTACACACTCGAGCGTGGTGAAGCCTTCGTCGAGTCGCTGCGGGGAGCCACGCCGGGCGTGCCCGGCGAGTGGTTCCAGTTCGCGCTGGAGGCGCGGTCGGACGGCAACCTCGTCGGAGACCTGGCGCTCAAGGTGGATGCCGACGAGCCTCGTCAGGCCGAGGTGGGCTTCACGATCGCACCGGAAGAGCAGGGCAAGGGCTACGGCGCCGAAGCCCTGACCGCCCTCCTCGACTATGCGTTCGAGGCGTTCGGGCTGCACCGCGTCGTCGCCGTGACCGACGCCCTGAACGCCCCGGCGGCTGCGTTGCTCGCGCGGGTCGGGATGCGCCGCGAGGGGCACTTCGTCGAGAACGTCTTCTTCAAGGGCGCCTGGGGCAGCGAGCTCGGCTTCGCGCTCCTCGAGCGGGAGTGGTCGGACCGGCGGTCTCAGCCCGGTGCCTTGCCCACCGTCAGCAGGAACGCGGAGTCCTCGACGGCCTCCAGGGAGTGACGGGAGTCGGGGATGACGATCAGGTCCCCCGGCGACCCGTTCCACCTGGTCTCGCCCGCCACGAGGGTCACGCGACCGTGCAGGACCTGGAGCGTGGCCTCGCCGGGGTTCTCGTGCTCGTCCAGGCTGCTGCCTGCCCGCAGCGCGATCAGGGTCTGGCGCAGGACGTGCTCATGCCCGCCGTACACCGTGTGGGCGCTTCGACCGCTCGACGCGGTCCTCGCCGTCGCCAGGTGGTGCCGGACCAGCGCGGTCAGTGACTCCTTCTGCATGTGCTCTCCTCGTCGGGGGGTGGCGATGGACCCGTAGCCGCTGGGTCGAGCAGGAAGCTCGGCGACTCGTGGTGTGCCCGTTCGATGATCGCCCATCCGTCCGCTCCGAGGGTGACGACGGAGACCGGGAAGATCCCGAGGTCCTCGCGTTCGACATGCACCGCCAGGTCGTCGAGGAGGCGCGACACCTGCGACTCGAAGTCCGGGGAGTCGACGTCGAGCCCGGCGATCACGGCCGCGAGGTCGCGATGCTCACCCTCGAGCTCCTCGACCTCGTCGACGAAGTCACCTGCGACCCGGAGGGCGCGGAAGATGCCGTCCTCCTCGCGGTGAACGTGCCGTTCGAGGTCCGCGACGAGGCTGTCCAGGCGCGACATGGCAGCGGCAGGATTCCCTGCGCTCAGATCCTGTCGAACGCGGTGTGCCTGGTCGACGAGGGCGGTGTGCTCATCCATCAGCTCGCCGATCGCCGGCACCTCCCGGCACCCGCAGTACTCACACACCTCAGCCCACCCGGTCCCAGCCACGACGCGGCCGGTGACTGCCGAGCTGGGCGTCGTCGCGGCTCCGGTAGACGATGTAGGGGCGCGTCAGGTAGCCCACCGGCGCGCTGAACACGTGCACCAGACGCGTGAAGGGCCACAGCGCGAAGAGCCCGAAGGCGACCAGTGCGTGCAGCTGGAAGCCCAGCGGCGCGTCCGCCATCAAGGATGCGTCGGGCTGGAACGCGAGGAACGAGCGGTACCAGACCGAGACGCCTTCGCGGTAGTTGTACTCGCCGCCGATCGTCAGGATCGAGCCGGCGACGGTGTTCCACATGCCCAGCACGATCGCCGCTGCCAGGAACGCGTACATCACCTTGTCCATCACAGTCGTCGCGGAGAAGACCGGGCCGACGGTGCGGCGTCGGTAGATCAGGATCACCATCCCCGCCAGCGCCATCACGCCGGCCAGCAGGCCGCCCGCGACGGCCACCACGTGGTAGGCGTGCTCGCTGATACCCACCGCGTCGGTCCACGACTGCGGCACCAGGAGGCCGATGACGTGGCCACCGACGACTCCGAGCATCCCGAAGTGGAACAGCGGGCTGCCGATGCGCAGCAGCCGGTTCTCGTAGAGCTGGGACGACCGCGTGGTCCATCCGAACTTGTCGTAGCGGTAGCGCCACAGGTGCCCTACGACGAAGCTGGTCAGGCAGATGTAGGGGACGACCACGAACAGGAGCTCGTTCATGCGCGCGCTCCCGGAAACGAGGGCATGGGCAACGGGGTCGTCTCGGGCGCGGGACCGCTGGCGGCTCCGGGGCTGAACTGCGGGCTGGCGAAGGGAGCCAGACCCACCTCCTCCTCGGGAGGACCCTCGGCGGCCAACCGGCGTACGGCGTCGCGCTCGTCACCACGCAGTGGCGGCAGGGTGGCGGTGACCGCGTCGATCAGGTGCACCCAAGGTGAGCGCAGTTCGCGCAACGAGAGCCCCAGCAGCTCCAGCCCGGCGCGGTGGTCGAGCATCAGGTCGCGGCCCAGTCCCTGGTCGACGGTGGCCGCGAACTCCAGGACGACGCACAGGTGGTCGGGCAGCTCTGCGTCGTCGAGGACGAAGCCGGCCTGCAGGTAGGCCTGCTTGAAGCGCAGCAGTGCCATCCCGCGCTTGCGGGTGTCACCGTGCGCGAAGTAGGTCAGGAACAGGTTGCACCGTCGTCGGGTGTCGAAGGTGTCGACGTAGTCGGCCTGGAGCTCGGGGAGCGGCGTGGACTCGAGGTGGTCGAGGAAGGCGCGGACCGAGTCCCCGATCCCAGCGGGCAGACCCCGGGATGCCTCCCTGAGCAGGCCGACCCGGTCGAGGAGGCTCTGGTCGGGGTAGTCGAGAAGCAGGGAGACCGACTGCCACGCGATCGTGAGCTGGGCCGGGGGCAGCGCAGGTCTCGGTCGTCGGCCGGTCACGAGTCCGGACCTTTCGGTGGGAACAGCCCGGGCGGTGAACCCTTGCCATCCCAGTTGAGGAGGTTGACCCGGCTCGCCTTGTTCTCGGGGTCGGCGAGCGAGTCGGAGGTCTGTCGGTCCTGGAGCATCTGGAAGTTCTCGACAGCGAGGGGCGTCGGTGTCCCAGAGCCCTCGCCGAAGACGTCGTGCTGCCCACCGTCGTACTCGGAGACGGAGCACTCGGTGGAGAGCTCCTCGAGCGAGTGCGCGTGCTCGGCGTGCGCGGGTGGGATGACGTAGCGCTCGTCATACTTCGCGATCGCGAGGAGCCGGTACATGTCGTACATCGCCTCCTCGCTCATGCCCACGGCGGCCGGGATCGAGGCGTCCGGCTCGCGGCCCATGTTGATGTCGCGCATGTAGGAACGCATGGCGGCCAGCTTCTTGAGGACCGCGTCGACCGGCCCGACGTCGCCGGCTGTGAACAGCTCCGCGAGGTACTCGACCGGGATCCGGAGCGCGTCGATCGCCGCGAACAGGTTGCCCGGGTCCTCGGCGTCCTCCCCCGTGTCGCGGACGACGTCGACCACGGGCGAGAGGGGCGGGATGTACCAGACCATGGGCATGGTGCGGTACTCCGGATGCAGAGGCAGCGCGACCCGGTACGTGTTGATCAGTGCGTGGATCGGCGATCGCTGCGCCGCGTCGACCCAGTCGCGGGGGATGCCGGCCCGCTCCGCCTCACCGACCACGGCGGGATCGAAGGGGTCGAGGAAGACGTCGCGCTGGGCCTCGTAGAGCCCCACGTCGTCCGTGGTCGAGGCGGCCGCGAGCACCTTGTCGGCGTCGTACAGCATGAGGCCGATGTAGCGAAGCCGACCGACGCAGGTCTCGGCGCAGACAGTGGGCAGGCCGACCTCGATCCGCGGGAAGCAGAAGGTGCACTTCTCGGCCTTCCCGGTGCGGTGGTTGAAGTAGACCTTCTTGTAGGGGCAGCCCGACACGCACTTGCGCCAGCCGCGGCACCTGTCCTGGTCGACGAGGACGATGCCGTCCTCCTCGCGCTTGTAGATCGCGCCGCTCGGGCACGACGCCGCGCAGGACGGGTTGAGGCAGTGCTCGCAGATCCGCGGCAGGTAGAACATGAAGGTCTGCTCGAACTCGAACTTCACCTTGTCCGCGATCTTCGCGAGCATCGGGTCCCGGTGCGCGGTGCGCGTGGAGCCGCCGAGGTCGTCGTCCCAGTTGGCCGACCACTCGATCTTCATGTTCCTGCCGCTGATCAGCGACTTGGGCCGAGCGACGGGGGTGTGCTCCTGGGCGGGCGCATCTGTGAGCGTGGAGTAGTCGTAGGTCCACGGCTCGTAGTACTCGCCGATCGAGGGCAGCTTGGGGTTGGAGAAGATCGTCATCAGGTTCTTCAGACGCCCACCAGCCTTGAGCTTCATCCGGCCACGCTTGTCGAGCTCCCAGCCGCCCTTCCAGGTCTCCTGGTCCTCGTAGGTGCGCGGGTAGCCGAGCCCGGGCCTGGTCTCCACGTTGTTGAACCAGATGTACTCCGTGCCCGAGCGGTTGGTCCACGCCTGCTTGCACGTCACCGAGCAGGTGTGGCACCCGATGCACTTGTCGAGGTTCATCACCATCGCCATCTGCGCCATGACCTTCATCAGTACGTCACGTCCTGGCTGCGCTTGCGGATGATGGTGACCTCGTCGCGCTGGTTGCCGGTGGGTCCGAGATAGTTGAAGGCGAAGGTCAGCTGGGCGTAGCCGCCGATCAGGTGGGACGGCTTCACGAGCAGCCGGGTGAGCGAGTTGTGGATGCCTCCGCGCTTGCCAGACGTCTCCGCGATCGGTACGTCGATCAGCCGGTCCTGGGCGTGGTACATGTACACCGTCCCCTCGGGCATGCGGTGCGAGACGATCGCCCGGGCGACCACGACACCGTTGCGGTTGACCGCCTCGATCCAGTCGTTGTCCTCGATGCCGACCTTGCTCGCGTCCCGGTCGCTCATCCAGATGTTCTGGCCGCCACGCGAGAGCGAGAGCATGAAGAGGTTGTCCTGGTACTCCGAGTGGATCGACCACTTGTTGTGCGGGGTCAGGTACCGCACCGTCAGTCCCTCGACCTGACCGGCCGAGCCGTCGGAGACGTCGCCGGGGGCGGGCTCGGCGAACAGCGCCGCCATGTTCAGCGGCGGCCGGTAGACCGGCAGGCCCTCGCCGAGCTCGGTCATCCAGTCATGGTCCAGGTAGAAGTGCATCCGCCCGGTCAGCGTGTGCCACGGCTTCTTGCGCTCCACGTTGATGGTGAACGGTGAGTAGCGCCGACCTCCCGTCTCGGAGCCCGACCACTCCGGTGACGTGATCACCGGCACCGGCGGACCCTGGGTGTCGGCGAAGGTGATCTGCTTGCCCTCGTGCTCCTCGGCCAGGTCGGCCAGCCGGACTCCGGTGCGCTTCTCGAGGGTCTTGAAGCCCTGGGTCGCAAGGTGCCCGTTGGTGGTCCCGGACAGTGCCAGGATCGCCTCGCAGACGTTGACGTCGCGTTTCAGCGTCGGCCGGCCGTCCGCCACTCCTCCCCGCACGGCGCCGTTCTTGGCCCGCAGGTAGTCGACCTGGGCCGCGAGCTCGAAGGTGACGCCTTTCGTGGTCGCACCGAGCGTCTCCATCAGCGGTCCGAGTGCGTTCATCTTCTCGGCAACGGCACCGTAGTCACGCTCGACCTCGACCAGCTTGGGCATGGTGACTCCCGGGATCGGCTCGCACTCACCTTTCCTCCAGTCCCGTACGACGCCGTGAGGATTGGCCAGCGCGTCCGCGGTGTCGTGCGTGAGTGGCACGGCGACGACGTCCCTGCGCACGCCGAGGTGGGTCGCTGCCAGCTCACTGAACTTCCCTGCGATGGTCTGCCAGGCGTCCCAGTCGGTGCGGGTCTGCCAGGGCGGAGCGATGGCCGGGTTGAACGAGTGCACGAAGGGGTGCATGTCGGTGGTGTTGAGGTCGTGCTTCTCGTACCAGGTGGCCGCGGGCAGCACGATGTCGGACAGCAGGGTGGAGCTGGTCATCCGGAAGTCCAGCGACAGCAGCAGGTCCAGCTTGC
>Ga0207648_10007812_pt1 | contig 10446 bp, 9 predicted proteins | sample KBSMisM32_FD_184310 | JGI IMG/M metagenome (GOLD analysis project Ga0207648, IMG submission 184310) | Miscanthus rhizosphere microbial communities from Kellogg Biological Station, Michigan, USA - KBS Miscanthus M3-2 (SPAdes) (version 2) | ecosystem: Host-associated > Plants > Roots > Rhizosphere... | reverse complement strand
AACAGGAATAGCGATTACAAACCAGCCCAGTGAATTTGCGGCAGGACTATGATTGGCTAATGAGAATTGTCCGAAGAAAAAAAGATTGGTGACCAGGTTTATCAGGAATACCAATAGCCTGGCGATGATGCTGACACAAACTGCGATCAGGATCGCATAAATGGAGATCCTGACCAGCCTGGTTTTGTCTGCGGCCCTCCGCAGGAAATTTTCTTCATTGAGGTTATCAGCCAGGGAAACGGAAATGGGAATGCCATTCGCGAAAGACTTATTATTACTCATTATCCAACCAAAACTTTGCTTTAAATAATATTTGATCCTTTCTTAACAAGGAGAGGAATGCATAAAGTAGCTAAACCGGTTATGATCACAATGGCAGCAAAGAGTTGATGAAATTCCTGGTTTTCCAGGGGATTATCTGTGCGATAAACATGAAGGGCAAATCGTAAACAAAGAATGGCAAGCAATCCGAATATAATAATAAAAACCAGTGCAGGCTTTTTAAGGAATTGTGCAAGTAATGCGTAAATGGAGCCTGCAAAGAGGGTTAAAAGAAGTGTTCCAAATATGAGTGTCGATACATTTATAATGGTAGAGAGTTCAAATCCTGTCGATTCCCGGTACATCACATCATAAAAAATATTGAATACGGTGGCTATTATTCCAACAAATACTCCCGCCATTATGGGCTTGTACACATTGGGGCCTGAATATCTCTCTTCCATGGTATAAAGCTTGAATTCACTACAAAAGTATGATATAAATCATATTTTGAGAAGTTAAACCGTCTTTTATATTCAAATACATTGGTTTAAACTATATTAGTTACTGTTTTAAAGCCTGTTATGCCCAGATTACCGGCCTCCTGCAATCTCCAAAACTGTTTTTTATGCAAACACAGCCTCCCCGGGTGGATACCAGCCATTGCCGCCAATAAAAAGAACATAAGCTACAGGAAAGGAGCTTTGATTGCCCGAGAGGGTGATACTGTGAAAGGTATTTTCTTTTTATATGACGGTGTGGTGAAGGTTCACCGGCATTGGGAGAAAAACCGGGAAGTGGTGTTAAGTTTTGCCAAAGCCGGGGATATTGTCGGCTATCGTGGACTGGGAGAACAGAAGGTCTACCCTGTTTCTATTACGGCCTTACAGCCATCCACCATGTGCTTTGTGGATCTCTCCTTTTTTGAAACTTCACTGGGTGTTAATCACCAGGTGACTTATCAACTCATGAAATTATATGCAAGTGAGTTGGAGGAAGCAGAGAAACGTATGAGAAACCTGGCATTGATGGATGTGAAAGGCAGGTTGTGCGATTCATTATTATTCCTGGAAAAAAGATTCGGGAAAACAAAACCGGGGTTTATCAATTTGTTATTGAGCCGGCAGGACCTGGCTTCATTTACTGGTACTACTTATGAAACGCTTTTCAGAACAATGGCGGAATTAGCACGCAATAAGATCATAAAGGTGAATGGGAAGAAGATCTACCTGGTAAAGCCGGACAAACTGGCTGAGTTTAGCACTATGAAATAAATCAAAAACCCGCTAGATTTGCCACTATGGTTAAGGTCAGGGATAAATGGTTCAGGGGGATAGCTATTACGTTTATTTGGCTGGCAGCTGTTTCCTCCAATAAACTTTTCTTACAGCCATGGAGCTGGAGCCTGGCAGGACGTGCATTATTGACACTTGTATCCATTTTTCTGACATGGGAGGCTAACCGGTTTATCATTTTTTATTTCCGTCAAAAATACCCGGGACATAATGAGCTTTTAAAAAGAATAGGCTTTTCATTTATCGCCGGCATTCTTTTTACGTGGCTTATCCTCATATGTACTACTTACGTTCAACAATTGTTGCAGCTTGGTCCAGCTACTCCAAAAATGAGCTTCCCCGGGATATTTCGCGTTCTTTTCAGCTTTTCGCTCTTTCTGCAGTTTTCCCTTTTCTTTGGGATTTATGAAGCACTATATTTTTATGCCCGGCTCAAAAATTCAGAGGAGAGAGAGAAACGATTAGAAAAAGAAAAATTATGGGCCCAGCTGGAAAATTTGAATCAGCAGGTACCTCCGCATTTTCTGTTCAATACTTTAAATTCTTTATCCTCCCTTATTACTGAGGATCCCGCGGAAGCAGACAGGTTCCTGAATGAAATGACTAAAGTTTACCGTTACCTCCTTGACAATAATAAGACTGAATTAGTTTCATTGCAGACCGAAATAAAATTTATCCATTCCTTTTACCAGTTACTAAAACTGAGATATGATGAGGGTGTAGAACTGGCCTGCGATATACCGTCGGGGTTTGAAAATTACCAGATACCACCGCTTACGCTTCAGTTATTACTTGAAAATGCTGTCAAACATAATATCACATCCAGGAATCAGCCTTTGCAGATTATGATAATGGTTACAGAAGATGGGAGACTGGAAATAAAAAATAATCTTCAACGAAAGATGAAGAAACCCGTTTCACACAGGATCGGGTTAGAGAATATTGCTATTAAATATGAGTTGATGCAACAGGGAGAAATTATTGTAAAAGAGGAGAATGGATATTTTATAGTATCAATCCCCCTGATTCATCCATCTGCCAACAGGGAAAATCTGGCTTTTACCCATATAAGCTGAAATAAACACCACCCACACCCGGTCACTTTAAGAATTATACGCGAGGAACTGTTATAAAAATGGCCTTATGCACTCACTCCTCCCTCAGCATATTCCTGTAACGCTTTATCCCTTTCAAATTTTCCTGCAAAGACCAACAGAATGATCATTCCAATTACCACTGAGACGCCAAATACCAGGAATAAAATATTATAGCCGAAGGCATATCCGGATTTAGCGACGACCGATTTTAATGTTATACCTGAGAACGATTGAAAGATTGCACCACCTATTCCATTACCAATGCAGGCCAGGCCCCAGGCAGAAGCGGCTGATGATTTTGGAACCACGTCTGCCGTTAATGCCAATGCATTTGCAGTATAAGAAGTATATCCAAAGCCCGAAATTCCAAATACGATCAGACCGGCCATGGGTGTTGTTACAACAAAAGGAGCAATTAACAACGGTGCTGCCATTAAAATACCTGATACTGTAAGGGCAATATGCCTGGCCTTCGGTATTGGTATCCCTCTTTTGATAATGTATTGCGTAAAATATCCGCCTACAATATTTCCTACATCTGCCAGTATAAAAGGTATGGTAGCAAACCATCCAATTGTTTTAATGTTCCAGCCGTGCACATCTGCCAGGTAACGGCCGATCCAGAATGTAACAAAATACCATAGTGGATCGATGAATATCTTGGCTATTAACAGCCCGGAAACATATTTGCTTTTAAGCAGTTTTAGTGCGGGTACAACCCGGATTTTGACTTCCTGTGCTGATTTTCCCGGTGTATAATAAGCGAACCACCAAACTGCCAGCCACAAATAACCTAAAACAGCAAGAATGATAAAAGTATATTGCCAGCCATAATTAATGGCCATTACTGCAACCAATGGAGGAACGATGATTGCACCGAGTGCTGAACCACTGTTAAATATTCCAGAAGCCGTGGATCGCTCATGAGGTGGAAACCATTCACTGGTGAGCTTAAGCGCAGCAGGCCAGTTCCCGGCTTCTCCTAATCCTAACGCGAAGCGGCAAATCCCGAATTGTAATGGAGTAACTGCAAATGCATGGAATAAACCAGCGGTTGTCCAGAAGGCCATGCACAATGCATATCCAAGTCTTGTTCCCAGGCGATCAATGGCCAGGCCTGAAAATGCGTTTCCAATCAGGTATGCAATGAAGAAGGCAGTTCCCAAATAACCAAATGCATCATCCGGAATTAATTTACGCAATTCGCCATCTGCGCTCAGGTAAGTAAACGCCAAACGATGAATATAATTCAGCATGGTTGCCAAAAAAGCAAATCCTACCATTACCCAGCGTAATCGCAAAGGTTTAGTGCCCAGAGCTCCTGGTAATTTATCCATCATCAGCTTATATTATTTTGTTGCAAATTCCGATGCCTGGTTCTGTATTGATTTTACTGCAATATATTCCTCTTCGTTCGTTTCTATTACCAAATGATTTTTTAATGGTCGCCCCATTCCTTCCCAATGAACCTGCATTTCATCTCCTGCCTCTAACTTTATTTTACTCCCAAAACTGAAGGCATCTGCTCCAAAGAAATGAACATGGCTTTGAAGCGGCTGGCGATGTTCCGGGTATTTAAAATGATGGTATTCCAGGTTCCCCAGTGAATGTGCCATATTTTTTTCTCCGGTATTAATACTGGATGACCATACCGGCATACCGTTGCGACTTACACTCACCATTCCCTGGATATCTGCAAAATCATTATCTATTACCAGTTCAGGACCGATAGAACAGTTCCGCAATTTGGATGGAGCAAGGTACAGATAGTTCTTGCGCTCCATAACATGATCTGAAAATTCATTGCTGGTGGTAAACCCGATCCGGAAGGGTCTTCCTTTTTCATCTACAATATACACTCCCGCAATTTCAGGTTCCTCGCCGCCGTCATCTCCAAATGAAGGAATGGTCAATGCGGCACCATGACCTCTCAGGATAGCGCCTGTTCCTTTATAGAACCATTCAGGTTGGGTACCGATCATTCCGGGAGATGGTTGCCCACCTTCCAACCCCCACTGGTAAATTTTCATACTATCAGTCAGTTTATTCTCTTCTGCCTGGTGCATCATTTGCCGGTTCAATGCACTGTTCTTATGTGTTAATCCAGTGCCAGACACCAGGCAGCTATATGGGTTGGACGGGCAATCAAATGATGGCAATAATTTCCATCCTTTCAACCCATTATAAGCAATATCGTATGGTATTGAATTACCTGTAAGATTCTCCTGGATAAGCTTTACAATATCCTTTCCCGAAGTAACAGCTTTCACTGCCAAATCGTATACGGAATTGAATTTATTCAGGAATAGCAATGCAGGCTCCTGCACCAATGCCAGCTTTCTTCCCAATTCCGGATGACCAAGCTGTACCAGTCTTATTTTTTCTTTCATAGTTATCACTAATTATAATTGTATTCACTGATCAAATAGCTACCCAACCACCATCTACTGATATACAACTACCGGTAGTATAGCTGGAAGCAGGGCTGGCGAGGTACAACGCAATCCCTCCTATTTCATGAAGATCTCCCCAACGGCCCATCGGCACTTTAGAGATAAAGGCCTTATACTTTTCAGGATCATTTAATAAAGGAAGGTTGAGGTCGGTTGCAAAGGGACCAGGCAATACTGCATTCACGGTGATTCCCTCCTGTGCAACTTCCATGGCCAGTGAACGTGTGAGTTGAAGGATGGCCCCCTTGCTGGTTGCATAGGGAGTACGTTCAGGAATGGCTGTTACAGAAAGCATGGAGCCGATATTGATGATCCTGCCATATTTATTTTTCTTCATCACGGGCATTACTTCGCGACAGGCAAGCCAGGTACCCGTTACATTTACCTGCTGTACCTGGTTGAAATCCGAGGCTGATAAATTCTCAATGGGGCCACGGATATTAATACCGGCAGAGTTGATCAGGATATCAATTTTCCCGAATTGTTCAATTGTTTTCTGTACTGCCTGCTTAACGCTATCTTCTTTTGTAACATCACAATAATTACTGATCGCTTTGATATTATAATCACGTTGCAGTTGTTCAACAGCATGTTCATTTGTCTTTTCATCCCTGGCCGCTATAGAAATGGAAGCACCTAATTCAGCAAGGGCGCGGCCCATGGAAAGTCCCAGGCCCCGGTTGCCACCCACGATCAATGCCACCTGTCCATCCAGCTTGAAAAGGTCCAGTATTTTTTTTTGCATAAACAGGATTTACAGTTTCACGCTTGCTTTTTTAGATGATTCATGTTTGAGGATCCTGAATTGGTCCAGGTAATCGCTTTTCAGCGTTAAACCCATGCCTGGTTTATTATCGTCCAACTGAAGCTGACCATTCTCTGCAATTGCCTCCCCATCAAATATGTACCAGAACATTTCATTACCCACTTCAATTTCCGTTTGGGGAAAATACTCAGCCATGGGGGATGCGAATGAACTCATTACAACATGCAGGTTATGCATTTGTCCGCCATGTGGTATCACTTCCACTCCGTGCACCAATGCCATATTGCAGATCTTTTGAGCTTCTGTAAAACCACCAACACGATTGGTGTCAAATTGAAAAATATCCAGGGCCTTTGCCTGTAACAGATCATGGAAACCATAGCGGGAATATTCATGTTCTCCCCCGGAAAGGGGAATGGAAGTACCCTGTTTTAATTTCGCGAAGTTGTGAATCTCATCGGGGAGCAATAGTTCTTCTGCCCAGCGAAGATTGAATGGTTCCATTTCTTTCAACAACTGTTTTGCATAAGCATAATTGAAACCCATATAGGCTTCCAGCATTATATCCACTTCATCCCCTACTGTTTCACGGACCACACGAACCATTTCCACGTTCTTCATCATTCCCTTGCGACCTTCGGTCATGGGATAGCCGCAACGCAATTTCATACCGGTAAAGCCTTCCTTCTTAAAATGATCAGCTTCTGCCTGCAGGCTATCCAAATTACGGGTGTAGAGACGGCTGTAATAAGTAGGAATAGCAGGTTTGGTACGGCCGCCCAGTAACATGAATACCGGTTGATTCATCACCAATCCTTTAATATCCCATAGTGCAATATCCACAGCACTTATGGCAGCGAGCGCTGCTCCTTTCCTGCCATAAGCCACAGTAGAACGATACATTTTCTCAAAGAGATATTCCGTATTCAGCGGGTTTTCGCCTAATAATAAAGAAGAGAGTTTTGAATCAACTATTAATTGTGTTACATCCGGGCATAAGCCGGCATTTCCATATCCAATATGACCTTCGTCTGTTTCTATTTCCACCACTAACCAGCTGAAAAATCTAAATGGCGCCTGCGCATCATTCTGAAAAGGCAGTGCGCTTAATGGGGTAGCGAATATGGTATCACTTGTTTTTACAGGTCCCTGCCACTGGTACAATTTTGTTCTGACCGATTGAATTTTCATTTTGCATGTATAGATTATGAGTTATGAATGTTGACGGATTACCAGTCAAATTTTAATAAGCCAACTGCCTGACGGGGCATATTAACCTTTATCGTTGCTTCCCCGTTTTTGGTTTGAATATATTGGGGTGAGCCATATAGATCCAACTGGCCAGCCTGTTCCAATTGTGCGATCTGTTCTGAAGATGGATTCTGCGGTGAACCCATTTTCTTCCACACTTCGTATGAATTGCTATGCTCAGCATCAATGCGGTATTGATGCATTAACACTTTAGCCGGCAATCCTTTCAGATTTACGGTGACCATTTCCGGTTCGCCCTTAATATCATCATCATGGTAGTTCCATATCATCACTGTAGCCTGGTTGGCATCCTTGCAGGCGAAACCATTTATGTCAGTGGTAGCATAACGGATACTGGAATCAACGGCTGTGCGCAGATCATAACCACGGTTGGAGTTTATCTCCACGCGGTTACCCTTCATCATGCCAAACATGCGGAATACATTTAGTACGGGTTTATCCACACCATTGGTAGCCAGATCACGGAATCCAAAAAACCAGGGCTGATCCTCAAATTCAAACGACCAGGATACAGCCCCTTTGAAATTCACTTTGTACAGATCAGCGAGTGCATACTTACGGGCAAAAGAGGCCGCCGTGTAACTGGAATACATTGTTCCGTTACGATATGCGTTCTCCGGGTTCGTAGACATCCCGCAAGCAGCACATCCTTCCGGATCTGATTCTCCAATGATAACAGGAATATTCTTTAATTGGGGATAGGAGGCTACCAGTTTAAAACCCGCTTCAATATCTTTCAACTGTCTTCCCATATTCATGCGCACATGACCATTTACCACGCGTGGCTGTCCTTTTGCATGAAACAGGAATGCATCTATTGGGGCTCCTTTCTTCTTCGTCAGATAATTGGTATCTGAAGTAACATGCTTCACAAATGCGTTCAGCCATCTTTGCGCGCCTGCACCTGCAGTACCTGCGATATTGGTACCACCGATCTTTGCTGTGGGCAACGCCCGCTTGACAGCGGCGGCGGTATAGTCATAGAGTTTCATCCACTCTTCCATACTGGCTTTCCAGTAAGCGCCATTCGGTTCATTCCATAATTCCCAGTACCAGCTTTCCACTTCTTTTTGTCCGTAGCGTTGCACGGAGTGTTTTACCCATTGATACACCAGTTCCCCCCATTTATTATAATCTTTCGGAGGATAGGCCCAACCGGTTATGATATCGCTATAAGGATCGCCCGGTTTCCAATGGTGCTGGTAAGGATCAGGTTTTGTTGATAACGCCTGAGGCATAAACCCGATCTGCGCAAGTGGTTTCATGCCTCTCTGGATATAAGTATCAAAAATGCTATCGATTATTGTCCAGTTATAAACAGGATTGCCATTGGCGTCTTCTGTATAAGCATTGGTTGAACCCCATTTCAATGCTGCTTTTCCATCACCCGTTACCAGTAAACTGTGAGCGCGAACATAAACGGGTACCGGGCTAAGCGCAGCGATCTCAGACAGTAATTTCTTACCATCCTTCATATAAGTATAATTGGGTTCATCATAACCAAACCATGCCCAGGCAGGGTACATGGGGCCGATACTTTTTTTGAGGTCTACAGTAATCACAGGAGCTGGGCCTGTCTGGGCATATGATCCCGTGCAGATCATAAACAGAAAAAGGCACAAACAAACAACGCGAGAATTTCGTAACGAATTAAAATGAATCATGTTATCCTTATTTATTTATATTATTTCATCTGGATCTTTGTGGATGGCGTATATAAATACTCACCAATACCGGTTGTTTTAACTCCAACACGGGCAAATATGAAATCATCATTGATAATTGTAGTTGGGATTGCCAGCGTTACTGTTATAGGTTGACCCAATACGATACCTGTTCCATCCTTGCTTCCAGCATTATTACCGAGGTCAAGTATGTAATAACGACCCAGGAAAAGCCTGGCTACTTCCATGGTTTTGGTATGGGTACCATTCTTTTCAATGGTGAAAGTTGCATTTACATTCGTACCACTTTTTACGAAACTGGCATTTTTGATAACGAAGAAGGGTTCAACAGGAATATCAACAGTAGCAGTTCCATTAAGCGATACATTAATAGTATCGGTATTGTCTGCCCAGGGACCGGCGCCTACAAGGCGAACCAGTTTATAATTCCCATTAAAAAGGGCTGCCTTAAATGAACCATCCTGTGCAATATTCAACGGGATCTTGGTGAAGAAGTCAAAACCCGGTTGCCATATTTCAAACTGAACCCTGTCTGAACGAACCCCAATAGGTTGCCCCTGGAAAGTAACCCTTCCGGATAATACTGCGTTAGGCTCTTTCAGGTTGTCTTTCTCACAGGCGGTTAACGTCACCATGATGAAAGCTGATAAGATTATTAAACTGCGTTTCATTGTATACAATTTTTAGTGGAATGGGTTAGCGATAATTTTATTTCCGCTCCTGGCAATTACATCTGATGATATGGATGCATAATAATTACCCGGCCTGAAGAATCTTGCTGCCTTAAACCGGGGAGCAAGTATCTTATCGAACACATATTTACCATCATTTGGATGACCAGGACGAATAATACGGTAAGGATAAATTGCATAAATATTGGCAGTAGGGTTGGTAGCAACACCATCCCAGATCTTATCTGCAATTCTCCAGCGGATAACATCCCACAATCTTTGGTCTTCAAATGCAAGCTCTACTCTTCTTTCATTTTGTATGCGGTCGATGGTAAGAGAGGCAAGGCTATTGGGAGGAAAACCTGCACGTTCCCTGAGTTTATTGATATGTGTCAAAGCTTCAGGTAATCCCAGTTCAAAAGCGGCCTCTGCTGCATTCAGGTATACTTCCCCCAGGCGGAAGATCACCCACCAAACATCGCTACCGGCAACAGAAGTGGAGGCGCCGGGTGTGGCATCGATATATTTCCGGATATAAAATCCTGTATTGGAAACAAATTGTTCTGTACGATGCGGGCCATCCAGACCAGTCAATCTTTGCCCATTGAATGTTGAATTCAATGCGCCTTCCTGCCTGTCGTATTTATTAGTAGTTGCATTCCATACATACACTCCTGCCTGGAATTGCAATGCTTTACCGGCAAATGAACTTCCGGGATACATTACCGTACCATGCATGCGGCCATCCTTGTTTGCGAAAATATCCTGCGGGTTATCATAAAATATCCAGTTGGTCTGTCCGGCTGCAGTATTACTGCCAGTTCCAACTCCTTTTAATGCACCGGCAGATCCATCCAGGTATTCAAAACTTTCAACCAGGTTCAGCGAGGGAGAAATATCTGAACTGGAATTACCGGATTCTTCACGAAGAGAACGGGCGATGCAT
>Ga0207648_10007811_pt1 | contig 10446 bp, 10 predicted proteins | sample KBSMisM32_FD_184310 | JGI IMG/M metagenome (GOLD analysis project Ga0207648, IMG submission 184310) | Miscanthus rhizosphere microbial communities from Kellogg Biological Station, Michigan, USA - KBS Miscanthus M3-2 (SPAdes) (version 2) | ecosystem: Host-associated > Plants > Roots >... | reverse complement strand
TGGCGACCTGCAGGTCGGCCGCGACGACCGAGTCGATGTAGTCGGCGGCGATGTACTTCTCGAACGACTTGCGGACCACCGCCGGCGACGGGTCGGGGGCGTCGCGCAATGCCTTCTCGACCGCCGACTGGACCGTGTAGTACTCGACGTAGGACGGCACCATCCGGAACCCGACGATCGCGAAGATGACGATGACCGCCGCGACGAACAGGAACCCGATCATCGACAGCCCGTGCTGCGCTTGCCTCGATCCCGCCATCACCCCTCCCATCACCGGATGCCGCTCCCGACGCGCTTGAACGCCAGGTTCGAGATGTCGTCCCAGTTGAACCAGATGAAGAACGCCTTCCCGCGGATGTGGTCGTCGGGCACGAAGCCCCAGTAACGGCTGTCGTCGCTGAAATCGCGGTTGTCGCCCATCATGAAGTAGTGACCCGGCGGCACGCGGCAACTGAACCCTTCGGTATTGTAGTCGCACCGGTCGCGGCCCGGAAACGGGCGCACGTTCTGCGGGTACACGGTCGGGGCCTGCGGGCTGACGGCGATGACGTAGTCGCGCGTGCCGCCGGAGGCCTCGGTGCGCTCCACGAAGCGCTCGGTCGTCTCGAAGCGCAGCCCCTCGAGCCAGCTGTAGTTGCCGTCGGCGGTGCGCGCGAGCGGCTTGCCGTTGACCGAGAGCTTCTTGTCGCGGTACTCGACCACGTCGCCGGGCACGCCGACGACGCGCTTGATGAAGTCCTGCGAGGGGTTCACCGGGTAGCGGAACACGACGACGTCCCCGCGCTGCGGGTCGCCGGTCTCGACCACCTTCTGCTCGACGATCGGCAGCCGGATGCCGTAGGCGAACTTGTTGACCAGGATGAAATCGCCGACCTCGAGCGTCGGGCGCATCGACGACGACGGGATCTTGAACGGCTCGGCCACGAAGCTTCGGAGCAGGAACACCACCAGCAGCACCGGGAAGAAGCTGACCGGGTACTCGATCCACGCGGGGACCGGCGCGTCGGGCGCGCGGCGGCGCGCGAGCACGAGGCGGTCGAGGAGCCACACCGCGCCCGTCGCGACGGTGAGCAGGAACAGGATCAGCGCGAAGTTCATCGTTCTTTTCTAAGGCCGGGCCGCGCGCATTCTCTCACGGGCAATGCGCGACGCGCCGCCGTTCGCACCGGGCCGGCCGCCACCCGTCGCAACGGTCATTTCTCGCCCACCTTGAGGATCGCGAGGAACGCCTCCTGCGGGATCTCGACGCTGCCGACGGCCTTCATGCGCTTCTTGCCGGCCTTCTGTTTCTCGAGCAGCTTGCGCTTGCGCGTGATGTCGCCGCCGTAGCACTTGGCGATCACGTCCTTACGCATTGCCTTGACCGACTCGCGCGCGATGATCTGGGCGCCGATGGCGGCCTGGATCGCGACGTCGAACATCTGGCGCGGGATCAGGCCGCGCATCTTGTGCACGACCTCGCGGCCGCGGAACTGCGCGACCGTGCGGTGGACCATCACCGACAGCGCGTCGACGCGATCGCCGTTGATCAGGATGTCGAGCTTGACGACGTCGGCGGAGCGGAACGCGAGGAACTCGTAGTCCATCGACGCGTAGCCGCGCGAGACGCTCTTCAGCCGGTCGAAGAAGTCCATGACGACCTCGGCCAGCGGCAGCTCGTAGTGGATCACGACCTGGCGCCCGCGGTACTGCATGTCCTTCTGCACGCCGCGCTTCTCGGTGCAGAGCGTCAGCACCGGGCCGACGTATTCCTGCGGCACGAGGATCGTCACCGTGATGATCGGCTCGCGAATCTCCTCGACGCGCGACAGGTCGGGCAGCTTCGACGGGTTGTCGATCTCGGCGACCGTGCCGTCGCGCTGAAGCACCTGGTAGATCACCGACGGCGCGGTCGTGATCAGGTCCATGTCGTACTCGCGCTCGAGCCGCTCCTGCACGATGTCCATGTGCAGGAGGCCGAGGAAGCCGCAGCGGAACCCGAAGCCGAGCGCCTGCGACACCTCGGGCTCGAAGTGCAGCGACGCGTCGTTGAGCTTGAGCTTGGTCAGCGCCTCGCGCAGCGCCTCGTACTGGTTCGACTCGACCGGGAAGAGGCCGGCGAAGACCTGCGGCTTCACTTCCTTGAAGCCGGGCAGCGGCGCCGCGGCGCGCTTCTGCGCGTGCGTGACCGTGTCGCCGACCTTTGCCTCGGCCAGCTCCTTGATGCCCGCGACGATGAATCCCACCTCGCCGGACGACAGCGAGTCGCGCGCGACCGCCTTGGGCGTGAACACGCCGACCTGCTCGCAGTTGTGGACCGCGCCGGTCGCCACGAACAGCACCTTGTCGCGCGGCCTGAGGATGCCGTTCATCACGCGCACGAGCAGCACCACGCCGACATAGTTGTCGAACCAGGCGTCGATGATGAGCGCCTGCAGCGGCGCGTCGTCGTCGCCGGTGGGCGCGGGGATGCGCGCGATGACCGCCTCGAGTATCTCGTCGACGCCTTCGCCGGTCTTGGCCGACGCGTGGATCGCATCCTTCGCCGGGATGCCGATGATGTCCTCGATCTCCTCGATGACGCGCGCGGGGTCGGCCGACGGGAGGTCGATCTTGTTGAGCACCGGCACGACCTCGACGCCCTGCTCGATCGCCGTGTAGCAGTTGGCGACGGTCTGCGCCTCGACGCCCTGGGACGCGTCGACGACGAGCAGCGCGCCCTCGCACGCGGCGAGCGAGCGCGACACCTCGTAGGCGAAGTCGACGTGGCCCGGCGTGTCGATCAGGTTGAGCCGGTAGGTGACGCCGTCCTTCGCGGTATAGGTCAGCGCGGCGGTCTGCGCCTTGATCGTGATCCCGCGCTCGCGCTCGAGGTCCATCGAGTCGAGCACCTGCGCCTCCATCTCGCGGTCGGCGAGCCCCCCGCAGCGCTGGATGAAGCGGTCGGCGAGCGTCGACTTGCCGTGGTCGATGTGCGCGATGATCGAGAAGTTGCGGATCGGCTTCATGGATGGGGCCGCCGGAATGGGGGCGGCGGCCGGGCAGCGAGGGGCGCTGCGGTGCGGGAAAACGTTGAATTCTATCGGATTTCAGCCCCTCCCGCGAGCGGCTGGCCGCGCAGCGCCGCCAAGGCCTTGTCGCGATCGAGCACGTAGTGGCAGATCTCGGTGCCGTCGGCCGGGTCGCCCAGGAAAAGGACCGGCACCAGGTCGCCGTAGCGCGCCTCGAGCGCCGGGTCCGCGTCGACGTCGCGCTCGACGATCGCGACGCCGTGCGCGGCGGCGATCGGCTCGAGGGCGTCGCGCATCTCGTCGCACAGGTGGCAGTACGCGCGCGTGAGCAGCGTGAGTGCCTTCACGGGCCGACCGCGATGCACCAAAGTGTTGCAACGGGCGCCCGACGCGCCCACGATACGCGGCGGACGCGTACCCGCGTCCGAGCGGTCCGGCTCACGGCCGGGTCGCCATTGGCGAACCACCCATCGTCAGGAGGAGATACCCCATGCTCAAAAAGATCGGGCTCGCGTTCGGCGTGATATTCGTGCTTGTCGGGCTTGCCGGCTACGTCCCCGCGCTCACGCCGGACGGCAAGCTGCTCGGCGTGTTCGCGGTCAACGGCGCGCACAACCTCGTGCACGTCCTGACCGGCGTGATCGCGGTCGCGATCGCCCTCGCGAGCCCGGCAAACATGGCCGCGTTCTTCAAGATTTTCGGCGTGGTCTACGGGCTCGTCGCCGTGCTGGGCTTCTTCGCCGGCGACCAGCCGCTCCTCGGCATCATCGCGCACAACATGGCCGACATGTGGCTCCACGTCGTCATCGCCGCAGCGTCGCTGTACCTGGGCTTCGGGATGAAGGAGCCGGCGGTCATGGCCGGCTGACGGGTCTCGACCGGGGACCGGGGCCCGATGCGAATCGGGTCCCGGTTCCGGCTCAGTTGTCGCCGTTGAGCAGGCGCACCGTCGCGTAGAACTGGTTGTCGCCGCGCTTGAGCCGCAGCGTGACGTTGGCGCCCTTCTCGAGCTTGCCCAGGAAGTCGTTGACCTGCGCGGCGCTCTTCGCCTCGCTGGTCACGCCCTTGCTGACGATCTCGAGGACCACGTCGCCGGGCTGCACGTTGCCGCGGACGCCCGAGGCGACGTCCTCGACCAGGACGCCCGACGTCACCTCGGCTTCCTTCTTCTGCTCGGCGGTCAGGTCCGACAGCACGAGGCCCATGCGGTTGGGCTTGCCCTTTTCCTTAGGCGCCGGGGTCGGGCGCGTGCGCGCCTGCACCTGGTCTTCCTTGAGCTCGGCCACGGTCACCGTCAGGTCGCGCTGCGCGCCCTTGCGCCACACGGTGAGCTTCACCGGCTTGCCCGGCGCGACCGCCGTGATGATGCGCGGCAGGTCGTTGCTGTTCTTCACGTCGCGGTTGTCCGCCTTCAGGATGATGTCGCCGGCCTCGAGGCCGCCCTTCTCGGCCGGACCGCCCTTCTCGACCGAGTTGACCAGCGCGCCCATGGGCGCCTTGAGGCCGAACGCCTCGGCGGCCTCCTTGGACACTTCCTGGATCGTCACGCCGATGCGCCCGCGCGTCACCCGGCCCTTGTCCCTGAGCTGGTTGACCGTGTTCATCGCGATGTCGATCGGGATCGCGAACGCGAGGCCCATGTAGCCGCCCGTGCGCGAGAAGATCATCGAGTTGATGCCGATCACCTCGCCGCGCAGGTTGAACAGCGGGCCGCCCGAGTTGCCCGGGTTGATGGCGACGTCGGTCTGGATGAACGGGACCAGGTTCTCCTGCGGCAGGTCGCGCCCCTTCGCGCTGACGATGCCGGCGGTCATCGTGTTCTCGAGCCCGAACGGCTTGCCGATCGCGACGACCCACTCGCCGACCTTGAGCTTGTCCGGATCGCCGATCGTGACCTTCGGCAGGTCCTTCGCCTCGACCTTCAGGAGCGCGACGTCCGTGCGCTTGTCGGCGCCGATGACCTTCGCGATGAATTCGCGGCGATCGGACATGCGCACGCGCACCTCGTCCGCACCGTCGACGACGTGCGCGTTGGTGACGATGAGGCCGTCGCTGCCGATGATGAAGCCGGACCCGGTCGCCTGCTGGTCGAAGTCGCGCGGCGCCTGGCCGCCGCGGCCACGCGGCACCGGCCCAAACCGGCGGAAGAACTCGTAGAACGGGTCGTCCTCGGAGATCTCGGGCGTGGCTTGCTGGCGGCGGCTGCGCTGCGTCACGTCGATCGACACGACGGCCGGTCCCTGCTTCTCGTAGAGCTCGGTGAAATCCGGCAGGAATCCCGCGCGGCCCTGCGCCTGCGCGGTCGACGCGAGCGGGAAGGCGAGCGCGGCGGCCAGCGCCAGTGCGGCGGCGGGACGGACGAAGGTGCGGTTCATGGTGACCTCGGGACGGGGCAAGCGACGTTGCGTGCTGCGCACGCTGCTTCGAGCGGGAAGCGGGACTCCTCGGTCGGCCTTCTAGCGACGCGTGACCGACGTGGCGATGAGGCGGACGGCCTCGGCCGGCGCCTCGCCGAGCGCCGTGATCATGTAGTCGTCCTGCCGCACCGAATAGGTGTTGATGCCGCCGACGCGCGCGCGGCCGGTGTTGCGCTGCATGCCGCCGCGCGCCTCGATGAACACGCTGACGGCCACCAGGCCGTCGGACAGCACGATCTGCGCGAGGCCGCCGTCGTTGTCGCGCACGCGACGGCGCCCCTCCATGATGCGCGCGAACCCGGGCGGCATGCGCGTGACGTTCCAACCGGTGTCGTCGATGACGCCGCCGCCGATCTTGGTCTGCTTCTCCATCCAGCCCTGCGGCATCGCGGCCCAGGTCGGTCGCGCCGCGTCACGGTCGGCCTTGATGCCGAGCGTGACGTCGCTGAACGCGAACTGCTCGACGATCTCGCCGCCCTCGTTGATCGTGCGCGCCTTGAGCAGCATGCCGCTCGCCGGGTCGGTCCAGAACTCGTGCCCGTAACGCAGGCCGTCGCGCGGCACGAATTGCCAGGACTGGGCCTCGAGACCGGCGACGCGCCCGGTTCCGCCCTTCTTGATCGTGTAGTACTTGCCCAGCGACTCGAGCTGCTTCGGCGACAGCGACGGGAACGCGTTGCGGAACGTGCGCGGCTCGACGCGCACGAGCTTCGCGTCCGGGTAGTAGCAGCGCACCTCGCCCTTGTTCCGGATCACCTCGCGCGCGGGACCGTCGAGGTTGACGAGCTTCTCGAGCTCGTCGCCCGCGTCGTTGATGTGCACGATGCGTGCGGTCTCGACCTCGGCGCCGCGCTGGTAGACGATCGTGCCCGAGTAGGAGAGCGTGCGCGCAGCGCCGGCGGCGCGGTCGAGCATCGCCTTCGCGTCCTGCGCGAGCGCGTGCGGCGCGAAGGCGAACGTCACGGCGGCCAGCGGCGCGAGGAGCGCGCTGCGGGCCCGCGCCGGGACGCGGACGGGGTGGGTCATCGAGCCGGAGCGTCGGTCGCGACCGCGCGCTGCAGCGGCGAGATGCCCTGGATGGGCGTCGCCGGCGAGAACTCGCGGTGAGCGTACAGGTAGTCGGCCGGGATCACCTGCCCGCGGAGCGTCTCGGGGCGCACGGACGCGGCCTCGCGTGCGAGCGCGACCGCCGATACGCCCTGGTCGGTCAGCGAGACCGCGGTCCAGCCGACGACTGCGACGGCGGCGGCCGTTGCCGCGGCGGCCCAGGCCCAGGTCGCGGGCCGATCGACGCGGCGCTGCGGCGCGAGCACGGTGGGCTCGTTGGCGAGCGCGACCGCGAGCCGACGCGATACGCGCGTCGATACCGTGCACTCACCGCGCAGCGAGTCGCCGATCGCGTGGTAGCACACCCAGGTTGCCATCGCGCTGGACTGCTTCATCCCGCCGACGACGCGTTCGAATGCCGCGTCGTCCTCGAGCTCGCCGTCCATCAGGCGCGAAATTTCCTCGTTCATCACCATCTCCGGTTTTCATCCGTGCCGAGCAGCGGACGCAACTCCGCGGCGATCGCCTCGCGCGCCCGGAAGATCCGGGAGCGCACCGTGCCGATCGGGCAGTTCATCACCGTTGCGATTTCCTCGTAGCTCAGCCCCTCGATCTCGCGCAGCGTGATCGCCGTGCGCAGATCCTCGGGAAGCGCTTCCATTGCCTTGTTCACCGTGGCGACGATCTCCTTGCCGAGGAGCTCGCTTTCCGGCGTCGCGGAATCCCGCAATGCCTCCGCATCCTCGAAAGACTCGGCTTCCTCGTTGTCGAACTCCGTCGTCGTCGGCGCCCGGCGCCCGAGCGCCACCAGGTAATTCTTCGCCGTGTTGATGCCGATCCGGTACAGCCACGTATAGAACGCACTCTCGCCCCGGAAGTTCGGGAGCGCGCGGTAGGCCTTGATGAAGGCCTCCTGCGTCACGTCCTCGACCTCACCCGGGTCGCGCACCAGCCGCGACAACAGCCGGCCCAGCTTTCGCTGGTATTTCAGGACCAGGAGCTCGAATGCGCGCTTGTCACCCTTCTGCGCGCGCTCGACCAGCTGCTGGTCGACCTCGCGATCACCCAAACGGTCTCGTCTTCCCTGAATCGTGCGTTGTTATGCCTGCCGACCGGCAGGCGCGCGTCCGGGGGGTACCGGTCGGGCGCCCGGGCAGCCCATGAATGCGGCCAGCCGGGCACGCGCTTGCCAACAAAGACCACGCCGGCGTCCTCAAGTTCACCGGCGCCCCCCGTTTGCCCCGTTTCCCCTGTCCAGGACAACCGCCGAACGGACCCGTCCGACCGCCGTGCCCCGCGCATTGTGCAGCACCGGCGCCCGCCACGCCTCCAGGTCGCGCCGCATGGCCTCGTCGAGCACGCCGAGCGCGTCCAGGACCGCGATGGCCACCGGGAGCAACGCCCGCGCGCCGCCGTCGGCGACCTTGATCGCGATCCCGAGGCCCTCGGCGCGCAGCCCGATCGCCTGCATGCCCTCTGCGCCGACCTTGGCAATCCAGCGGCCGCGACCGGCCCGCATCAGCGTCAGGTCGCTGCGCCGCTCGCCCGAGACGTAGTCGGGATGCGCCGTCATCGCGTCCGCGATCCGGCGGCACGCCGCGTCGTCGCCATCGCCTTCGCTGCCGCTGCCGCGGGCGATCTTGGCGAACGCGCGGGCGAGTCCCGCCAGCGGCAGCGCGTAGTTCGGCGCCGAGCAGCCGTCGATCGCCGGGACCAGCGTGTCGGCGCCGACGCCGGCGAGCCGAGCGATCGCGTCGCGGATCGCCGCCTGCACCGGGTGCGCCGGATCGAGGTAGGTCTCCCGCGGCCAGCCGCACATCGCGCAGAACGCGAGCATGCCGGCGTGCTTGCCTGAGCAGTTGTGACCGAGCGGCGAGTACGGCGGCGGCGGAGGAGCCTCGTGGAGCGAATCGAAGATGTAGGGCGCGTGCGTGCCGCAGCCGAGCTCGCCGGCGGTCACGCCGGCGCGGCGAAGCAGGTCCGCGACCGCCACCTGGTGCTTCGCCTCGCCGGAATGGCTCGCGCACATCACCGCGACCTGCTCGGACGAGAGCCCGAAGTGCGCGGGCCCGCCGGCGGCGACGAACGGCAGCGCCTGCAGCGGCTTGAGCGCGCTCCTGGTGAACGCCACCAGCTCGGGCGAGCCCGCCCAGGCGACGAGCGCGCCGTCGGCGTCGACGACCGCGACCGCACCGTGGTGCACGCTTTCGAGGCGGCCGCCGCGCTCGACCAGCGCGAGCGGGACCGTTCCGCCGAGGGCGCTCATCGGCGATCCCGCGGGGCGAGGGTGCTCCGCGTCTGCGCGAGCTCGATCGCGAGCGCGCGCGTGAACGCGTCGGGCGTGTCCTCGAACAGCGTGTAGCCGAGCGTCGCGAAGCGCCGGCGCAGCTCGTTGTCCCGCACCGTCGCACGCAGGATCGCGCTCAGCGTTTCGATCACGGGCGCCGGCAGGCCCGCGGGGCCGACGAGCGCGTACCACGGCTCGTCGCCGACCTCGGCGTAGCCGGCCTCGGCGAGCGTCGGCACCTCGGGCGCAAGGGGCGAGCGCTGCGCGCCCATGACGGCGAGGATACGCACCGCGCCGGCGGCCTCGTGGGCGGCGACCGCCGAGAGGTCGCAGAAGGTCGCGTCGACTTCGCCGGCGAGCAGCGCCTGCACGCTCGGCGCGCCGCCGCGGTAAGGCACCTGCAGGACGTCGATGCCCGCGGCTCGTGCGAAGCGGGTCGTGTACAGCGCGACGTTCGACCCGGCGCCGACCGTCGCGAGCGCGATCGCTCCGGGGCGCCGCCGCGCGAGCGCGACGAACTCGTCGAGCTTCGCCGTGCCGAGTCCGCCGCGTGCGACGAGCGCGTACGTCACGCGCGCCACGCGTCCGATCGGCGTGAAATCCCGCAGCGGGTCGTAGCCCGCCTCGCCCGAGACGGTCGCGATCACCAGGCTCGCGCTCGAGCCGAGGAGCAGCGAGTAGCCGTCGGGCGGCGCCTGCGCGACGCTGCGCGCCGCGATCGCGCCGGAGGCGCCCGCCTGGTTCTCGACGACCACGCCGTCGCGCCACCGCTCCGACCACAGGCGCGCGACCGCGCGCGCGATCGTGTCCGTCTGCCCGCCCGGTGCCTGCCCCACGAGCAGGCGGATCGGGCGCGCCGGGAAAGGGGCCTGCGCCGCCGTCGGGCGCGCGGCAAGCAGCGCGGCCACCGACGCGAGGAACGCGCGGCGACGCGTCATGCGGTCACGCCCATCGCGCGCGCGAGTGCGGCGCGAATCGTCGCCGCGACCACGCCGATGTGCCGCGTGAGCATCGTCCTGTGGTCGCCCGGCAGCTCGTGCACCTCGAGCGACGCTGCGAAGCGCGACCAGCCCATGTCGTCCGCGCGCCCGCGTTGGTCGCCCGCCTTGACGACGATGACGTGGCCCCCGTAGTCGCCGCCCGCGTACGCGTGCATCGCCTTCGCATAGCGCAGCTCCGCGTCGGACAGCCGGTCGCGCGCGTGCATCACCTGCGGGCCTCCCGATACGTTGACCCTCAGGAACGGCGCGTCGCCGTCGTCGCCCTCGTCCTGCGGATCGGGTGCGCGCGCATCGATCAGCACGACGACCGGTACCTGCTCGCCGGACGCGGCGAGCTGTCGCGCCATCTCGAACGCCACCAGCCCGCCGTTGCAGTGGCCGCCGATCAGGTAGGGACCGCGCGGGTGCAGCGCCCGGAGCGAGACCAGGCGGTCGCTGGCCATCGCCTCGATCGTCGAGGGAATCGCGTCCTCGACGAGCCCGTGCGGGTGCACGATGAGCGTCGGCTGGTCGGCGCCGAGCGCGGTCGCCATCGTGCGGCTGTAGAACCCGCCCCCCATGAAGTCGCCGTGCAGGTAGACGAACGGCGGGCGCGATCCCTGCGCGTTCATCGACAGGATCGGCGCGACCTCGGGCGGCGCCTCCTCGCGCATCGTGCGCGCCATGCCCGCGATCGTGTCGTCGGCGAACATCGAGGTCAGCGG
>Ga0207648_10007810_pt1 | contig 10446 bp, 10 predicted proteins | sample KBSMisM32_FD_184310 | JGI IMG/M metagenome (GOLD analysis project Ga0207648, IMG submission 184310) | Miscanthus rhizosphere microbial communities from Kellogg Biological Station, Michigan, USA - KBS Miscanthus M3-2 (SPAdes) (version 2) | ecosystem: Host-associated > Plants > Roots >... | reverse complement strand
CGACGGCGCGCGTACCCGGGAAATCGCGGCGGCGATCAAGCAGCGGGTCGACGACAAGAAGGCCGTCGGCATGGTGGTCGCCACGATCGAGCCCGACGGATCGACCTCGATGGCGGCCTACGGCAGCCCCGGACCCGGCGCGATGCCGCTCGACGCCGACAGCGTCTTCGAGATCGGATCGATCACCAAGGTCTTCACCGCCACCCTGCTCGCCGACATGGCGGATCGCGGCGAGGTGAAGCTCGACGACCCCGTCGCGAAGTTCCTGCCCGAAAGCGTCCGCGTCCCCGAGCGCAACGGCCGCAGGATCACGCTGCTCGACCTGACGACGCAGTCGTCAGGGCTGCCGCGGATGCCCGACAACCTGCGGCCGAAGGACCCGACCAACCCCTACGCCGATTACACGCCGGAGCAGATGTTCGAGTTCCTCGGCCGCTACGAATTGACGCGCGACATCGGCGCGCAGTACGAGTACTCGAATCTCGGCGTCGGCCTCCTCGGCCAGGCGCTGGCGCGCCGCGCCGGCACGAGCTACGAGGCGCTCGTGAAGGAACGCATCCTCGATCCCCTGAAGATGACGCACACCGGCATCACGCTGACGCCGTGGATGCGCGATCACCTCGCGAAGGGGCACGACGGCCTGCGCAACGTCACGTCGAACTGGGACATCCCGACGTTCGCCGGCGCCGGGGCGCTGCGCTCGACGATGACCGACATGCTGATCTTCGCGCGCGCCAATCTCGATCCCTCCGGCGGCCGCCTGCCGCGCGTGATGCAGCAGACGCACGAGGTCCGCAAGCCGGCCGGGCGCGACGACATGTCGATCGGCATGGGCTGGCACATCCGCCGCATGAACGACCGCAGCATCGTCTGGCACAACGGCGGGACCGGCGGCTACCGGACGTGGATCGGGTTCGACAAGACGCTGAAGTCCGCGGCGATCGTCCTCACCAACTCAGCGCTGCCGAACGACGACCTCGGGTTTCAGCTGGTCTCCACTGCCGCTTCCGTGCGCTGACCCCTCGACGTGGCTCGGGGCAGGCCCCGCCGGGACCACGATCATGAGCGCGTGCGGCGTCCCCGGCGCCACGATGTAGGGCGCGCCCGGGCCCGACCCGACGTCCTTCTGCGTCGCATAGGGGGCGTAGAACATCAGGTGGCCCGGGAAATGGATGACGGCCTTCCGCTCGGGATCGAACACGTAATTGTGGTCCGACAGCATGTAGACGAGGCCGGGCTTGCGCGGCGCCCTGAAGCGTCCTTTCTTATAGCCGGCGTCCACCAGCTCCTCGATTCGCGGTTCTGACGTCCCCAGCGCGCGCTGTTCTTCGACGAACAGCCGTACGGGCACAACCGCCGCCGTCCCTTCACCGTCGAAACACTCAGGCTCGAGCGTGTCCGTCCGCTGCCTCGAGACGAGGCACGTGAAGCCGTTCCGGCTGTCCCGGACCTTTGTATACCCCTTCGGGCCGAGCACGTAGATAGCCGCATCGGCCGCCACCGGCGGGCCGGCGCTCTCGGCCAGCGCGATCTGCACGGCGGCAGGGGTCGTGGCGTCGATGGCGGTGATGCCATCGAGCGCTTGCCCCGCCGGCCGGCCGGCAGACGCCAGCATCATGAAAGCGAGCAGGAGTCGGGTCATGTTCACCTCGCCCGTGAGTGGCACGCCGGCCGCGAAAGGTTCCGGCAACCGTTCGCCGGATGGCGACACTAATCACCGAGTGCACGACGATGCGGTGCTGATCGGCCGCGTGGCGGCGGGGGACGAAGAGGCGTTCCGGCTGTTGTACGGGCGGCACACGCCGGCGGTGCACGGCACGCTGGTGCGGCTGGTGGGACGGACCGCGGACGCGGCGGACCTGATGCAGGAGACGTGGCTGCGCGCGGTGCGTCACCTGGCGCTTTTCCGCGGGCAGTCGGCGTTCCGCACCTGGCTGACCGGGATCGCGCTCAACTGCTATCGCGAGTGGCGGCGGAAGCACACGCGCGAGGTCGTCGGCACCGACGCCGACGTCCGCCCGTCGCCGGCGACGTGGGGGGACGAGCAGGCGGCGATCAACCAGGTGCTCGCGCTGCTGCCTTACGAGCATCGCGAGGCGATCGTCCTGCACGACATCGAGGGGTTCACGCACGAGGAGATTGCCGCCGCGCTCGAGATCGAGCCCGGCACGTCGAAGAGCCGCCTGTCGCGGGCGCGCCGCGCGTTCCGGCAGCGGTGGCAGGGGACGCGATGAACGACGACACACCGTTGACCGAGCAGGAGCGGGATCGGCTGCGCCGCGCGCGGCATGACGTCGCGCCGCCGCGGGGCCTGGAAGAGCGGACGGTGGCGGCGCTGCGCGAGCGCGGCCTGATCCGGCGTCCGCGGCGGCAGATCGCGGCCGTCCTGGCGCTGGCCGCCGCCGCGGTGGTGATGGTCGCGGCGGTCGCGTGGATGGTGACGCGTCGTGCGGAGCCGGCCTCGTCCGCGGTCGCCGTGGCCACGGGTCCGCGCTACATGCTGCTGCTGTACGCCGGCGGGGAGCCGATCACCGGCACGGCCGACGATCGCCGCCGCGAGTATGCGCAGTGGGCGCGCGACATCGCGTCGCGCGGCGTGGCGATCAGCGGCGAAGAGCTGGGGGAAGAGACGAGCGTCGTAGGCAGCGGAGGGGATGTAAATCCGACACTGCAGCCGCGCGGATTCTTCATCGTGGAAGCTCCCGACCTGCCGTCCGCGGAGCGCCTCGCGTCGACCTGCCCCCACCTCCGCCACGGCGGCCGCATCGTCATCCGCCGCATCGCCGGCTAACCCGGGGGACCGGGAGGACCCGGGGGACCCGGGGTCAGGTCTGCAAACCGTCGCCTCCCGGTGCCAGGCCGGCGGCGGGATCCGGGGGTCAGGTCTGCAAACCGGCCTTTTCCGGTGCCACGTCGCGGTTTTCGCGTTGCCGGTCGAAGCTCGCCCCGGCAAACTTTGCCGACGTGGCACCGGCTCGCGCCGGTTTGCAGACCTGACCCCCACTCGCGCCGGTTTGCAGACCTGACCCCGAGGGCGGCCCCGGGCGCCGGTTTGCAGACCTGACCCCCGCACCGGCGCGGGTCTTGCGACTGGGTGGGGGTGATGGACCGGTTGCGGGAATTGTCGAGGTCTGCGCAGGCGTGGCTACGGCGCAGGCCGCGCCTCATCGGCGGCGCTATCGTGCTGATGGCGTTGATCCTGTTCGCGACCACCGGCGCCGCCGCGTGGTTCGCCTACGATCTCACCTCCGCCCTTCCCGACAGGGAGGCGGTGCGCGGCCTGGGAGAAATGGCGCAGGCCACCACGATTTACGACGCCACCGACAACCCGGTCTTTACCATCTTCAAGGAACAGCGCCTCGAGGTCCCGCTGGCGCGCATCTCGCCGAACCTGATCAAGGCGGTGATTTCGGTCGAGGACCAGCGCTTCTACGACCACAGCGGCGTCGATCCCATCCGCATCGGCGCCGCGGTGGTGCGCAACCTCCGCGAAGGACGCCGCGCCGAGGGGGGCAGCACCATCACCCAGCAGCTCGCGCGGCAGACCTTCCTGTCGCGCGACAAGACCTTCCGCCGCAAGATCAAAGAGGTGATCGTCGCCGCGCACATCGAGCGCGAGTTCACCAAGCAGGAGATCCTCGAGATGTACCTGAACAAGGTCTATTTCGGGGACGGCCTCTACGGCGTCGAAGCGGCGTCGCTCGGCTACTTCGGCAAGCACGCCGCCGACCTCACGGTGGACGAAGCGGCGCTGCTCGCCGGACTGATCCAGTCCCCCTCGTCCTACGCCCCGACGGTGAATCTCGATCGCGCGGTCGCGCGCCGCAACATCGTGCTGCAGGCGATGGTCAACGCGGGCGCGCTCGACGCCGCCGCGGCCGAGCGCGCGAAGCGCAGCAAGGTGAACCTGACCAACGCCATCGAGATGAAGGAGACCTTCGGTCTCTACTTCAAGGAACAGGTGCGGAAGGAGCTGACCGAGCGCTTCGGCGGACCCCGCGTCGCCGAAGGCGGACTCAAGGTCTACACCACGCTCGACACCGAGCTGCAGAAGGCGGCCGAGTCGCTGCTCGAGGACGGCGTCGCCGCGATCGAGAAGCGCCGCGGCTACAAGCACGAGCCGCGCGCGAGCGCCACCGGGCTCGACTACCTGCAGGGCGCGCTCGTCGCCATCGATCCCGAGACCGGCGCCGTCCGCGCGCTGGTCGGCGGACGCGACTTCAACGACAGCCGCTTCAATCGCGCGACCCAGGCGAAGCGCCAGAGCGGATCGGCGTTCAAGCCCTTCGTCTACGCCACCGCGCTCGAAGCGGGCTACTCGCCGGCCTCGCTGATCACCAATCTCAACTCGCCGATGGCGACCCCGCAGGGGGACTGGGTGCCGGAGGACGAGCACTCGAACGCCAGCTCGATGACCATGCGCGCGGCGCTCAAGATCTCGAGCAACCGCGCCGCCGTGCAGATGCTCAACACCGTCGGCATCCCCAGCGCGGTGTCGTTCGCGCAGAAGCTCAACGTCGGCACGCCGCCGAGCGTGCCGTCGCTCGCGCTGGGCGCCAGCGAAGTGACGCTGCTGTCGCTGACCGCCGCCTACGGCGCGTTCGCCGACCAGGGGATCGTCCGCACGCCGGTCTACCTGCGGCGCGTCGAGGACAGCGACGGCAAGGTCCTCTTCGAGGAGAAGGGCAAGTCGGAGCGCGCGATCAGCGAGGCGAGCGCGTTCCTGATGTCGAGCATGCTCGCCGACGTCGTCAACGCCGGCACCGCCTACAAGGTGCGGCAGTCGGGCTTCACGCTGCCGGCCGCGGGCAAGACGGGAACGACCAACGACTACGTGGACGCCTGGTTCGTCGGCTACACGCCGCACCTCATCACCGGCGTGTGGGTCGGCTTCGACCAGCCGAAGACGATCGTGGCCAACGGCTACGCCGCCGATCTCGCGGTGCCGATCTGGGCGTCGTTCATGAAGGTCGCGACCAAGGGGGCCAAGCCCGATTGGTACGACCGTCCGGCCAACGTCGTCGGCGTGAACGTGTGCCGCGTCTCGGGCAAGCTGCCCAACGCCGGCTGCTACAACGTGGCGTCGGCGGACGACTACGGCAACCTCGAGACGAAGTCCATGGTCTACACCGACTACTTCGTCAAGGGGACGCAGCCGACATCGATCTGTCCCGTCCACGGCAGCGACGCCATCGGCGTGCTCGCCGGCGCGGCGCCGTCGGCGCTGCCCGGCGTGGCCCATCCGGCGGAGCCGCCGGCGCAGGGCGCGCAGGGCGCGCAAGGGACAACCGGCAGCGTGACGCCGGTGCCGGCGCCGACCGGCGGCACCATCGACAACGCGGAACAGCAGAAGCCGGAGAAGAAACGCGGCTTCTGGAGCAAGTTGTTCGGGAAAAACAACAAGGATACGAAGGACTCGAAGGATCCGAAGGATCCGAAGGGCACGAAGGATCCAAAGAAACCGGGTGGGGGCGCGTGATAGATTGGCCGTATCGTGTCCTTCCGCGCGATCACGGGGCATCGGCCGATTCGCGACCTGCTCGCGCGCGCGGTGGGGCGCGCGACGCTGCCGCCGAGCCTGCTCTTCACCGGACCTGAAGGCGTCGGCAAGCGCCTGACCGCCATTGCGCTCGCGCAGGCGCTGAACTGCGAACATCCCGTCACCACCACTGCTCCTGACGGCACGATCGAGCGGGACGCGTGCGGCGCCTGCGCCGCCTGCTCCCGGATCGAGCGCGGCATGCATGCCGACGTCCTCATCATCACCCCCGGCGACACCGGCACGATCAAGCTCGATCAAGTGCGCGACGCGATCGATCGCTCGGCCTACCGTCCTTTTGAAGGGCGCCGCCGCGCCGTCATCGTGGACGACGCGCACGCGCTGAACCTCGAGGCGCAGAACGCGCTGCTCAAGACGCTCGAGGAGCCGCCAGCCGCGTCGGTCTTCGTCCTCGTCACCGATCGTCCCGACGTGCTGCTGCCGACCGTGCGGTCGCGCTGCCAGCGGCTGCGTTTCGGCCCGCTGCCGATCGCCGACGTCGCCGCCGTCCTGATGCAGGCGCACGGGCTCGTCGCTGCGGACGCGCATGCCGCCGCCGCCACCTCCGACGGCAGCATCGGCCGCGCGCTCGAAGGCAGTGCGGAAGACGCGATGGAGGCGCGCGACGTTGCAGCGCGCCTGCTGAAGGGGACCGCCGACGCGACGGACCCGCGGCGTCGCCTCGACGGCGGCAAGTTCCTCGTCGGCGCCGGCGATCGCGACGAGCTGGCGCGGCGCCTGCGCGCGCTGTCATCGCTGATACGCGATCTCGGCGTGCTCTCGTCACACGGTGAGGCGCGCGCCCTGGCCAATGCGGACCTGAAGGGGCAGCTCGAGACGCTGCTGCGATCGTTCGACGCGGATCGGCTGCTGAAGGCCTTCGCCAACGTGGACCGCGCCCTGGTGGCGCTCGACCGCAACGCCAGTCCCAAGATCGTCGCCGACTGGGTGTCCCTGAACATCTGACATGTCCGAACCCGCCCGTCGGCCCTTCGTCAGCGTGAAGTTCGCGCCCGCGGGACGGACCACGTCCTTCCTCCTCCCCGACATCGTCGTCGACGAGCTCGGCCCCGGCGACCAGGTGGTCGTGGACACGCAGGAGGGCCAGGCGTTCGGCACGGTGACGCGCGTGCCGCCGCAGCTCGCCGAGCGCCGCGTGCCCGCGGCCGATTCGCATCACGTGGTGGTGCGGCGCGCCACGCGCGACGACGTGGTGCAGAAGCTGAAGCAGCAGCAGCGCGAGATCGAGGCGCAGCGCGTCGCGCAGCTGAAGATCCGCGAGCGCGGCCTGTCGATGAAGCTGACCAGGGTCGAGCACCTGTTCGACGGCTCGCGGCTCATCTTCTATTACACCGCCGACGCGCGCGTCGACTTCCGCGAGCTGGTGCGCGACCTCGCGGCGCACTTCCGCATGCGGATCGAGATGCGGCAGATCGGCGTGCGCGACGAGGCCAAGATGCTCGGCGGCTACGGCTCGTGCGGCCGCCCCCTCTGCTGCACGACGTGGCTGCGCACCTTCGAGCCGGTCTCGATCAGGATGGCCAAGCAGCAGCAGCTCAGTCTCAACCCGTCCAAGCTGTCGGGGCAGTGCGGACGCCTGAAGTGCTGCCTGCGCTACGAGCTGCCCAACGGCGAAGGCGTCACGCACGCCGGCTGTGCCGACCACGGCGGCTGCTCGAACCCGACCGGCTGCGGCAACTGCGGCGCCGAGGGCGGCTGCGGCTCCTGCGGCCATCATGATTGATGTGGCTTCCGCCTTCAGGCGGAAGAGATCCGTGGCTTCCGCCTTCAGGCGGAAGATCCGTCCGTGAATAAACCCCGAGTCGGCATCACCGTCGGCGATCCCGCCGGCATCGGTCCCGAAATCTCGATCAAGGCCGCCGCAGATCCGAAGGTGCTCGACCTCTGCGAGCCGGTGCTCTATGGCCCGCACGACGCGAAGGCCCTCCAGCCATTCACGCCCGGGCAGGTGTCCGCGGAAGCCGGGCGCGCCGCCTACGACGCGATCGTGATGGCGGTCGAACACGCACGCGCGGGGCGGATCGACGCCATCGCCACGGCGCCGATCAACAAGGAAGCGTTCGCGCTCGCCGGCATCCCGTTCAAGGGACACACCGATCTGCTCGCGATGCTGACGAAGAGCGGGCCGGCGGTGATGATGTTCTACGCCGAGCAGCTCCGCGTCGTCCTCGCCACGGTCCACGTCGCGCTGCGCGACGTGCCGTCGCTGCTGACGCGCGAGCTGGCCGACTTCATCATCGACATCACCGCGCGCGAGCTGCCGCGGTTCGGGTATCCGCGCCCGCGCATCGCGGTCGCCGGACTGAATCCGCATGCCGGCGAGCACGGCGTGATCGGGAGTGAAGACGATGCGGTGCTGCGGCCGGCCGTCGAGGCTGCGCGCGGCCGTGGCCTCGACGTCAGCGGTCCGCTGCCGGCCGACACCGTGTTCGGCCGCGCCGCGCGCGGCGACTTCGACGTCGTCATCGCCTGCTATCACGACCAGGGACTGATCCCGGTCAAGCTGCTCGCCTTCGGGCGCGCCGTCAACGTCACGCTGGGGCTGCCGATCATCCGCACCTCGGTGGATCACGGCACCGCGTTCGACATCGCGGGGCGAGGCGTCGCCGACCACTCGAGCCTGGTCGAGGCGATCGGGCTCGCTGCTAGACTAGCAACGGCACGCCATGGCTAAGGCCAAGACCGCGCGCGAGGAAGCGCAGAAGATCATCGCCGACAACCGCAAGGCGAGCCACGACTACCACCTGATCGAGACGTTCGAGGCGGGGGTGGCGCTGCTCGGCACCGAGGTGAAGTCGATCCGCGAGGGCGGGGCGAACCTGCGCGACAGCTACGCCCGCATCGAAGGGGGCGAGGTGTGGATCTACAACGTCCACATCCGCGCTTACAGCAATCGCGGCTACAGCGACCACGAGCCGACGCGAAAGCGGAAGCTGCTGCTGCACCGCACCGAGATCAGGAAACTGATCGGCAAGACCGTCGAGAAGGGGATGACGCTGGTGCCGGTTCGCATGTACCTGAAGAACGGCCGCGTCAAGATCGCGATCAGCCTGGCGAAGGGCAAGAAGGCGCACGACAAGCGCGAGACCATCAAGCGGCGCGAGACCGAGCGGGAAACGCGCGCGGCGGTGAAGGAAAGACGATAAACTAGGCGATTGTATGAAGACGAACCGGGCGGTCCTGACCGCCGTCGTGATCGTGCTGGTGGTGGCAGCCGGCTTCTGGATGTTCCGCCGCGGCAGCGCCGAGCGCGTGGACCTGCTGGCGGCCTACGACCAGGCGGAGAAAAAGGGCGGCACGTTCTCGATCGCCGAGGCGACGCTCGCGGGGGAAACCAAGCGCGCGATCGCTGCGCCGCCGAACGGCCGCATCACCTTCCACGTCAAGGTGCCCGAAGACGGGTGGCTGAAGGTGTCGCTGGGGGTGAAGCCCGAGGCGTGGACGGTCGAGGGGAACGGCGTCTATTTCTATGCCGGCGTGTCGGACGGCAAGTCGTTCGAGCAATTGTTCAACCAGACGCTGAACCCCTTCGCCAACGCGTCGGAGCGCCGCTGGGTGCCGGTGACCGTCGATCTCTCCGCCTACGCCGGCGAAGAGATCAACCTGATCCTCAACACCGTCGCGAGCGGGCCAGGCGGTCCGCCGGACGACCGCGGCGACATGCCGCTGTGGGGGGCCCCGGAAGTCGTACGCCGTTAGCCCATGCCCGTACCTTTGCTCGATCTGCAGGGGCAGTACGCGCCCCTGCGCGAGGAGATCCTCGCTGCGATCGCGCGCGTCTGCGACAGCCAGCGCTTCATCGGCGGCCCCGAGGTCGAGGCCTTCGAGCGTGAAATCGCCGCCTACCTCGGCGTCCCCCACGCCGTCGGCCTGACGTCGGGGACCGATGCGCTGCTCGTCGCGCTGATGGCGCTCGGCATCGGCCCCGGCGACGAGGTCATCACGCCGACATTCTCGTTCTTCGCCACGGCCGGCGCGGTGTCGCGTCTCGGCGCGACGCCGAAGTTCGTCGACGTCGATCCGCTGACCTGCAACGTCGATCCCGACGCGGTGAAGGCCGCGATCGGGCCGAAGACCCGCGCCATCATCCCGGTCCATCTCTACGGGCAGTCGGCCGACATGGAGCCGATCCTCGATGCCGCCTCCCGCGCCGGGATTCCGGTGATCGAGGATGCGGCGCAGGCCATCGGCGCGACCTATCGCGGCCGCCAGGCGGGCTCGCTGGGCGCGATGGGATGCTTCTCGTTCTTTCCCAGCAAGAACCTCGGCGCGTTCGGCGACGCCGGGCTGTTGACTACCGCCGACGACCGGCTGGCGCACGAAGTGCGGCTGCTGCGCAACCACGGCGCCGAGCCGAAGTACTTCCACCAGCGCATCGGCGGCAACTTCCGGCTCGACGCGGTGCAGGCGGCGGTGCTCCGGGTGAAGCTGCCGCACCTCGACGGCTGGACCGGGATGCGCCGGCGCAACGCCGACCGCTACGATCGGCTGTTTGCGGCGAGCGCGGCGGCGGCGCGGATCACGCTGCCGGCGCGCGTCAAGGACTGCCGCCACATCTTCAACCAGTACGTCATCCGCGTGCCGCACCGCGACAGCGTCAAGGCGCGCCTCGACGCGGCCCACATCGGCACCGAGATCTACTATCCCGTCCCGTTCCACCTGCAGGAATGCTTCGCGCCGCTCGGCCATCGCCGCGGCGAGTTTCCCGCCGCGGAAGCGGCCGCGGCCGAGACGCTGGCGCTGCCGATCTACGGCGAGCTGACCGAGGCGCAGCAGCGTGAGGTCGTCGACGCCGTCAGCCGCGCCGTCGAGTCGGCCTCGCGCGCGGGCAAATGAAGGTCGTCGTCACCGGCGCCGCGGGCCAGCTGGGGGCCACGATCGTCAGC
>Ga0207648_10007806_pt1 | contig 10448 bp, 8 predicted proteins | sample KBSMisM32_FD_184310 | JGI IMG/M metagenome (GOLD analysis project Ga0207648, IMG submission 184310) | Miscanthus rhizosphere microbial communities from Kellogg Biological Station, Michigan, USA - KBS Miscanthus M3-2 (SPAdes) (version 2) | ecosystem: Host-associated > Plants > Roots > Rhizosphere... | reverse complement strand
TACGCACAGAACGAGCTCGGGTCACTGCTCTACATCGCCAACAGCTTCCAGAAGGTTTTCGTGTCGGGCACTCCCGGCGTGGCTGACACAGTCTGGAACGTGATGCCTGACACCACCGGGGTTAAGAGGGTGGTGCCGGTAGGCGGTAATACTCTGCTGGTCGGCAACCTCGAGCTGAGGTTGCGCAGTCCAGTGGCTCCCGAACTGCTGCAGTTTACGATATTTACCGATGCCGGCGAGGTGTGGAATCGCGGCGGCGGCTCGGGATTGAATCGGGTAAGGCTCAAGGTGACACCGGGAATTCAGATCACCGCTTTCTCACCGGTCGGACCGGTGCGCGCGGCGATCGGCTACAATCCTTATCAGCGTCCTCCGGGGCCGCTCTACTACGAAGCGACCAACGAAGGTGGTGAGCTGATTTGCGTGAGCGCCGGGAACACGCTGCCCACGCACATCGAGAACATCAACGGCGCGATTTCCGACATCCGACAGGACGCTGGAAGCTGCCCGGCGAGTTTCCAGCCGGAGAAGGAAGCCGGGTTCTTCAAGAAGCTCACCTTCAACTTCGCGATCGGGCAGGCGTTCTAGCGCATGACGCGTCGTCTCCGCATCGCGATCGGCAGCGCCATCATCCTGGTTGGACTGATGGCGATAGTCGTCCTCAGCTTCCTCGGCGTCACGCGCACCAGCGTGGGGCAGGAACGCGTGCGGCGGATGGTGTCGTCGATGCTGGAAGGGAAGGTGAAGGGCAAGGTCTACATCGGTCGCATGAGCGGCGGCCTCGTCGGCGGAGTGCGCATCGACACGGTGGAGATTCGCGACGATGAGGACTCGGTTTTCTTTGCGTCCGGCCCGATCACGGTATCGTACGATCCGCGCGATTTGTTCGATCGACGCATCCTGCTCAGTCACCTGGAGGCCGAGCATCCGTATCTGCACCTGAGGCAGCACGCGAACGGCGATTGGAACTTCAGAAGGATCTTCCCGGCCAGCGTGGAGAAGGAAAAGCGCAACGAGCGCGGCTTCGGTCAATACATCGTCGTCGATTCATCGGTGATTCGCGATGCGACGGTGCTGCTCACACTGCCGTGGCATCCAGCGGATTCGCTGCGCGGGGCGAAGCTCGATAGCGCGATCAGGCACGAGCTGGCCCGCCCTGACCACGAGATCCGGCGCACGCGTGAGGGATTTGCGCGTACGTGGCGGTGGACGGATGCGGACGCAAACCTTGGATTCGCGCGCATTGCTGATCCGGACACCGTTGGGCGGCTGGTGCGCATCAGAAAAATGAGCTTTGGTGAAACCGATCCGCCGTTCAGGTTCCGGAACGTCAGCGGTACAGCGCTGAATCTCGGGGATTCGGTTTTCGTCGACAGCGATCATTTCGATCTGCCGGGATCGACCGGCAAAGGGCACGGGAGCGTTGTGTGGGGCAGCGATCTGCCCATTCGATACTACCTGCACATCGTCGGCGATTCGGTTTCGCTCGCTGACGTGGCGTGGGTTTATCCGACGCTGCCGACGACGGGCGGCGGGACGATGGAGCTGGACATCCGGAGCCAGCGGAACCCGAAGTACCTCGACTACATCATCAGCAACATGGATGTGCGGTCGACGCGGTCGCGTTTGCTCGGCAACATGACCTTCGAGACCGGCGGCGACGTCCTGGCGGTGAAGAACGTCGAGCTGCAGGCGACGCCGGTGAATTTCGACCTGTTGCGCACGCTGAACGGGAAGAAGTTTCCATACGACTGGCAGGGAAACATCACGGGGACGATTCGCGCGGCCGGCGGTCCGCTCAATCATTTCCGGGTCGATGAGTCGGCGCTGATATTCGAGGATGCGCACGTGCCGGGAGCGGTGACGGAAGCCCGCGGCGACGGTGAGCTGGACATCCTCTTTCCGGCATTCACGGCGTTCCATTCGTTCAACGTCGATGTCGCGACGCTCGATCTTCGGACGCTGCAGTACCTCAATCCGCTCTTCCCGAAGATCAAGGGGACGGTGTCCGGAACGGCGACGCTCGATTCGTCTTGGCTGGACGTGCGGTTCAGGAACGCGAGCCTGTTCCATCACGACGGCGGCTTGCCGGTCTCTCACGCGACGGGCGACGGCCGCGTGACGTGGGGCGACAAGTATCTCACCTACGATATGAACCTGCAGGCGCAACCGCTGTCATTTACGGCGCTGCAGCACTCGTATCCATTGCTGCCGTTGCGCGGCAGCTATGCCGGCCCGGTGCAGGTGAAAGGCACGTCGCCGAATCTGCTGGTGGTGACAAGCCTCACCGGACCCGCCGGCGCGTTCGCGTTCAACGGTCTGGTGGATGCCGATCCCGAGGAGTACGCGGCGCGCGGCCGGGTGACGTCTACGGGACTCGACGTCAGAACACTGACCGAGAACGCGCAGCTGCCTCACACCCAGCTTACGGGTCAATACGATCTCGATCTGCGGGGCGCCAACCTTTCGACCCTCGTGGGCCGCGCGGTTGCATCGATCGAGAAATCGACGCTGGCGGGCTTCCGTGTCGATCCGTCGGTGGCGCGTCTGCATTTTGGAAATGGTGTGGCGACGGTCGACACCCTGGCGCTCAACGCCAACGGTTTGACGGCGCACGCGTCGGGCACCTTCGCGCTAGAGGGAACGCATACCAGCTCGCTCAAATTCTCCGCGCAGATGGATTCACTGTCGCGGCTGCGCGCGGTGGTGCCGTCGCTGGCGAATACCGCGGCGCTCGATTCACTGCGCGGAAGCGGTGAGCTCACCGGCGAGCTCACCGGCAGCATGGAGCATCTCGGCCTCAACGGGTTCCTGCGCGCCAATCATCTGCGCTTTGGCTTGAGGAGTGTCGAGAGCATTCGCGGGACGATACTGATCGCCGATCTCACCAAGCAGCCGACGGGCTCGTTCATCTTCGGCGCCGACACGGTTGGGCTGGGACCAGTCGGCTTCAACAGCATTCGCGCATCGGTGGCGCTTGCCTCGCCGACGTCGGGTCGTTTCAACGCTACGATGCAGAGCCAGAGCGGAGTCCAGACGGATCTCGCCGGCAACATCACGCGGAGCAAGGACACTACAATAGTAAGGCTCGATAGCGCGTCGGTTCAGGTGGACGCGGACAATCAATACCGCCTGGAGGCGCCGAGCCGCGCGCTGTTCTCCAAAGGATTCCTGTCGCTGGACTCGCTGACGCTGCAGCACAGTAGCAAGGCGAAGCTGATCGTGCAGAATGTGCGCTTCACCGGTGACTCCGTGCGCGGGCACATCCGCACCGACAGCGTGGACATGCGGCTGTTCCGCGCGTTCGTGCCGGGACTGGTCGATGCGCGCGGTGCGATCGTCGCCGACGTGGATGTGCGCGGCCCGATCAAGCAGCCGCGGCTGTTCGGTCAGATCTCGGTCGCCGACGGGACGGCAGCGTTCTCGAATCTGGGGACGCGCTTCAATCGCATCCGCGCGGATATCGCGCTGGCCGGCGACACGGTGCACATCAAGCAACTATCGGCGGAGACGACCAAGGATCGCCGGGGCTCGGCGAACGTGACCGGCACGGTGAGCTTCGAGCACTACGACAATCCGTCGTTTTCGATCACCGCCAACGCCTCGAACTTCCACGCCATCGACAAGCCGGGTCTGGCAGCGCTGGACATCTCGACCGGGCCAGCAGTCACTCTCACCGGCTCGACGCAGGACGCGGTGATGCGGGGAACGGTTCGCGTCGAACGCGGATCGATCTACATCCCTGAGGTGATCAAGAAGAAAGTCATCGACCTCAACGATCCCGAGTTCCGGCTCGCCGTCGATACTCTGCTGTCGCAGAACCGCGAGGTGATGCCGCGCGCGCCGAAAGCCGTCTCGCGCAATCTGCGGCTGGAGAACGTCGCCGTCGGCATCGGTCCCGACGTCTGGCTGCGGTCGTCTGAAGCAAACATCAAGCTGGGTGGAGCACTGAGCGTGGAAATGGCGCCGACTGCTCCGGGTCAGCCGCCGCGTTTGGCACTGCAGGGGACGCTGAGCGCCGACAAGGGCACCTATCGTCTCAATCTCGTCGATCCCTTCGTGCAACCGACCTTCGACGTCCAACGCGGAACGCTGTTGTTCTTCGGAACGTCGGATCTCAATCCGCTGCTGGACATCTCGGCGATTCACACCGTTCGACAGCCGCACGGAAGCGCGAACGGTCGCGACGTGCGGGTGGAAGTCGACATCAGCGGAACGCTGTCGCAGCCGGAGCTGACGCTCAAGAATCCGGACAATCTCCCGCTCTCCGAGAGCGATTTGCTGGCTTATCTGGTGACGGGCGAGCCGGCCGTCGGTCTCGACAACCCTGGCCAGCTGAGCGCGATCGGCGTACGGACGGTGGGAAATCTGCTGGCGACGGCGCTGCCCAAGAACTATCTCGACTACGTGGATTTTCAGACGACGGGAACGGGCGCGGTGGGGGCGGCTGCTACGACGACCAACCCGTCCTACTACGGCCTGCTCAACACCCGGGCCGTCCTCGGCAAGCAGATTGGAAGCAGGTGGTTCCTCGGTCTCAGCACCGGGCTTTGTTTCCTGAACACCAGCTCGTTCAAGGAAAATCTGGGGCTGCAGCTGGAGTACAGAATCAGCCCTGTATACAGCGCCCAGGCGGCGATCGAGCCGGGCTCGAGCGACACCAAATGCGCCAAGGATCCAAGCGGCAGCATCACGCCGACCCAGACTCCTCCACAGGTCGGCTTCGACCTTTTCCGTAACTGGCGTTTCTAAAAGTCATTTGACTCGTCAAGTAACCTTGAGGGTTTTTCTGAAGCTCAACCACCTGCAAGACCAAATGGCGAACAAGCTGCGCGAGAAGGATCTGATGATGTGCCGCTCCTGTGGTAACGAGGAGCGGGCGTCCGAAGGCTATCCGTGCGCCGATTGCGGAACATTCGTCTGCATTATTTGCAACTTTCGTGGAGTGACCCTCTGCAAATCCTGCCGAGCGAAACGGCCAGAGCCGCCAATGACGCCGGGCCCGGCGAAGATCGACTGGCCGGAGCATTGAGCGAAAGAGTCACCGCCACCACGGCCGTCACACCGAGGGAAAGTGTCACCGCCATCGCGGCAATTGCGCCGATGTTGTGCGAGCCCGATGTAAAGACCACACAGGTTTCGCAGCTTCTCCACGGCCATATCGCCCGCGTTGTCGAGCGGAACGGGTTGTGGCTTCACGTCAAAGGCGCGGATGACTACGCCGGCTGGATTCATCAGGGCTACGTCGTCACGATGCCCGAGCCGGTTCCTCCCCTCTCCCAGACCGGATGGAATGATCCGCGTCCGCTGTCGCTTGGGTGCACGGTCCGCGACGACCACGGGGCGACGCGCAAGCTGGCCCTCGGCGCGCTGATCACTGAGGGCCAGGACAGGGTCGGGGGATTGGCGATGACGCTTGAGGAGCGACGCCACTCATTCCCGCCCAGGGCCGATTCAATCACCGCATCGGCGATGACGTTCTTCGAAGGGACATCATACGAGTGGGGCGGCGTCACTCCGTGGGGATGCGACTGCTCGGGGTTGGTGTCGAGCTCGTTCCAGCTGCACGGCGTGAAGGTCCCGCGCGATGCCTGGATGCAGGCGATGACCGGGCAGCCCGTACCATCGATGAAGGAGCTCCGACCGGCGGATCTGCTGTTTTTCTCTGACGATCCGGACGGAAAGATCACGCACGTCGCGATTTCGCTGGGTGGAATGAAGGTGGTTCATCTCGCGCTCGGCCGCGGAGGGTACGCCGTCGATGATCTCGAGGCTGGAGATGAATACACGTCGCTCCTCGTGACACGATTCCGGTTCGCGAGGCGGATTCTTTAGCCAGTCGCCAACCCTGAATCGCGGCTCCCTGACCTAAAGGCCAATCGCATCGTTCTCCCTTCCGCCTAGACTCCTGCAGCAGCCTGACCTGGAGCGACGTGGATGTCCTTTGCGTTAGTGGGAATTCTTATCGTTGTCGGATTGTTTGGCGGCATGCTCCTGATGCAGACCGTCGGACAACGGCTGGGTGACGAGGAGCGGCGACTCGATCCCGACGGCAAGCATGACAAGGCGATGCCGGCGGAAGCGGCGGTGGTCGGACTGCTGGGATTGCTGGTGGCGTTCACGTTCTCCGGCGCCGGGACGCGATTCGATGCGCGTCGCAACATGATTGTCGATGAGGCGAACGCGATCGGTACGGCGTGGCTGCGTATCGACTTGCTTCCGGCGGACAGACAACCGGAGGTGCGAGATCTCTTTCGCAAGTATCTGGACGCCCGCCTCGATACCTATAACGCAGTGCCGGACATGAAAGCGGTCGCGGCGGCGGACGCCCGGGCCAATGGTCTGCAGCGACAGATCTGGTCGACGTCCGTCGAGGGTGCGCGCCAGACAGGCCAGACGCCGGCGTATACTCTGCTGCTGCCGGCGTTGAACCAGATGATCGAAATTACCACCGCGCGGACGATGGCGAGGCGGATGCACCCCCCAATTGCCGTCTACATCATCCTCGTATTAGTGGCGCTGGTGGCATCGCTGTTCGCCGGCTACGCGATGTCTGGACGTAGAGTAGTGAACTGGATCCACCGATTCGGCTTCGCGGTCGTGATGACGATCGCGTTTTACCTGATCGTCGATTTCGAGTTTCCGCGATTGGGGCTGATCCGGGTCGACTCGCACGATCAGCTGTTGATCGATCTGCGCCGGTCGATGAACTGACCCCGAGCTCTTACATCGCCTTAGCTAACCATCCCATTCGGCATTCCGCCAACCATCGGGTGTTGCGGGCCGTTCACGAAGAGCCTCGCAGCGGCGGTGGGAGTACCGTCGAGAGTCACTTGCATCGTGTACTGGCCGGCCATGTTGAGCGGAAGATCGACGACGGCGATGATCGGCAGATCGACCTCGAACACCGGATTCGGGGCCGGTGCGACATTCATCTCGCCGGAGGATGACCACAGCTCCTCCTCGATCGGACTCAGCCAGCGAAAACTGAGCGTGTGCGAGCCGACATCGTCGCCGTTGGCCTTGAGTCGCACGATGAAGTGTGTGCGCGGATGAATCGTCGGCAGCCCGGCGACTTGGACCGCATCAAAAACGCCGAGCACGTTGAGCTTTCCCTCCTGCGAGAGGTTGGCGGCGTCGGCGAAAACGGCGAAGGAAATGTGCATGATTTCAAAGTAGCCGCCGCGTGCCTTGCCCGGCTAGCTTTCGTCGATGACGGAAACAGTCACCCAGCCTCCAACCATCGCTGATTCGCAGGCACACCCGGCGTTGGGCGTCACCGACTTCTTGTTGTTCATGATGGCGGTGATCTGGGGCATCAATTTCGTGGTCGTGAAGTACGCGACGCGCATCTTTCCGCCCGTCGCTTTCACCGGGTTGCGGGTTGGAACGGCGGCGCTGTTTCTGATTGTCTTTGCGTTGATGCGCCGGGCGCCGGCGGACGAGACCGGGGCGCGCGCGTCGGGAAAGTCGGCGCTGGCGTCTCTTCCACGATCCGACGTTATACGCCTGTTGATGCTGGGTCTGTTGGGGAATGGGCTGTACCAGCTCTTCTTCGTGCACGGTGTCGCTCGCACACGCGCGGGGAACGCGGCGCTAATCGTCGCCGCTGCGCCGGCATTCATCGCGCTCATCGCCCGAGCTCGCGGCATGGAGCGCGTGAAGAAAATGACCTTCATCGGCATTGGCCTGTCGGTGCTGGGCGTCGCGCTGGTGATCGCCGGCAGCGCCCGACCGACCAATGGTGAGGTGACGCTGCTCGGATCGGTACTCGTTTTCTTCGGCGTGCTGTGCTGGAGCTGGTACACGATTCTGCTCCAGCCTTTTACCACACGGATCGATGTAGCGAGACTGTCAGCCATCACGATGGTGGGCGGCGCGGTTCCGCTATTGCTGGCGTCTGCTCCGGCAATATCCCACATCGACTGGAGCAAGGTCGGACTCGGCGGCTGGCTCGCGCTGCTCTATTCGAGCGTGATCTCGATGGGGCTGGCGTACATCTTCTGGTACCGCGGATTGAGAATCCTCGGCCCGACCCGCACGGCGGTGTACGCGAATCTGCAGCCGATCGTGGCGCTGATGGTGGCGTGGGCAATTCTTGGTGAGATCCCGACGATCTTTCAGGGCGTCGGCGCTGTTACCATCATCGCCGGCGTTTTCCTGACCCGGGCGTGAGGCTCGTTCTCTTCGATATCGACGGCACGCTGCTCAACTCCGGCGGCATGGGCCGAGTGGCGATGCAGCGCGCGCTGTCCCAGATCTTTGGCTCGCCCGGCGATCCATCGTACCGTTACGATGGGAAGACGGACAAGCAGATCGTCCGCGACACGATGCGCCTCGAAGGTCACAGTGACGAGCACATCGATGCCCGGATGCAGCAGATGATCGCGCTCTACCTCGAGGGACTGCGAGAAGGAGCCAACAGCGGCAAGTTCAACGTGCGCCCGCTCGAGGGCGTCGTCGAAATCCTGGCGGAGCTGGAGAAACGCGACGATGTCATACTCGGACTTCTTACCGGCAACGTCGAGCCCGGCGCACGGATCAAGCTGAAATTGGCGGGAATCGATCCGGACATTTTCCGGGTCAACGCTTTCGGCTCAGATCACGAGCACCGTCCGGAGCTGCCCGGCATCGCGCAACGAAGAGCCGGAGAAACGCTCGGCCTGAACCTCGCCGGCGATCGGCTGGTGGTGATCGGCGACACGCCGGCCGACATCGAGTGTGGGCGGTCGATTGGCGCCAAAGCGATCGGCGTCGCGAGCGGACACTACACAGTGGAGCAGCTCGAGGCACACAATCCGTACGCGGCGTTTCCGTCGCTCAAGAACACCCAGCAGGTGCTGCAGAAGATCCTCAATGCGTGAGGTCGAGCTCAAGGCGGTAGTCGACGACCTGGCCGAGCGAAGGAAGAGAATCGAAGCCGCCGGGGCGGCGCTCTCGTTCGAGGGAAAGATCGCCGATCGCCGTTACGACTTCGCGTCGCGCGAGCTCTCATCGCGCGATGAAGTGCTGCGCGTCCGCCGGTACATCGGCCGTCCATCGACACAGACGTTCCTCGATTGGAAGGGACCAACCGAATTCCGCGACGTCTACAAGGTTCGCGAAGAAATCACCACGCCGGTCGAGGATTTCGATTCGCTCGAGCAGATCATTCTTCGACTCGGCCTGGTGCTGACATCGGAGATCGATCGCGAGATCGCGCAGTACCAGATCGGGGGAGCGACGATCCGGTTCGAGGTCTACCCGCGAATGGATACGCTGGTGGAGGTCGAAGGCGAGCCTGCCGCTATCGAAGACGCTATCGAAGCGCTTGGACTGCCACGTGGGCTGTTCTCCGCTCGACGGCTATCGGATTTCGTGGAGGATTTTGAGCAGCGGACAGGGGTTCAAGCCGCTATAAGCGATTCAGGGTTACTGACTGCCAGTTAGTCCGCATCCGCAACCCTGAACCCATTCAAAATTGCGGACTTCCCCGATTGCTTCCCTTTGCATTCCAGATAGATTCACTCGGCAATGAATTGTCGACTTACGCGGGGGATCGGTGTCGCGGTCCTTTCGCTCATCGCGGTCACAAAGCTGACCGCCCAGGAAAATCCAGCAAAGCGTCTCTCCAGCATCGTCGGTGTTGCTGTCGAGGAATACGCAAAAGCCGTTGACGAACACGGCAAGCTCATTTCGAAAGATGAATACGATGAGACCTATGGCTTTCTCACCGATGCCAAACAGGTGGCCGAGCGACTCACCGGCTACGAAGCGCCAACCACGAGGGCGATTCTTGACAGCCTGACCAATGCCGTCGCGGGCAAGAAACCCCCTTCCACCGTGAAGGATCTCCACCGGCTGTTCGCCGCGTCTCTCGGTACAGCCGGCGCGATGGATCTGCCGAAAGGCCCACTCAGCATCGACGAAGGGCACCGGCTCTTCTCCACCAACTGCGCGTCGTGTCATGGCGTCGAAGGCCAGGGCGATGGGGCGTCGGCGCATACGCTGAGCACCGCACCGCCGGGAATCGGCTCGACGCGGCTGACGCCCGAGCTGTCGCCGACGCTCGCCTACAACGTCATCTCCGTCGGAGTGCGCGGAACCGCCATGCCGGCGTTCGCGGCGGCACTCACCCCGCAGCAACGGTGGAACGTCATCAACTACATCTATTCTCTCCGTGGCGAGACGATGGTTTTGCCGGCGGCACGTCCCGATGCGACGGCAATTCCCGGTGACACTGCGTCGCCGGTAATTCTGGCACTGTTGGACAGCGCGCTCGATTTTGCGCGCCAGGGCAGAAATGCCGAAGCCGGCGACCGTGCCTTCGATGCCTACATCGCCTTCGAGCCGCTGGAGACTTCGGCGCGCGCCAAGAAGCCGGGACTCGTCGCCACCATGGAGCGACACTTCGCCGACTTCAAGGGCGCGGTTAAGCGCAGCGATATCAAAGGCGCCAAGAGCTCACG
>Ga0207648_10007804_pt1 | contig 10450 bp, 7 predicted proteins | sample KBSMisM32_FD_184310 | JGI IMG/M metagenome (GOLD analysis project Ga0207648, IMG submission 184310) | Miscanthus rhizosphere microbial communities from Kellogg Biological Station, Michigan, USA - KBS Miscanthus M3-2 (SPAdes) (version 2) | ecosystem: Host-associated > Plants > Roots > Rhizosphere... | reverse complement strand
AGCGCCGCATTGAATTCGTAGCGCCGGTAGAACTCGCGCAGCTTTTCCGTATCCGGCGCGCGCAGCGTCAGCCCGGCCGGCGTCACATCGAGCGCGACGTCGGTCTTGATCGTCGCGAGCTGGCGCGACAACGGCAGCTGCGGCAGTGCGGCGCGCAGGTTCTCGCCGATCTTGCCGCCGATCTTTTCGGCGTTCGCGATCACGGCGTCGAGCGTGCCGTATTCGGCCAGCCACTTCGCCGCGGTCTTCGGTCCGCATTTCTCGACACCAGGAATGTTGTCGGCCGAATCGCCGACCAGCGACAGGTAGTCGATGATCTGTTCCGGCGTTACGCCGAATTTGGTCTTGACGCCGGCCACGTCGAGCGTGGAGTTCGTCATCGTGTTGACCAGTGTGATATGCGGGCCGACGAGCTGGGCCAGATCCTTGTCGCCGGTCGATACGACCACGTCGATGCCGCTGGCCGCCGCCTGCAGTGCCAGCGTGCCGATGACATCGTCGGCCTCGACGCCGTCGACGCGCAGGATCGGAATGCCGAGCGCGCCGACCAGCGCGAGCATCGGTTCGATCTGCACGCGCAGGTCGTCCGGCATCGGCGGGCGATGCGCCTTGTATTCGGCAAACAACTCGTCGCGGAATGTCGGACCCGCGGCATCGCTGACGAAGGCGACGTAATCGGGCTTCGATTTCAGGGCCAGGCGCACCATGTTGAACACGCCGAACAGCGCGCCGGTCGGTTCGCCGGTGCGATTGGTCAGCGGCGGCAGCGCGTGAAACGCGCGGTACAGATAACCAGAACCGTCAATGAGGGTAAGAGTCGGACGCGACATCGGCGCAGCATTGGAGGACGGGTGGCGGAGCTTGGGCCAGGCGCAATCGATTTGCAATTGGCGTCCGGCCGCGCCTTCTTAAGACTTCCTTCATGCCAACGAGAGCCGCCCGCGGGAACGTGAGCTAAACGTGCCGCTCAAAACTTCTTCGACAGTCGTGTTCCAGCAAGGATGCGTTTGCTATGCTCACTTCCAGCCACGGAGATCAGTCATGAAACGAATCTTGCTAGGCGCGATTGCAGTCGGACTTCTTGCGACCGGGCTCACGGCGGCGGCAGCGCAGAGCGCTCCGCAGGACACGCTGCCTCCGGTCCAGGCGCCGCCTGCCATGGACTCCCCGGCCGCCAAGGCAGCAGCACCTCCGCCCGCGGCTCCGGCAGCGCAGGCCAGCGGCAGTAATGCGCCACTGGTTCCGTTGGCCAATTCCGACGCCGAGGCGCAGGCGGCCGCAGCCGCTGAGGCAGCGGCATCGGCCGAGCGCGCGAAAGCGCTCAACGCCGAACGCACGGATGGACTGGAGGCGGCGACCGCACCGCCAAAGGTCGGGAACAAGGTTCTCGATGCCCCACCGCTACCCCCGGACGTGCAGAAGGCAGCCGAGGCAACCGAACTGCCGGTCGTGACGGTGCGCCAGAATGGCAACGAGCGCATCGAGGAATATCGCAAGAAAGGCGTGCTGTATTTCGTCCGCGTGGTACCGCCGGAAGGGCCGCCGCGCTTTTACGTCGACAATCCCTCGAATCTCCCGCCCGACATCAACCAGCTGTCGGCCCCATCGGGCACGGTCCAGCCGGTGTACTACAAGTTGGCTGATTGGCATTGAGGGGCAGGGACTAGGGGCAGGGACTAGGGACCAGTAGGAGCGCGGCTGCGTCTCGAACAGGTCCTGCGCCATTCGCGCTGTACTTGTCGCAGCGCTTCGTTTGAAAGGGGAAAAGCGTGGCGAAAGCGGTGCTCGGAGTATTGCTGCTGATGCTTGCGGTTTCGGCGCCGCAAGCGCGCGAGTGGGACGACCAGGTCGTCAAGGCCGCGCAGAAAAACTTTCCCGAGTACCTCGATCTGCTGGCGATCGCCGATGTAGCCGACAATCCGGCCGACATCCAGCGCAACGCCGCGTTTCTGCAGCAGGCGTTTGTCCGGCGCGGGTTCAAGACGCAGCTGCTGACGAATCCGGCCGACCGGCCGCTGGTATTGGCAGAACTGAAGGCAGCGAGTGCCGGCGCGAAGACGCTGCTGCTGTACATTCATTTCGACGGCCAGCCGGTCATTCCCGAGGAGTGGGCGCAGAAGAGTCCATTCGATCCGGTCGTCAAGCAGCGCGACGGGCAGGGCGCGTGGCACGAAATTGCGCGCGACAAGCTGCTCGCGCAGCCGTTCGATCCGGAACTGCGCGTGTTCGCGCGCGCCGCATCCGACGACAAGGCGCCGATCATGATGCTGCTGACGGCGATCGACATGCTCAAGGCGCAGGGCAAGGCGCCGGCGTCCAACATCAAGGTGATACTGGACTCGGAAGAAGAGATCGGTTCGCCGAGCCTGGCCGGCGTCGTCGAGGCCAATGCCGCGGCGTTCAAGGCCGATGCGCTCGTGATCCTCGATGGCCCGGTGCACGGCTCGGGCCGGCCGACGCTGGTGTTCGGCAATCGCGGCATCGCGCAAGCCGCGCTGGTCGTCTACGGCCCGCGCTCGCCGTTGCACAGCGGCCACTTCGGCAACTACGTGCCGAATCCGGCGCTGCGGCTGGCGGCGCTGCTGGCCAGCATGAAGGACGATCGCGGGCGCGTGCTAGTCGATGGCTATTACGCCGGCATAGCGTTGACGCCGGACGACAAGGCCGTGCTCGCCGCAACCGGCGACGACGAGGCCGCGTTGCTCAAGCGCGCCGGCATCGCGCGCGCCGAGAGCGTCGGCGCCACGTATCAGGAGGCCCTGCAGTATCCGTCGCTCAACGTGCGCGGCATGTCTGCTGCGGCCATAGGCGCAAAAGCGGCGAACATCGTTCCGAGCGAAGCGACGGCGGAACTCGACCTGCGCACGACGCCGGAAGCCGACGGCCGGCATCTGTTCGAATTGCTCAAGGCGCACATCGAGAAGCAGGGCTACCACCTGACCGACGGGCCGCCAAGCGATGCCGATCGCGCCAAGTACGACAAGCTCGCGAGCTTCCGGCTCGGGTCGGTGCAGAGCGCCGAGCGTACCTCGATGGAGTCGCCGCTCGCGCAATGGGCGGTCACCGCGCTCAAATCCGCCACCGCTCCGGATCCCGGCAGCGATCCGGTGCGGATCCGCATGATGGGCGGCACCGTGCCTACCGACGTGCTCGTCGATGCGCTGCACCTGCCGTTCATTGGCGTGCCGACCGTCAATGCCGACAACAACCAGCATGCGCATGACGAGAATCTGCGCATCGGCAATTTCATCGGCGGGACGCAGACGCTGTTCAGTCTGCTGGTGACGCCATTTCCGTAGGCCGATTGGGCGTAGACCGTGCCGCCGGAAAAAGAAACCGGCGTTCTATTCGCGCAATGCCTGCAGCAGCGCGTCGCGCGGCAATTTCCCCGTGCCGTTGCGCGGCAGGGCGCTGACCATGCGCAGAGGCCGCGGCAGGAATACCGGATCGACCGCGGCGCGCAGCGCCGCGAGGATATGCGCCTCGGACAATGCCGGAGCGACGACCAGCGCGGCGAGGCGGCACACGCTGCCAGCGTCCGCATCGAGCGTGAACATCACTCCGTCCTCGACGCCGGCAATCGCCAGCAAGCGGCGGTTGAGGTCGCCGAGCGACGCACGTTTGCCGGCAATCTCGAGCAGGTCGCTGTTGCGGCCGCGCAGCACGAACTGCCGCGATGGCAGCAGCTCGACGATGTCCTGAAGCAGGGTCGGCTCCCGGAAGTGCGCCGCTTGCACGAGCGTGCCGTCCGGCTGCGGATGCAATTCGACTCCCGGATACAGACGCCACGGCTCGTCATGGACGGTTCGCCGGTGCGCGATCACGCAGGTTTCGGTCGAGCCGAATACTTCGATGACGGGCGCCGCGAACTGCCGTTCGGCCTCCGCGGCGAGTTCCTTTTCGAGCGGCGCCGTCGCCGTCACTATTGCCTGCAGCGGCGGCAGCGCCGAGCCGTCGCGCAGCAGGGCGCGCAAGTGGATCGGCGTCGTGACCAGCACGCGTGGTGCCGGCGTGGCGGCGAGTGCCTGGGCAATGTCGGCGGGAAAGAACGGCTGGCCCGAATAGATCGCCGCGCAGCTGCGCAACGGCAACAGCACCGACATTTCGAGTCCGTACATGTGCTGTGGCGGCACTGTGGCGACGAGATTGACGGCAGTCGTGTCGGCGCCAAGCACGGCCGCGTTCATCGCGCTGCTCGCGCAGACGCTGGCCCAGGTTTTCATGTTCGCTTTTGGCGTGCCGGTCGAACCGGAGGTGAAGCCGATCGCCACGATGTGGTCGCCGGCGATGGCCGGAACGGCGCAGGTCGGCTCGAGGCGCAGGCCGGCCAGCGCGGGCAGCTCGAAGTGACGCACCTGCGCGGCGTGGGTGCGATCGCCGAGTGCATAGCTGGCCGGATAGGCGTGCAGCACATCGGCAACGGCCTGCGCCGCGCGCGACGCCGGCAGCAGATTGGTTTGCCCGGCCAGGATCACCGCGCAGAAAGCGACGAGGAATTCGTAGCGGTCTTCGCACAGATTGACGGCATTACTGCCGGCCGGCAGACGCGCAGCGAGCGCCTGTGCCTGGGCGATGAAGCGCGCGACATCGATCGTCTCGCCGCGATCGAGTATCAGGGCGCGTTGCAAATTTCCATCGGCAAGCAGCGGCAGAGCCGCGCGTGGCGTCAGGTCAGGTTGAAATACCGCGGACACGTCCCCTCCCGATCAGGCCCGGATGATTTCTCCGTCGATCGCGTCGCGGATCGGCGTCGGCCGGTCGAGTCCCCCCGTCGGCCCATCCAGAATATACGCAAGTTCATCGCCGAATGCTGAACGGACCTCCGCGGCCGAGCGCGCCGGCGGCTCGCCGTGGCGGTTCGCGCTGGTCGACACGATTGCCGCGCCAAAGGCCCGGCACAGCTGCGCGGCCAGCGCGTGGGCGGTCACGCGCAGGGCAATGCCCGAATGCCCTCCGGCCAGCCAGAGTGGCGTCTGCGCCGAGCGCGGCAGCACCCAGGTCTGCGGTCCCGGCCACGTCGCGCGCGCCCGCGCGATCGCATCCGCCGGCGTCGGGCCGATGAATTTTTCCACTTGTGCAAAATCCGCGGCGATCAGCAGCACGCCCTGCGTCGCCGGCCGCTGCTTCAACGCGAACAGGCGCGCGACCGCATCGGCATCGGACGGGTCGCAACCCAGGCCATAGACCGCCTCGGTCGGGTAGGCAACGACGCCGCCCTGGCGCAATGCTGCGACAGCTTGCGCGATCGCCGCATCCATCGCTCAGCCCGCGGGTTTCTTTTTCGCTGCGGTCTTCTTGCCGCCAGCTTTCTTCGCCGCCGCTTTCTTTGCCGTTGCCTTCTTCGCGGCTTTCTTCACGGCCGGCTTCGGCGTCTTGGCGGCCGGCGCCGGTTTGGCCGCCTTGGCCGGCGCCGCCGGCGCTTGCCTGGCGCCCTTGCCGAAACGGCCACCGCGCTTGGGTTTGACCGGTGCCGCGGCAAGCAGCTCGGCGCATTCGGCCTCGGTCAGAGACGCCGGTTCACGATCCTTTGGAATGCGTGCGTTCTTCTCGCCATCGGTAATGTACGGACCGTAGCGGCCATTGAGCACCTGGATCGCGCCGTCGCGGAAGCTCGCGATCAGGCGATTGCGCGCGAGTTCGGCCTTTTCGTGCAGCAACTCGAGCGCGCGTGGCAGTTCGATCGTGTACGGGTCGTCCTCGGGCTTCAGCGAAGCGTAAACGCTGCCGTGCTTGACGAACGGTCCGAAGCGGCCGATGCCGGTGCTTATCGTCACACCGTCCGGGGCGGTGCCCAGATCGCGCGGCAGCTTGAACAGATGCAGTGCGTCTTCGAGCGTGATCGTGTGGATGCTCTGTCCCGGCCGCAGGCTGGCAAAACGCGGCTTGTCGTCATCATCCTTCGTGCCGATCTGCGCCATCGGTCCGTAACGGCCGAGGCGCACGGTGACGGGCTTGCCGGAAGCAGGCTCGACGCCCAGTTCGCGCGAGCCGCTGGCTTCGGCGCGGTCGACGCTCTCGCTCTTGTCGGCTACCAGCGCCTTGAACGGCGTCCAGAACCGCTGCATCAGCGGCACCCAGTCTTCCTCGCCGCGGCTGACCGCGTCGAGTTCGTCCTCGAGTTTGGCGGTGAAGTCGTAATCGACGTACTGGGTGAAATGCGCCGACAGGAACTTCGCCACGGCGCGGCCGACGTCGGTCGGCTTGAACCGGCGGCTGTCGAGCGTGACGTATTCGCGGTTCAGCAGCGTCTGGATGATGCTCGCGTAGGTCGATGGGCGGCCGATGCCGTACTCCTCGAGCGCCTTGACCAGGCTGGCTTCGGAGTAGCGCGGCGGCGGCTCGGTGAAATGCTGGTCGGCGAGGATGTCGGCCAGCGGCACGGCTTCGCCGATCTTCATCAGCGGCAGCTTGCGGTTTTCGTCGTCGTCCTCCGCGGTCTTCGCGTCGCGCCCTTCTTCGTAGACAGCGAGGAAGCCCGGGTCGACGATCGTCGTGCCGCTGGCGCGGAACGCTGAATCGCCGCCGGCGTCGAGATCGACGGAAACGGTGTTCAACGTCGCGTACTGCATCTGGCTGGCGACCGCGCGCTTCCAGATCAGGTCATACAGCTTGCGCTGATCGTCGCTGAGGAAGCCGGCGACGCTCGCCGGTGTGTGCAGCGCCGATGTCGGGCGGATTGCCTCGTGCGCTTCCTGCGCGTTCTTGGATTTCGAGCGGTACAGATTCGGACTTTCCGGCAATGCCTTCGCGCCGAAGTCGCGCGCGATGACCTTGCGCAATTCAGCGATCGCATCGACGCCGATATTCAGCGAATCGGTACGCATGTACGTGATCAGACCGACCGTGCCCTCGTCGCCGATCGCCACGCCCTCGTACAGGCCCTGGGCGATGCGCATCGTGCGGCTGGTCGAGAAACCGAGCTTGCGCGCGGCCTCCTGCTGCAGGGTCGACGTCGTGAACGGCGGCGACGGGCGGCGCTTGCGCTCCTTCGACTGCACTTCGCTGACGACGAGGCGGCCCTGCGCGGATTTCATCAGCGCGTCGCGCGCGGCGTGCGCATCGCGCTCGTTGGTCAGGTCGAACTGCTCGAATTTCTTGCCGCGCAGCTTGAGCAGGCGCGCGCTGAAGCGCTGGTCCGGGTGCGCGCAGTCGGCTTCGATCGACCAGTACTCGCGCGCCTTGAACGCCTCGATTTCTTCTTCGCGCTCGACGATCATGCGCAGCGCCGGCGATTGCACGCGTCCGGCGGACAGGCCGCGCTGCACCTTGCGCCATAGCACCGGCGACAGGTTGAAGCCGACCAGGTAGTCGAGGGCGCGGCGCGCCTGTTGGGCGTTGACCAGGTCGAGCGACAGGTCGCGCGGATTGGCCACGGCCTCGAGGATCGCATGCGGCGTGATCTCGGAGAACACGACGCGATGCAGCTTCTTGCCGTCGAGCAGGTTGCGCTCGCGCAGGATTTCGGCGATGTGCCAGGAGATCGCCTCGCCTTCGCGATCCAAGTCGGTCGCCAGATACAGGGAGTCGGCTTTGGCCGCGGCCTTGGCGATCGCCGCGACATGCTTTTCGTTCTTCTCGATGACCGCGTAGTTCATCGCGAAGCCGCGGTCGGTATCGACCGCGCCTTCCTTCGGCACCAGATCGCGCACGTGACCGTACGAGGCAAGCACGTCGAAGTCCTTGCCCAGATACTTGTTGATCGTCTTCGCCTTGGCCGGCGATTCGACGATGAGCAGATTTTTCGCCATGAGCGGTTTCCGATACCTTTTCTGCAGCGATGCAGCGCGAGGGCGCGGCAGTGTATGCGAACGCGAGCGCGGGCGCGCCTTATTTCAGTCAAAACACACTGACGCGTGTGCTGTCAAGCGCTGCCGCCTGTCGCCCGGGGTCTGGAGCCGCGATTTTCAGGGAGTCATGCGAGCACGTAGCGGCCGCCACTTGCCGCCGAAACAACGCCTTCGAGTTCCAGCACGAGCAGCATCGACGACAGCGCCGGGACCGGCAGTCTGCTGCGCTCTGCAAGCTCATCCAGGCTCACCGGCGTTCGATCGAGCGCGGCGAGCAGACGGACGTATTCCGGATCGCGCTTTGCCGCCGCTCGCGCCGGACTCGACTGCCCATCGCGGCTGTCACGCTCGCCGAGCCGCCCGCGCAGATGATCGGCCAGACGCGCGCCGATTCCGCGCAACTGGTCGAGCACCTCGTCGGCGGTCTCGACCAGCATCGCGCCATCGCGAATCAGTTTGTGACAGCCGCGGGCCAGCGGACTGTGGATCGAGCCGGGAAGAGCGAACACCTCGCGGCCCTGCTCGGCCGCGAGCCGCGCCGTGATCAGCGAACCGGACTTCAGGCCCGCTTCGATCACCAGGGTACCGAGGCTCAGGCCGGCGATGATGCGGTTGCGCCGCGGGAAATGCTCGGGCTTGCCGGCGGTTCCGGGCGGAAACTCGCTGACCAGCGCGCCGTTGGCGCGGATGCGCGCAGCCAGATCGCCATGCTGGCGCGGGTAGATCAGGTCGGTTCCGGTGCCGAGCACGGCGATCGTTGTGCCGCCGGCGTCGAGCGCGGCCGCATGCGCCGCGCCGTCGATGCCTTCGGCAAGGCCGCTCGTGACGACGTTGCCGGACTGCGCGAATGACCCGGCGAAAGCGCGCGCGTTGGCCAGCCCGCTGGCCGTCGCATTGCGCGAACCGACGATCGCGATCTGCGCCGACCACAGATGGGTCGGGTCTCCGGCGACGAACAGTGCGGCCGGTGCGCTCGGAATGTCGCGCAGTAGCGCCGGATAGTCGTCGCTGGCGAACGGAATCAGATGGTGCCCGGGCTGATCGAGCCAGCGCCGGTCCGCAACTTGCGTTTCGCTATCCGGCGAGCAGACCGCGTCGCGAGCGGTGGATGGAATCGACGGCTCGCGGCGCGCCTGTGCCACGACGCTTCGGGCCGAGCCGTGGCGCGCTACCAGCGTACGGATCGCGCCGGCACCGAGGCCGGGCGCGCGCAACAACGCCAGCCAGGCAAGGGCTTCGTCAGCGGCGGCGGCATCGGCGGTCATGCAAGCGTTCCATGCGTGCGGTTGGGGCAGCTGAAAAAAGAATGGCGCGGAGGTCCGCGCCATTCTTGCATGACTCAGGTTCGTTCGTCAGCGCTGATTCAATTCAGCGCTGACCAAATCAGCGATGATCCGGCTCGAACAGGCGGTCGCCGACGTGCACCGGACGGATGCCGTCCATGATCAGCGCATAGCTGACGTGGGCGAATGTGCGGAACACCATCAGGTGACCGACATAGTCGCGCGGCACGAACACCGTCGCCTCGCTGGGATGGAAGAAGGCCTTGCTGCTGCCCTCCGGATAATCGGTTTGGTCCTGCACCGTGTCCTCGGCATGGAAGATCGAGAACACCTGCCCGTTCTGGATGCCGTCCTCGGCACCGAAGGAAGTGGCCACGACCTGCAGGCGCCCGACATTGGCCACGCCACCGAATGCAATGACCTGCATGCCCGCCGGCACGGCATTCGGCGGCCGCGGCATGAATTCCGGATCGTACGGCACCGGGTCGGCCGGTATCACGTAGTCGCCCTTGCGCACTTCGAATTCGGAGTCGAGCACGAGCACCGATGCCGGACTGCCGCTGCGCGTGACTTCGACATTGGCGAATTGCAGGACCTCGTAACCGAGGAAATGCACGTCGCCGGACAGCGTGAAATCCCACGGCCCGCTTTCCCAGAGCATGCTCGGACGGTCGTACTCGTTTTCCATCGACTGCCGGTAGATCTGGGTCGGCTGGTTCGCGTCTTTCGGCGTGAATTGGACATAGCGCCCGACGACGCGAATCACGGAGAAACGCTGGCCCTGTTGCGCGTCGAGTCCGCGCACGAAGGCGAGGTTCCCAGGCGTGCCGACAATATGCCCGTCCTCGAAGCCGACAACGTGCGGGGCCGTGTCGAACTCTTCCTTGCTGATGATGCGCGGACGATGCAGGAACAACGCGATCGCGTCGAGCGGCAGCGGCGCGATGGCTTTTTCCAGCGGCGTGGCGCGAATGTGGGGCTGCAAGCCGCTCTGAGTCGTCGTCGCGGTGCTTTCACCGACTCTAAGCCGCGGCTGGCCGTCGACGTAGGCCAGGTTCACCACGTCGCCCGGATAGATCAGATGCGGGTTCTTGATCTGCCCGTTCGCCTGCCAGACTTCCGGCCAGAGCCAGGGCTTCTTCAGGAAACGCGCGGAAATGCTCCAGAGCGTATCGCCCTTTTGCACCGTGTAGCTGTCCGGATGGCTATCGTTCAGTTCGACAGTGGCGGCATAGACCGTCAAAGTCAGCAACAGGCCGACAAAAACTGCAGGTAGTTTTTTAAGCATGGCTGCCAATTACCTGATTCCCCAGGGGCTTGTCGAGTGTATCCGAAATATTCACGGACGCAAATGACCGGGTTCGCACTATAGGGGGACAA
>Ga0207648_10007803_pt1 | contig 10451 bp, 6 predicted proteins | sample KBSMisM32_FD_184310 | JGI IMG/M metagenome (GOLD analysis project Ga0207648, IMG submission 184310) | Miscanthus rhizosphere microbial communities from Kellogg Biological Station, Michigan, USA - KBS Miscanthus M3-2 (SPAdes) (version 2) | ecosystem: Host-associated > Plants > Roots > Rhizosphere... | reverse complement strand
GCATCGCCTACGTCGAGGACCAGCTCCTGGCCCTGGCGAACGACGCGGAGCGCATCCGGTTGGTTCCCGAGCGGTTCGACCCGGCCGACCCGGCCGTCGCCGACCGGCACGTGCTCGTCGTGTGCGAGGGCAGCCGTTCCCGCACCCGCGAGCACTTCGTCGACCGGTTCGGGGCTGCCGACACCTCCGTGTACGCCATCGACGGCAGGCAGGTGCAGGACGTCGTGCTCGGCCTGCGCGTCAAGTCCGACCTGCCCGACCCGATGGCCGTGCTGCTCACCGTGGTGCAGAACCGGTTCCTGCTGAACTCCCTTTCCGGCGAGGGCTTCCTCAACATGCGGCTCACCGACGCCGAAGCGGCCGAGGCGGTGGGCATCGACCCGGTGCGCCAGGTGTTCGCCGAGTGCGTGCAGACCGCGCCGTGCCTGATGGAGCGCGACGCCGACGGCTCGTTCTCCTGCTCGACGCACGACACGTTCTTCCTGCCTGCGCTGCTGAAGAAGTCGCCGTTCTGGCGGCGGGTGGAGGAGGGCCTGCGGCTCTTCGGGGTGGCCGAGGAGAACCTTACGGCCGTCACGTGCTTCCGGCTCGACATGGTGCAGCGCGCCCGGTTCACCGCGCAGCTCTTCGGCCGCACCGCCACCACGCCGGGCACGTTCGGCTTCCTGCTCGGCGACGCGGCCAACGCGATCCACTTCTGGCCCGGCCGCGGGCTGAACAGCGGGCTGGCCTCCGCGTTGTCGCTGGCCAGGAGCCTGGCGGGGTGGCGGGGCAAGCCGCTGCGCGACGCCGACTTCGTGCGGCACGAGGCGCTGATGGCGATGCTGCAGTACCGGCACAAGAGCCGGGCGTGGCGGCAGATGGTGACCGTCGACGTCGACGGCAACGCGATGGCCATCAAGGACCGGATCGCGCAGGGCATCACGGCGGGCACGCTCGACGCGCCCGACCGCGACGCCGACCTCGCCGCGCTCATGGAACGGCTGCGGCGCACGCGGAGCCGGCTGGCGGGCCGCCTGCCCGGCCTGCCCGACGACGCCACGCTGCGGGCGCACCTGGAGCGGCTCGACACCGAGACGCTGCACACGCTGCTGGTCAGCGAGGCGTGGGACTCGGCGAGCGTCGGCGGCGAAGAGGTCGACGTCGACTGGCTGCTCGCCCCCGCGCCCGAACCCGTGGCCGTGTAGGCCCCGCCGCCGCGGCATCGCGCGGGCCGAGTAGCGTGCCGCCACCCCGTCACCGCGGAAAGGGGCCCCGTGAACGCCCGCCGCACGCTCCTCACGGCCCTGCTCGCCGCCTGCGCGCTCGTCGCCTGCTCCGCGGCCCCGCCGACGCCCACCGCGCCCGAGCACCCGCACCTGCGGCTCGGCGTCCTCCCGATCGTCGACGACGCCCACCTCGTGCGCGCGCAGGCGGCGGGCTACTTCGCGGCGGAGGGGCTCACCGTCGAGCTCGTCACCGTGCAGGGCGGGGCGGCGGCGCTGCCCCGGCTCGCCACGGGCGACCTCGACCTCACGTTCACGAACTACGTCAGCGCGCTGCTGGGCCAGGCGCAGGGCAAGGGCACGTTCCGGTTCGTCGACGGCGGCTACCAGGCGGGCCCGAACACCCTGCTGATCATGACCAAGCCGGGGTCGGCCGTCCGTACCCCGGCCGACCTCGCGGGCAAGAAGATCGCCGTCAACACGCTGCGGAACATCGTCGAGCTGACGGCGCGCTCGGCGCTGGAGACCGCGGGCGTCGACCCGGGCTCGGTCACGTTCGTCGAGGTGCCCTTCCCCGACATGGCCGCCGCGCTGCAGAGCGGCCGGGTCGACGCGGCGTTCACCGTGGAGCCCTTCAGCACCCAGGCGGCGCTGGCGTTCGGGGCCGTGAGCGCGCTCGACGCCGGTTCGGGCGCCACCGCGGGCATCCCGATCGGCGGCGTCGCGACCACGGCGGAGTTCGCCGCGAAGAACCCGAACACGGTGGCCGCGTTCCGGCGCGCGGTCGCGCGGGCCCAGGCCGACATGGCCGACCGCGGCGTGGTGGAGCAGATCCTCCCGACCTACACCAAGATCACTCCGGACACCGCGGCCTTGATCGCGCTCGGCAGCTGGCCCGCGACCCTCGACGACGTGCGCCTCCAACGCGACGTCGACCTGATGCGCCAGTACGGGGTGCTCACCGCCGACCTCGACGTCCGGTCGATGGTGCTCTGATCACCGTCCAGGTCACGGGCTCGGTCGGGGCGTAGCGGCAGGTGGTGCCGGTCAACACCGAGCGGTCGAGGTGCGCGCCGAGCGCGGGCAGCACGGCCCCGACCCGGTGGATGGCGTCGCGGATCCGGGCCGTGACGGCCTTGCGCGCCCGCTCGCTGGTGCTCGTCCCCAGCCCGCGGCCCCGGCCGCCGAGGCCCGCGGCCCGGCGCAGCTCGGCCAGCAGGGCGGCGCGCTCGCCGTCGAGCCGTTCGGCCAGGGCGAGGTCGTGCGCCGCCCCCGCTGCCGCGCGGTCCTCGTCGAGCTCGGCGAGCCTGCGCCGGTAGGCCGCGCGGGCCGTCGCGTCGAGCCGGGGGTCGCCCGCGCGGTCGTGCGGCCCCGCGTCGGCCAGCTCCAGGACGTGCACGTCGACGCCCGGACGGGCCAGCAGCACCGCGAGGTCGGCGAGCCCCTTGAGGTCGCGCAGGTGCGCGGACGCGCCGAGGTGGCGCACGCACCACAGGTCGCCCTCGCGGACCAGGCCCGCCTCGGTCGGCGCCGCGGGGTCGCCGAGCGCGGCCAGCTCCTGCGCGGTCTCGGCGGCCCAGTCCGCCGCGCCCAGCCCGCGGTGCACGTCGAGGGCCTGGTGCAGCAGGCGGCGGGCGTCGTCGGGGCGGCCCAGCGCGGCGGCCAGCACGCCCGCCCAGTGCGCGTTGCTGCCCATGAAGCAGACCAGCGCGCCGTTCACGCCGCAGGTGTCGGTGACCGGCTCCAGCTCGGCCAGCAGCTGCGCGCACACCGCGCGGTCGCCCAGCCGCACCGCCGCGGTGGTCATCTCGCCGACGAACACCGACCACAGGTAGGAGCGGTCGGCCCGCCACACGTCCAGGGCGACGACGGTGTCGAGGGCGCGGCGGGCGGCGTCGAGATCGTCCGGGTCGCCGGTGCGCGCGAGGAACCCGGCGGCGACGGCGTGGGCGTGCGAGGGCACCCCCACCCACCACCGGATGGCCTCGCTCGCGGTCGCGCGGAGCCGCTCGGGGTCGCGCCGGGCCCGGACCAGGCCCAGCAGCTGCGACATCCGCACGTTGCCCGCGTCGGGCTCGCCGATGCGCTCCCCCAGCGCGCTCGACGTGGCGATCAGCCGCTCGGCCTCGTCGAGCCGCCCGTCGAGCAGGGCCAGCGCGCCACGGCGGGTCATGGCGAGGTAGTCGTGGCGGGGCTGGCGGAAGCCGTCGGAGGCGCGCAGGAAATCGGCCAGCGCGGAGCGGAAGGCCGCGGAACCCTGCTCGAGCAGGGCGTTGGCGGTGAGCAGCAGCCCTTCGGCGTGCCGTTCGGCGTCGCCGGTGCGCGCGGCCAGATCGCTGATCTCCCGGGCGATCGCGATCCGCTCCCCCGCCCGGCCCGGCGTCCAGAGGATGTCGTGGCGGGCGAGCAGGCACGCCGCGAGCGTGGTGGGGTCGTCGAGGGTGCGGGCGAGGGCGAGCGCCTGCTCCGAGAGCGGCCGGGCCCGCGGCCGTTGCGCGGGTACCGAGTGGTGCAGCTCGCGCGCGAGGCTCGCGGCCAGGTGGGCCTCCAGCGGGGTGCCCCGGCCGGAGAGCCCGACGAGCGCGGCCTCCAACTCCTCGACGACGGCGTCACGGGGCATCGCGAACCGGGCGCCGAGCCGCTGCACCCCCAACGCCACCCGAGCGAGCCGCTCGGCGTCCCCGCAGGCGGACGCCCGGCCGCGGGCGTCGTCGAGCAACGTCCGCGCCTGGCCGGGGTCGCCCGTTCGGGCGCGGGCGTCGGCCTCCTCGACGAGCAGGTCGACGAGCAGGCCGGCCGCGTCCGGCGCACCGCTGTCCTCAACGGCGCGCCGGGCCCTGGCGAGGTGGTCGGCGGCCTCCGCGAAGGCCAGGCGGGCGCAGTCGGCCCTGGCCGCGCGACGGGCCCAGCCCACGGCCCGGTCGCTGCCCGAAAGCGGCGCGGCCGCGGCCGTGTGACGGGCCAGGTCGGCCGGGGCGACGGCGGCCCCGCGGGCCAGGCGCTGTTCGAGCGCGTCGGCGATCTGCTGGTGCAGGCGCAGCCGTCGCGGCACGTCCAGCCCGGCCGCGACCGTCTCGCGGAAGAGGTCGTGCGCCAGCCGGGTGCCGTCGGCGCCGCGGACCAGCACCCGGGCCTGCGCGCCCTCCTCCATGAGCCGCGTGACGGTGGCGGCGTCGTGGCCCGCGACCGCGGCCAGCACGTCGGGCATCAGGTCGTTGCCCGCCACCGCGGCCGCCTCCACCAGCGCACGGCACTCGGCGGACAGCCGTCGCACGCGGCGGTCGACGACGTCCCGCACGGCTCCCGGCACCACCGCCCCGGGCCCGGCGCCGACCAGCAGTTCGGTGAGCTGCCGGGCGAAGAACGGGTGGCCGTCGGTGCGCCGGTGGACCTCGGCGGCCCAGGTGTCGGCGGCCGCGTCGCCCGCCACGTCCGTGACCAGCGCCGTCACCTCGTCGGCGGTCAGCCCGGACAGGCGCACGGTGTCGGCGCGGGCGGTGAGCTCGACGAAATTCTCGGGCTCGGCCAGCTCGTCGGGCCGGTACGCGCCGACGATCACCAGCGGCACCGGGCGGTAGGGCCGCGCCACGAACCGCAGCAGGTCCAACGTCGAGGCGTCGGCCCACTGCAGGTCGTCGAGCACGACGAACGCGGGCGCCCGGCAGGCGAGCCGCTCCAGGAAGCGCGCGACCGCGTCGAACAGCCGCAGCCGGGCCGCCTCGGTGTCGCCCGGGTCGGCCGCGACGGGCACCGCGCCCGGCCCGGGTGGCGCGACCGGGTCGGCAGCGCCGGTGCCCGGCTCGGGCGGCGCCTCACCGGCGGTTTGCCCGGACCGCTCGGGGAGCAGGCGCGCCAGCTCGCCCCCGTCCTCGGTGACCACCGGGCCGGTCGCGTCCAGCAGGCCGCGCAGGGCGGTGGACCACGCCCAGAACGCGGGCGCCCGCTCCGCGTCGGCGCACGTGCCCCAGCCGACCGCCCACCCGCTGCGCGCCGCCGCCTCGCTGACCAGCGTGGTCTTGCCGATGCCCGCCTCGCCCGCGACGAGCACCAGCCGCGCGCGTCCGCTCGCGGCCTCCTCGACCGCGTGCAGGAGGCGCGACAGAGCACGAGCCCGACCGACGAACGCCACGCCTGGATTGTGCTCCGTGTCCGAGTTCGGCAGAACCGATCACGCGGAACCGCGTGCCCGCTTCTAGCGGATCCGGGGCCGGATCTGGCGCCTCGTGGGCGTCCCGCCGACGAGGAGGCCCCCGATGACCATCACCTTCGATCCCGCCCGCTACAAGGAGACCACCCGCGCCCAGTGGGAGGACGCCGCGGCCGCGTGGCACGCCTGGGGTCCGACGCTGGAGGACTGGCTGGGCGAGGCCACCGCGTTGATGCTCGACGCGGCGGGCGTCACCGCGGGCAGCGCCGTGCTCGACGTCGCCGCGGGCGCGGGCGGCCAGACCCTCGCGGCGGCGCGCCGGGTCGGCGCCGGGGGGCGCGTGCTCGCCACCGACATCTCCCCCGCGATCCTCGCCTACACGGCCGCGGCGGCCGCCGACGCGGGCCTCACCACCGTCGGCACCCGGGAGCTGGACGGCGAGCGCCTCGACGTCGACGCGGGCGCGTTCGACGCCGTGATCTCCCGGCTCGGGCTGATCTACCTCCCGGACCGGGCCGCGGCGCTCGCCTGCCAGTACCGCGCGTTGCGGCCCGGCGGTCGGGTCGCGGCGATCGTCTACGGGCCCGCCGAGCGCAACGCCTTCTTCGCGGTACCGGTGTCGGTGATCCGGCGACGCGCCCAGCTCCCCCCGCCCGCGGCAGGCCAGCCGGGGCCGTTCTGCCTCGGCGCGCCGGGCGCGCTGGAGGACGCGTTGCGCGGGGCCGGGTTCCGCGACGTCGGCGCGCGCACGGTCGACGCCCCGCTGCGCCTGCCGTCGTCGCGGGAGTGCGTGCGCTTCGAGCGCGAGTCCTTCGGCGCACTGCACCAGATGCTCGCGGGCCTCGACCCGGCCGAACGCGAGGCGGCGTGGCGGGAGATCGCCGACGAGCTGGCCCGGTTCGACACCGCGGAGGGCTTCGCGGGGCCGTGCGAGCTGGTCGTCGGCTGGGGCACGAAGTAGGGGTCAGCGGCTCGCGACCGGGGTGCGGGCGAGGAGCGCGGCAGGCACGGCCACGCTCGCCACCAGGCCGCGGCCGCCGTGGCGGGCCCGGAGCACCACGGCGATCCCGTGCCGCTGGGCCAGCCGGGCCACCACGAACAGGCCCATCCGGCGCGACACCGCCGGGTCGAACAGCGGCGCCTCGGCCAGCTGCGCGTTGAGCTTCGCCAGCTCGGCGGACGGCATCCCGAAGCCCTCGTCGACGATCTCCACGATCAGGGTGTCGTCCGACCGGATCCGGGCGTCGAGCAGCACCTTCGCGTCCAACGGCGCGAACGTGGTGGCGTTCTCCAGCAGCTCGGCGAGCAGGTGGCCGAGGTCGGCGACGACGGCGCCGCGCACCTCGACGTCGGGCAGCGGGCCCACCGCGACCATCCCGTGCAGCTCGATCTCCGCCACGGCCGCGGCGGCCAGCTCCCGCACGTCGGTGTCCGGCGCGACCCGCGGCTGCGCCTCGCCCGCCAGCACCAGCAGGTTCTCGGTGTTGCGCCGCATCCGGGTCGCGAGGTGCTCCAGCTCGAAGAGCCCGTCGCGGTGCTCGGGGTCGCGTTCCCGCTGCTCGAGCCGGTCGAGCACGGCGAGCTGCCTGCCGATCAGGCTCTGCCCGCGGCGGGCGAGGCTCGCGAAGATGTCGTTCACGCTGCGCCGCAGCAGGGCCTGCTCCCCGGCGAGCTGCACGGCCGCGGCGTGGACGGCGTCGAAGGCGCGCGCGACCTCGCCGATCTCCTCGTGGGTGTCCACCCCGATCGGCTTGACGCGAACGTCGGGGATCCGGCCGTCCACGGCCGTCATCCCGGCGATCGTCGCGGGCAGCCGGGAGCGGGCGATCTGGAACGCCGAGCCCCGCAGCGTGCGCAGCGGCACCAGCAGCGACCGGGCGACGACGACCACCACCGCTACCGTGAGCAGCACGAGCAGGCCGACCAGCACGCCGTCGCGCACCGCCCCGGCTCGTGCGCTCGCCGCGAGCGCGGCCCCGTCGGTCGCCAGCTGTTGCTGCCCCGCGACCTCGACGTCGCGGATGAGCGCGGCCGTTCGGCCCGCGGCGCGGTCCCACTCGCCCGCCTGGGCGGTGGGCAGCGGCTCGCCCCGCGTCATCGCGGTGAGCACCCGCTGCTCGATGCGCTGCCGGGCGTCCACCTCGGCGCCCGCGACCGTGGCGGCCCACCGCTCCCGCAACGACGGCGACGCCGCCGTGCCCAGGTCGGCGAGCGCGGCGGACCGGGCGGCCTCCAGCAGCGCGGTCGTCGGGCCGCCGATCAGCACGGCGGCCACGGTGGCGTGCTGGCGGCGCACCTGCTCCTTCGCGGCGGCCACGGTCACCGCGTCGTTCGCCGCCCGCAGCAGCGGGGCGGGCGCGGCGGTGAACGCGGCGCCCTCCAGCGCCAGGAACACCTCGATGACCGCCGTGTACGCGGAGCCGACCCGCTCGGTCGGGAACGCGGAGCCGGTGACCGCCCGCCGCAGCGCGGCCAGGTCGGCGAGCCGGTCACGGGCGGCGGCGTCCAGGTCTGCGGCGGCAGGCCCGAACTGGGCGGACGGCAGGGCGCGCACCGCCACCGCGGCCGCGTCGACCTGCTTGACCTGGGCGTCGAGCTGGTCGCGGCCCGCGCTGCGGCCGCCCGCCACGTAGGTCTCGGCGAAGAGGCGCTCGCCCTGCAGGGCGTCGACGAGCCGGGCGACCTGCTGGCCCGCGCTGACCTGGCTGACCAGCGCGTCGAGCGCACGGGCGTCGTCGTTGGACGCCACGACCCGCAGCGTGCCGAGCGCCCCGATCACGAGCAGCGGCACGACCAGCACCGCGGCCAGCTTCGTGCGCAGCCGCCAGTTCCGCAGCCGCCTGCTGCGCCGATCGCCCACTGTGGATCACCCTCCGGCCCGCCCGACGGCAGGCCGCATGGTGCCACGCCAGGCTGTGATCGCCGTTACCTCGTCGCCGGGCGGCCGTCGACGCGCCGCAGCCGGTCCGGCTTGCGTCCGGACGGCGGCGCGGCGTTAGGACACCTGAGCGGCCACCCCCGGCTCCAGCCAGCGCACCCGGCTCCGGACGTCCTCAGGCGCCCGCCGGAACGCCGCCTCGACCTCGGCCCGTCCCTCCCGGAAGTGCGCCCACCCCGCGTAGTGGACGGGCACGGCGACCCGGGGCCGGAGCAGCGTGCACAGCTCCACGGCCTGCTCGCCGGTCATGCTGTAGCGCAGCGGGCCGGTGATCGGGAACCCGACGGCCCCGAGGTGCAGCACGGCGACGTCGACCGGCACCCGGTCGGCGACGGCGCGCACGCCGCCGTAGAGCACGGTGTCGCCGGAGATCCACAGCGCCCCGTCGCGCTGCCCCTCCCAGTTCAGCGCGAAGCCGATCACCGCGCCCGCGATCGGGCGGCTGAGCGGCGGCCCGTGCCTGCACGGCGTGGCGGTGACGGTGATCGTGGGCTTGCCCGGCGCTTCGAGCCGGGTGGCCGACCAGGGTTTCAGCCCCGTCCCGCCGACGCGGCGCGCTCCCGGCACCGTCGTGACCACGCGCGGCGCGCCCGCGAGCAGCGCGCGGCCCGCGTCGTCGAGGTTGTCGCCGTGGTGGTCGTGGGTGAGCAGCACGGCGTCGACGGGGCCGACGTCGGCGACGGCGGGCCCGTCGAGCTTGCGGCTCGACGTGCCCCACCCGAACGCGTAGCGGCGGCCCGGCGGGTCGAACGTCGGGTCGGTGAGCAGGCGCCAGCCGTCGACCTCCAGCAACGTCGTCGGGCCGCCGATGTGGGTGATCCGCAGGGTCACTTGGCGTGCCGCAGGGCCCACGCGAGCACGTAGTCGGCGATCTCCTCCCAGCCGGGCGCCGAGGGGAGCAGGTGCGGCTTGCCGCCGAACTCGACGTTCTCCGTCAGCGTCTTGTCGCTCTTGTAGTGCTTGGCGTTCGACCACTGCACCTTCGGCGGCATGATGTTGTCCTCGGTGCCGGACACGAAGAGCAGGGGCGCGCGGTCGTCGTTGTGGTAGTCGACGTAGGTGCCGCCGTGGCCGGGCGTGAGGTTGGCCAGGGCCGATTCGAACAGGATGTGGCCGGAGACGGGCACCGCGTAGCGCTCGTAGAGCCGCCGCGCGTAGTCCTCGGGGCAGGTGTTGGTGAACGCGTAGTTCCACTGCTCGAAGTCGTAGCGGATGGCCTTGTTGCGGTTGGCCGGGTTCTTCAGCACCGGGAACGTGGCCTTGATCTGCGAGAGCGGCACGACCGGCACCCCCTCGGTCGGCGCCGAGTTGAGCGCCACGCCCGCGGCGCCGTAGCCGCGGTCGAGCAGGATCTGGGTGAAGACGCCGCCCGCAGAGTGCCCGATGATGATCGGCGGGGTGTCGAGCGCCGAGACGACCTCGATGAAGTGGTCGACGATGCCGTCGATCGTCACGTTCTGCACCGGCGTCGGGTCGGCGTTGAGCGCCTCGACCTCGACCTCGAAGCCCGGGTAGGCGGGCACCACGACGCGAAAGCCGCGCTCCTCGAAGCGCGCTTGCCACTCCTCCCAGCTGCGCGGGGTCACCCAGAAACCGTGGACGAGGACGATCGTGTCAGGGGCGCTCATGATTCGTATCCCACCATTTGCGACGCGATGGGGTAACTGTCCGATTTGCGGTCATCGGGCCAGCACCCCGTCGAGCCAGTCGAAGGCGCGGGCGTGGAAGAGCGTGCGGGCGCCCGCCTCGCAGTGATCGCCTGCCCCTTCCGCGGCGGTGAAGGTGCGGAACTCGTGCGGGCAGCGCAGCGCCGCGGCCAGCTTGGGCGCGGAGGCGCTGATGGCGTCGGCTTCAGCGTTGCACACGAAGGTGGGGCAGGTGATCCGCTCGGCGTGGCCCACCAGCGAGTAGTCGCGCAGGGCCTCGATGTAGGCCACCGGGGTGGCGACCCCGTGCACGAGCATGCCGCGCCGGAGCGACCACCCGGCCGTGGGCTTCGCGGCGAGGTTGCGCAGCACCATGCCGAGCAGGAAGCGGGCCGACCGCTTGCCCGCCTGCAACCCGGCGGCCAACCGCTCGGGCATGCGTTCCAACGCGCCCGCGAACATGTCGAACGAGCCGCAGTCGGCGATGCACGCGGCGAGCCGCGGCTCGTCCGCGG
>Ga0207648_10007801_pt1 | contig 10451 bp, 12 predicted proteins | sample KBSMisM32_FD_184310 | JGI IMG/M metagenome (GOLD analysis project Ga0207648, IMG submission 184310) | Miscanthus rhizosphere microbial communities from Kellogg Biological Station, Michigan, USA - KBS Miscanthus M3-2 (SPAdes) (version 2) | ecosystem: Host-associated > Plants > Roots >... | reverse complement strand
GCCGAGGTGAAGCGGAGCAGCCTGCCCGGGTGCGGCTTTGCTCGCGCAAGCGCTCGCATGCAAAGCAGACGTCGAAGTTCGGCTGCGGGCCGCAAGCAGGCACCCCAATTCATACCGACGTTTCATGCGTCGCGGAAGGCGCCCGGCGCAATGGACCACTGAGATGAACGACACAGATCTCATCGTCGATGCACGCGGCGTCCATGCATGGTACGGATCGAGCCATGTGCTGCACGGCGTCGATCTGCAGATCGGCCGCGGCGAGACCGTCGGCCTGCTCGGCCGCAATGGCATGGGCAAGAGCACGCTGATCCGCACCTTGCTCGGGCACGTGACGCAACGTGACGGCCGCATTGGCCTGTTCGGCCAGGACGCGTCGCGCGCCCGGCCGCACGAGGTCGCACGGCTCGGGGTCGCGTATGTGCCCGAGGGCCGCGGCGTGTTCCCGAACCTGTCGGTGCGCGAGAACCTCGTGATGGCCGCGCGGCGCGGCCGCGACGGGCGCAACGACTGGTCGTACGAGCGCGTGCTCGCGACCTTCCCGCGGCTGAAGGAGCGCCTGTCGAACCTCGGCGCGCAGTTGTCGGGCGGCGAGCAGCAGATGCTGTCGATCGGGCGCGCTCTGATGACGCACCCGGAGCTGATCATCCTCGACGAGGCGACCGAAGGCCTGGCACCGCTGATCGTGCTGGAGATCTGGCGCGTGATCGCGGCGATCCGCGCGAGCGGCATCGCGACCCTGATCGTCGACCGCGACTACCGCAAGGTGCTCGCGCACTCGGACCGCGCGCTGGTGCTGCAAAAGGGCAGCATGGTGCTGGCCGGCGACCCGGCGCAGATCAGCGCCGGCGGGCGCTTGAGCACCTACCTCGGCGTCTGAGCAGGCATGCACGACCCCACATGCCCGCGCGTCAGGGCGTGCCCATCGCCTCGCGCCAGCGCATCGCATCGTGGATGCGGAAGCGCGTGCTCGGGTGGTCGAAGAAGACGAACTCCTCGAACGCGCCCGGGTCGGGCTTGCGGTACTCGGTCAGCTTGAGATCGGCTTCGGCCTGGCCGTGCGGCTCGCGCGCGAGGTTCAGGCCGAAGCGGTCGGCTTCGATCTCCTGCGTTCGCGTCATCGTGTTGGCGATCGGTGTGGCAGCGAACAGGAAGGTCGAGAACACCGCGACCAGCAGCGGCAGGCCGGCCACATCGGCGACACCCTGCACGCCGAGGCGTTCGCCGTAGCGGGCGAGCAGCGCGTCCATGGCCCACTGCGCGAACAGGAAGCCGGCCATCAGCAGCAGCGCGAACTCGGCGATGCCTTTGACGACGTGGTTCATCACGTAGTGGCCGAGTTCGTGGCCCATCACCGCGCGGATCTCGGGCAGTGAAGTACGGCGCAACAGGTTGTCGTTCAGGCGCACTGCGGCCGAGCCGAAGATGCCCGAGACGTTGGCGCTGACGCGCGTCGTCTGGCGCGACGCATCGAATTCGACGACGTTGTCCGCGGGCACCCCGTTGGCTCGGGCCATCGTCAGCACGGCCGACTTGATCGCGGCATCGGTGACTGGCGTGTAGGTGTTGAACAAGGGGTCGATCCACACCGGCGCGGCGAGCAACAACACCGTGATCAAGCCGACGGCAAGTGCCGTGCCCCACAGCCACCAGCGCACGCCGGCGCGCCGGATCACCGCATAGAGCGCTCCTGCCGCGATCGCGGCCACCACGGTGCTGACCCCGAGCGCGATCAGCTGCTCGCCGAACCACGGGCCGAAGGTCTGCGTGGCCATGCCGTACGCATGCTCGCGCCAGTAGCCCTGATAGATCGTCAGCGGCAGCGACAGCACGAACGCCGCGATGCTGAAGCAGGCACCGCAGATCGCGTCGCGCAAGAAGGGCTTGCGCCCGACGCGCTGCGCCCAGTCGCGCAGGCGGGCCGCGCGCCTGCCGCCCAGCAGGATGCTCGAGATTGCGAGGCCGAGCAGGAAGTTCCACAGCTGCAGCCAGTAGCCGCCTTCGAAGTAGGCGTTCGAGCGTGCGACGACGTCGCGCGGCAGGCGGTCGAGGTAGGCCTGCGTGGCCGCGTCGGCATCGCGCGGCAGGCGGGCGCGCCAAGCATCGTCGACCGGCCTGATGCTGAACTGCGGGTTCGACGGCGTGCCGGCGACGCCCGCTCCGCTGGGCGCGGGCATCGAGGCGCTCGACTCCGCGGCGATCGCGCCGGCAAGGCTCAGCGACAGCAGCAGCAGCGCCGCGCCGAGCGCGCGCCGCCAGCGCGACCACGACGTCACCGCGACGCCTCGAGCACGAGCTGGGTCTGGGTGACGACCGCACACAGCTTGCCGTCCGCGTTCGTGATCGAGGTCTGCCAGACCATCGTGCTGCGGCCACGGTGCAGCGCGACGCAGACCGCGGTGACCGTGGTGCCCTGGCGCGCACCGGCGATGAACTTGGTGCTCGAATCGGTGGTCGTCGTGCGCTGTCCTGCGGCGAGGTTGATCACGGTGCCGACCGCACCGAGCGTATCGGCGAATGCCATGGTCGCGCCGCCATGCAGGATGCCGCCGGCCGTGCACAGGTCGGGGCGAACCTCGAGTTCGGCCGTGACACGCTCGGCTGCCACGTCGGTGAGCCGAACGCCCATCAGGCCCGGAAACAGCGGTTCCAGGAGCTTCTGCAACGACACGAGATCCGGCATGGTGGGTCCTTTCGCGAAGTCCGACAACGCGCGGCCGTCGGGGCCGCAAGGCGTGCGCTCGATGCAAGCCGGGCGCCATTCTTGCACCGGGACCCCGAGGCTTTGATGCCGCAGCGTTGGATGCAACAACGGCGACCGCCGGCTTCGCCTGCGGTGCGCCGTGAAGCGGCCTATGCTTCGCAACCTTGCATCGACCGAAGGATGCAAGAGTTGCCCGACCCGCTCCTGCGGCCGCCGCGATCGACGCGGCCGCTTCCCTGACAGCCCCGTTCAGCAAAGGTTCTCGATGCCTTCCATGTTTCGACCCCGCGCATCGCTCATCGCGTTGACCATCGCCGCGGCGTTGGCCGGCTGCGCCGTCTCGACGCCGACAACGCTCAGCGCCCCGCAGATCGCGGCCGTCGTCGGCAGCCCGGATCGATCGGCCGCCGATCGAACCAATGACCTGCGTCGCAAGCCCGATCAGTTGCTTGCCTTCATCGGTGTCAGGCCTGGCATGGTCGCGCTCGATGTCAGCGCGGGCGGTGGCTATACGACCGAGCTCCTCGCCCGGGCCATCGGTCCAACCGGCACGGTCTACGGGCAGCGGCCACCGCCCCGCGACCCGACTCGCGCCACCGCGGCGCCAGCCCAGCCCGAAGGCGAGAGCCGGCCCGGCATCGCGGCTGCGCCGCCGGCCGCCCCGCCGCCGACCGCGACACCACGCAACCCGGCCGGGCCCGTCGCGGAACGCGAGTCGAAGCTGCGCAGCGCCGGCACCGCGGCGGCGCCGATGATCGCGGTGAATCAGGCGTTCGAGAGCCCGGTGCCCGCGGTGGTCGCAGAGGGCAGCCTCGATCTGGTGACGCTGATGTTCAACTACCACGACCTCGGTTTCCTGGGGGTCGACCGGGCGCAGATGAATCGTGCGATCTATCGGGCACTGAAGCCGGGCGGGATGTATGTCATTGCGGATCACGCCGGAAGGTCGGGCACGGGCATCTCCGAATCCGGCAGCTTGCATCGCATCGAGGAGTCGTTTCTTCGCAAGGAGGTCGAGGACGCCGGATTCCGCCTGCGCGAGGAGGGCATGTTCCTGCGCAACCCGAACGACCCGCGCGATCGCAACACGCCGGAGCCGCCGCAGCCCAAGGACGAGTTCGTGCTGAAGTTCGTCAAGCCATAGCCGGGTCGGTCCGCGCGTCCTGCGCGCCGAACGTGTCGTTCATGGCGCAGGTCATGGCGGGAGCGACTTGCATGGAATACTGTATGGATATACAGTCGCGTTCAAGGAGCCCGCCATGCATTCAACCTTGCGACAGAACTACTGCCCGAAGCCCGACCGCGCCCCCGTGTGGCTGCGCCGAATCTGGTCGTGGCTCTGAACTGCCGCCCCACCCAGTCCGCGTAGACCCGCCCCGGTGGCCGGTCTGCGCGACCGAGCCTGCCGATGAACGCTCCTGTATTCCCCGAAGTACTCGTTCGACGCGCCGACGACCCGCAGATCGACCTGCCCCTCGCCGCCGAAGACGTGTTGCGCTGTGTCTGGGAAGGCCGGTTCGGCACGATGCTGATCGAAGTCAGGGACGGCCGGGCCTGCGTGAACGGGCAGGCGGTCACCCCCCGGAGCTGCCGGATGCCGCAGCCCACACGAGCGCGTGAGTGCAGCCGCGCGCGCCGCGCCCGCTGAGGCGCGTCGATTCGCGTTCGGAGCACCGCCTAGAATTCGGGCGCCCGCAGTCAGGGCACTTACTCAACCCAGGATTCATCACTCAATGGCAACTGCTAAGAAGATCCCGACCAAGGCGCCCCTCAAGAGCGCTGCTCCCGCAACCCAGTCGAAGAAGACCATCGCCCCGGCAAAGAAGGCCGCCACCGCAGCAACGCCCAAAGCGGTCGCTGTGCTGAAGCCGATCAAAACGGCGTTCAACAAGTCGAGCCTGATCGCTCACCTGGCCGAAGCCGCTGCCGTTGAAATCAAGTCCGTCAAGGCCGTCATCGCATCGCTCGAAGCCACCGTGCTGGCCTCGGTGCACAAGAAGGGCCTGGGCTCCTTCACGCTGCCGGGCCTGCTGAAGGTCAATGTGCTGAACGTGCCCGCGAAGAAGAAGCGCACCGGCATCGACCCGTTCACGAAGCAGGAGCGCGTCTTCGCCGCGAAGCCCGCCACCGTGAAGATCAAGACGCGCGCACTGAAGAAGCTCAAGGACGCTGCGCTCTGATTTGAGGGTATCGATCGTGGGCCGGCTGTCGCACTGACAGCCGGCTTTTTTTTGCCTGCACGCAAGGTGCCGCGTACCGACGTGCCTACGACGATTCGAACCCCTTGATCCATTCCGCGACGGCCGACGCGCTCCTGAAGTCGTCGCACGACCGCGCCGGAACCTGCGGGTAGCGCTGGTTCCACATCCGAGCGAGGGCCTGCCCCGGGCCCACCTCGAGCACGCAGCGCGGGCCGCGCGCGTGGATGTCTTCCATGCAGTCATCCCAGCGCACCGTGCTCGCGATCTGCGCCGCCAGCGCATGGGCCGCGCGGGCGGCATCGTTGACGCGGCTCGCGGCATTGCTGAACAACGGCACCCGCGGCCGCTGCAGCGGCGTGTGCGCCAGCACCTGCGCGAATTCGTCGGCCGCCGCGCGCATCCAGGGCGTGTGCGAGGCGACGCTGACGCACAGCCGCGTCGTGCGCGCGCCGCGCCGGGTCGCGTCGCGATCGGCCTGCGCCAGCATCGCCTCGGCGCCGCCGAGCACGACGCTGTCGGCGCCGTTGCGGATCGCGACCGCGACGCCGCTGTCGGCGCACAGCGCATCGATCGCCGCGGGCAGCAAGCCGGTGACGGCCAGCAAGCCGCCGGGCAACTGCGCGGCGCATCGGTCCATGGCCAGCGCGCGCCGGCGCGCCAGCTCGAGCGCGCGCTGCGGCTCGAACACGCCGGCAGCGCTGAAGGCGGCGAGTTCGCCGACGCTGTAGCCGGCGACGCAGGTCGGCGCCGGCAAGGCCGGTGCGATCTGCTGCCACGCGGCCAGCGCCAGCCCGGTCAGCAGGATTTGCGCATTGGCATTGGCCGCCGCCCAGGTGCGATCCGACAGGCGCGCGCGCCAGTCGGTGATAGCCAGCGCCGCGCAGGCGCTGCGGACGATGTCGTCCTCGGCCAGCCAGGGCAGCATCGCCGGATGCTGCGTGCCCTGGCCGGCGAAGACCAGCGCGAAGCTCATTGCCCCGCCGCGAGCGCGCCGATGCGCTGCAGCCAGCAGGCGGCGGCCAGCGTGTCGGCCGCGCCGCCGGGCGACAGGCGACGCTGCACGAATTCAGTGCCGATCGCTGCCGCGGCCGCATCGGCCTCGCGCTGCGCGGCGCCGCCCGCAGCGAGGAAGCCGCGCGCGGCCTGCTGGGCGTAGCGCAGCCCGGCGAGGCCGCCGCGGCGGGCGAGGTTGCTGTCGTCGAGCACCGCGATGACATGGAACAGTGTCTCCAGGCGCGCCTGCTGTGGCCCGAGGCCGCGCGTCTGCGCCGCCGCCAGCGCGGGCGCCGCGGTCTCGAACAAGCTCGGAAAGCCGAGCGCGGCTTCGGCGCCGGCAGTGCGCAAGCCGTGCCGTTGCGCGGCCTGTCCGCCCGGCAACGCAGAGGGCCGCAGCGCGCGCGCCGCCAGCGTCTCGCCCCAGTGCGTCAGCAGCGCGCTTCGAATCGACGACGGGGTCGCGCGTCGCCCGGTCACGGCGACGGCGCCGGCCGCTGCGCACAGCAATCCCAACATGAAGATCGCGCCGCGGTGCGTGTTGATCCCGCCGGTGGCGGCGAGCATCCGGGCTTCGGCGCCGATGCCGCAGTGCTCGAGCGCTTCGAAGTGCGCATGCTGCGCGCCCAGCTCGGCGATCTCGACGAAGTAGCGCCGCAGCGCGAACAGGCTGCGCATGAAGGTGTGCGCGTCCATGTCGGTGTGACTGCCCGCGCTGAGCGGCGTCACCAGGCCCGGCTTCGGTGCCAGGGCCAGTTCGTCGTGCAGCGCGAGCGTCGCCGCGCGGCCGATGGCCTGCGCCGTCAGCGCCGATGGTTCACGCGCCAGCGGCGCGCGTGCCGCATGCAAGATCACGGCGCCGGCTCCGCTGCGTCGATGGCGCAGCCGGCAGGCCACGCCAGCGATGCCCCGGCGATGGTCTTGATAAGCAGCGCCTCGGCCCGGCCCGCGCGCCCTGCCAGCCATTCGCGCCACGCGACTGCGTCGCCGCCGAACACCAGCTCGCCATCGAGCCGTGGCCGCGCGCCCGCGAAGCGCTGCAGCAGCGCGGCGACAGCGTCGGCCTGCTGCGCGTGCGACACCGCGATCCAGAGGTCGATGTCGGAGTCGTTGCGCAGGTGATCGAGCCCGCTGATCTGCTGCCAGCCGTAGCTGCCGTACACGCGCGCGTTGACGCCGGTGCCTTCGAGCGCAGCGCACAAGTGCCGCCAGTCGTCGCGCACCGCTTCGGGCAGCAGCCGCACGACCTGGTCGGCGCGCGGGAACTCGTCGAAATACTGCACGTCGCTGCGTGGAACGCGCAGCGCGATGCGCCGGCGCGCCCAGCGCCCCGGCGCAGGCAGGCCCAGCGCGATCGCATCGCTGGCATCGGCGGCCGCGTCGCCATCGCGCAGCTGCCGCGTCACGACCAGCGGCAGGCGCTGCGCCGACCAGTGCGTCAGGCAGGCGCGGGCGGTCGCGTCCCAGTCGCGCTGGACGATCCGGCGCCAGCCGGCCGGGGAGAGGTAGGCGAGCTGGTGCCGGTGCAAGGGGGTCATGGCGGCGGGCGCATCCACGGTCGCGTCTCTTGTGCTCTCAGGCGGCGTCGAGCACCCGCTGCGCCACCGCCGCCGCGAGGCGGCGCCCGCCGCGCGCAGCGCCGTCGAGCGCACGCCGATCGTCGACCGGCGCATGTGCCAGCGCCTCGCGCAGCGCGCCCGCCAGGTCGCCGCGCCACAGCGTGCGCACGCCGCCCATCGCGACGTAGTTGGCCACGCCCGGCGCGAACACCGGGTTCGATTCCGACAGCGACGCCAGCAGCGCTTCGGGCAGCTTGGTCACGCGCGCCATCGCCGGGATGCGCATCACACGGATCTCGGCCTCGGGCAGCGCGTCGCAGGCATCGGCGATCAGTCCCGAGGTGATGAACCCGCCGGACAGCGCCTGGTCGTAGACGAGCCCGAGCACGCGGTGGCCACGGCGCCGCGCCAGATCGATCGCCATGCCGAGATGCGCCATCGCGCGATTGATGCCGAGCAGCTCGTCGCGCCGGCGCAGCTGCTGGCCCTGGGTATCGATCAGCAGCAGCATCGGCCGACCCGGATGGCGCGCCATCGTCTCGAGCACCTTGCCGGCCTGCGCGAGCGCGAGGTCGACGCCGATCGGGGCATGGCCGGTCGTGCCGATGATCGCGAGGTGTTGCCCGTCGAAGGTCGCGCTGCCGTGCAGGAAGTCGCCGTCCTGCGCGATGCCGTGGTCGGCGCCGAAGAGCGCCTTGGCCAGGGTGTTCCAATCCATCGCAGTTCTCCTCAGGACATGTGATTCAGAGCGTACGCAGCGCGCGCACCGCGTCCACGTCCAGATCGCTGATGCGCACCGCGTCGCCGACGCCGAGCCGGCGCCACAGCGCGACCGCGTCGTCGCCATCGCCGTCACCGTGAGTCGCGCCGTTGAGCAGCCGCGCGCGCGCCGCGAGCAGCGCATGCTCCGTCTCGAGCAGTTCGCGCGTCACCGGCCGGGCCGCGTCGAGCCCGACGATCGCCGCGGCGCGGAACGCGGCGACATCGTCGTCGACGAGGGCATCGCAGTCGCCGCACAGCCAGCGGTGCTTGCCGCCGGTGGTGCGCCAGACCAGCGCACGGTCGCGCGCGTCGAACTCCTCGACGCCGTGCGACGCCTCGATCACCTCCGGGCCGGACATCGCCAGCCGGCCGATGTCGCTCATCACGACGTGATCGGCGCAGCGCGCGACGATCCCCATGCCGCCGAAGCAGCCGTTGGCGCCGCCGATCAGCACCACGACCGGGATGCCCGCCGCGCGCACGTCGAGCAGGGCGCGCATCACCTCCGACACGGCGATCAGGCCGGCGTTGGCCTCGTGCAGGCGCACGCCGCCCGATTCCGCCAGCAGCAGCACCGCATCGGGCCGCTCGTCGGGACGCGCGCGCAGTGCGCGCCGCAGCAGGCCGACCAGCTTGGCGCCATGCACCTCGCCGACGCCGCCGCCCATGAACTCGCCCTCCTGGGCCGCAATGAAGATGGAACGGCCGGCCAGCGTCGCGCGGCCGATCGCCACACCGTCGTCGAAGGCCGATGGCACGCCGAGCTGGGCCAGGTGCGGACTGGTCAAGCGTTGCGCTGGCGGCAGCCATTCATGGAAGCTGCCGTCATCGACCAGGCGCGCCAGGCGTTCGCGCGCCGAGCATTCGGCATAGCTCACGGAAACATGGGCGGTCATGGTGCGAGCTCCGAGACGGCCTGCTCCAGCCGCAGGCTGACGACCGCAGGCGTGGCGCCCATGTCGTTCACCGACATGCGCACGCCGGCCAGCGGGTGGCGCTGGTGGAAGTCGCGTGCCACGGCCTCCCAGATCGCACCGAATCCCCGCGCCGAGGTCTCGATGTGGATGTCGCAGTGGGTGCCGGGCCCGGGCTCCAGCAGCACTTCGAGGTTGCCCGAACCGACGACACCGACCAGCACGGGCGCGAAGGCACCCGCCGGGCGTTGGCCGGGAAAGCGGTAGTCCAGGGTTTCGAGCCCCGGTGCGATGTCGCTCATGTCGTGTCTCCGATCTACCAATTGCGGAAGCGCTTCGGCGGGCTGTAGAGGCCGCCCGAAGCACGTACCAGATCGCGCATGCTGCGCGCGGCGAGCAGGTTGCGGGTGGCCTCGCGCGGGTCGATGCCGATGTCTTCAGGTCGGCGGATGACGCCGCGGTCGCGCAGGTTCTCGACCATGCGCCGGTCACGTGCCAGGCCGACCGCGGTGTAGCCGGCGACGCCGCGGATCGCCTGCTCGCGCTCCGCGTCGCTGCGGCACAGCAGCAGGTTCGCGATGCCTTCCTCGGTCAGGATGTGCGAGACGTCGTCGCCGTAGATCATGATCGGCGGCAGCGCCATGCCGGCCTGTTCCTGCAGCGTCCACGCGTCGAGCCGCTCGACGAAGGCCGGCTGCATGTGCTCGCGAAAGGTCTCGACCATCTGCACCACCAGCTTTTGCCCACGGGGTGTGCCGGCGGCACCCACGCGGCCCTGGCGTGCTTCCCGGCCGGCCTTCAGCCAGGCCGGGCTGGTGTGGCGACGGCCGCGGGCATCGGCCCCCATGTTGGGCGCGCCGCCGAAACCGGAGATGCGGCCGAGCGTCGCGGTGGAGCTGTTGCCGTCCAGGTCGATCTGCAAGGTCGAGCCGATGAACAGGTCGCAGGCGTAGTGCCCGGCCGCTTGGGAGAACGCGCGATGGCTTCTCAACGAGCCGTCGGCGCCGGTGAAGAACACGTCGGAGCGTGCACGGATGTAGTCCTCCATGCCGAGCTCCGAGCCGAAGGAGTGGATCGACTCGACCCAGCCGGCTTCGATCGCAGGGATCAGCGCCGGGTGCGGGTTCAGCGCCCAGTGCCGGCAGATCTTGCCCTTCAGGCCGAGCGCCTCGCCGTAGGTCGGCAGCAGCAGTTCGATCGCCGCGGTGTCGAAGCCGATGCCGTGGTTCAGGCGCTGCACGCCGTACTCGGCGTAGATGCCCTTGATCGCCATCATCGCCATCAGCACCTGGATCTCGCTGATCTGCGCCGGGTCGCG
>Ga0207648_10007800_pt1 | contig 10452 bp, 6 predicted proteins | sample KBSMisM32_FD_184310 | JGI IMG/M metagenome (GOLD analysis project Ga0207648, IMG submission 184310) | Miscanthus rhizosphere microbial communities from Kellogg Biological Station, Michigan, USA - KBS Miscanthus M3-2 (SPAdes) (version 2) | ecosystem: Host-associated > Plants > Roots > Rhizosphere... | reverse complement strand
CCCCGCGGAGGGTCTTGACCAGTTCGGGCGCGGTCGTGCGGCCCCGTGCCACGATGCTTGCCGCCGGGACGAACGAACGCTGCGCGATCGGCAGGTAAATGAAGGGCGCGGGTCGATCGTCATTCCCCGCGAGCTTGACCTGTTTGGCAAGGCCGACCACCCGTAGCCACGTGGGCGGCGCGGTGCTCGCCGGATCGGGGCTGGCTACGTACTCGCCCAACGGATCGCTGTCCGGCCACAGCAGGCGCGCCAACTCGTCGGACACGATGGCGACCGGAGGGGACGAGACGGTGTCGCTCTTGTCGAACGCGCGGCCGCGAACGATGGGCAGCCGCATCGCCTCGAAATAGCCGTCCGATACGTGCGCGCCGGCCGCCCAGCGCTTCTGTCCATCGCGATAGCTCTCTGGTGTCACGACCGGAACGTTGTCCTGGTTGGTCCACACCGCCCGGTTGGCCAACGCCGCGATCTGAACGCCCGGGAGCCTCCTGATCTGTTGCAGCAGCTGCAGGTATTCGGACTTCTGGCGAGCGTTCTCGGCCTGACGCTGCTCCGTCGTCATCGTCCCCGAGTAGCGCGGCGGCCTCACGACCTCGGCGTAGACCACGCCGTCCGGATCGAAGCCGCGATCCCCGAATTCCGCGCGCAGCAGCGCCCGCACCAGCACGCCGGCGGCTAACAGCAGCACGACGGAGAAGCAGATTTGCGGCACGACGATCCAACGGCGGAACCGCGATCGCGGACTCGCGGCCTGTGCTGTCCCTCCGCCGGCGAGGACGGTCAGGATGTCGGTGCGCAGCGCCTGGATCGCCGGGGTGGTGCCGACGAGTACGCCGGTGCCGAGGCCCAGCGCGAGCGTGAACAGGAGGATGCGTCCGTCGAGCGGCACCTCGAGTGAGACCGCGGTGAAGCTGAAGGTGCCGATGCCGCCCAGGCGCGGCATGTATGTGGCGAAGATCGTGATGAAGGCGCGCGAGAGCAGGATCGCGGCCGCGGCACCGGCAAGGGAGAGCAGCAGACTCTCGGTGATCATCTGCCTCGCCACCCGGCCACGTCCGGCGCCGAGCGCCAGTCGAACGCCGATCTCGCCTCTGCGCGCGACGCCGCGCGCCATGAGGATCCCGGCAAGGTTGGTCGCGGCGATGAGGACGACCAGCAGAGGGACGAGCATCAGTGCGGCGGCAAGACGCTCCGGGACCACCTTGCCGGTGGGATCGAAGGGGAGGCGGCCTTCGAGCGATCGCTCCGAGACGATCGTGCCTTTCTCGGTGCGCAGGCCGTGCGACGTGGCGAGCTTTGCTTCGGGCATGTCCTGTTCGGCCGCGGCGATGGCAGCTGCCACGGCCGCCTCGCTCACGCCCGGCAGCGGTCGCACCACCACGTCCGCGTCCATTCGCAAGGCGATGCCGGCGGCGACCGACGCGGCGTCGGCGTAACCGCCGCTGATTTCCGCCTGTGCCGCGACGAGATCGCTCGCCCGCTGCCGCAGCGGTACCCAGTAGTCGCTCGGGACCCAGACCGTGGTGATGCCCTTGAAGGCGGGCGGCATCACGCCAACGATGGTGTAGAGGCGGTGATGCCGCAGATACGTACCGGCATTGGTGTACTGCGCGCGCAAATCGATCGTCCGGCCCAGCACGTTGGGATCGCCGTCCAGCCTCGTCCGCCAGAAGCGATCGCTGATCACGATGACGGGGTCCGCGCCGGGATCGTCATCCGACGGCACAAACGTTCGTCCCAACGCGGCGTGCACGCCGAGGACGTCGAAATAGCCGGTCGTGACACGCTCGCCGACGACGCGGCTGGCGCTGGCGCCGTTGCCGATCTTCGCGCCGTCGCCGAAGAACGCCGCCACGCCGCTGAACACGTCGCGGCGTTGAGCGAGCTGCTCGAAGGTCCGATAGGGAACGTTGTGACGCAGGTTGGACAGCCGTACGAACACCACGTTGAGGAAGCGCAGGTCCTCCGGCTTCGACACCGGGAGCGGCCGCAGCAGGACGGCGTTGACGACGCTGAAGACGGTGGTGTTCGCGGCAATGCCGAAGGCGAGTACGAGCAGCGCGATCAGCGTGAACGCGCGGCTGCGGCGGAAGCCGCGAACCGCGTAGACGACATCCTGACGAATCGTGTCGACCATGTCGTTCGCCGCACGATAGCATGACGGCGACGGTCGAGATTCGCGGCGGAGCGCTACCGATGAGCCTGGTCGAAGGACAACAGATCGAGTTGACGATCGAGAAGCCGGCATCCGGCGGCCGGATGATCGCGCGGCACAACGGCGAGGTCGTGCTCGTGCGCGGGGCGATCCCGGGGGAGCGGGTCCGCGCCTGGATCGAGAAGGCGGAGAAGCGCATGGCCTATGCGGTCACGCGCGAGGTCGTCGATGCGTCGCCGGATCGGCGCGCCGGCGGCGACGACCCCTTGTGCGGCGGCGCGCTCTACGCGCACATCGAGTACTCGCGGCAGCTGGCGATCAAGTCCGATGTGATCCGCGACGCGTTCGCGCGCGTCGGCCGTCATCCGATCGACCGTCCCATCGACGTCGCGGGATCGCCGGAAGCGGGCTATCGCATGCGCGCGCGGTTTCACGTGCACGGCGCGCGCGCCGGCTTCTACCGCGAGGGCACGCACCAACTCTGCGACGCCGCCGCGACGCGGCAGTTGCGGCCGGAGAGCGTCGCCGCCGTGGCCGGCCTCGCCGCCGCGCTCGATCGTGATGCGCGCGGCGCCGCGGCGTCGATCGCGATCACCGAGAACGTCGCCGGCACGGAGCGCGCGGCGCACGTCGAACTGGCGCCGCGCATGCACGTGGCGGACGACGTGCTCGCCCGGGCCGCCGCCGAATCCGGTCTTGGCGGGATCAGCGCACGCGACGTCACCACCGGGCAGGTCGTCGAGACCGGTACACCCGTCGTGCACGATCCGTTGACCGTGGTCACCGGCGGACGCGTGGCCGAGGGCACTCTCCAGCGGCACGCCGAATCATTCTTCCAGGGCAACCGCTTCCTGCTCGAATCGCTGGTGCTGGCGGTGGCGGAGGCGACGCCGGACGGCGGGGAAGTGGTCGATCTCTATGCCGGTGTGGGGCTGTTCGCGGTGTCGCTCGCCGCGCTCGGGCACCTCGAAGTCTCCGCCGTCGAAGGGGACCGCGCCAGCGGCGCCGACCTTCGCGAGAACGCACGGCCGCACGCACCGCGGCTGCACGCGCACGTCACGCGCGTCGAGGACTATCTCGCCGCGCGGCGCGGCCGCCGGCCGGCCACGATCGTCATCGATCCGCCGCGTACGGGGTTATCGAAGGAGGCCGCGGAAGCGATCGTCCGGCAGCGCCCCGACCGGCTGGTCTACGTCTCGTGCGATCCGCCGACGCTGGCCCGCGACGCCCGCCGCCTGCTCGACGCCGGCTACCGCCTGGATTCGCTTCGCGCGTTCGACTTCTTCCCGAACACTCCGCACGTCGAAACACTTGCTGTCTTCCTAAGCAGTGCACTGGAAGGCCACAGATAAACACAGACGAACACAGATTTGATCTCGGTAATCCGAGGAGTCGGGCCCGATTTCGGCGAAGACAGTGTTCCCCTCCGATTACCCGGACCAAATCCGCGTTTATCCGTGTTTATCTGTGGCTTTCATCTCTTCTCGAGGATTCTGTGAGCGCCGCGCTGTCGCCGCGGTGATGAACGCCTCGAACAGTGGCGCGAACTCGCCGGTGCGCCAGAAGTTCTCGGGATGCCACTGCACGCCGACGCAGAACGCCGAGGCGGGGCGCTCGATGGCTTCGACGATGCCGTCGGAGGAAACGGCGGTCACGACGAACTCCGGCGCGACGCGGCCGACCGACTGGTGATGGCGGCTGTTGACCTCGCAGGTCTCGAGCCGGGCCGATGAGCCGAGCGCGGCCGCCAGGCGCGACTGCGGGGTGACGCGAACGGTGTGCGCGACGTGATCCTTTGGTTCGGTGATCGAGTGCGCGAGGTCGGAGTGGACCGACGAGGGGATGTCCTGGACGAGCGATCCGCCGGCGGCGACGTTGAGCACCTGCACGCCGCGGCAGATCGCAAACACCGGCAGGTCGCGTCGCACCGCTTCCTTCGACAGCGGGATCTCGAAGCGATCGCGCTCGGGCGCCGTCTCGGTAGTCGCGTGCGGGGCTTCGCCGTACAGCGCGGGGTCGACGTCGAGGCCGCCGGTCAGGACGACGCCGTCGAGCTCCTCGACCACTTTCAAGGGATCGTCGTCGTTGCTCAGCACGCGCGGCTCGCCGCCGGCGCGCTGCACCGACTCGACGTAGTCGCCCACGCGGGAGCAGGGGGTGATGCCGATGATTGGTTTCATATTCGCTCGGCGCCCGGTCTGAAGACCGGGCCAACAGGTGCGGCCTACATGCGCTCTGGCACAGTACATCCCATCAACTCGAGCGCCTGGGTGAGCTGGCGGCGGTAGTACTCGACCGCGGCGGCGCGCCACAGGCGGACGTCGGCGCGATCCTCCTTGAGGATCGGATACACGTGATAGAACGCGTTGAAGCGCTGCGCCAGGCCGAACGCGAACTTCGCCACCACCGACAGTTCCAGCGTGCGCACCGCCTGGTCGACGATGTCGTCGAGCCGGGCCGCTTCGAGGACCAGGCCCCACAACTCGTGTGACTCGTCGCTGCTGCCGGCGATCGCGTCGGCCGCCGTCTTCGGCAGCGCCGCCAGGACCGACGCGGGGTCGAGCCCTTCGCGCTCCTTCAGCTTGGCGAAGATGTTGTTGGCGCGGACGACCGCGTACTGCAGGTAGGGCCCGGTTTCCCCCTCGAAGCTGAGCGCTTCGTCGATGTCGAAGGCGATCAGCTTGCCGCGCGAGAACTTGACCATGAAATACCGGACCGCGGCGATCGCGATCGCTTCCGCGGTGCGGCGCACGTCCTCGGGGTTGAACTCGGCGTTGCGCCTGGCCACCTCGGTCGACGCCTTGTCGGTGAGGATGTCGATCAGATCGTCCGCCTTGACACCCAGCCCTTTGCGCCCCGAAACCTCGACGAACGGCTTCCCCGAGTCCTCGGTGCTGTCGTAGCCGAGCTCGCGCGCGGTATTGTGCGTGAGCGCCACCATCTCGTACGAGTAGTGGACCGATCGCGACGCCTGCTCCTTGAAGCCCAGCGCCGCCAGCGCCTGCTTCAGCAGCTTCTGCAGGTAGGCCTGCCGCGTGTCGATGACGTTGCAGACCATCGCCGCTTGCCCGAAGTCCGGATGATCGCCGACGTCCGCGGCGGCGTTCGAGGTCGTGGAAAAGAGCGGCCTGCCGTTCTGCGACGGATCGAAGACGCGATAGTAGAAGTCCTTGCCGAGCACGCCGAACTTCCACATCTGGTACGCCATGTCCTTGCCGACATAGGTGACCGTGCCGTCTGAGCGGACGATCACCTTCTCTTTCTGCTCGTCGGCTCCTTCATCCGTTCCTTCGTTTCCTTCGCCCTCCTTCGTTTCCTTCGTGTCCTCGATCTTCATGACCCAGCAACCGGCCAGCTTGCCCTCGGTCTGGAGATACACCTCACCCGTCCGCTTCAGGAACTCGAACGCGTGCGCCCAGAAGTGCAGGCGGAGGATGTCGCCTTCCCACGTCAGCAGGTCGTAGCGGATGTTGAGCCGCTCCATCGTCTTCAGGTGTGCGCGGACGATGCGGTCGGCGATGAAGGCGGCCATCTCCGCCGTTTCGTTGCCGCCGTGCTCGACGGCGTGCAGCGCGGCGCTGCGGATCTTCAGCCGTAGCTTGTCGGCTTCGTACCACTCGGTGACCTTCGCGTAGAGATCCCAGCAGTAGTAGTCGAAGCGCGTCGAGTCGGCGATCGCGCGCACCTCGGCCAGGCTCTTCCGTTCGAGCTCGCGGAAGCCGACCACGACGTCGGCCACCTGGACACCGGTGTCGTCGATGTAGTTCTGGATCTCGACCGGACGCCCCTGGAAGCGCAGCAGGCGCCCGAACGCGTCGCCGGTGGTGGCGTTGCGGAGGTGGCCGATGTGCGCCGCCTTGTTGGGGTTGATCGCGGTGTGCTCGACGATGACTTTGCCCTGATCTTCCGGCTGAAGCCGGAAGCCACGTGGATCTGCCGGCTGAAGCCGGAAGCCACCTGTCTCTTCCGTCCACTTCTGCAGCCAGTAAGCGCGGTCGAGGAAGAAGTTGAGATAGCCGTTCGGCGCGGCCTCGACGCGGACGACGCCTTCGATCGAGCCCAGCGCGGCGGCCAGCTCCTGCGCGATGGCGCGCGGCGCCTTGCGGAGGCGGCGGGCGAGCGTGAAGGCGACCGGGACCGCGACGTCCCCGAAGGCGCGGTTGGGCGGCGTCTCGAGCGACATCTCGCGGACGGCGGGGTCATCGGCAGGAAGATTGAAAAGACGGCCGACCGTGTCGGCCACGCGCGCACGAACGAGCTGATGAACGGGCAGAATCACAGTAAATTATTCCGTGATACGATTTTCGAACGATTTCTCATTTCGGTACAACCAACCTATCACGGCTTCTTTTTATGACTCCGCGCGGTGGAGCTCGCCTGCGGCGGTCGCCTGCCGTCCATGACTGAATCGCGAATCGGCCGTGTGCTCGTCGCCAGCCTGCACCAGGCGATTGCCGATCTGCTGCCGACGCGGCTGGAATTCTACGAGAACTGGCTCAACGTCGCCGGGCTGCGCGAAGGCACCATCGGGCTCGCGCCGCTGACCGCCGTGCTGAGCTTTCTGCGCACCGAAGGGCACGCCTACAACCTGATCACGTCGCGCGCCGGGGAATACGCCGCGGCCTGGACGTTCGAGAACGTCTCGACGATGGAGCGCCGCATCATCCGCGCGCTGCCGGTCGGCCTGCGCACGCGCGCCGCGCTGCGCCACGCGCGCGGCCTGGTGCGCGCCACCTATCCCAGCTCGCGCGCGATCACGCGCCTCAAGCGCGGCATCGTGACCATCGACCTGCGCGGGTCGCTCTTCTGCGAAGTCCGCGAGACCTCGTTCGAGCCGCTGTGCGGCTTCTACGCCTCGGCGATCGCCGGCATCCTCAAGCTGTTCGACGTCTCGGCCGAGGCGCGCGTGAACGAGTGCCGCGCCGCGGGCGCGCGCAAGGGATGCGTGCTGTCGGTGACGCTCGGCCGCGCGACCGACAGCGCGGTCGCGGCATGATCCTGACGCTTGCCGCCGTCGCGCTGTTAACCGTTCAACCAGCATCTCCGCCTTCGCCTGCGGCTTCGACGGCACGAATCCTCGTCGTGCCGTTCGAGGCTCCCGCGCGCGACGGCCGCACCTACTGGCTGGGCGAAGCGGCTGCGGTCGTCGTGGCCGGCGACATCAATGCGCGCGGCCTCGGGGCGATCGCCCGGCCGGCCCGCGAGCGCGCCTACGATCAGCTCCACCTGCCGCCGAACGCGGTGCTCAGCCGCGCCACCGTGATCAAAGTCGGGGAGCTCGTCGGCGCCGCGCAGGTGATCGTCGGATCGGTCGCCGTCGAGGGGGACGCGTTGACGGTACGGGCGCAGCCGATCCGCATCGACGTCGGCCGCGCGGATCCCGAAATCGTCGAGCGCGGAACGCTCTCCGACTTCTTCACGGTCGTCGAGAAGGTCTCGCGCCGCGTCGTGCCGGGCGGCGGCGCGCCGGCCGCGGTGCACACGCCGTCGCTCCAGGCGTTCGAGCACTACGTCAAGGGGCTGCTGGCCGAGCAGCCGGCCGCCCAGGCCGAGTTCCTCGAAGCGGCGCTGAGGGCGGAGCCCAATTACGATCGCGCCCGTCTCGCGCTGTGGGAAGTGCGCACGTCCCAGGGAGATCACGCCGCCGCGCTCGCCGCCGTGAAGCCGGTGCAGCGCTCGTCGCCCGACTCGCGCCGGGCGCGGTTCCTGTCCGGCGTGTCGCTCGTCTCGCTGACGAAGTATGACGAGGCGTTCGCCGTCTTCAAGGATCTGCAGCAGGAGGAGAGCCAGGCGTCGATCCTGAACAACCTGGGCGTGGTCCAGATCCGGCGCGGTGCACCCGCGGACGGCAAGCCGACCTACTTCCTGACCAGGGCCGCCGAAGCGGCGCCCGACGATCCCGACATCCTCTTCAATCTCGGCTACGCCTACGCGCTCGATCGCGATCCGCAGGGGGCGATCTACTGGCTGCGCGAAACGCTGCGCCGCAATCCCACCGACGGCGACGCGCACGTCGTGCTGGCCAATGCGCTGGATGCGGCCGGCAGCACCGTGGAGGCGGCGCGGGAGCGCGAGCTGGCCGGGCAGCTCTCGACGCGTCATGCCGACGACAGGAAGGATCTGCCGCGCGGCCTCGAGCGCGTGCGCCAGGACGTCGAAACGGCCGCCGGCCCCACCATCGATCGCACCATCCTCAACACCGCGCAGCGCGACCAGCAGGACCTGGCGCAGTTTCATCTCGAGCGCGGGCGGCGGCTGTTCGAACAGGAGCAGGATCGCGAGGCGATGCTGGAGCTGCGGCGGGTGGTGTTCCTGTCCCCCTACGAAGCCGAGGCGCACCTGCTCATCGGCCGCATCCACCTGCGCGGCGGACGGCCGCGCGAGGCGGTCAACGCGCTGAAGATTTCGATCTGGAGCCGCGACACCGCCGCCGCGCACGTCGCGCTCGCCGAGGCCTACCTTCGGTTGAAGGATCTCCCGACCGCCCGTTCGGAAGTGCAGAAGGCGTTGACCCTCGATCCGGCATCCGCAGCGGCGAAACAACTGCAGGAGAAGATCGACAAGGGAGGTCAATGATGCGTGTCCGCGCGTCGTTCCTCGTGCTGGTGACCCTCGGTCTCGCCGGGCTGGCCGCGGCCGACCGCGCCCCCATCGTCGAGACCGCCACCGTCGACGGGATCATCCATCCCGTCACTTCGGAGTTCATGCGTGCGGCGATCGCGAAGGCGGACGCCGACGGCGCGGCGCTGATCGTGTTCACGCTGCGTACGCCAGGCGGCCTGCTCGACTCGACCCGCGACATCAACAACGCCATCATCGGCGCGAAGACGCCGGTGGCGGTCTTCGTCGGGCCGTCCGGCAACCGCGCCGCGTCGGCCGGGTTCCTCATCACCATGGCGGCCGACATCGCGGCGATGGCGCCCGGCACGCACATCGGCGCGGCGCACCCGGTGAACGGATCGGGTGAAAAGGTCGACGAGGTCATGGCCAAGAAGATGGCCTCCGACACCGCCGCCTACGCGCGGACGATCGCCACGCAGCGCGGCCGCAGCGTGCCGCTCGTCGAACAGGCGGTGACCGAGAGCCGTTCGTATACCGAACGCGAAGCGATCGCCGCGTCGCCGCCGCTCATCGATGTCATCGCCTCGGACGTGCCGGATCTGATCAAGAAGCTCGACGGCCGCACGGTGAAGCGGTTCAACGGCGCCGCCGTGACCTTGAAGCTCACCGACGCCGACGTGCGGATCATCGAGATGTCGTGGCCTCAGCGCGTGCTCAGCGCGATCGCGCACCCGCAGATCGCCTACCTGCTGCTGACGCTCGGAACGCTGGGGCTGACCATCGAGCTGTGGAGCCCGGGCGCCGTCCTGCCCGGAGTCGCCGGCGGCATCTGCCTGCTGCTCGCATTCTTCGCGCTGCAGGTCCTGCCCGTCAGCTACGCCGGCGTGCTGCTCATCCTGCTGGGGTTCGCGCTGCTGGTCCTCGAAGTGAAGGTCACCAGCCACGGCCTCCTGGGCGTGGGAGGGATCGCCAGCCTGCTCTTCGGATCGTTGATGCTGATCGACTCCCCGCTGCCAGAGATGCAGATCGGCCTCCGGCTGATCCTGCCGGTCACGCTCAGCCTGTCGGCCATCCTCCTCTTCCTGGTCACCCTGGCGGTCCGCGCCCAGGCGCAGCCGGCGGTGACCGGCGAAAGCGGTATGCTGCACACACCCGGACAGGCCCTCACCTCGATCGACCCCGGCGGCGTCGGCCGTGTGGCCACGCACGGGGAGATCTGGACTGCGACCGCGCTCGAGCCGATAAGTGCAGGTGATCGGGTGGTCGTGACGGCGGTGAAGGGACTGCTCCTGACGGTCAAACGCGCGTAACCGCATGGTCTGAGGCGTTTTGTCCTCAGCCCGTTGCCCCACTCCGGAGGCTGTGTGCTGATTCCTCCAGTTCTGATCATCGTCGTCGTCGTCGCCTTTTACCTGCTGAGCTCGATCAAGATCCTGAACGAGTACGAGCGGGCGGTGGTCTTCCGGCTCGGCAAGCTCCTGGATCGGCCGAAGGGGCCCGGCGTGGCGCTGGTGTTCGCGCCGATCGATCGGATGGCGCGCGTCAGCCTGCGCACGATCGTCATGGACGTGCCGGCGCAGGACATCATCACCCGCGACAACGTCTCGGTGAAGGTGAACGCGGTCGTCTACTTCCGCGTCGTCGATCCGCGCAAGGCGATCGTCGAGGTGGAGAGCTATCACTACGCAACGTCGCAGCTGGCGCAGACGACGCTGCGCAGCGTGCTCGGGCAGGTG
>Ga0207648_10007795_pt1 | contig 10454 bp, 10 predicted proteins | sample KBSMisM32_FD_184310 | JGI IMG/M metagenome (GOLD analysis project Ga0207648, IMG submission 184310) | Miscanthus rhizosphere microbial communities from Kellogg Biological Station, Michigan, USA - KBS Miscanthus M3-2 (SPAdes) (version 2) | ecosystem: Host-associated > Plants > Roots >... | reverse complement strand
TCGCCGCTCGAGGGAATCGCCTTCAGGATCGGCGCGCTGTCCGCGGCCGGCGCCAAGGCCGGATGCAGGGCCGCCGCGACGCCGCCGAGAATGCCGGCACGCAGAACGTCACGGCGCGAAAAATGCGAAGAGGTCGTGCGAGTCATCGGCGGTCTCCGGATCTTCCGACGGGGAGGCCGATACTAGCCCACGAGTGCGGACGCGCCTACCTACAGCGCATCTGTCAATTCGCGAATAGCCGCTTCGAAATTTCCAGCATCGACGGCGATCGGCCGACCGAACCGCAGCGTGATCGTGGAGAACGGCAGCGGCAGCCGTTTGCGATCCCAGGTCGGCAGTTCGAGCGCACGCGACAGCGTGAAGCGCAGCGGCACGATCGGCACGCCCGTCTGCGCAGCGATGTGGCCGACGCCGCGTTTGGCAACGCGCGCCGGACCGGCCGGGCCATCCGGCGCGATGCCCGACCATCGCCCCGCGCGCAGTTCCTGCATCAGCCGTTCCGCCGCCGCGCGACCGCCGTGGCCGCTGGAGCCAAGAATGATCCGATCGATCCCGCACAGGCGCATGCAGATCTGCACGGGCTTCAAATGCCAGCTCGGATGCATGATCCACGAGTGCTGCCGATGCTGCAGGAACACGCAGAAGTAGGACTGCAGGTCGCCATGCCACACCGCATAAATGCAGTTGCGATCTGCCGCCAGCGCCTCCCGACCCTCGTAGCGAATGCGGCAGGTCCAATGGATCAGGCAGGAGTACGCAAACTGCGCCAGGCCGACGCCGAAGCCGTACAGCATGAACAACGGCTGCAGCAGCAGCGGCACGTTGTCGACGCGATATTTCGAGACAGCGGCGATGACGGCGCCCATGGAGCAATCATGGCGATTCGGGGCCGGGGCGGACCACGCTATGGATAGCTATTTTCGCCCCCGTTGGTAGGCCCGCTAAAATTCCTCGCGGCGATGTCGAGAAGCCGCTTGCGGCTCCGACTAGGGGGTGAAAGCGGCTCATGTCGAGCTGCCTACCAGAACAGGAGCCCTGTCATGAAGTACATGTTGATGATGAACGGTCCGCGCAACGCCTACGAGCAGTTCGGCAGCTGGCCGCAGAAAGAGATCGAGGCGCACATCGGCTTCATGATCACCTTCTCGCAGAAGCTGACGGCTTCGGGCGAACTGGTGAGCGCCGAAGGCCTGGACGCGCCGACGCAGGCCAAGATCGTCCGCGCCGGCAAGGACGGCAAGCCGATCACCGACGGCGTCTTCCCGGAATCCAAGGAGTTTCTCGCCGGCTACTGGATCGTCGACGTCGCGAGTACCGAGCGCGCGTACCAGATCGCGGCCGAAGCTTCCGCGGCGCCCGGGCCGGGCGGCAAGCCGCTCAACATGGCGATCGAAGTCCGCCAGGTGATGAGCGGGCCGCCCGAGACAGCGTGACCTTCGCGTCGCTGAACCGTCGAACCGAGCAGCTGCTGCGCGACCTGGCGCCGCAAGTGCTCGGCGCGACGCTGCGACGTTTTCGCGATTTCGCTGCCTGCGAGGACGCCGTGCAGGAAGCGCTGATCGCCGCTGCCTCGCAATGGCCGCGCGACGGCGCTCCGCAAAATCCGCGCGGCTGGTTGATCCAGGTCGCGCTGCGACGGATGACCGATCACGTGCGCAGCGAGATCTCCCGTCGCAATCGCGAGACCGTCGCGGTCGAGGAGGTGCCGGTCGTCGTCGCGCCGGCTGTTTATGCCGAGCCCGGCATCGATCCCGACGACACGCTGGTGCTGCTGTTCATGTGCTGTCATCCGTCGCTCTCGCCGGCATCGGCGATCGCGCTGACGCTGCGTGCGGTAGGCGGCCTGACGACGGCCGAGATCGCGAAGTCCTTTCTCGTGCCGGAAGCGACGATGGCGCAGCGGATCAGTCGCGCCAAGCAGAGCATCGAGTCCTCGCGCATTCCGTTCGGCATGCCCGACGCAGCGGAGCGCGCGCACCGCTTGAGCTCGGTGCTGCACGTTCTGTATCTGATCTTCAATGAAGGCTACACGTCGAGCTCCGGACCGACCCTGCATCGCACGGATTTGTCGAACGAGGCGATCCGGCTCACCCGCGCCGTTCGCACGTTGCTGCCGGACGACGCGCAGGTCGCGGGTCTGCTCGCACTGATGTTGCTTACCGATGCGCGTCGTGCGGCACGCACCGGTCCGGTCGGCGAGTTGATTCCGCTCGACGAACAGGATCGATCGCTGTGGGATCGGGAAGCGATTGCGGAAGGGGTTGCGCTCGTGAGTACGGCGCTATCGAGTGCGCCCGCCGGGGAGTATCAGTTGCAAGCTGCAATCGCGGCCTTGCACGACGAGGCACCGCGCGCCGAGGACACCGACTGGCCGCAAATTCTTGCGCTGTACGGTGTGCTGCAACGGATGTCGGACAATCCTCTGGTCGCGCTGAATCGCGCGATCGCGACTGCAATGGTCGACGGGCCGCGGGCGGGGCTGGAGCTGCTCGAAGCGCTGGATAAGGACGAACGACTCGCCGGCAGTCATCGACTCGTCGCGGTGCGCGCGCATCTTCTGGAACGAGCCGGCGATCGCGAGGCAGCGATTGCGTTGTACCGCCAGGCGGCGACGCGAACCACGAGCGTCCCCGAGCGCAACTATCTATTGATGCGCGCCGCGCGGCTCAGCGAGGCGCCTTGAGGCTCCGCGCCAGCACGCGATCATCCCCGAGGCGTTTGCTCATCGCCGCGAATGTGTCGCGCGGGCCTTGCCAGCGCAGCTCGTCGACGTTGGCGAACAAGCGAGCATCGGTGCGCAGGGTCGCGAGCTTCTTGAACAAGAGTGCGAGCTCGCGCTGCTCGCCCAGGACCGTCGGCGGGAAATTTTCGATCGGGCCGTATTGCCGGACGAGGCGCGCGGCGCCAGCCTTGCCGATGCCGTCGATCCCGGGATAGCCGTCGGCCGTGTCGCCGACCAGCGCGAGATAGTCGGGGATCAGGGCTGGATCGACGCCGAACTTCTCGCGCACGGCGGCGGCATTGCGAATCGCCTTCGCGCGACGGTCCATCTGCACGACGCGATCGTCGACCACGCACTGCGCGAGATCTTTGTCGGGTGTCCAGATGCATACTTTCTGCACTCGCTCGTCTGCCGCTGCGAGTGCCGCGGCCGAAGCGAGTGCGTCGTCGGCTTCGAGCTCGATCATCGGCCACACGGCCACGCCCATGGCAGCGAGTGCCTCCTCGAGCGGATGAAACTGCGCCCACAGCGCCGGCTCGATGCCATCGCCGGTCTTGTACTCGTCCCACAGCTCGTTGCGGAACGACTCGATGACGTGATCGGTCGCGACGCCGATGTGCGTGCCGCCGCCCTCGATGGTTTCCAGCACCGTATTGAGCACGCCGACGACGGCGCCGAACGGCTTGTCCGCTCCCTTGCTGAAGCGACGCAGGCCGTAGAAGTGACGGAACAGCTCGTAGGTGCCGTCGATGAGATGAACGATCACTTTGGTTCGCAGGTCAGTGGCGCATCCGACGCCGGGCGTGGAATGGTGCCACATCAGTGGCAGCAGTGCTGCTCGAAGGTTTACGCTGCGAGTTCATGACATCGAGACGTCAATTCCTCTGCCTGGCAGCAGCGAGCAGTCTCGCCATCTCGGCGCACGCGGCTGGTGCGCAGCACGTGGTCGCGCAGACGCGCGCGGGGAAGATCGGCGGCGTTCTCGATCGCGGCGTGAACGTCTTCAAGGGAGTGCCGTATGGCGCGGACTCGGCGACTCGGAGATTCCTGCCGCCGATCGCGGCGACCCCGTGGCAGCGGGTTCGCGATGCGCTCGACTACGGTCCGGCATGTCCGCAGCCTGACGCGAAAGAAGCGGTCAGCGAGAACTGCCTGAGCTTGAACGTCTGGACGCCGGCACTGCGCGATGGCGGCAAGCGCCCCGTCATGGTCTACGTTCACGGCGGTGAATACAGCAGCGGCTCGGGTTCCAGCCCGCTCTACGACGGCACGCGGCTCTGTCTGCGCGGTGACGTTGTCGTCGTCACCGCGAACCATCGGTTGAATGCATTCGGTCATCTCTATCTGAGCCGTCTCGCGGGCGCGGAGTATGCGGCCTCCGGCAACGTGGGGCTGCTCGATCTCGTGCTCGCGCTGAACTGGGTGCGCGACAGCGCGGTGGAATTCGGCGGCGATCCGCAGCAAGTGATGCTGTTCGGGCAATCGGGCGGCGGCGCGAAGATAGCGACGCTGCTGGCGATGCCGGCCGCTCGCGGCCTGTTTCATCGTGTCGCGACGATGAGCGGTCAGCAGATCACGGCGTCCGGCCCGCGGGGTGCGTCACAGCGTGCCGAGGCGTATCTCGCGGCGCTGAAGGTCGATCCGGAACGCCTTCGCTCGATCGATACGGCTGCCTTGGTCGCTGCCACGCGTGCGAACGATCCATCGCTTGCTGGTCGGTCGCTGTATTTCGGACCGGTGCTGGATCAAGTGACGCTGCCGCGGCATCCGTTCTATCCCGATGCGCCGCCGGCGGCGAATATCCCCATGATCATCGGCAACACACGCGACGAGACCCGCGCATTCAACGGCAACGATCCTGGCATCTTCGAGCTCGGCTGGAAGGAGCTGCCCGAGCGATTGCTGCGCGCATTGCAGGTCGACATCGATCCCGACTATGTGGTCGCGGAGTATCGGCGCATGTATCCGCAATACACGCCGACGGAAGTATTTTTCGCGGCGACGACAGCGGGACGTTCCTGGCGTGGTGCGATCATCGAGGCGGAATTGCGCGCTCAGCAAGGCGCGCCGGTTTACGCTTACCAGCTCGACTATCGATCGCCGCTCGACGGTGGCCGCTACGGCGCGATGCATGCGATGGATATTCCGCTCGTGTTCGACAACATCGTGCAGCCGGGGTCGCTCACTGGAACCGATGCAGCGGCGCAGAAGGTTGCCGATCGCATGAGCGACGCATTCGTTGCATTCGCGCGCAGTGGCGATCCGAATCACGCCGGGCTGCCGCAGTGGCGGCCGTACGATCTGAGCACGCGGGCGACGATGCTGTTCGACGTCGAAGCGAAACTTGCAGAAGACCCGCGCGGCGGCGAGCGCCGCTTGTTCGCGCAGGTGCCGTACATTCAGCGCGGGACATATTGATATGAGGCCGACGACCAAGCTGCGCGTGGCGCGACCGACCGACGATCTGGAAGCGGTCGCGAAGTTTTATCGCGACGGGCTCGGCTTCGTCGAGTTGTATCGCTTCGTGGACCACGACGGTTTCGATGGCGTGATGCTCGGACAGCCCGGCGCGCCGTATCACCTGGAGTTCACGCGCGCGCACGGTCATCGTGCGGGCAGAGCGCCGACTCAGGACAATCTGCTGGTGTTCTATCTGCCCGACGCGGCTGAATGGCAGGCTGCAGTTTCTCGCTTCAAGCGCGCGGGCTACGAGCCGGTGCCGGCATTCAATCCCTACTGGGATCGGCTCGGCGTCACGTTCGAAGATCCTGACGGTTATCGCCTCGTGCTTCAGCGCGACGCCTGGGAGTCCTGAGCATGGCCGTCCACAGCGCAATCGCGCGCAATTTTGCAGAAGCGAGCGAGAACAAGATTCACAGCGACGACATCGCGAAGCGCTTCGGCTTCACCGGAGCGCTGGTGCCTGGAGGCACCGTGTTCGGCCATCTCGCATGGCCGCTGACACAGCGATTCGGCGAGCGCTGGCTGCGCGGCAGCTGGGTAACGACGCGCTTCGTCAAACCCGCCTACCACGGTGAAACGATCTCGGTGACGGATCGCGAGACGGGCACCGAAACTCTCGCTGTGGAATGCACGAACAGCGCGGGGGTGTTGCTCGCGACGCTGGAGTGCAGGATCGAAGCGAATCAGCCGGCGGTGGATTCACACGCGCACGTGTCGGGTCCGACCGAGCCGGATGCGCGCGTCGAGATCACCTGGGACACCGTCCACGTCGACGAGCCGTTCGCACGCTATGTGTGGAAGCCGGATGACGCGCTCAATCGTGAGTACGCCGCGCGCGTGGACGATGACACGCAGCTGTTTCAGCAGGGAACGCTGCATCCGCATGCGATCTTGTCGCAGGCGAACCAGGTGCTGGTGCGGCGATTCGTGATGCCGGCGTGGATACACACCGGCTCGGAGCTGCGTCTGCGGAAGCTACTGCGCGTCGGGGACGAGATCGAAGTGCGCGCGGTGCCGCTCGAGAGGTGGGAGCGGAAGGGACATCAGTTCATCAAGCTGTACGTGGCGTATGTCGTGCGTGGCGAGGTCGCCGCGGAGATTTTCCACACGGCGATCTTTCGTGTGGCGACCCGCTCAGACTGAAGCGAGCGGGCTCGACACCCATTCCATTTCGTAGCCGAGGCTCTGACCCGTCACCGGATCGACGATCGGCTTGCCGCGTTTGAACGAGCCGGTCTGGATCGACCAGTGGCCCGGTTCGCTTTCCGGCTTGGTGGATTGCAGCGAGATGTGGCCGCTCTCTTCACGGACCAGCACGCGGGCCGCATCGTCGACCAGCAGCCACCCGAAGACTTCGCATTTCGTCGCCATCTGCTTCGTACCTGTGATGAGACTTTGCCTGTGGCGTTGCAACCCGCGTGCCACGCTGTCGTTGGTTGGAATAACAACGAGTTAGGCGCAGGCGCAGTTGACTTAAGGACTGACGCAGAATGTCACCTCGCGACGTCGCGGCGCGCAGCGTCAGAAGTCGACGCCGATTACAGACAGGTTTTTACGGGGCTTTGGCCGTGACTTTCAGCGTCACGCGATAGTCGGCCGGCGCGATTCGTTGCGTCGACTTCGGTGGCGGCAGCACCTCGAGCACGCTCACGACGAAGCCCTCGAGCGGCAGGTTCTGATTGCCCTTGATCGCGAGCTCTCGGGTGCGCCGGTCCTTGCGCACGGCGAGCCGCACGACGACTTCTCCCGCCCACAGGCAAGCGACATCGCTCGGACAGCGCGAGTCCGCGTCGATGCTGACGAACTTCACTTCGAGGTCCGCAGCGTCGAAGACGGCCGATTGTCCAGGCGCGAGCTGGATGGGTGCGTTCAGAGTGGCGGCTGAGCCGTCGCGCCCGCAGGCAGCGAGCGCGACGGCGATCAACATGGAGACCAGGTATCGACCGATCATGCCTCCAATCTTACTGCCGCGTGATCCGTACGTCGTCGATGCCTGCTTCCACCAGGCTCGCCGTTCCGGCATCAGCCGCTTCGATCAGCAGACGGATCGTCTGGCCGGCGAACGGCGTCAGGTTCGCGGAGGCCGCGGCCCACGCGCCATTGAGATTCGCCGCTGCGCCGATCCGCTGGAACACGACGCTGGTCGTGGTGCCAACCACGCTCACGCGCAGGAAGTCCGCGTTCGTCGCGTTCGAACCGTGCGCCAGGTACTGATTGAACGTCAGCGTCAGCGTGCCGGTCGACGGCAACGCGATTGCCGGCGAGCGGATCGAAGTGACACCGCCGTCGACGTCGTTCACGCCCGCGCTCGCACCCGCCAGGCGCGCCGTGACGAGATCGTTCACGCCGCTGGTCGTCGTGCCGAGCTGCTTCGCGCCGCCCGAGTTGGTGTCCTCAGGATTTCCGCGCTCCCACTGACCGGTCGTCGCGGTGTCCGTGCCGTTCGGATTCGTGGTCCAACCCTGATTGGTTTCGAAGTCGTCGCTGAACACGACCGTGCCGCCGCCACCCTGGCAGGACGCTGGAACTGCGAAGCCGTTGGTCGGCGTCGTGCTGTTGGCGCCGCCGCTCACAGCATTCGTGCCGAGTCCGAAGGCCGCGAACGCTTCCCACATCGGGCACACGTCTTCGCCGCCATGATTGTCGACGGCCGCCTGGATGATGCCGTCGCGAATCTGCGTGAAGGTCGGATTGCAGGCGGTGTTCTTCAAGCCTTCGACCACGTACAGCATCATGCGCTGATTGCCGGCGCTGCCGGCGGCGTTGAAGAAGTTCGGATCGAAGCCCCATTTGTTGACGAGCTTCCAATAGACCTCCCACGCTGCCTGCGCCCACACCGAGCCGACGCCGTGCGGCACAGCCATGCCATTGATGCTCGCGTACGTCCAGGTGTTGACCGCGGGATCCGTGCTGTAACGCTGCGTGCGGATACCCAGTCCCGACGTCGGTTGACCGAGCGCGTACGTGCCCATGCCGCGCGGATCGGTGCCGGCATCGCCGACTTCGGCCGTCTGCGCCAGCGCCCACCAGTCAGACAAGCCTTCGCCAGCCTGCTGACGATTGGTCAGGCAGTTGACGTTGGCGGGTCCGCCGATCAGGCGATTGGAAATGCCGTGGCCGTATTCGTGGAACACGATGCCGGCGTCGAGATCGCCGTCGCGGTCCGGGTTCGGGCTGGTCCAGATGAACATCTGCATGCGCGGACGCTGGCCATCCGGCGGCGTGCCGAAGTTCGCGTTGTTGGTGCCGGCGCCGTCCTGCGCTTCTGCCTGCACGGAATCGTTGCCGAGTCCGCCGCGGCCGTAGTTGTTGACCTGGAAGTTGCCGCCGGCTTCGTCGAAGCCGTACTGGTACTGCACGTCGTGGATGAAGTTGTTCAAGTAGAACAGGTTGGTCACCGCCGCCGGGCGATACGCGCTCGGTGCCTGCGTCAGGTTCAGCGGGAAGTCGAAGCTGAGCGCGCTGCCGCCGCTCGGACTGGAACCCGCGTCCGGAGAATTGTTCGCATCGACGTCGGTGTAGGCCTGCACGTTGTTGCCCTGGGTCGTGGTGAACTCGGCCCCGGCAACGCCATTCGTGTCATGCCAGCCGAAAGGTGATGCGGTCGTGTTGGCTGGATTCACGACCAGGACGCGGCCGTCCGAGGGCGGCAGCGGGCTCGTATGGTTCGGACTTTCGGCCGGGTTGCGGTACACGCGGTACTGGTCGCCGGCGACCCAGTCGAAGCGCGTCCATACCTGGCCGCTGTTGGCGTCGACCGTGTAGTCCCAGGAATGCTCTTGATCGAGCGTGTGGATCTGGAAATTCCAGACCAGGCGCGCTTCGCCCTGGCGAATGGGCAGCAGCATCAGCTTGCCGGCGATCGGCCTGAGCGACATGCCAGCCTGCGGGACGCTGGTTTCCTGCTGCACGCCGCGCGGCGTTTGCAGTGCCTGCAGCTGTGCCGGCGCTGCGATCCCGGAGAATTGCGCGGCCGAGTTGACCGCGGCGGGCAGTTGCATCCGCGGCGACAACGAGCTGACTGCGCGCGCGATGCCCGGCAGGAACGAATTGTTGACGCTGATGACGCGGCCGTCGCGATTCACGTTGATATGCAGCTGCGCGTTGTACACGGGAATGCCGCGATACTGCTGCTGCAGATAGACGTGCGTGGCGCCGGTCACTTTCGAATAGACGACGTCGGTGACTGCATAGCCCTGCAGATCGGCCGCTTCCAGGCCGAGTGCCGCGAGGTTGGTGCGCACGAAGTTCATCGCGAGCGTCATCGGTGCGCCGCTCGCCTTGTCGGTGAGATAACCGCTCTGGCTGGTGAGCGCGCTCACCGCGCCGGTGGCGGCATCCGCTTCGACCTGTGCCTCCTCGAGATTGGCGGCGAACGCTTTGCTCGCCGGCGCTGGCAAGACACGTTGCGAAGCTATGAATGCCGCGTTGTAGTCGATGCGCGCGTCGTAGTGACGCTCGTCATCGGTGACGCCTTGTGATGCGGCAGCCGAGCTCCACAACAAGGCTAAAGCGAACGAGAACGAAGCAGTGAACGCAACAGATCGACTCATGATGGCGCTCCTTCTTGTTTTCGCGAATTACCCCGTGTCTTCGCGAACTCCCCCGCAGACGGAGCGTCGGTTTAGCACTTCCAATTGCATTGTCAACGTAAACGCGAGTAGTCCTTTTGCCGTGCTGCTCGTGCACACGCGAGTGCATGCGAGTAATCGGTGCAACGTGCACGGGCGCGACTGATTCCCTCACAGCCGCGGGAAAAAAATTCGGCGCGCGCGCCGCGAGTGTCAGGCTTTGGGTTGTTCGCTGCTGCGCGCGACGCGGGCTGCGCGCATTCGCGCGAATTTTTCCGCCGATATTGCCGGTTGCACGCGCGGGCGGCGCCTGAGGTATCCTCAGGTCACTATTTTCCATCCGGGATCATCATGGCAGAGCGCCGGCGGCAGCTCTCCGACCTGTATCGGGTTCACTGGCAGGGCCTTTGCGGCTACGTGCGGGCACAGTTCGGGCCCGGCCCGCCGGAGCCCGAAGACGTCGCGCAAGCCGCCTTCATGCGATTTGCCGCTACCGATCCGGAGCACATCCACAATCCGCGCGCCTTTCTCTACGCCACCGCGCGCAACCTGGTCATCGATCATCACCGCCGAGAGCAGCGGGTCTGCGCGCACGAGCAGGCCGAGCAGTCCGCCGACGATCGGGTGTACGAACTGTCGCCCGAGAATGTCTTATTGCAGGCTGAGCGGTTTCGCATCCTGGCGCAGGCGCTGGAGCG
>Ga0207648_10007794_pt1 | contig 10454 bp, 8 predicted proteins | sample KBSMisM32_FD_184310 | JGI IMG/M metagenome (GOLD analysis project Ga0207648, IMG submission 184310) | Miscanthus rhizosphere microbial communities from Kellogg Biological Station, Michigan, USA - KBS Miscanthus M3-2 (SPAdes) (version 2) | ecosystem: Host-associated > Plants > Roots > Rhizosphere... | reverse complement strand
CGAAGGTGGTGAGCACCCCGATTTGAATTGTTTGAATTGTCACAAGGTAGATGCTGCCACTTTCAGCACTGTCGATTTCAAGACGATGAAGGTGCCGGTCAAGTCATGCGGCGGAGCGGATGGTTGTCACATCACGACGACAACCGCTGAAGGCGGCATTCTTAATTTTGAAATTGACTCGAAGAAGAAAGATCCGAATTTCACGTGCACAAAATGCCACGTAACGTTCGGCAAAGGACCGATGCCCGACAGTCATCCCCAGGCGATTCCAACGCCGAAACCGAAGAACACGAGTGATGAGTGATGAGTGATGAGTGATGAGTAATGAGTAATGAGTAATGAGTAATGAGTAATTTTTCTGTTTGAGAGATGTTTAGCTCCGTAGGAGCCGAATGTTTATAGAACCCAAGGAAAACAACAATTCAAAGCTCCGTAGGAACGGAATGTTTTCGCTCGTCCGAAACATGTCGCTCCTACGGAGCTCCAGAATCGATTCAGACTCACGATCCTATAAATATTTCGCGCCAATGGCGCTATTGCTGCTCTTATTGCTTGGTTTTGGCGTGTTTCGCGCATCTAATTCTCACGCCTCCACAAGTTTTGAAGGGCAGTCGCCACAGCAACAAATGCAATTTCCCGAAGGGCTCGACTACTCGAAGTTTCAGCACAACAGCCGCAATCACTCGCGACTTCCATGTTTGCTCTGTCATCGTCGCGATTCGAATGCGGCTGTCCCGAAGCGTCCTGGCTCGTCGCAGCATCTTCCGTGCGCCGGTTGTCACGCGCAGCAGTTCTCGTCTTCCGACAGCCCGATTTGCACGATTTGTCACACCGATCCGAAATCAGGTGCGATGAAGCCATTTCCACCGCTGCGCAGCTTCAATGTGAAGTTTGCGCACGCGCAGCATACGGCACTGGGCGCATCGTGTAGCACCTGTCACCAGGCCAATCGGAATGGCGTAGCGCTTTCTATTCCGTCACGTCTTAATGCGCATACAGTCTGTTTTAGCTGTCACACGGAAAAGGCGGAATCAAATGGTCGGAACATTGCTTCGTGCGCTACCTGCCATGTGCCGGGTCCCTTCAAGCGATCCTCTCAAGGGTCGGTAGCATTTAGAATGGGCTTCAGTCATCGCAAGCACGACTCGTCTGAAAACTTGAGATGCACTGAGTGTCACAAGGTTCGCGGCGGCACATCACCCAACGATGTAAGTAGTCCGGTGGCTCTGAATCATCATGCCTCGTGGCGGGTGACGAGCTGCAAGAGTTGTCACAATGGCAAGAAGGCGTTTGGTGGCGACGATTTCTCGGTGTGCACCCGTTGTCACACCGGCGCCAGATGGAGGTTTTGAAAATGCATTACTTGAAAGGAAGGGAACAGATGGAGAACCTGAAAAACTTAATACTCGCGTCATCAGTGATGACATTGGTGATCTTGGTACTGGTCATTTCGTCGGCCGCGCGAGGAAAGGCCTCCCAGGCGGATCCGGCGGCTTTTTATGCCTCCAAATGTGTTACTTGTCACGGGAAAAAAGCCGAGAAGAAATTCGATGCCAGTCTTACAGACGACCAGTTGGTTGAGATTGTGCTGAAAGGCAAGAAACCTGCAAAGCCGCCCAACATGCCCGCTTACGGAGAAAAAGGTGTAACCGCTGACCAGGCAAAAGCTTTAGTCGCTTACATGAAGCAGTTAAAGACTCCGTGATCTTTCTTTATGAGCGATGACCTAGAGCCAGTACCCAAGCAGCCGACTCTGTTTCGGAACTACATTAGCTTTGCAGGCACAGTGGTTGTTACCGCCAGCCTGGTGAGTATCATTCTGCTTCTGCTGATTGACCTCTTTAAGGCTGACTCCAACCCCTACACAGAGATCGTTACTTACATGATCCTGCCGGGGTTTCTGATCCTGGGCCTTCTCATAATAGTCGGTGGGATGATGTATGAAAGGCGGCGACGTCGTCTCTCTCCAGGTTCACCCATCCCTGAATATCCGCGCATTGACTTCAATGAGCCACAACAGAGGAAAGTGGCCCTAACTCTGACTGGTGTCTCGTTCCTCTTCATTTTCATGAGTGCGTTTGGGAGCTACCGTGCTTATGAATACACCGAGTCGGTGGAATTCTGCGGCAAGACTTGCCATGCAGTAATGAAGCCGGAGTTTGTGGCCTTCAATGCCACGTCGCACGCCAGGATTCGATGTGTTGATTGCCACGTGGGCCACGCGACCGGGGCGTATGCTCAGTCGAAACTTAACGGAATGCGACAGCTCTTTTCCCTGGCCTTCAATTCGTACTCAAGACCAATTCCCACGCCCGCACATAACATGCGACCGGCTAATGAGACGTGCGAACACTGTCATTGGCCTTCCAAGTTCTATGGCGCTCAACTCAAAACTTTTAACCATTATGCCTACGACGAACAGAACTCTTTGCGGCAAACAAAGATGCTAATTAACGTGGGAGGAGGCAGTGCCGATAGTGGCCCTATTGCCGGTATTCATTGGCACATGAATGTGGGCAATGAGATTACTTACATTGCGGGTGACGACAGAAGGCAGGTCATCCCCTGGATCAGAGTTAAGGATCGTAAGGGGAACGTAACTGAGTACTACGATCGCACCCGACCGCCGACCGGCGAACAGATTGCCGGGGCAGAGAAGCGACGCATGGATTGTATCGATTGTCACAATCGTCCTGCTCATACCTACTTGCCGCCAGATGTTGCCGTCGATCAATCGTTCGCAGCCGGTAGACTCGATCCGGCGATTCCATACTTGAAGCGTCAGGCAGTCGAGAATTTGAACAAGCCTTACGCGACTGAAGATGAAGCTGTCAAAACCATCGCTACCAGTCTCGATAGTTTCTACAAGACAAATTACGGCGACCTCTATCGACAGAAGCAAGAGACCATCAAGACTGCAATCAGTGAGACGCAGCGAATCTATCAAACTTATTTTTTTCCAGAGATGAAGACGAGTTGGGAAAGTCATCCCAATAACATTGGCCACTTCTATTCGTCAGGTTGCTTTCGCTGTCACGATGGCGAGCACGTTAGCAATTCAGGCAAAGTCATTTCCAACGACTGTAATGTCTGTCACACCGTCATATCTGATTCTTCAAAACCCACAACTACACTGAAGAACCAGTTGGTCCAACATCCGGTCGATCTTGGTGGACTTGCAGACCGCAAGTGTGAGAGTTGCCACAAGCCTAATCAACCATTCAAACATCCGGTGAACTTGGGAGATCTGTCGGACTTCCAATGTGTGGAGTGTCACGCGAGGAAGTAGCAGGAGCCGAAGGCCCCGGCTCTCCCCAAAAGACCTGAAACCAGACACTAAGTTGTGTTTTTGGTCTATTTTCGTGGCCCTTTCAATGTCCTCAGCATTAGTGGTTCTTAGCCCTGTCAAAACTAACAGGTACTCAGCGTTACCAATCTCGCTAGGTTTGAATCGTTCCCCACTGCGCCCTGAGGGGCACAAACGGACAAACAACGCGAGAAAGGAAATCTTTTCATGAAACGAGTTTTACCATTGGCGGCACTGTTGCTGATCTTCCCGACCATTGCATTAGCACAGTCAGATGATTACAAAAAGTGGGAGTTCTTCGGTGGCTATTCAGCGTTATTTCTTGACGTCCCAGACAACACGGACATTACGGCTCTCAACGACGTTCTCAGCGATAAAAATAACCTCCGCGGTTTAAACTTGGCGGTGACCCGTAACTTCCACAGATACTTCGGTGCAAAATTTGACTACTCGCTCCATCTACGAGAGGACAACTTCACTCGCCCAGCAGGATCCGGCACAGTTGATACGACCGTACAGAATTTCCTGGGTGGTATCCAAATCAAGAACAATGATGAAGATGGGCCAACGTTCAGACCCTTTGCGCACGCTTTGGTCGGCGTTGCTACCCAAAAGATCGACATTGACAGTCCACAACTACCTGCACTCTTCGGCATCAGTGATTTCCATGTTAACGAGACCAGCTTTGCGATGGCTTTCGGAGGCGGTCTCGATTTCAAGGTAAATCATCGCATCGCTATTCGCGCAATCCAGGCGGACTGGAACATCATCAACCGCGGTGATCAGCAAACAGGCATTGTCCTGGTGCCAACGCCACATCAGACCGTGGGGTCGCCCTTCGTCATTCCGGGGAGGACACAAAACAACTTGCGCCTCAGTGTCGGGATAGTGATCCACTAGACTCGGGCACCTTCAGTCCTCCCCCACATCCCCACAAACAAGAACGGCTACCGTAAATGGTAGCCGTTTTTGTTCGATCCGTTTTTTGATCTACTCTTTGTCTTCGCTCATGCACCGTTCGAACTCCGCCATCTCAACTTCACCACCAACGATAAGAGGCGTGCGTTGGTGAATTTCCCTCGGCTGCACCGTAAGTAGTCGTTGCGTGCCATTACTTGCCGCTCCGCCTGCTTGCTCCGCCAGAAACGCGACAGGGTTGGCTTCGTACAAGAGACGCAATCTGCCTTCAGGGAAGTCGATATTGGGCGGGTAAATGAAGATGCCTCCGCGTAAGAGTGTGCGATGAAAGTCTGCCACCATCGAACCGATAAACCGTGACGAGTAATCCACACCTAATGCGCCGCTTCGCAAAATTTTCAAGTATCGCAAATAGGGCGCTGGAAACTTGTCGCAGTAGGCCTCGTTGATCGAGTAGTACTTTCCCTGGCGAGGAATGCGGATGTTTTTGTGAGTGAGAAGAAACGAACCCAAAGCGGGGTCCAGGGTAAAGCCATGGACACCAAGGCCGGCGCTGTAAACAAGAACGGTTGCCGAGCCATAGACCACGTAGCCGGCCGCAATCTGTTTTAGACCGGGTTGTAGAACCCATGACATCGGATCATCGAAATTTTCGTGTGGACGTCGAAAAATTGAAAAGACGGTGCCAATGGTGACAGCCACGTCGATGTTTGAGGAACCGTCGAGTGGATCAAAGACAATTGCGTATTTAGCACTTGGAGAACTGTGGCCGAGAATTATTGGATTCTCGTTTTCCTCCGACGCGATGATGCCGATGGTTTCACGTAAGCTGAGGCAATCAATCAGACACTCGTTAGCGTAGACGTCGAGTCGTTGTTGCGCCTCTCCATGCACGTTAACCGCGCCATGCAAACCGAGTATATCTGTTAACGCTGCTCTCCTTACTTGCGCTTGAATCATCTTGGTGGCAAGCGAGAGTCCCGACATCAACCATGTGAACTCACCTGTTGCGCCAGGGAAATGACGCTGCTCCTCTGAGACGTGTTGTTGAAAGGTTGTGATCATCTTAGACATGACTCGCGAACTGCGTTAGGAAGAAACCGTGTTCTTACTCGCTCGCATTATCCGTGCGCTTATGGTCCTGTGCAATGGTTTCATGTGGCTACATCAACCCAAATACCTTGTTGCCCGACGATCCACTTTAGTGACGCCTTAGTACTAACGGGCGCGCTCTTCTGGGACCGCAGGCGTCCCCGCCTGCATTCGTTACGACTAACGGAACTTCATGGCGACGTTGGCTGGCGGGGACGCCTGGTCCCCAGAAGAACGAGCCGGTTAGTGCCATGTATTTACTAAAGGGCTACTCAATTCGCTCACGAGATCAACGCGTTGTTGCGGTCAAAGAGTCTTAACGCGGCCGTTGCAGTGCTACTACAATCACGTTTATGAGCTACTCGGCTTATTTCACTTTATCGATTCGAGAAGCTGAGCACGTCTTGAAGGCGCTCGTAATCACGGTGATTCTTGTTGGCTGTGTACAGGCGCAGGAACAGCAAGAGCCGTCAAACTTTGACATACCGCCGAGAGCACATCAGGAGTTTTTGCGTAAAACCAGTGAAGGGGAAATTGAGCGTACCAGTTCGAGTAGACGGCAACAGGTACGACTAGCCCAGATTCGTGAAGACTCTCGTGCGATTCAAACCATCAATGCCGAAGCAATTCGGCCAGCGCTTCAGGCTCCAAGCCTAGACTACAAGAGGGTTGCGAAGGCGGCGTCAGAAATTAAGCGTCGAGCAGTTAGACTACAAAAGAACTTGGCATTACCAGAGCCACTGGAGCCCTCAGATCAAAGGACAAGCTGGACGACATCCTATGTGGGTCAGATCAAAGTGCTCGATGGGTTGATCTGGGATTTCGTTTCCAATCCGCTGTTCCGCAACACCGATCTAATTGATGTGCAGCTAGCGGCAGAGGCGAGCAAAAATCTCCATGGAATAGTCAGCACCAGTGACTGGTTTAAAAGTCGGCCACGAATAATTCTGCTAACGTATTCTCCAGTGCAGACAAAAACGGCCGCCATCTTTGTCGGCCTCCGCGTTAGTACGTGAGTGATCCGGAAGGACCCGCTAATCAAATTCACTATTGCCAACATCGGTTTGTGCACTTTTCAAATCAAACGGACTTGTGATATTTCACCGCACTTTCATAAGGAAGAGTTTTACGCGTGTTGAGCGTCAGCTTCGCCCAGATCTCCCAAGGAGGCTGCATTCTCTCCTTAGGTTAGTTCTTCGTCAGTTAGAAATCATCTGGTCGAGTAACGCATCCAATTTGTAGGGCAAACTCCTATAGATAACCGGACCATGTACCTTACACCCAAATCATCAATGGACTGATATCACCATCTTCGCTTCATCTGTATTCTCCCCTCGCTTGAACCGATAATCCCCCGAAAGAGGCGCTGGTTCAGGGAGTTAATACTCTAAAAGACGAATTCATGTTTGTCGCTTTATCCCCGGCGTGGGGATGAGTGTGGTTGACCCTCGATTCAGTGATTGCTTAAACCCGGCACTGAATGGTTTGTGATTCTGCGTCTGTTTGACAACAGTCACCAGCTCAAGAGCAATTGCGGGCTAAAGTTCTATTTGCGTGCGGAGCACCAGCGAGATGAAGGCCGACTTAAACAATGCCCGACGTGTACAGAAGGAAAATCATCAACTTGCCCCTGAAGATTTCTACGCTGTATTTAACATTTTCATACACATGACAAGAGGAGATTCTTAATTAATGAAGAGGCTTGGTTTACTTTTTGTCGTCATGCTTTTGATGGCGGCAACACATAGCAATGCATCAGCCGACACCCTTGTGTTTAGCCAAGGGTTTGACGCTCCTAACACAAACGGGGTCTTTAGTACATTCAACGGTGGTTCTGGCGTAGTGAAGCGAGCACCCTCAGGTTTCAACGGGATAACTTCTTCGTCGGGAGCTGGCTACGGGACAGTCTCTCAGGACGCAAACGGAGCCCCCTTCACGAAATTCGACGGCTATCGTTCAGTGTGGACGGGTGGGTTTCGTTCCTCAGTGGACGTCTACTTACCTCTGACATGGTCAGGCAATCAGGGATTCGACCTATCTACTGCTGTGAGCGGAACAGACGGTAACCATCGCCGAGATTTCATTTTCCACGCTGCGTTTGACACCAGCACCGGAAAATTGCTAATCGGCGCCGACAATACCACCAATTTTGCACCGCGACAGGACTTGGAAACTATCGATCATCTTGAGGTTACTCAAGCTGGCTGGTACACCCTGCAGAGCACTTTCTATGACAATGGCGGTGTACTGGCAGTAGATATGCAAGTACTGCAGGGAAATGTGGTGCTCTTCACCCACACGCTTTCGGATGCCAGCGATGTGATGGGCTTAATAGGCGGTAATCGTTACGGCTGGTTTACTAACATTGACCTGCCCGCTAACCCATCTGGCCAGTTGGCGATCGACAACTGGAATTTGAGCGTTACTCAAACGCCTGAACCAGCGAGCATGATTCTTCTCGGAACCGGTTTGGTTGGCGTAGCGGGCGCAGCACGGAGGCGCTTCAAAAAACCCACCAAAATCGAGGGTTAGCATTCGACAAAGATTTCATTTTTAGGGAGTTTGGTATTTAGTATCAAACTCCCTATTTATTGTGTGATGACACCTCAAAAACAATCCACGTCAAAAAGCCTGTAAATTCTAACAGTATCCCCTAGCCACAGCGTCTGGTAACCCTGTTCTGAACAGCTCTTCGGGAGAGGTCAGTGATCGCTTTCGGCGATGGGGCTCGGTGTGGTTGAGCACCACTGCACCGGGTTCCGCTCCAGTGGGCGACCGTCAAGGTGCTTAACTCGTTCGTCAGTCTGGCTGCGACCATGCGACACTGGTTCATCTGCACGCTCCTTTGTATTCTGCCGATACCAGTACTCGCTCAAACCACGCGTTCACTCCCGCAGCCGCGTCAAGCCAAGGGGTCGAATCTCTCCAGAGACTCTGACTGGGAAAATCGGGTGATGTCTAACGACCCGAAGATCCGGTCAACCGCTGAAGCCGCCCTGGTTCAGGGTGCGGGTCGTTCCCTGCCTTTGCTGAGACGATTCATCAACCGTCCCAATGAAGACCTGCAGCTCGCGACTTTTGAAATCATCCGACGGATCGGTCCACAGGCCATTCCACTCTTGGTGGACTTGCTTCGCGATGCACGAGTCTCCATCCGGCGCACCGCTGTTGATGCCATGATAGACCTCGCGCCAGAAACAGAAGTGATTCAACCGGCTTTGAGATGGGCACTGAGAGATCGGGATTCACAGGTCGCGGGTGATGCCGCGCGTGCGCTGGGCGCTTTGGGTAAGAGAGCCAGTCCTTCAGTCCCCGCCCTGGTCAATGCTCTCTCGCACGAGGAACCATACGTTCGAATCTATGTTGCGGAGACGTTGGCGGCCATAGGTCCGATGGCGGGCGCGGCTACTAAGGACCTCGCACGAGCCGTCGGCGATCCCATTCCCGGTGTGCGCTGGGCGGCGTGTGAAGCCCTCGCAAGCATAGGCCCAGCAGCGGAGTCCGCTGTGCCGCAGTTGATCAAAGCTCTGAAGGATGAATTTCTCTATGTGCGAATCTGCGCGGCAAGGGCTCTTGGAAGCATTGGGCCGAAAGCACTGGCAGCCCGCGATGCGCTAAACGCTGCCGCGAATGATTCCGCACTACGTAACGAAGCAGAATTGGCGTTGAATCGAATCGCCGGCGTCGATTGTGGAGAGCGCGTTGTGTCACCGGTAGCGCCCGCGATTTCCGTTGCGCCTCGAACACAGACGATGGTGACCCAAGGGGGCAATCCTCCGGTTGACTGGGATACGACCACTGGGCGGAACATTGTCTGGAGCGTCGAGTTGGGAAACGAAACGTTTGGCCGTCCCGTTGTTGCCGATGATGTGGTGTATGTGGGTACCGACAACTCCATGCAAAAGAACCCCGCCGTTCAGGAAGAGTGCGGTGTGCTCATGGCCTTTCGAGCGAAGGATGGCGCGTTCCTTTGGCAGGACATGGCTCCGCGCGTGAAGCGCGGCCTGCGAGACTTCCTGCTGCCTTCCACAACAAGTGCACCGTACGTGGAAGGGAATCGGTTGTACTACGTCACAGCCGACTGCCAGCTCCGAAGCCTGGATACGAAGGGTTTCCGCGATGGCGAGAACAGTGGTCCAAATCGCGAAGAGGTCTACAAAGACAACGCTGCTGCCGACATCGTTTGGGAACTGGACATGCCTGCGCGCATGGGTGTTTTCCCTCATGAAGCATGCAACAGCGAAGTGCTGCCCGTGGGTGATCTCCTGATGGTTTCTACCTCCAACGGTCAGAATGAAGGCCATACGCGTGTTCCATCGCCACTTGCTCCAAGTCTCATAGCGGTGGACAAGCATTCGGGTGAAGTGGTCTGGCGTGCGATCGGCGCGGGTGAGCAGGTGCTGCATGGTCAGTGGTCCAGCCCTGTTGTGGCCAACATCAACGGGCGCATGCAGGTACTCTTCGGCGGAGGAGATGGTTGGCTGCGCGCGTACGACGCAATGTCGGGTCACGAAGTCTGGCGATTTGACGGTAACCCGAAAGACGCTCGCTGGCTTCCGCGCCCCGGAGTCCTTTCGCGCAGCTCTATCATTGCCTCACCGGTCTTCGCTGACGGTCGCGTCTTCGTTGCTATGGGGATGGATCCTACACATGGCGATGGACCTTCGTTGATTTATGCGATCAGTCCCAACGGCCAGGGAGACGTTACCGAGAGCAAACTCCTCTGGACTTCTCGCGATGTTGGGCGAGTGGTGGGAACGCCCATCGTGAAGGACGGTCTCCTATATGTTGGAGATCTCGGTGGAACTGTTCATTGTTTGGACGCGGCGACCGGTGCCGAGGTCTGGAAGCACGACACGCTCGAGGCCATCTGGGGATGTCTCCTGTTGGCGGGTGACCGGCTCTATGTCGGAAACATTGAAGGCACCATGACTGTTCTTCGTGCTGGACGACGAAAAGAAGTGCTCGCGCAGATCGAAATGGATGCGCCGCTTTATTCACGTCCGGCGCTGATCGGCGATGCACTGTACCTGGCCACGGCGAAACGGTTGTACCTCATCGCGGCAAAACCTTGATCCTAATTCGACCGTTACTCTAGTCTGCCGCAAACCCGATGATTTTGTGGTCGGTCCATTCA
>Ga0207648_10007792_pt1 | contig 10455 bp, 7 predicted proteins | sample KBSMisM32_FD_184310 | JGI IMG/M metagenome (GOLD analysis project Ga0207648, IMG submission 184310) | Miscanthus rhizosphere microbial communities from Kellogg Biological Station, Michigan, USA - KBS Miscanthus M3-2 (SPAdes) (version 2) | ecosystem: Host-associated > Plants > Roots > Rhizosphere... | reverse complement strand
TTCCCGTCCGGGAGTCGCTTGCCGCATTCACTGCTCAGCGTTTCACCAACCTGGCGCTCCTGCGACGCGTGCCGCCGGCGGTGCAGGCGGCTGCATACGGCGTCCATGACAAACGTGGTCGTCAGACCGTGCGCGAGTTCGTCGTCCTGGAAGCCGCTCACGACCTGAATCACCTGCTTCAGATCCAAGCACTTCTGCGGCGCTAGATCGTCACGGCGATCTCTCAGACGAGTCCAATCTTCTGGATCTCACCACCTGACCTGATTCCCTACGAACCAAAAGGGCCGTGCCGGCGTCTCAGCCCTTGAATGTCTACCCGCCGCGCCGGCCTGGTCGCCTGCTGCTTCCTCGCCGCCCTGCCCGCCGTCGCCGCCTCGACCGAGGACCGTGCGCGTCTCGAGCCCAGGCGCGTCGCCACTCCCCCGACCATCGACGGCCGGCTCGATGACGAGGCGTGGCAGGGCGCGACCCTCCCCCTGACGGAGTGGCTGACCTACAACCCCCTCAACGGCGAGAAGATGGCGCAGCAGACGGAAGTGCGCGCCGCCTACGACGACCGCTTCCTCTACTTCGCCTTCCACTGCGTGGACCCGGAGCCGGGCAAGGTCCGCAGCACCATCAGCCGCCGCGACAACATGTTCAACGACGACTGGGTGGGCCTCAGCCTCGACTCCGTCGGCAACGGGCAGCAGTCCTACGACCTGTTCATCAACCCCGCCGGCGTGCAGGGCGACATCCTCACCACGCCCAGCGCGGGCGAGAACTCCGCGCCCGATTTCGTCTGGGACAGCGCCGGCCAGCGCACGCCCGAGGGCTACGACGTCGAGATCCGCGTGCCCCTCACGACCATCCGCTTCAAGAGCGGAGCGGACGTGCGCATGGGCATCCTGTTCTGGCGGCGCGTGAGCCGTCTCGGCATGTCCGCCTCGTGGCCGATCGTTCCCGCCGGGAAGAGCTTCATCGAGCAGCACGCCGCGATGACGCTCCACGATCTCAAGCGCCCGCTGACCCTGGAGCTGACCCCGTCCGCGACATACTCACGGCGGGAGACGCGCGCCACGCCCAGCGCGTTCGCGCCTGCGACCTCCGACCCCGACGCGGGCCTCAGCGTGAAATACGGCGTCACCTCTTCGGCGACGGTGGAGGGGACGGTCAACCCCGACTTCAGCCAGGTCGAGAGCGACGCCTTCCAGGTCGAGGTCAACCAGCGCTACCCGCTCTTCTTCTCCGAGAAGCGCCCGTTCTTCATGGAAGGGATGGGCAGCTTCGAGCTGGCGGGCGTCGGCGGGGACGCCGTGATGCGCACGGCCGTGCACACGCGGCGCATCGTCGATCCGCTCTGGGGCGGCAAGACCACGGGCACGGCGGGCAAGGTCGGTTTCGGCCTGCTGGCCGCGGGCGACGAGGCTCCGGGCCGCCAGCTCATAGGCGAGCCGCCCAACCCGTTCCTCGGCGATCGTCGCGACTTCTACATCGCGCGCAGCCAGCTCTCACTGGGCCGTTCGAACTACCTGGGCGCGATCGTCACCGACACGCAGTTCGGCGTGGGCCACAACCGCGTGGGCGGCGCGGACATCTCGCTGCGCATGGGCCACCACAGCACGAGCGCGACCCTGTTGGCGACGGGCACGGAAGAGCCGGACGGCCTCTCCTCCAAACACGGCTTCGGCGGCCAGGCCTCGTATTCGTACGAGAGCAAGCCCGTCCTCTTCATCACCCAGATGGAGCACTACGACCGCGGCTTCCAGATGGACACCGCGTTCCTGAACCAGGTCGGCATCACCCAGGGCTGGAGCTTCATCGCGCCCAGCTTCTATCCGGATGCGAAGAAACACGGCTGGTTCAAGCGCTTCGTGCCCTTCCTCTTCGCCCAATACGGCCACGACGAGATCCAGGGCGGGAACAAGCTCATCTTCGTGCCCGGCCTGCGCATGCACTTCACGCGGCAGGGCTTCTTCCGCATCGACGGCCTGATCGGGCAGGAGCCCTGGGCGCAGCAGACGTTCAAGCCGCGCAACATCCGCGTCTTCGGCCAGGCCCAGTTCACGCGCTGGCTCAACATCTACGCCCAGGCCGAGCGCGGCCGTTCGATCTACTACGACGCGGTGAACCCGTTCCTCGGCCGCTACCGCTCGTACCACACCGACGTCAGCCTCCAGCCGAGCGCGCGCTTCAACCAGGCCCTGACCTACGACCGCGTGGAGTTCGACCGCCCGACCGACGGCTCGCGCGTCTACACCGTCAACGTGGTGAACACGAAGACGACGTTCCAGCTCAACCGCCGGTTCTCCCTGCGCGCGATCGTGCAATACGACAGCTCGCGAGAGACGGTCCTGACCGACTTCCTGGCCTCGTGGGAGCTGCTGCCGGGGACGGTCGGCTACGCGGGGTACGGGTCACTCGTCGAGCGGCAGGATTGGGACGGCCAGCGATTCATCCCGACGTCCGGCGCGTATCGCACGACGGAGCGCGGCCTGTTCTTGAAGGCGTCCTACGTGCATCGGTTCTAGGCCCGCCTCCGCCGTGCGATCGCCCGGCGAACGTCCCTACTGCTTGCCGCTCGGACCCGCTTCCTTCTTGCGCGTGTAGGTGATCCGCATCGACAGCGCTTCCTTGCCGTCCGCGCCCACGTTGTACATCGAGAAGACGCGCGTGTTCGCGTCCTTCATCACCGCCGTCGACTTCATCTTCGAGACCTTGCCGGACATGTCCGGGCCTTCCATCCAGCCCGTCATGGTCTTGGTGGCGGCGTCGTGGGTGGCCTCGGTGACCGAGAGACCGGTGGACATGGAATCCGTCCAGCTCCCGACGTACTTCTTCTTGCTCGTGTCGTAGGTCTCGGTGCCGTGGCCCTCGAAGGGAGTGGCGGGCGTACCGGGCGGCCCCATGACGAACGACCCCTTGAAGTCCGAGATCAGGCACAGGCCGCCGCAGCCGACGCGGCTGGTCTCGGTGCCGTTGGATACGCTGGGCGGGCCGCCGGGGGCCATGAACGATTCGACCTTGGCGTCCCAGTTCCCGGCGACGTCCTTGAAGATCGCATGCTCGGGCCCGGGCTTCGGCATGGCCGGCATGCCCTGTGCCGCGGCCAGGCCGGCCGTGCCGAGGACGGCGGTACAGGCTACGGCGAACGTCGAGAGCTTCTTCACTTCAACCTCCTTGGACAGACCATTCCCCCGATTCCCCGATTCTCCCCAGCCTACGCTGACCGAGGCAAGGGGGTGCGCCGAAAACCATGGACGGGCCCTAGGCGGCCAGGTGACGCCGCAGCCGGCGCCGGATCCCCAGCCAATAAGAGAGGTAGTACCCGAGCACGACGGCGCCCGCGGCCAGGGATCCGGCCACACCGAACGACGCCACCAGCGACGTGTCCGCCCCGGTCGTCGATGCGAGGTGCCACGAATGCCAGCTCCGCCACAGGCCGAAGAGGATGCGCGCGGTGACGAGGAGGGTCACGGCGAGGACGAGCCAGCGGTTCGGCGTGTAGTGGAGCGATTGCGGACCGCGCTCCCAGCGGCTCATCCACAACCCGATGATGCCGAGCGCAAATCCGGCCAGGAGACCGAGCAGCGAGTAGCTCACCGTGTGCGGGACCCAGATGTTCGCGATGGCCGCGCCGGTCAGGAACAACATCGTCGAGACGGCCAGGCCGATCAGGTTGAGGACCGCGATCCAGCCGCGGGCTTGCCGCCGGGCCGTGCCGGCCCGGTAGCGCAGCACCAGCGAGACGGGGACGAGGACCACGGGCGTCAGGACGAGCGCGATGGCCAGGAGAAGAAGCGGCACCGGACCTCCACCGATTCGGATTCCGTAGACAAAGGTATACGAGAATCCTTGACAGACCCGGGCAATCCGATAGGATCCGTCGCACTCGCCCGGCCATGTCGAACCTCATCATTGGAAGCGTCACGCCAACCTCGGTCCGCATCTGGGTGCGCGGCGAGAAGAAGAGCGGCGACGCCAAGCTGCGGTACCGGCCGGAGGGGTCCGGGGCCTGGAAGAGCCTGACCGCCGCCCTCGAGCCATTCCGCGACTACACGGCCGTCTTCGCCATCGAAGGGCTCTCGCCCGCCTCGGCCTACCAGTGCCAGCTCTCGTACTCCAAGGCCGGCGCCAAGCCGCCCCTCGTGCGCACCGGCACCTTCATCACCGCCCCCGATGCGCCGCGCGACGTCGCCTTCATCCTCGGAAGCTGCAACTACGCGAACCTCGAGCTGCTGACAACGAAGGTCGTCGACGTCGCCTGGGAGCGGATCGCGGCGGTGGCCGGCGCCGAAAGCGCCGACTTCATGGTCCACTGCGGCGACCAGATCTACGGCGACCTGCCCGGCGTCGAGTTCCCGACTCTCCGCGATTACCAGGACAAGTACCGGAGCGCCTGGAACCACAAGCCGACGGCGCAGGTCCTGGCCCGGCTCCCGCACTACATGATGCTGGACGACCACGAGATCTTCGACGCGTTCGCGAACGACGCCGAATATTTCTGGCGGCCGTCCGCGCCCGTCCGCGACGTCGCCCTGGAGGCGTACCGCCAGTACCAGCACTCCCACAACCCGCAGACCTACCCGCCGCCGTCGCTCTACTACCGGTTCGAGTACGGGGGCGTGCACTTCTTCGCCCTCGACGTGCGCTCCGAGCGCTGGAGGAAGAACGACCCGCAGATGATCGGGGGCCAGCAGATGGCGGAATTCCTGCGCTGGCTGGTGGACCACCGCGACGAGCCCAAGTTCGTGATCACGAGCATCCCGTTCGTCGCCGAGGTCCGGGATCGCAGCGACAAGTGGTGCGGCGACGAGTACCGCGTCCAGAGGCAGCAGATCATCGACCACCTCGGCAACAACCAGATCGGCCGCCTCTGCTTCCTGACCGGCGACATGCACTGCTCGTATCACGCGCAGATGACGATCACGCCCCCGGCCGGCAACGCGGTGACCATCCACGAGCTGATGTCGAGCCCCATCAACCAGGTCACGTCCGGCTCCCACGCCTTCATCGCGGAGCCGCTGCCCGACACGACCGTGACCGGCGTGACCTACCGGACCGTGAAGCTCGACCTCGACGAGTTCTACGGCGAGCACTCCAACGTCATGGTCGTCAAGTATTCGCGCGCGAACCGGCGCGTCGCCTGGCAGATCCACCGCACGAAGCCGGACGTGCCGCCACCCCTGGCCGGGGGCTTTGACCTCTAGGCCGCGGACGGCGGCGCGCCTGGCGGCGGCCGTCCTCGCCCTCGCCACGGGCGCGTCGTGCGCCCCCTCGCCCCGGACGTGCCTGACCCTCGTCCCGGAGCCGCCCGCGGACAAGGACGCGGTCCAGGTCGTGTTCCTCGGCGTCGGCGGCATCATCGTGCGCTGGCAGGGCGCGGCCGTGATGGCGGCCCCGCTCTACTCGAACCCCACCATCGGCGAGATCGCGCTCAGCGAGATCCATCCCGACCGCCAGCGCATCGATGCGCTGTTGCGCCAGGACATCGCGGGCGTGGGCGCGATCTTCTCCGGCCACGCGCACTACGACCACCTGATGGACGTGCCCTACGTGGCCCTGCACAAGGCGGAGCACGCGGACCTCGTGGGCAACAACGCGATGGTCAAGCTGCTCGAACCCATCCGGGGAAGGCTCGGCTCGCGGACGCTCGTCTCCCTCGAGAGTCCCCATCCACCCGTCTACAAGGAGCCGGGTGGGCACATCCGGATCCGCTCGGTCGCCTCCCAACACTCGCCGCAGATGGGACCGCACCTCGTCGGCTGGCTGGGGCGGCTCCTGATCAACTTCCCGCGCGTGACGCTCTGGCGCGGAGAGGACGAGGATCCGGCGAAGGAGCTGCCCGTCCGCGCCGGCAACTGGACGGCCGGCACCACGCAAGCCTTCGTCATCGAGCTGCTCGACGCCGGCGGCGACGTCGCCTTCCGCATCTACTACCAGGACTCGCCGACGGTCGCGCCCTACGGCTATCCCGACTGGCCGAACAATCCGAATCGTTACGAGCTGGCCATCCTCTGCCTGGGCGGCGCGACCGAATACAAGACCTTCCCGGGCGACATCGTCCGCTACCTCGCCCCCGCCTACGTGATGGGGATCCACTGGGAGAACTTCTTCGACCCGCGTCCGCTGCCCACGCCGGGCGCCACCGGCGTCAAGCAGCGCATCGACTACGCGCCCGGGGTCAAGGAGGGAAAGTTCCTGGGCCGGGTCCGCGACGCGCAACCCGCGGGCGGACGGGCGATCGTGCCCTGCCCGGATCAGGTGGCCACGTTCCGCAAGGACGCGAGCGGATGGCGCCTGGTGGACGACAAGGGTTGGAGCAAGCGCCGATGACGAGCGCGAAGCGGAGCGTGCGCGCCTAGCGCTTCGCGCCGAGCTGGCCCAGCAGCTCCCGCACCGCGGCCTGGAGCTGCGCGTCCGGCGCCCCGTCGCCGACGGGCTGATCGACGGGCACGTCCACGGGCCGCGGGTGCCCCTCCATCGGCTCGCCCTTCGCGGTCGTGATGGTGACCCGCGGCAGCCGCACGATCGAGCCGTCCACCAGAGGCCGATTGCCGGTGTAGATGATCCAGCCCGCCGTGGGCTCCCCCACGACCTTCCCCAGGCCCAGCGCCCGGTAGCCCTCCGTGAAGTCTTCGGCGTCGGAGAGCGAGTCCTGGTTCGTGATCAGGACGGTGGGGCGGGCCAGCGCGCGCTGGCCCAGGATCGTGCGCGCGGGCCCGGTCGGCATCCCGCGCGGCGTCATGTGGAGGTAGTCGCGCCGGGCCAGTACGTCGATGGCGTAGACGTTCACGAATCCGCCGTTGTTGTTGCGCACGTCCACCACCACGCCCTCGCGGCTCACGTTCTCGGCGTCGAGGTCGAGGCTGAGCTGGGTCAGGGAGGAGGCCAACATGTCGAACAAGTGGACATAGCCGAGACGGCCGCCGCTCAGGCGCGCCACCTCCGCGCGCCGGCTCTCCACCCATTCGCGGTAGAGGAGGCCCTTCTCCGTCTGGAGGTTCACGGGGCGCACGACGACTTCACGCGACGCCCCGCCCGCGGAGGGAACGACGGTCAGCACCGTCCGCTTGCCGATCCGGTACTGCAGGAGGGAGTCGAAGCTGGTGCGCCGGTCCACGGGCGTGCCTTCGACCGCGCTCACCACGTCGCCCACGTGCAGGGCGCGCGTGACGTCGGCCGGACCGTTCGGGAGGATGGAGGCGATGCGCAGCCGGCCCGAAGACGAGAGCTCCTCCCGGTCGAACGCGATGCCGATCCGTCCGATCACCGACGGGGTCGCGCCCGCAGGGGCGGCGACACCGGTGTGCGACGCGTCGAGCTCGCCGATCATCAGGTTGAGGGTGCGCCGCAGCTCGTCCGGCGTCCGCGACGCCTCCACCCGCGGGGCGTATTCCGTGCGCACCGCCGTCCAGTCGGTCCCGTGGTGGGCGGCATCGTGGAAGTTGTCGCGGAGGTACGTCCAGGCCTGGATGAAGACGGCCGTCTTCTCCGCGTCGAAGTCGGTGTCGCGCTCCGCGGTGACGGCCAGCGCGCGCGGCTTGCCGTCGAGGGGCACGACCTGGATGCGGCCCTGGTCGAGGTAGAAGACTTCCTTGCTGTCCGGCGAGAAGGCCGGGTCCTCCTTGTCGCCCGGCGTGGAAGTGAGCTGCCGCGCGACGGGCTCCTCTTTCGCGAGCTCGTCGAGGGGATAGATCCAGAGATTGGTCTGTCCCGCCGCGGTCGCGATCAGCACGACCCATTTGCCGTCGGGGCTGATCACCTCGTCTCCCGCGTCCACTCCGACGGGCAGGAGGGACGTCCGCTGGCGGATCCCTTCGAACACGATCTCCACCGCCTTGGGCGACTTCTCTGCGGGCGAGGCCGCCGGCGACGGGGACGGGGAGGGCGACGCCGCCGGCGAGACAACCGATGCGGGCTTGGACGGCGCCAGGGCCGGGGGTGTCTCCTCACGGAAGAGGTCGCGGAACTGGTCCTCGCGGAAGCGCGGCACGCGCGGGAGGAGGTCCACGCGCGCCAGCTGGCCGTTCTCCGAGCGCTGGGTGGTCGTGAAGAGCAGGTAGGCGCCGTCCGGGCTCCAGGCGATCGCGTTGCTGCCGACGTTCGCGAGGAAGCTGGCCGGGCGCGCCTCCCCACCGCCGGCGGCGGGGGCGATCCACACGTTCGAGAACAGCCTCTCGCCGACTGCGAAGTACGCGAGGTACTTCCCGTCTGGAGACCAGGTGATGTCGCGCCGGCCGATGTAGGGGGATCGGTCGATGATGCCGGTGGCGACCAGGCGCTCGCGGCCGGAGACGAGGTCCACCACGCGGATCTCGCGGCCGTCGCGCGTGAACGCCACCTCCTTGCCGCTGGGCGACACGCGGGGGACGGCGTCGACGGGCCCGGCGGTCAGCGGGCGCTCCATCTTCTTTATGTAGTCGTACAGGTACAGGCGCGTGGCGCCGTCACGCTCGGAGGCGTAGATCAGCCGGTTGCTGTCGCTCGACCACACCAGGTCGGACTCGGGGCCGTCGGTAGAGGTCACACGGTCGGCGTCCCCCCCATCTTTGGCGGAGGCGGCGTAGACGTCCCCCCGGGCCACGAACGCGACTTTCTTGCCGTGCGGGGAGAGGTCGAGGTCGGAGAAGCGCGACGTGAGCGACAGGTGCTCGACGGCCCGCCGCGCCGGCGCCCCGCGGAGCGTGATGCGGACCGCGGCCGCCTTCCCACTCGCGGTGTCGAGGGTCCAGATGCCAAAGTCGCGCTCGAACGCGATGCGGCCGGCACGGGCCGCGATGGCGGGCCAGACCACGCGCCCGTCGCGGAACGACGTGACGGCCCGGGCCGTGCCCTCCAACGGGCGGTACCACACGTTCTGCGCGCCGCCCCGATCGGAGACGAAGAACAAGCCGCGTCCGTCCGGCGCCCACATGGGCCAGGAGTCGCGCGCGGCGCCGTCGGTGAGCCTCTCGTAGCGCGCGGGGCGGCCCTCGCGCCGCAGCCAGAGCGCGCTCTGGTCGATGTGGCTGCTGCCCCGGCGCCACCACTGCACGAACCCGCGGCCGACGAAGGCGAGCGTCTGTCCGTCGGGAGAGGGCGCGGCCATCGATTCGTTCACGTACGCGCCGGCCACGACGGGCACCGGCGTTCCGCCCTCCACGGGCACGCGATAGACGTCGTTCATGCGCGAGATGTCGTGCCCCGAGGTCGAGAGATAGACCGAGCGGCCATCCGCAGACCAGCCATCCAGGACCTCCGACGTGTCGTCGTAGGTGAGCCGGCGGACGGCGCCGCCCTCCAGGCTCAGCACGTACACCTCCGGTGCACCGCCCGCGCGCGTGGACGTGAAGGCGAGGTGACGGCCGTCGGGGGAATACAGGGGCCGCGCCTCCGTCGCGGGATCGGAGACGAGGAGGCGGGCCGCGCCGCCGGCGGCGGGTACGGTCCAGATGTCGCCGCCGGAGACGAAGGCGATCTCCGACCCGTCGGGCGACAGCGACGGCTCGCCGAGCAGGGCGGAAGCGGCGGTCTCCTCCGCGGCCCGCACCTCCGGCCGCGGAAGCGCGACGGTGGCCGCGACGAGGAGCGCGCACAGGGCGAAGGTCGGGATCCGATGAACCAAGAAAGCACCTCGGGCTTGTGAGATGGGATTCGCCATTCTAGCCCCCGTGCGCTGATAGCATGATCGCGATGGATGTACTCGAAACCGTCACCCGGAGAAACAACGTCCGCCAGTCCGGCCGGGCGGATGGCAAGGTGCTGAGCACTGCCGTGGCAGCGCAACTCAAATAATTTTCCCCCGTTTAACATCTATGGTCTCCGCCATCATCGTTGCCGCCGGGAGCAGCCGGCGCAACAGGTTGCGAGTGCGCGCGAACTCGAGTCGCGGCTGCGCGCCATTCCCGGCGTCGAGAGCGTGGCCAACGCATTTCCGTTTCCACTTGCCGGCAATTTCAGCTATCAGGCGCTGCGCGCGGTGAGCGATCCGCAACTCGCGATGTTCCGCGTGGCAATGATGCCACCGAAATCATCCGGCGAGGCTGTTACCACCATGCGCGTAGCCTTCGCCGAAATGTGGAAGAGCCCGCAATTCCTCGCGGACTATTCCAAGTTCATCAAGACGGAGCCGATTCTGGTCTCGGGCGATGACGGCCAGAACGTCCTGACGCAGCTCGGCAAGATCCGGCCGGAGATCAAGACATTTCTTCCTGGAGCTACTCCCCGTGGACTACTCACGCTACACCTCGCTCAACATCAGCTGCCGCGGTCCTGACGACAGCGTCCTCGACATCCAGATGAAGGCGCTGAACGGCAAGCTGCCGACGGCGGGTCATGAAGGCCACGCCGAGCTCGCCGAGATCTGGCGCGACGTCGGTGCGGACGACAGCGTGCGTTGCGCCGTGCTCCGCGGCGAGGGTCTCGGATTCTCCGGCGGCGGCGACCTGTCGCTGGTGCAGGAGATGGCGAACGACTTCGAGGTGCGCACCCGCG
>Ga0207648_10007788_pt1 | contig 10457 bp, 6 predicted proteins | sample KBSMisM32_FD_184310 | JGI IMG/M metagenome (GOLD analysis project Ga0207648, IMG submission 184310) | Miscanthus rhizosphere microbial communities from Kellogg Biological Station, Michigan, USA - KBS Miscanthus M3-2 (SPAdes) (version 2) | ecosystem: Host-associated > Plants > Roots > Rhizosphere... | reverse complement strand
GGCCTCTTCGTCGCGTCGCACGGCGCGCTCCTGAACGGCAGCCGGATGATCTGGTTCAGCCGCTTCGACGCGAAGGCGGTCGTCGACCGCTTGCGCGACGCGACGGTGTTCATGGGCGTGCCGACCCTCTACGTGCGGCTGCTCGCCGAGCCGAGCCTGACGCGCGAGGCGTGCGCGACCATGCGGCTCTTCATCAGCGGCTCGGCGCCGCTGTTGCTCGAGACCTTCGAGCAGTTTCGCCAGCGCACCGGCCACACGATCCTCGAGCGCTACGGGATGAGCGAGACGGTCATGCTCACCTCGAATCCTTACTTCGAGGCCGAGGGCGAGCGCCGCGGCGGCACGGTCGGATTCGCGCTGCCGGGGGTCGGCGTTCGCGTCGTCGATGCGGCGGGCGCGCCCTGCCCGGCCGACGTGATCGGCGCGGTCGAGGTCAGCGGCCCGAACGTCTTCAGCGGCTACTGGCGGATGCCGGAGAAGACGCGCGACGAGTTCAGCGCCGACGGCTGGTTCCGCACCGGCGACGTCGGCCGGCTCGACCCGGACGGCCGGCTGACGATCGTCGGCCGCAGCAAGGACCTCGTGATCACCGGCGGCTACAACGTCTACCCGGCCGAGATCGAGGGCTTCCTGAACGAGATGCCCGGGGTCGCCGAGAGCGCGGTGATCGGCGTGCCCCATCCCGACTTCGGCGAGGCGGTCGTCGCTGTCGTCGTGCCGCGCCCCGGCAGCGAGCCCGATCCGGCCGCGCTGATCGCCGGGCTGAAGACGCGCATCGCCAACTTCAAGGTGCCGAAGCAGATCTTCGTGACGGGCGAGCTGCCGCGCAACACGATGGGCAAGGTGCAGAAGAACCTGCTGCGCGAGCAGCACAAGGGACTGTTCGAGGGCACCGGCTGAGCCGAAGGCATCAGCCGGTGCACGGTGCGGTCAGGCCTTCGCGAGCGTCGGCACCGGGCGCGGCATCACCATCGACAGCAGCCAGTACGCGACCCCGGCGATCGCGACGCCGAAGAACCAGCCGTAGACGCCCCACCAGTCGGGCAGCATGTGCGTGAAGTTCGGCAGGATGCTCGAGAACAGCGCGCCGATCGCCGCCGCGATCAGCGCGTTGACGTTCCAGCCGCCCTGGTAGCGGTAGATGCCGTTCTCGTCGTAGAGCGCCTCGACCTGGACGTTGCCCTTCGCGATCAGGTAGTAGTCGACCAGGATGATGCCGAGCAGCGGCCCCATCGTCGCGCCGATCGCGCCGACGAAGGTCGCCGCGTTGCCTTCCCACGGCGCGAACGGATAGAGCACCAGCGCGATCGCGGCGGCGATGTAGCCGCCGGTCTTGAAGCTGATCTTGCGCGGGAACACGTTGGCGAAGTCGAACGCCGGCGAGACGAAATTCGCGACCACGTTGATGCCGAGCGTCGCGACCGCGAACGTCACCGCGGCGAGCAGCGCGAGGAACCAGCTGTCGAACTTCGCCGAGATCTGCTCGGGGTGCAGCAGCACCTCGCCATAGACCTTGAACGCCGCGATCGTCGTGACACCGGCGACCAGCGAGAACAGCACGAGGTTGATCGGCAGCCCCCACAGGTTGCCGCGCCGGACCGTCGCCTTGTCGGGCGCGTAGCGCGAGAAGTCGCAGAAGTTCAGATACAACGCCGCGAAGTAGGTGACCCAGGTGGCGCCGACCGCGGTGAGGGCCCAGAACGAGCCCGGCGCGCCGCTGACGCCGGCGTCCTTGGTCTTCGCGAGCAGCACGTCCTGCGGGATGCCGTGGTCGAACGAGAACCCGCCCGCCTTCACGCACAGGCCGACCGCGAGCACCAGCATCGCGACCCATACGGCCGGACCGGCCCAGTCCTGGAACTTGCGCACCGTCTCCATGCCGTTCTGGATGATCAGCAGCTGCAGCGCCCAGACGATCACGAAGCAGATCACCTCGAGGCCGGAGTGACCGAGGAAATGGGTCGACTTGTGGAACGCCATGATCGAATCGGTGCGGGTCAGCAGCGCGACGATCGCGCCCGATGCCGCCGCGGTCTGGGCGCCGTACCAGAAGCAGGCGACGACCGCGCGCACCAGCGCAGGCAGGTTCGCGCCCCAGACGCCGAACGACGCGCGCGCCAGCACCGGATACGGAACGCCGGTCTTCACGCCGGCGTAACCGACCAGGTTCATCAGCGCGAAGATGATCAGCGAGCCGAGCCCGATCGCGATGATGAAGTTGATGAAGCTGCCGCACAGCAGGAACAGACTGGCCGCGAGGTAATAGCCCCAGAGGCTGTGAACGTCCGAGGTCCAGACGTTGAAGATGCTGAAGGCGCCCCATTTGCGTTCCTTCGCGGGCGCGAGGTCCTCGTTGTACAGGTCGGGAGACGGGTTGCGGATTTCCATGGCGACGCTCCTCAGTTGTGACCGATGACGCTGCGCCCGGCGGGGGGACGGCGCGAGCTGCTGGCATGCAAGCTTAATGCCGGTCCCGCGAAGAACAAGCATCCAGAGCCGGACCGGTTCGCAAGATCGGCCCGGGTGTTGCCGGCGCGAGTCATGGCCCCCGGTCCCGGGCGCCGCAAGCGGCCAGGAGCACCTCTGCGGCTCAATAGCTGAGCCGGGCCTGGTAGGTCTTCAAGGCGGCCGCGCGCGCCTCTCCCAGCGTGCGGACTCCGTTCGCCTGCAGCAGCGGGACCAGCTTCAGGAAGACCTCCGCGGTCAGGAACGCGTCGCCGAGCGCGCTGTGCCGGCCCGTCACCGCGACGCCGAGCCGCTCGGCGATCGCTTCGAGCCGGTGCGACGCCTGGTTCGGGTGGACCCATGCCGAGAGAAGCAGCGTGTCGAGCACCGGCTGATCGAAGCGCAGCCCGCTCGCCGACTCCTTCAGTTGCAGGAACCGCATGTCGAACGCGGCGTTGTGGCCGACCAGCACGGTGTCGCGCGCGAACGCGTGGAACACCGGCAGCACCTCGATGATCGTCGGCTTGCCGGCGAGCGCCTCCGGCCGGATGCCGTGGATGCGCGCGGACTCGCCGGCGAGCGGCCGGCGCGGATCGACGAGCTGTTCGAACGACTCCTGGCGCAGCAGCTTGCCGTTGACGATCCGGGTGGCGCCGATCTGGATGATCTCGTCGCCGCCGGACGGGTCGAGCCCGGTGGTCTCGGTGTCGAAGACCGTGTACGTCAGCTCGGTCAGCTGGCGATCCTCGAGCGCACTCGCCTGCGCGGAGGCCCCGAACAGATCGAAGTCGTAGAACTCGGGGCGGCCTTCGGTGCGTGCCGGCGCGGCCGCCTCGGGCGTCACCCGCGGGCTCGCGCACGGCAGCAGAAAGCGGAAGAACGCCTCGTGGCGGACCCGTTCGCGCTCGAACCAGAACTCGCCGCCGTGCCGCTCGACGACGTCGCGCACCGTCAGCGGCGTCGCCTCGCTGCCGCTGCGCATCTCGTCCATCTGCCAGTTCATCACCGTTTCGGTGTTCATCGACTGCCCCGACCAGGCCAGGTCGAGCTGAGCCCGCGTTCCGGCCGGACGCAGGCGCAACTCGAGTACCTGCAGTCCGTATTCGTCGACCAGCCGGCCGGCGAGATAGCCGAGTGCCTGCAGCAGCGAATAGCTGTCGACGCTGAGCCAGAGCGAGCGGTCGACATCGTCGGCGCGTACGCGCACCGCCGCGCGTGCCTCGATCCGGCGCAGCGCCGCCGCAACCAGGTCGGCGCCCAGCATGTTCTCCATCGGCCAGCGCGTCTTCATGCCGCCGACCAGGTCGGCGCCGACGGCCTGGACGCGAGCCGCCATCACCGCGACCTCGTCGCGCACGACGTGCTGGAAACGCTCCCGCATGGCCGGCTCGAGATCGGGCAGTTCGAGCATCTCGAGCGCCGCCTGCGCATTGGCGAGCGAGGCACGGCTGCCTTCGGTGAGGCCGAGCAGCGAGCGGTCGCGCAAGGCCTCCTGCTCGACCTCGCGGGTGATGTCGTCCAGCACCAGCACGAAGCCGCTGAAGATGGGCGCCGGGAGCGCGGCCCGGTCGCTCGTGTCGGCGGCGCTGTCCTGCACGGCCGCCATCTGGACCCGCAGCAGGCGTCCGGTCGGGCTCGCCGTGACGAACTGAGCGGCCGGATCGATGCTGCCGGCCTGCGTGCGCTGCTCGATGCCCTCGAGCGCATGCGCCAGCAACTGGCGATCGAAGACCGCGTGGATCGAGCGCCCGAGGCCGATCAGCTCCGCGCCAGCGGCCGCGACCGGCGTCGCCGACCAGCCGCGGAACAACGCGCGTGCGCGACTGTTGTAGAGCAGGATGCGGCCGTCGCGGTTGCACACGACGACGCTCTGGGTCAGCTCGGCCATCAGCGCCGACAGCCGGTTGCGCTCCTGCGCGATGCCGCGGCTCGCCTCGGCGACCTGCCGGGCGACATCCTGCCGCAGCTGGCTGCGCTCGCTGGCGAGCGCGTTCAGCGTCAGCGCGAGGCCGCGGTTGGCCGTGTCGCCCTGCCCTTCGAGCGGTGGGGTGTCGCCGCGAGCGGCGAGCAGCACCTGGGCCTGCTCGTGCAGCCGTTGCGGGGCCTCGACATAGCGTGCGTTCAAGCGGCTCAGCCCCCACGCGCCGAGGCCGAACGCGGCGAGCCACAGCATCAGCGCCAGCATCGCGCGCGGTGCCAGCAGCGCCGCGACCGCTTCGCGCTCGGCGGCGTCGAGGGTCAGCCCGACCGCCGCGATGCTGATCGCGGCGAGCAGCGCCAGCGCGCCGGCAAGGGCCCCGATCAGCAGCGGCAGCCGGTGCGCTGGCTTCAACCGCGGCGCTCCAGCATCGCGCGCACCTTCTGCACCAGCTCGCGGGTCGAGAACGGCTTCATCACGTAGGCGTCGGCGCCGAGGCCGAGACCTTTGGCGACGTCGGTATCGCGGCCCTTCGCGGTCAGCATCACGATCAGCGTGTCCTTCACCGCATCCATCGACCGAACCTCCTGGCAGACCTCGAAGCCCGACTTCTTCGGCATCATCACGTCGAGCAGCACCAGCGCCGGTCGCTCGCGCACGATCGCCGCGAGCGCCTCCTCGCCGTCGCGCGCGACGCTGACGGCGAACCCCTCGCGCTTCATCAGGTACTCGAGCGAGACGAGGATGTTCGGCTCGTCGTCGGCGATCAGGATCTTCTCGTTCATCGACGGTCTCCCACGGCAGTGGCCGAAGCGGCCCGCGGCACCGGCGGGCTCTCCAGCGGCAGTTCGAATCCGAAGCAGGCGCCCTCGCCGGGCACCGATCGGACCCACATCCGACCGCCGAAATGCTCGACGATCTGGCGGCTGATCGGCAGCCCGAGACCGGTTCCCTGCGGCCGCTGCGTGACGTCGCCGCCCTGCCGGAACCGCTCGAAGATCAGCGCCTGCTGCTCGGGCGCGACGCCGCTGCCGTTGTCCTGCACCTCGACGCGCAGCACGGCGTCGTCCCGGCGCAAGCGGACGCTGACCCGGCCCCCGTGCAGCGGCAGGAACTTCGCGGCATTCGACAGCAGGTTGAGCATCACCTGCATCAGCCGGTCGGCATCCGCGCGCAGCGTCGGCACCGCCTCGGGCAGATCGAGCGTCGCGGTCGCGCCGCGCTCGCGGAACATCTCGGCGGTGGTGCCGACCGCCTGCTTCAGCAGCGCGCACAGGTCGACGTCGTCGCTGCGCCATTGCGCGTGGCCGGCTTCGATCTTCGCCATGTCGAGGACCTGGTTGACGAGGCGGCTCAGGCGCTCCGTCTCGACGTTGATGATGCGCAGGAATTCGCGGCGCTGCGGCTGCGGCATCTCGAGGTCCTCGGCCATCATCTCCGAGAGCGCGCGGATCGATGTCAGCGGCGTGCGCAGCTCGTGCGTCACCGACGACATGAAGTCGTCCTTCAGGCGGTCCAGGCTCTTCAACTGCTCGTTGGCTGCGCGCAGCTCGGCCGTCGCGCGCTCGAGCGAGCGCGACTTGTTCTCGAGTGCCTGCGAATGGGCCCGCAGCTGCGACGCCTCGTCGAGGATGCGCATCACGTCGTCGATGCCGAGCGGCTCCTCCTCGACCACGGCGGCGACGACGACCCGCGCCGAGGCGCTGCCGATCGCGCCGGCGAGCTGCGTCTCGACGAACTGCACCAGTTCGGCATCGGCCGGGATCTGGTCGACCGTCTCGACCCGGCGCTCACGGGCGTAGTCGTCGAACAGCCGGGTCGCCCGCGCCGCGCCGAGGAAGCGGCGCGCCAGCGGCAGGAGCTCGCGCACGTGGGCGCGACCGCGCCAGAACACCGGCCGCATCGACGGGCCGGCGCCGCTCGCGTGGAAGATGTCGACGAAGAGCAGCGCCTGGCTGGTCTCGCGTGCCGAGGGCGGGCGGGCCAGCGACAGCAAGAGGAACGTGCAGATGTTGCCGAGCAGGCTCCAGAACAGCGCATGGGTCAGGTTGTCGAGACCGCCCAGTCCGAGCAACTGCTCCGGCTTCAACAGCGCAATGCCCCATGGACCGTGCTGCAGGAACCCGGCGCCGAGATCGCCCGCGAGCCAACCCGACTTTGCGACCGACGGCAGCATCAGCGTGTACGCCCACAACGCGAAACCGACGAGCAGGCCGGCCAGCGCGCCGGCCCGCGTGCCGCCTTTCCAGTACAGGCCACCGAGCATCGCCGGCGCGAACTGCGCGACCGCCGCGAAGCTGATCAGGCCGATGCTGACCAGCGCATAGGCCTCGCCGGCGATCGCGAAATAGGCGTAGCCGAGCAGCAGGATCGCGACGATCGCGACGCGCCGGATCGTCAGCAGCAGCCGGCTCAAGTCGCCGCCGGCGCGTGCACCGAAGCGCTGCGTGCGGAGCAGCAGCGGCATCACGAGGTCGTTGCAGACCATCGTCGAGACCGCGATCGCCTCGACGATCACCATGCCCGTCGCGGCCGACAGCCCGCCGATGAAGACCAGCAGCGCGAGCCCCGCCTGCCCCTGGGCGAGCGGCAGCGACAGCACGAAGCTGTCGGCGTCCATCCGGCCGGCGCCGAAATGCAACAGGCCGCCGAGCGCGATCGGCAGCACGAACAGGTTGATCGCCAGCAGGTAGAGCGGAAACACCCATGCGGCGCGCTTCAGGTGCCGTTCGTCGACGTTCTCCACCACCATCATCTGGAACTGGCGCGGCAGGAACACGACCGACAGCATCGACAGCAGCGTCAGCGCGAACCACTGCTCGTAGGCGAATTTCTGGCCGGCGACCTGCGTCAGCGTGAGCAGCCGGTCGAGCTCGGGAACGGCGCGCGCGCGCCCGAACAAGTCGGCCGGGCCGTCGAACACGGCCCAGGTCACGAACACGCCGACGGCCAGGAACGCGACCAGCTTGACGACCGACTCGAACGCGATCGCCGCCACCATCCCTTCGTGCTTCTCGGCACTGTCGAGGTGACGGGCGCCGAACACCATCGTGAAGCCGGCGAGCGCGAGCGCGAAGTAGAACGTGCTGTCGCGCCACCACGCGAGCGGCGGCGCGACCGGCGTGCCGAGCGGGGTCGTCAGCAGCGCATAGCCGCTCGCGACCGCCTTCAGCTGCAGCGCGAGGTAGGGCACGATGCCGACCACGGTGATCAGCGTGACGGCACCGGCAAGCAGCGGGCTCTTGCCGTAGCGGCTGGCGATGAAGTCGGCGATCGAGGTGATCCGGTAGGCCTTCGCAATCCGGATCATCTTGCGCACGACCAGCCAGGCGAGCGCCATCGCGAGCGTCGGTCCGAGGTAGATCGGCAGGAACCAGACGCCGGCGCCGGCGGCCCGACCGACGCTGCCGAAGTAGGTCCACGCGGTGCAGTAGACCGCCATCGACAGCGCATAGACCCAGGCGTTGCCGATGATCGAACGGCGCCGGCGCGCGCGCGCGTCGCCGTACGCCGCGACCGCGAACAGCAGCAGCAGATACGCGAACGAGGCGCCGACGACGAGCGGGGCGGACAGCATCGCGACCCTCAGTCGGTCTCGGTCCCGGTCCGGATCGGGGCGCCGGCAGGCGTCTCGCCGGTCGTCTCGGAGAGCCAGCCGATCAGCACGATCAGGACCGCCCACAGCACGAACAGCGCCATCGGGAAGAGGGGCAGCCCGAACAGCGTCGCGTCACGATCCCAGAGCGCGAGGAGCGGGAAATTCAGCAGCAGCCAGCCGCCGGCGAACAGGGCGATCAGCCGCTGCCGGCCGAGTTCTTCTTGCATCGGCGTCTCCTTGTCGCCCGGCGTCGTCGTCGCTGCGCTGATCGCGGTCGCGTGCGACCGGTCACAGCGAATCGAGCCGGTAGTGCTCGCGCAGATGCTGGCGGAAGCGGCGGATGATTGCCAGCGTGCCGCGCAGCAGCTCGCGGTCGAGGGTGCCGAGCGCCGCCAGGCGGACCACGTTGTCGGCGGCCACGCCGGCCGCACGCTGGCGCAGGTTGTTGTCGAGCTTCAACCGCATCAGCACCTGCAGCGCGTCGATCAGGTCGCGCGCCATCTCGGCCGGCAGTTGTCCCCGATCGGCCAGCGCCTGTAGGCGCGCGGCGGTGCCCAGCTCGGGCAGGCGATGCTGGAGCGCCAGCGTGCGGGCGCCGTGCACGATCGGAAAGGTGCCGAGCTTCTTCAGATCGAAGGCGACGTCGTCGCGGCTGCGCGAGGTGAGCCGGCGCCACCAGCCGCCGGGTTCGGCGAAGCGGTCGGCCGGCTGCGCGAAGCGGGCGAAGAACGCATCGTGGTCGACGAGGTGGTCGTCGACGAAGCGGCGTGCCTGGTCCAGCAGCGCCGCGTCGCCGGCGACCGGCGCGGCGTCGAGAAAGATCGCGAGGTTGAGCTCGCCGTCGGCCGCGCCGCCGAACATCCAGAGGCGCAAGGTGTCCTTGAAGGCGCTCAGCGGCTGTCGCCAGAGCGGGTTGCTCAGCATGATGTCGCCCGGGCAGCGCGGATAGCCGAAGTCGATCAGCGCGGCGCTGAACCGAGCGGCCAGGCCGTCGAGGCCGTCGGTCGGGGCGTCGTCGCGCAACAGCAGCGCGTTGTCCTGGTCGGTCTTCAGGATCTGCTCGCCGCGCCCCTCGCTGCCCATCACGACGAGGCAGCTCGCGGCGACGAGCTCGGCCGGCGCGAGCAGCGCCCACAGGCGAGCCAGCAACTGGCGATTCAGGTCGCGCGCGATCGCGCAGAGCGCGTCGACGCGGGTGCCGCTGGTGTGCAACCGCGCGATCAACGCGTCCATCTGCAGCGCCGCCTGCTTCAGTTCGGCGACCGTCGTCGCCTGCTCGATCTGGAGCGCGATCAGATGCGAATGGTTTGCGACGTAGCCCATCAGGTCGAGCTGGCTCAGCACGCCGTGGATCGTCGCGCCGTCCCGCACGACGATGCGGTGGACCCGGTGCCGGATCATCTGCATCCACGCTTCGAAGACGTCCGCATCGGAGCCGACGCAGACGAGATTCCAGTGCGCGAACTCGCCGACCGCGAGGCGGTGCGGGGGCGCCGGCCGCAACAGCGCGTCGCGCAGGTCGCTGGTCGTGAAGATGCCGGTGCGCGCGCCGTCGCGGACCAGTGCATGGCCGACCTGCTGCGCGGCCATCGCCGCGCAGACCGCGATCAGGTCGACGCCGGCGTCGACCGTCAACGCCTCGCGGACTCCGGCATCGCGTACCGGCGCCAGCGTCAGCGCGAGCATTTCCTGGCGTGCTCGCTGCCCCTCGGCGGCAGTCGTCGGCGAATCGTCGGACGGAGCCGTCATGGCGGCGCCGAGCGGGTCGGCAGACCCGGTTCAGTGTCCCGAAGCCGACGACGAGCCGATGCCCGTCTCCGAGCGCACCTGCTGGGCCAGGAAGCCCTCGCGGTCGATGCGAGCGCGCTCGCTGCGGTCGAGCACCGAGAACAGCCAGATGCCGACGAACCCGATCGCCATCGAGAACAGCGCCGGCGACGTGTACGGGAACAGCGAAGAGCCCTTCGGGTTGCCGAGCGTGGCTTCCCAGACCGACGGCGAGACGATCGTCAGCACGACCGACGAGATCAGGCCGAGGAAGCCGCCGATGACCGCGCCGCGGGTCGTGCAGTCCTTCCACAGCACCGACATGAAGAGGACCGGGAAGTTCGCCGACGCGGCGATCGCGAACGCCAGCGAGACCATGAACGCGATGTTCTGCTTCTCGAAGACGATGCCGAGCACGACCGCGAGGATGCCGAGGGCGACCGTCGTCGCGCGCGAGACGCCGAGCTCGGAGGCGCTGTCGGCCTTGCCCTGCTTCATCACGGTCGCGTACAGGTCGTGCGAGACCGCGGAGGCGCCCGACAGCGTCAGGCCGGCGACCACCGCGAGGATGGTCGCGAACGCGACCGCCGAGATGAAGCCGAGGAAGATGTTGCCGCCGACCGCGTTGGCCAGGTGGATCGCCGCCATGTTGCCGCCGCCGAGCAGCGCGCCCTTGGCGTCGAGGAACTGCGGGTTCGTCAGCACGAAGGTGATCGCGCCGAAGCCGAT
>Ga0207648_10007785_pt1 | contig 10458 bp, 8 predicted proteins | sample KBSMisM32_FD_184310 | JGI IMG/M metagenome (GOLD analysis project Ga0207648, IMG submission 184310) | Miscanthus rhizosphere microbial communities from Kellogg Biological Station, Michigan, USA - KBS Miscanthus M3-2 (SPAdes) (version 2) | ecosystem: Host-associated > Plants > Roots > Rhizosphere... | reverse complement strand
TTGCGCTCGACGATCCGCGCCGGGACCATGAAGGCGGGAAGGCGCTCGCGGCACTTGGCGAGCACCGCCGCGGAGTCGAGCTGGGAATTCGCGGGCGGAGTCGCCACGAGGACGATGGCCTGCCCGAGCACCGGGTGCTCGATGCCGAGGGCGGCGACCTCGCCGACCAGCCCGGTGCCATAGACGACCTCCTCGACCTCCGTGGGGCTCACGCGGTAGCCGGAGGTCTTGATCATCTCGTCGCGCCGGCTGATGAAGTAGAGGAATCCTTCCTCGTCGCGGCGCACGGTGTCTCCGGACCACACGGCGATCTCGGGCATGACGAGGCCCGGCGGCTGGCCGGGCGCCGGCTTGAACCGCTCGGCCGTCTTGGCCGGATCGTTCCAATAGCCCAGCGATACCAGCGCGCCGCGGTGCACGAGCTCTCCGGGCTCGTTGGCATCGCAAAGCGACCCGTCTTCTCGCGCCACCAGCACTTCCGCATTCGGGATTGCCTTGCCGATGGAATCGGGGCGCCGATCGAGCTCCGCGGGCGGCAGATAGGTGGAGCGGAACGACTCGGTCAGGCCGTACATCAGATAAACGAGCGTCTGCGGCAAGGCGGCTCGCAGCTGGTCCAGCGTCGCCTTGGGCATGCGGCCGCCGGTATTCGCGATATAACGAAGGCTCGTGCGCGCCTTGGACCAGCTGAGCTGGGCGAGCTGGATCCACAAGGGCGGCACGGCAGTGAGCCCGGTGATGGCGTAGCGCTCGATTGCCGTGAGAACGTCGCGCGGAAGGAGATAGTTGATCAGCGTAACGCTGGCGCCGGCATGAAACGCAGTGCTGAGCTGGCTGAAGCCCGCATCGAAACTAAGCGGCAGTGCAGACAGAATCCGGTCCTGCGGGTGATTCTCGAGGTACTGCGCCACGCTCTTCGCGCCCGCCACCATGTTTCGATGCGACAGCACCACGCCTTTCGGCTTGCCGGTGCTGCCGGAGGTATAGAGGATGGCAGCCATGTCGGCGTCGATCACGCGGTGCGGCGCAGCCTCTACAGCTCCGCCGAGGGCATCTTCCCAGCGGACGATCGACGAAGCTCCAGGCGACTGTCTTGCGCCCACGACCAGCGTCGTTCTCAGGTCGGGACAGTCTCGCAAGAGCGGCGCCAAAAGCTCCAACCGCTCGGCGGTCGTGACGAGGATCTGCACATTGCAGTCCCGCAGGATGTACGCGACCTGGTCGGGCTTGAGCAGCGGATTGACCGGAACGAATACCCCGCCGGCCGCAGCCGCGCCGAACATCGCGACGACCGTCTCCGGCCGCTTGTCCATGTACACGGCAACGCGCGCCGAACGGCTGAGGCCGAGGCCCGGCATCGCGGCGGCGCACCTGCGGATGCCGTGCGCCAGCTCGGTATAGCTGAGGCGCTGATCCTGGTAGAACAGCGCATCCGCCTCGCCGGCGCGCTCGGCGGCATGGAGAGGAAGCTCGTGAACGAGATGCGACACCATCATGACGCATTCACCGAAGTCGCATCGCGCTCCTCCGGCCCCGCGCGGCGACGAAGCGGCACCCGGCGAAGGGCCAGCTTCGCTTTTTCGACGCCGGCCTGGACCAGCCCCGATGCGGTTCGAAGGTTGAAGGCCGCAAGGCCATACAGGCGCCGCTTGTCCTCCATCCAGTCTCTCTTGTAGGACTCGCTGCCGACGCCGTAGTCGATCTCCTCGACGCGGTCTTCGTCGATCGCCTGGCGGAACATTTCGAGCGACAGGATCGAGCCGACCGAATAGTCGCGAAAGCGCTCGTCGTACGCGAGCTTGTAGATCAGCGCTTTCTTCGCGGTCGTGATCCAGAGCTGCGCTGCCGCCGGCGCCCCGTCCACGTAGAGGATACCCAGTCTGAGCACGCCGAGCGAGGCACAGGTTGCGGCGAGCGTGGGAATGAACGCCGGATGCGGCTCGGCGTGCTTCCAGCTACTCTCGTAGACCGTCACGAAATCGCGGATGCGATCGGCCTCGCGCGTGAGCACGATCTCGTAGGCATGCGCCGCCGCGAGCTTCTTCCGCCTGCGCTTGATCGTGTTCGTGGTCTGGGAGGGCCGCCCGGCCAGATAGCGCTGGAGGTCGCGACCGTTCAGGCGGACGAACCAGTTGTCGTACATGAAATAGGGCCGCACGAAGAATCCGGCGCTTCTCAGGGCTCGCGTCAGCGCATCGACGAGCGCCTCCGGCAGGAACGTCAGCCGCACCCCGGTCGGCCGGTCCGCCGCGATGCGCTCGACGATCGCGTCGAGCCGCCCTTCGCCCAGGATTCCGAATTCCATCGTGTAGTAATTGGCCAGGCTTTCGAGGGTGCGGCCGTTCCAGCAGCACACCAGGGCGGCGTCGCCGGCGTTGTACACCCTCGGCGGATGCGTCACCGCGGTTGCGTGCAGGCATCGAAACCATTCCGCCGACCGGAAGAAATCGCCTTGCTGGCGGAAACCGAACCGCTCGGGCAGGTCGATGCTGTCGATCGCGACTGCGCGGATGCTCATCGGCGGGTGTCCCGCGGCGCAATCTCGAGCGGCGCGACCGGGCGGCGAGCGGACGAATCCCGGGCCGCATCCAGGATCGCGGCGAGTTGCGCCGTGCGCGCGCGGCGCGAGCAGGCGGCGACCGCCGCTTCCGACGGCAGGGGGGCCCGCCTCGCTCTGAGCTGCTCCAGAAAGGCGACGAAGGTACGGCGGATGGCTTCCTTGGAATCGAGGGGCGCAATGCTGTCCACGCCGGCCGCCCGCAGTACCGCCGCGGTGTCACCCAACGGGTCCGTCAGGGCGAGGATCGGGCGGCGCGCGCGCAAATACTCGTAAAGCTTCGCGGGAACCTGGTAATTGCAGTTGGCCGCCTGCAGAACAAGCAGGCCGTCGGACTGTTGCATCTCCTTGAGCGCGGCTCGGTACGCGATCGCCGGCTGCAGCGAGACGATCTCCTGGATTCCCTCGGCTCTTACGAGCTCGCTCAGGTAGTGATCGTTTCCCGAGGCCCGCAGCACGATGTTGAGGCTGCGCCCGGAGATTGCGCCCGCGCGGAGAAGCTCGCCCAGGGCGGCGAACAGCGGCCGAGGGTCGCGCTCGGAGCTGTAGACGGTTCCGCTGTGAACGAGGGTGAGCGGCCGCTCGCCGACTTGCGGCGCCTGTGCTTCGAGACCGGCGAACGACGCTTCGTCGTAGCCGTTCTCTATGATGCCGAGCCTCGAGGCCGGCAATTCCGGATATCGCTCGGCGTAGAGGCGCAATGCGCCGGGGGCGGTGAAAATTGCCTTGGTGCAGGCGTTCAGCGTCCGGCGTTCGATCCACTCGAAGGCCCTGTGGGTCAGGCGGTCGGCGGGGTAATCGTCCTGCGCCATCGGATCGCGAAAGTCCGCCACCCACGGAATCCCGGTCAGGCGGTGGAGGGCCGCGCCGATGAGATGTGCGGTCGCAATCGGATAAGTGGTCCACAGGACGTCGGGTTTGAAAGTCCGTACCAGCCGGAGTCCGGCGGGCACGGCACCCAGGGACCAGCTCCACCAGCGGTCCGGTAGCGCCAGCCAGCGGGGGAATACGCCGGACACGGCGAGATGCCTGGCCGTATCGAGCGCGAAAGCTCTGCGCACTTCCAGATTGCGCGGAATCTCCCGAACGCTCTCGCCGGCCGTCTGCGGATAGGCACGCTCGTGTGCCGACAGGACCGCGGGCTCCCAGCCGAATTCCGGCAAATGCTGGGCGAAGCGCAGCGTACGTTGGATCCCGCTGCTCCCGATGAGCGGCGGAAAGTGAAACGCCACCATCAAGGCGCGCTTCACCATGAGCGCAACCATCCCGAAGTCCAGCTCGCGACCTGCTCGCGCCAGTCCCCGCGTGGAAACGTGTGGGTGGCTTCGGGTAGCACGTGCTGCGTGACGCGGGGCGAGCGCAGCAATTTCCGCCAGCGCGGCGACGCGCGAGCGGTATCGAGGAACTCTTTGGCCGTCAAGTCATTGCCCGCCGTAATGAGTAGCGCGCGCCCCTTGAACCGGGCGAGGCCGTGGGCCATGCGCTCGGGAAGCGCGCCTTCGCCGCCGGCGCTTGCCCTCTTGAGACTGCGCACGAAGGAGCGGGCCGAAGCGGCAAGGTCGAATTGTCCACGGAGGAGCTTGGTCCAGGGCGCGGCGCTGAAGGCGTGGCGCAGATAGTAATGCTTGAGATGGGCGCGCGCTTCCCCTTGTACCGTGCGCACCCACGGATTAAGGAGCGCGATGCCGGCCACGCGCCGGTCCCGGTGCGAATAGAAGAGCGCCGCCGAAGCAGCGTCGCACAAGCCCCAGACGACGACCTCGGTGACTTCGGGCACCCGCGAGAGGAAATGGTCGACGGCGGCGCGCAGGTCCTCTTCGACGTTCTCGAACGTCCTCGGCTCGCCGGTGCTGTCGCCCATGCCGCGGTAGTCGAACCGCATGACCGCGTAGCCTTGCGCCGCCAGGTCGTTCGCGAGCAGCACGAACTGGCGGTGGCTGCCGGCGCGGTATTGCGGCCCGCCGACGACGATCAGCACGCCGCGGCTGCGCGGCTTCTCGGGCCGCGTCAGGACGCCGAGGAGCCAGTCCTGCCCGCAGGCGAATGCGACGGGTTGCCGTATGAAGGTCATGCGGGTGTCAAGTCCATCGCGCTCGACGTGGCGGCGATCAGCTCCGCGCACTCGGCAATCTCGACGCTGCCCCAGAACGGCTCGCCGCGCACGGCATGCAAATGGACCTCGGCGCCGCCAGCGCTCCATGCCCGAGCCGCGCGCTGCAGACCGGGAGACGGCTTGCCCTCGGCGTTGACTTCGAACCACTGCGCCGGAACGTTCTTCGGCGCAAGACTGGCGAGATCGAGCCGCTGGATCGCCGAGGCGAGCTGCGGCGCGAGCTCGTAGCCCGCGATCTCGAGCGCCTCTCCGGCGGCGAGCTGAGCGCGGAGCTGCTCCGTGCCCTTGCCGGCTGCGGCGCCGGACAGCATCTCGGCTCCGAGGCGGAGTCGCAGGAACTGCGTCATGAACTGCGCGCCGCTGAGCACCGGCTGCCATAGCAGCAGGCCGGCGAACGATTGCGGCGCCTGTCGCACGTGGTCCGCGGCGAGCAAGGCGCCCAGCCGCAGGCCCCAAAGGTGCATCGGCCCCTCCGCATGCCGCGCGAGCCAACCCGCCGCGAGAGCCAGGTCGTCGTTCCACACGTCCCAGCGCGCTTCGCCGAACTCGCCGCTGCTGTCGCCGCAGCCCAGGAGATCGATCTGGAGAACGCTGTAGCCTAGCGCGCAGAACGCACGCGCCTGCAGCGCGGCCATGCGCCGCGACTTGTTCATTTCCTCGGCGAACGGATGGGCGTACAGGATGCTGCCGAGCGGCGCGCCGCTCGCGGGATGAAAAATGCAGAAGCGCCCGCCTCCGCCGGCGGGCAGGAAGAAAGCCTCGAAGGGTGCCCGCGGGCCGTTGCCGATCATGCGTCGAGCTTCTGCTGGACGAAGTCGGTCAGGCTGCCGAGGGTGGCGAAGGTCGCCGCCTCGATTTCGTCGTCCGCGACCGTAAAACCGAAATGTTCTTCGAGCGCGGTGATGAGCGAGACTACGGCCATGGAATCGAGCTCGGGGATCGCGCCGAGGAGCGGCGTCGCGCCATCGCTCGCCCCGAGGCGGCCGCGAAGCTGGAGCGCCGCATCCACTATGGTTCTCACTTGATCGATCACCGAATTCCCCATTCAGGTCTAAGCCGATCTCTTGGCCGATGCGCGCCTTCAGGCGCGGGCATAGTCGTGTCGCATGAGGTTATGGGCCATGCGAAGCCCGAAGCGCCAGTCGGCGCGGTCCCACGGCGTAAAGCGCGGAATCTGATGGAGGTCGTCGCCGGAACGGGCCGCGCCCCAGGCGGTGGAAACCGCGGCGTCGAAACCGAGCGTGCGCGCGAGCGCGACGTGCTCCACGTGGTAGTCGCGCCGCGGGCTGCCGTTCGGATACGCGAAGAGGCGCACCGGCGCGCCGGTGATCAGCTCCAGCCGCGCGCGGCTCGCCTCCATTTCATGCCGAGCCCGGGCGAGGGGAATTTCGGCGAGGATCGGGTGGTTCACGGTATGCGCGCCGATCTCCATGCCCGCGGCATGGAGCGCCCTGACCTGCTCCGAGGTCATCATGAGATCGGTCGGCACGCGGCTCCCGGCGCGAGCGGCGATCTCGAAGGCCGTCCTGCGGCGCCGCTCGGGCTCGAAGTACTTCAGGCGCGCGAGAATGCGATCGATCGCAAGGGCACGCTCCTCGTCCGTGCCGAGCGCGTGCCGCGCAAGCCCCAGGTCGGTGAGCTCGAGCTCGGCGCATTGCGCGTGCCGTAGCGCCTCGATGACCACGTCGTTGAACATGCATCCGCCATCGAGGAAGCCCGTGGCGACGAAGAAGGTTGCCGGCAGGCCGAGGCGCCGCAGGATGGGCAGCGCGACGCGGTAGTTGTCGGCATAGCCGTCGTCGAACGTGAGGCACAGCGCGCCCTTGGGCAGCCGGTCCTCGCGGAGCGCCCGCGCCGCCTCGCCGAGCGCCAGCACCTCGAAGTTGGACTTGACCCAGCGCATCCGGTGCTCGAACTCCGCGGCGCTCGGCTCGACGGCGAGGAGCGGGTCCCGCTCGGGCAGGACGCGGTGGTAGGCGAGCACGCTGAGGCGCCGCGCGCGCGGTACGCCGAGAAGCAAGCTCATGACGAGGCCGGGGCTCATCGCGCAGCCTCCCGCTTGACGACGCTCTTCTCCGCCGCAGGCACGCGATCGGTAAGGGGACGGGATTCCATCCGCTGGCTATCCTGCTCCAGCGCGCTGGCCGCCGAGCTCGTGATGAGCGCTGTCAGGAATGCCGTGAAGCGGCGGCGATAGAGGTTCGTGCGTCGAGCCCTCGCCGTCAGCGATTTCCAGAGGCGGTGCCGCCTGTGCGCCACGCGCGACGAAAGACCGTCGAAGGCGAGCCGCAGGCTCCTGAGACAGGGCTTGATGTCGTCTCGCGCCCAGTAGAGGAGCGCGACCGGCCGCTGCGACACCACTCGCCTCGTCACCTGGCCGGCATACCAGAGCAGGGAAAGCGGATCGCGCTCGGCATTCACCCAGACATAGCGGTGGCGCTGCCTGGTCCTCGGCAGCGCTAACCCGGCCTGGTGGCGATATTCCAGATAGGGCAGATCGACGCCGTTGGCGATGCAGCAGCCAAGCCAGAAATCGGTGCGCCCGACGGTGGGCTCTATGACCCACGGCATGCCGCCCGGGTCGCGCTTGAGCTCGAGCGATACCGGTCCGCTCAGCTCCAGGCCTTCGAAGAAGCGCAGCGCCGCATCGAACGCGGCAGGGTCCGGCGCGGGTTCTGCGACCGTGGTGTGTCCCATGGGTCGCTCACGCAACTTGCGTCCGTCGAAGCGGGCCACCACGCGTCCGCGGTCCAGGTACAGCGCGCAAAACGACAATCGGCTCTCGTCGCCCGGGATCCAGTCCTGCACCAGAACCGGAAATTCCGCAGGGAATTCCCGGGCGAGACGCTCGACATCCGTCCTGGAGCGCAGGACGCGAACCTTGAAGCCCCGCAGCGGGCGCACCGGCTTCGCGATCACCGGAAAGCTGAGCTGTGGCGCCAGCTCGGCAGCCGCGCCCGGGTGTTCGAGCTGCCAGGTTCGAGGGTACGGCAGCCCGGCGCGGTGACAGTGCGCGCGCAGCGACGACTTGAGGACCAGGGCCGAGATCGTTTCGCGACAGTGCGACCAGCTCAGCCGGTAATGGTCCGCGAGGCGCGGCCAGGCGTCGGCCACGACGCTCACCATGTTGTCGTTGGTGAGAAAGAGAACCGGCGATCCGGCTCGGTTTCCGAGGCGTGGCCGAAGCTCGAGCAGGGCGTCGATGAGGCCTGCTCCGTTCACGTCGCGGGCGGAATGCAAAACGGCGTGCCGTGTCGCCGTGCCGGGAAGCGTGTCGTTGGCCTCCAGCGCATGCACCTGGACCCCGTTGCGGCCCAGCGAGCGCGCAACCGCGAGGCCGTGGGCGCACAGGCCTACGACTACCGCGGGAGGGTGCGCCGCCATGCGGCAGCTCCTCGAATGCCTTCGGCTCATACGGCCACCCTGAGCGCGGCGGGCGCGCTTTCGCGCGCGTCCATGGCATTGCGCAGGAACGCGTCGAACATGAGCAGCGTCCACAGCGGCGTGCTGTGGTCGCGCGCGCCGCTCTCGTGCTGGGCAAGGAGTTGGGCGAGGTAGCCCGCGTTGAACCAGCCGGTTTCCGCGAGCCGTCCGCCGAGGAGCGCCTCCCGCACCGGGCGACGCAGCGGTCCCCGGAACCAGCGCGCGAGCGGCACGGCGAAGCCCATCTTGGCCCGATACAGCACCTCGTGCGACAGGTGCGGCGCCATCGCCTGTTTGAGCAGTCTCTTGCTTTCGTTTCCTTTCACTTTGAACGACGAGGGCAGAGTGGCAAGCCACTCGACCAGAGGATGGTCCATGAGCGGCTCGCGCACTTCGAGCGAATGCGCCATGCTCGCGCGGTCCACCTTGGTGTTGATGTCGCCGACGAGATAGGTCTTGAGGTCGAGGTACTGGATGAGCCCGAGCGCATCGTCGGTGCCCGCTTGCGCGGCGTGGCGGTGGAAGACATCGACCGCGCTGTAGCCGCCGAGCTCGGCCTTGAACGCGCTGCTGTAGAGGCTGCCGCGCACGTCGTCGTTCAGGAATGACACGCTGTGGAAGTAGGCCTCGACGGAGCTGCGCGCGAGCGCCTGGAAGGTGGTCTTGGCGCGGAACACCTGCGGCGCCCAGTCGGCCTTCGGATAGACGCGGCCGAGCAGCCCGAAGGCGGGACGGCGAAGCGCGAGCGGCAGCATGCCGCGCAGGCGCTCCTCCATCGTATGGAAGCGGTAGCGCCGGTAGCCGCCGAAGCTCTCGTCTCCGCCGTCGCCCGAGAGCGCCACCGTCACGTGGCGGCGCGCGAGCTGGCACACGCGGTAGGTCGGAATCGCCGAGCTGTCGGCGTAGGGCTCGTCGTAGGTGCGTGCGAGCTCGTCGACCAGCCCGAAGTCGTCGCTGTCGACGTTGTCGACGAAATGGCGCGTGCGGTACCGCTCCGCGACCTCGCGTGCGTAGCGCGACTCGTCGAAGGCCGGGTCGCTGAACGAGATCGAGCAGGTGTTGACGGGCTGCTCGCTCACGCCCGCCATGGTCGCAACCACCGCGCTCGAGTCCACGCCGCCCGAGAGAAAGGCGCCGAGCGGCACCTCGGAGATCATGCGCAGGCGTACCGACTCGCGCAGGCGCTCGATCAGCTCGGCCTGTGCGTCGGCCTCGCCGATGGGGTTGTCGAGGGTGAAGCGCACGTCCCAATACTCGCGCGGCGCAGCCACGGGCTCGCCGCGCCGCAGGGTGAGCGTGTGCCCCGGGGCCAGCTTGCATGCCGCGCGGTAGACGGTGCGCGGCTCTGGGATGTAGCCGAAGGCGAAGTAGTCCTCTATGGCGAACGGGTCGAGATCGCGCGCGAGCCCCGGATGGGCGGCAAGGGATTTCAGCTCCGAGCCGAAGACGATGTGACCGTCGCCCAGCACCGCGTAGTAGAGCGGCTTCACGCCGAGCCGGTCGCGCGCGAGGAACAGCGTCTCCCGATTGCGGTCCCAGAGCGCGAACGCGAACATGCCGCGAAAGCGCTCGACGCAGGCTTCGCCCCAGGCTTCCCAGGCGTGCACGATCACCTCGGTGTCGCTCTTCGTGCGGAACACGTGTCCGAGCGCCGTCAGCTCGGGAATGAGCGCCTGGAAGTTGTAGATCTCGCCGTTGAATACCACCACCACGCTGCCGTCCTCGTTGAAAAGCGGCTGCTGACCGGTGGCGAGGTCGATGATCGAAAGGCGGCGATGGCCGAGCCCGACGCCGGGCTCGAGGTGCAGGCCGCCGGCGTCGGGGCCGCGGTGCGCCTGCGTCTCGTTCATGCGCGAGAGCAGCGTGCGCGACACCTCGCGCCTGCCCTTGAGATCGACGATGCCAGCGATTCCGCACATGACGATGCCCTCAGCGAGGCGACAGCGCCTCGGCAGCCGGCGGCAAGCTCACGCCGGCCGCGGCGAGCGCGGTCTCGTAAAGGCTGCAATAGTCGGTAACCATGCGCGCGAGGCTGAAGCGGCTCTGAGCAACGCGCCTTGCCGCCTTCGCGTGCCGCCGCGCCATCGCGCGATCGGTCGAGTAGCGGACCAGCGCGTCGGCGAGCGCTTCGCTGTCCCCCGGCGGCACGAGCAGCCCGGTCATGCCAGGCTCGATCAGCTCTGGGTTGCCGCCGACGCGTGTGGCGATGACCGGCAGGCGCGAGGCCATCGCCTCGAGAATGGTGTTCGAGATACCCTCGCCAAGCGAAGGAAGGACGAAGCAGTCCAGCCCGCGCATGACCTCGGCGACGTCGGCGCGCTCGCCCGCGAGCCATACCCGGTCGCGCAAGCCGAGCTGCTCGACC
>Ga0207648_10007778_pt1 | contig 10465 bp, 9 predicted proteins | sample KBSMisM32_FD_184310 | JGI IMG/M metagenome (GOLD analysis project Ga0207648, IMG submission 184310) | Miscanthus rhizosphere microbial communities from Kellogg Biological Station, Michigan, USA - KBS Miscanthus M3-2 (SPAdes) (version 2) | ecosystem: Host-associated > Plants > Roots > Rhizosphere... | reverse complement strand
TCCGGCCGTCGCCCGACCGGAAATCGATTCCACACAGCCCAAGCGCTCGGAATCCACTTTGTGCTGGCGCTTGCCCTGCTGTCGTTGCTGGTATCCGCGAACTGTTCCGCGACGATACAGGACGTGATTTTCGGTGACGGTTTTGACGGATTCGACCTCACGACTTGCGACGCCGGCCTGACTTCCGATTCGAGCGACGCGGCGCAATACGCAGCCGCCATCGACTTGTGCAAGACGACGACCGAGCAGGCTGCCGGGTGGGGCTTGATCAGCGCGACCCTGACGCTGCCTCCGGGTACCGGCACGCCAGAGCCGATTTCGCGAAGGATTCAGACGACATTCGGTTCGGGCATCACGCCGCGCGCCGGAGCGGCGATGGCGGTGCTGTCCTCGGGCGTCGCAGTCGACGCAGGCGCGCCTTTATTCTTTCCGTTCCAGCCCGGCTTGATTGCCGGCTCGGTGAGCACGGCGCCGGCCGACTGGCTTGCGGCGCATGGCGGCGTGTTCCCGGTGGCTCCGGGATGTCCGCCCGCGGGCAGCGTCGCGGCGATAGACGCCGTGATGCTGACTCTGCGAATTCGCGTTCCAGGCAACGCGCGATCCTTCAGCGTCGCGGCGAATTTTCTCGGCGCCGATTACCCGGAAAACGTCTGCGGACCTTACAACGACTTGTTCGTCGCGCTGCTGGACTCAGGTTTCGCCGGCGCACCGGCGAATCCGGCCGACAAGAACCTTGCGACGTATACCGCGGCGAATCTCGATCTCTATCCGGTCGGCGTAAACCTCGCCCGTACCAATCCCGGATTGTTTACCCAGTGCGTCAATGGCGCTACCGGTTGCTTGTACGGTTCGTCGGGATCGACGTCGACGTGTACCGCAACGAGCGGCCTGACCGGAACCGGTATGGACACCCCGGCCATCGACGAGGATGTGTGCGGCGCTTCGAACGGTGTCGTCGGCGGCGGCACGGACTGGCTCGTCTTGCGCGGCAACGTCGTGCCAGGCGAGATCATCCAGCTGCGTTTCGCGATATGGGATACCGGAGATCCCTACTACGATTCCCTCGTCACGCTTGATAAGTTCCGCTGGTCCCATATCGTGACGACCCCAGGCGCCACGAGGAACTAGTTGACGCCAGCCGCGACGAGGCCGCCAGGTTTCCTGACGCAATGACAGGTTTGTCAGGTTCTGCCTGCGCGCTCGCCGGCGACGCGCTTGGCCTGTGCTTCCGCGCCAACGCCTCCGTCACGCGCGGTTCGGCGCGCCGGAACGCGCGCAACAGGCGCCAGCTGCGACGTGCGCGCGCGCGTAAGCGCCCGCGCCATGCGCCGCACCGCCTCGCCTAGTTCGGCTTCGTCGAGATAGCTGAAAGCCAGGCGCATGAACGGCTGCTCGCGCTGGCCGAAGTCGTACGGCCGGGCATTGTGGAAAAATACACCTTCGCGCTCGCCGGCGCGCTCCCAGCCGGGAATGTCGATCGAATCATCGACGCGCGCCCACAGCGCCATGCCGCCATCGGGCACGCGGAACGTGAGGGCCGTGCCGAGGTGACGGGTCAGCATCGCGGCCAGCGCGTCACGCCGGGCCGCGAACGTGCGGCGCATGCGCCGCGTATGACGCAGCACCTCGCCATCGGCGAACAGTTCGGCGATCGCGCACTCCATCGCGACGTCGCTGCGCGCATCGCTCGCGGCGCGCAGGCTGCGCAGGCGCTCGAACACGGCCGGTGGCGCGGTGACGAACGCGGTGCTGATTCCCGGCGCGAGAAGATTCGCCAGCGAACCGACATAGACGACATTGGCGCGCCCGTTGCCCGCGGCGATCGGAAGGACAGGTTTCCCGGCGTAGTGGAACTCGTGGTCGTAGTCGTCTTCGATGATGGCAAACCGGTGTTGCAGCGCCAGTTCGGCGAGGCGCGCGCGCCGGCTTCTCGACATCACCGCGGTGGTCGGGAACTGATGGTGAGGTGTCAGGAACACGGCGCGGACGTTTTCGCGCGGCAGCAGGCCTTCGAGCGCGTCGATGTCGAGTCCCTCGCCGTCGAGCGGCAGCGGCACGAGGCGAGCGCCGGCAAGCTTCAGGACATTCCATGCCGGCGGATACCCGAACGCCTCGACGGCAACGACATCTCCGGGCGATAGCAGCGTGCGCGCAACGAGGTCGATCGCCTGCTCGATGCTGCGCGTGATCATGAGGTTGTCGGGCGTCACCGCAAGGCCGCGGCTGCGCGCGAGCATCGTCGCCAGTTCGCTGCGCAGGCGCAGGTGGCCGCACAGATCGGCGTAGGCAATCTGATTGCGCCCGCGCTGCCCAATCGCGCGGCGGAACGCGCGTGCCAACGCCTGCGCGGGAAACAGCCGGACGTCCGGCATGCTGAGCGCGAGCGTGAGACTGCCCGGTGGCGGTGGGCGGCGTTGCACCGGCATTGGAAGCGGCCGCGCGAGTGTGAACGTCGGAATTTCCGGCGTTGCAGGCGTTGCCGCGAGCGACGAAGGTTGTGGCGTCGTCGGCAACACGAACGTGCCGCCGCCGACACGTGCGCCGATCAGGCCTTCCGCGGCAAGCTCGCCGTAGCCGGCGACAATCGTGTTGCGGTTGACGCCGAGCAGCTCGGCCAATTCGCGCGAGCCCGGCAGCGGGTCGCCGGGCTTCAGCCGTCCGCTGCGGATATCGTCTGCGACTGCGCTGGCGAGTTGCAGGAATAGAGGCTGCTCGCGCTCCGGGTCCAGGGCAACGCTCAATTCCCAATGACGCATGGATCCATCTCCCGTGTGCGCATGCAATCCATGACGTAACCGGACCAGCGAGCGTCGCAAAAGTGGAGCTCCCGGTCGCCCTGGCGGGTGGACAAGCTGTGTTCCGCTTGCCACACCACACCACGAGGAGAAACACATGCGCCTTCATCTCTGCACAGCAGCAATCGTTACTGCGCTCGGCAGCGCACTCGCGTCGTCGGCGGCGTATGCCGCGCCGGAATACTCGGTCGCCAACCTTGCCGCGTTCGGCGGTACCCGGAATCAGGCCAACAGCGTCAACAACGACGGCGTTGTTGCAGGCTTCACTACGCGTCCCGCCGACCTGCACCGCCATGCCACGACGTGGATTTCCGGCCAGCCCTACGACTTGAACACGCTCGGCGGGCCGAACAGCAATGTCGCCTGGCCGGTAAAGAACACCTCGGGGCGGATCATCGGCATTTCCCAGACGAGTACGCCGGAGCCTCTCGGCGAAAGATGGAGTTGCGCGGGTTTCTTCCAGACGGACGCAGCCGGATACATCTGTCGCGGCTTCGTCTGGGAAGATGGAAGCATGCGCGAGTTGCCGACGCTCGGCGGCAACAACGGTTATGCCGCCGGCGGCAACAATCGCGGCGAGATAACCGGCTGGGCCGAGACGGCGGTGTTCGATCCTTCCTGCGAAGGCGCCGGGTTCGGCTTGAGCGGCCAGGTGTTGCAATTCCTGCCGGTCATCTACGGCCCCGGCGTCGACGAGATCCGCGCGCTGCCGCTGATTTCCGGCGACAGTTCCGGCGCGGCGACGGCGATCAACGACCGCGGCCAGGCAGTCGGCATCTCCGGCAGCTGCGACCAGGCAGTAGGCCGCTACACGGCTGCGCACGCGGTCTTGTGGGATCGCGATGGCGTCACCGACATCGGCCAGGGCGTGCTGACTGCGCCGTTCTGGAACACGCCGACGGCGATCAGCAGTCGCGGCGATGTCGCCGGCTTCGCCGGCGATCCGTCCGACCCGACGGCGGGCATTACGCACGCGTTCATCTGGACGAAGGACGGCGGCATGCAGCTGCTCAATACCGCGGCGGACGACAACAGCACCGCCACCGGCATCAATGCAAAGCGGCAGGTCGTCGGCTATTTCGTCGCTGCAGACGGTGCGCTGCATGGTTTCGTCTGGGATCGCGCTCACGGCATGCGCGACCTGAACGGTCTGAAACAGGCCGACTACACTGGACTCATCGCGCTCGCCAACGACATCAACGATGACGGCGTCATTACCGGGAGGACCGCGACGGATCCGGCCAACGGCACCCGGTCAGCATTTGTTGCAACTCCGTTGTAGTCGCAGGTTCATGCTGAAGCCGGGTTCATGCGTTGCATAGCCGAGGTTCATGCGAGGTGATCGAAAATGAATGTCCGCGATGATTCCAAGGAGAACGCACATATGTTGCCAAACAGCGTGTTGAAGAATCAGACAAACGACAAGCTTCCGACGGACCGCCAGATCATTGAAGTGCGTCTGGGCACAGCCGAATGGCAGCCGGCCATGTTTCGTGAGGGCGAGTTCGTGGACATGTACGGAATACCGCTCGAGCGCCGCAGGATTTCCAGTTGGCGTCCGGCAAATGCGAACGCGGTGAACCACAGTTGATGCCGAGGCCGGAGCCGCAATGGCTCCGGCCCGTTTCCGCGGACCAAGGGCAATAGTTCGACAAAGCGACTGGTGGCGTAGGGCCGAGCGCGCGTGCTAGCTTTGCCACGCATGAACGACGCCGACAACGCACTCCTGCTCGCGGCTGATGAACCGGCTGCATTCGCACTTGAACGAGAGCACGGGGCTTCACCATTTCTACTGATCTGCGATCACGCGAGCCGGCGGATTCCGCGCGCGCTTGGCGATCTCGGCGTATCCCAAGCGGACCTGCAGCGGCATGTGGCTTGGGACATAGGCGCGGCCGGCGTCGCAACGCGTCTGGCGGCCGCGCTCGACGCGTTTGCGATCACGCAGAACTATTCGCGTCTCGTGATCGACTGCAACCGGCCGCTCGACGCGCCCGGTTCAATCGTGGCGCGCAGCGAAGCGACCGACATTCCCGGCAACGCGAACATCGATGCGGCGGCAGCAGCCATGCGCGCGCGAGAGATCTTCCTGCCGTATCACGCGCGCATCGCCGCGGAACTCGACCGCCGCGCCGCGCAGGGCCGGCAGACGACCCTCATCTCGGTGCATAGCTTCACGCCGGTCTACCACGGCGTCGCGCGGCCCTGGCAGATCGGCATGCTGTATGGACGCGACGCCCGCGTTGCGCATCGTCTGCTCGGGATCATCCGCGCCGAGGGTGGTTGGAACGTCGGCGACAACGAACCATATGCCGTCACGGCCGCGACCGACTACGCCATTCCGGTGCACTGCGAAACGCGCGGCATTGCGCACGTAGGCCTCGAAATCCGCCAGGACCTCATCGCGCGCGATGCAGGCCAGGACGAGTGGGCGACGCGCATCGCCGCATGGCTCAAGGCGATTGCACCGGACTTCACTGAGTGATCGGCCGTCCGGTCAGCCGCTCGACACGATAGAAACACGCCCCTTAATTGCCGTCATTCCCGCGAAAGCGGGAATCCCTTTTTGCTTGGGGATGCCGGCAACTGACGCAAGATCAAATTGGATTCCCGCTTTCGCGGGAATGACGAATTGAAAGTTGATTTCGCCGCTGTTGCGGTGGTTAGACCGCATTCTTGCAGGAGGCGGCATCGGAGCTTTCTAGCGCGGCGTTGACGCGATGCGCTTTTCCAGGCGCGTGAAGTACTCGAGCATCTCGCTGTAAACGCGGTCGGTCTTTTCGTGCAGATGGGCGATTTCGAGTTCGGCCTTGATGTTGACCTCGTACTCTATGTCGGCGCGCACGCGGTCCTTCTCGGCTTGCCGGTTCTGGCTGATCAGCACGAAGCAGGAAAGGAAGATCGCTTCCAGCGATACGATCATCGTCAGCAATCCGAACGGGAATGGATCGAACTGCGGCACGCCGAGCGGCCAGACGTTGACCGCAATCCAGACGCCGAACCAGAGCAGGTTCAGCGCGAGGAAGACCATGCTGCCGCTGAACCATGAAATCCAGTCGGCGACGCGCTGCAGTACGCTGATGTGCTCCTCGACTTCCTCGTTGACGTTGCGCGACACGCGCGTGCGCAACAACTCGTCGGCCTTGCGCGTCATGTGACTCATCGCTGCGAGCAGGCGCAGCGCCGCGGACGGACTTTTCTGAAACAGCAGCAGCAGGTCGTCACGGTCGAGTTCGAGCAGTTCGCAGTCGGTCAGTGCCAGCGCGGTGGCCGTGCGCGGCCCCCGATCGAGCAGGGCGAGTTCGCCAAACACTTCGCCGGGATTGGCGATCGTGAGCAGGATCTTCTGGCCTGCGGTGTCCTTGATGAACAGTTCGACTTCGCCGGATCGGACGATGTACAGCGAATCGCCGGGCTCGCCGGTCTTGAACAGGGTATCGCCGGCCGCGAGCTGGCAGGCATCGATGAATTCGGCAAGACGCGCGCGATCTTCGGCGTCGACGTGCTCGAACAGTTCGACGTCCGCGAGAAGCAGTGGGTCGCAAGCCATGCCGGTCAGCCCCAATCAGTCCGTATAACGCCGCGAACGGCTCACCGTCGAGTCAGCCGAAGCAGAACGCATTGAGCTTGTTGCCGTCGAGGTCGCGGAAATAGCCGGCATAGAAACCGTCGCCGCGTGGTCCCGGTGCGCCTTCGTCAGTGCCACCGAGTTCGAGCGCCTTGGCGTGCAGCGCATCGACCCGTGCGCGACCGTCCATCACCAGAGCGACCATCCCGCCGTTGCCGACCGTCGCCGGCTTGCCGTCGAAGGGCAGGGCGACGCTGAACGCCGGTGTCGTCGGCGAGACTGTCCACGCGATGAAGCGATCCGACTCCATGTAACGCGCCGCGCCGATCGTGCCGAGCAACGCATCGTAGAACGTGGCGGCGCGCGCCAGATTGCCGGTGCCGACCGTGACGTAACCAATCATGAAAATTCCTCCCGTTGCTGGTGGCGGAAGATCGCATGCCGCCACAGCGATGTAAATGGCGACGGCTGCCGGAAGGATCGACGCACACGGAAGTCCGCGGCCGCACGCCTACCCGATGATGTCCGGCCTTCCGGGGTTTGACCGCTGCCACCGGGTTCGTGTGACAATCGCCGCGTGAGGCTCGCGGCGGTCGACGAACGTTTGCGCGGGTCGCGGGCATCGCCCGTTGCGATACGGCCACGACGCCGCCCTTGGGATAATGCATGCAGAACTCGTTCTTCACCGAACTGCAACGGCGCAACGTCCTGCGCGCCGCCGCGTTCTATGCCGCTGCAGCCTGGTTGCTCGTGCAGGTCGCGACCCAGGTCTTTCCGTTCTTCAATGTATCCAATTCCGTCGTTCGGCTGGTCGTCGTCGCCGCGATTGTCGGCTTCCCGCCGGCGCTGATATTCGCCTGGTTCTACGAACTCACGCCGCAAGGGATCAAACGCGAGAGCCAGATCGATCGATCCGACCCGCAGGTGCGCGCCGCCGGCAAGCGCTACGACCGCTGGATCATCGTTGCCCTGGGCCTGGCGGTCGTGCTGCTGCTGGCAGACCGCTTTATGCCGCGAAACACCGTCGTCGACGTTCCCGTGAACGGCCAGTCGATCGCGGTCTTGCCGTTCGAGAACCTCAGCGCCGATCAGAGCAACGCGTATTTCGCCGATGGGATCCAGGACGAGATCCTCACGCGCCTGGCCAAGATAGGTGCGCTCAAAGTCATCTCGCGCACGTCGACCCAGCAGTACGCATCCAAGCCGGGCAATCTGCCGCAGATCGCGCGCCAGCTCGGCGTCGCGACCGTGCTCGAAGGCAGCGTGCAGAGAGCCGGCAATGCCGTGCGCGTGACCGTGCAGTTGATCAAGGCGGCGACCGACGAGCACCTGTGGGCGGAGACTTACGACCGCCAGCTCGATGACATATTCGGTGTCGAGACCGAAGTCGCGCAGGCGATCGCGTCGGAGCTGCAGATCAAGCTCAGTGGCGGCGAGCGGACCGCGGTCGCCGCCCGCTCGACCGCGAACGCTGCCGCCTACGATGCCTATTTGCGCGCGCGAGCGATCGAGGCGCACGAACCCAATCTGACGACTGACGTCCTGCGCAACGTGCTCGCCCTTTACGGCGATGCGGTCAAGCTCGACCCGGGATTCGCGCTGGCATGGGCGCGGCTGGCGATCGTCAAGAGTTTCATGTACGCCAACTTCATCGATCGCTCGCCGACCCAGCTTGACCAGGTCAAGCAGGCCGCCGACACGGCGTTGCGGCTGCAGCCTGAACTCGGCGAAGCGTACCTGGCGCTTGGCTACTATCGTTATCGCGGCTTGCGCGACTACGCAGGCGGGCTGCAGGCCTTCGAACAGGCGCGCCAGCGCCTGCCGAACAATCCCGACGTGCTGTCGTCGATCGGCTACATCGAGCGGCGCCAGGGCAAGTGGCGCGAATCGATCGCGCACCAAGAGCAGGCAACGGCCCTCGACCCGCACGCCGTGCCGATGCTGGGCGAACTGGCCAACACTTATGCGGCGCTGCGCGAGTTTGCGCAAACGCGCTCCACGCTCGACCGCGCGCTGGCCCAAGTTCCGGACTCGGCCAAGCTGATTGCGGGCAAGGCATCGACCTATCAGGTCGAAGGCAATCTCGATGCGTCGGGCAAGCTGCTCGCCGGATTGCCGATCGACGTAAAGGATCCCGAGAGTTTTACCGTGCACATCGACCAGATGCTGCTGCAGCGTCGTTTCGACGATGCGCTCGCGGTTCTGAGCGATGCGGTGACGAAACCGCAGCCTGCCGGCGATCCGTGGCAGACCTATTGCCAGATATTCATTGCCTGGGCTCAGACGTGGTCCGGTGACAAGGTCGCTGCGCATGCCAGCTTCGAACGCGCGCTCGCGGTCATCAATTCCCTGTACCGGTCCGATAGCGACGACGCCAAACTGTCGCAGGGATACGCGATCACGTACGCCGGACTCGGCGACGAGGAACAGGCTCTGAAGTGGGCGAAGCGCGGCGTGGAACTCAACGCCGGCGATGCCTTCCTGCTGCCGCGCTCCGAGGCGACGCTCGCGCAAGTGCTGGCGGTGTTCGGCCACGCCGACGCGGCAGTCGCCATGGTACCGCACCTGCTCGAAGTGCCTAACGGCGAGACGCGCGCAACGATGCGCCTGCACCCAGTGTGGGACCCGTTGCGCAAGGATCCGGCCTTCCTGAAGCTGGTGGCGGACGCCGATGGCGGACAAGTCGCAGGCAGCGCACATTGATGGCGACAAACAGGCGCGCATGATCACGGTCCACCACTTGAACAACTCGCGTTCGCAGCGCGTTCTCTGGCTGCTCGAGGAACTCGACCTCGAGTACCGCATCGTGCGCTACCAGCGCGACGCGAATACGATGCTGGCGCCTCCGGAACTGCGCGCCGTGCATCCGCTAGGCAAGTCGCCGGTCATCAGCGACGAAGACACGACCGTGGCCGAGTCCGGGGCAATCATCGAATACCTGACCGGGCGCTACGGCAACGGTCGATTCGTGCCGCCGCCCGACACGCCGCAACGCCTGCGTTACACCTATTGGCTGCACTACGCCGAAGGCTCGGCGATGACGCCGTTGCTGCTGAGCCTGATCTTTCGCCGCATGCCGAAGGCGCCGATGCCGTTCTTCATCCGCCCGATCGTCCGCGGCGTCGCGGACAAGGCAAGGACCTCGTACGTCGATCCGCAGCTGAAACTGCATTTCGATTACATGGAAAGCGAACTGGCGAGGCACGCCTGGTTTGCCGGCGACGAGTTCAGTGCCGCCGACGTGCAGATGAGTTTTCCGATCGAGGCAGGGCAGGCCGGCGGCCTCGTCGATTCGGGCCGGCCCAGGCTCGCTGCTTTTCTCCAGAGCATTCATGCACGGCCGGCCTACCAGCGGGCGCTGGAGCAGGGTGGAGCGTTTGCAGTGGGCGGTTGAGGTGCTCCGGAAAACCAACTGTCTGCTTTGGTGCAGGCGAGGAAATGACAATGGGAAAGCGTGATCCGCGCGTCGACGCCTACATCGGCAAATCCGCCGATTTCGCCAAGCCGATCCTGGAGCACCTTCGCGACGTCGTCCATGCCGCGTGTCCACAAGTGGAAGAAACCATGAAGTGGAGCTTTCCACATTTCATGCACCACGGCATGCTGTGCGGGATGGCGGCGTTCAAGCAGCACTGCACGTTCGGGTTCTGGAAAGGCGAACTCGTCGTGGGCCGCGCGAGCGCAGCGGACGAACGCGCCATGGGCCAGTTCGGCCGCATCACCGCTTTGGCTGGGCTCCCATCGCGCAAGGCGCTGACCGCGTATATCCGCAAGGCCGCAAAGCTCAACGAAGAGGGCGTCAAGCCGGTGCGGGCGAAGCCGAAGCCGCGGCCGGAAGGGGCCATACCGGATGACCTTGCCTCGGGGTTGAAGCGCAACCGCAAGGCTGCCACGACGTTCGCAGCATTCAGCCCGAGCCAGCGCCGCGAATACATCGACTGGATTGTCGAGGCCAAGCGCGAGGAAACGCGCGTGAAGCGCCTGGTGCAGGCCATCGAGTGGATCGCCGAAGGGAAAGCGCGCAATTGGAAGTATGAGAAGTGCTGAGGGCGTCTTAGAAGCCTGCCAATTGTCGTCATTCCCGCGAAAGCGGGAATCCATT
>Ga0207648_10007777_pt1 | contig 10466 bp, 9 predicted proteins | sample KBSMisM32_FD_184310 | JGI IMG/M metagenome (GOLD analysis project Ga0207648, IMG submission 184310) | Miscanthus rhizosphere microbial communities from Kellogg Biological Station, Michigan, USA - KBS Miscanthus M3-2 (SPAdes) (version 2) | ecosystem: Host-associated > Plants > Roots > Rhizosphere... | reverse complement strand
GAAGAAGGCCGTCGAGCAGCGCGGTGCCGACATCGCCACGAAGCCCGTGGGCTCCGGGCCCTACCAGCTGGTTTCGCTGGAGCGCCAGAAAGGCGCGATACTGCGCCGCAATCCAGGCTACACGGGGAAGAAGCCGTACTACGAGGAGATCGCGATCCGCTTCATCTCGGACGCAAGGACGACCGATCTCGCGCTGCGCTCCGGCGAGCTCGACTTCGCCGTGTTGTCGCCTTCCACTGCCGATCCGCTGCGCTCCGTGCCCGGCCTCACCGTCAACGAGCAGCCGAGCATCGCGTACGTCTGGCTCGGCATGAACGTGGAGAAGGCGCCGTTCACCGACGTTCGCGTGCGCCAGGCGGTTCGACTCGCGCTCGACGTCGACCAGATGCTGACGGCGGGCTACAACGGCAAGGCCCCGCGGCTCAATACTCTCCTGCCGCCGCAGATCCTCGGCCACTGGCGCGAAGCGCCGGTCTACAAGCGCAACGTCGCCGAGGCGAAGAGCCTGCTCGCCGCGGCCGGAGTGTCCAATCTCAAGGTGAAGCTCCTGATCCTCAACCAGGCGGCGTACCAGAACATGGCGCTGGTGGCGCGCGCGCTGCTGGCGGACGTGGGAATCACGGTGGAAGTCGACTCGCAGGAAGGCGGCACCTACTGGAACTCGGGCAAGGGCGACGTCGGCAAGAACATCGACATGTTCATCGTCCGCTTCAACGGCAAGCACGACCCGAACTTCATCATGCAGTGGTTCGTCTCCAAGCAGATCGGGGAGTGGAACTGGCAGCGCTGGAACAGCCCGGAGTTCGACGCGCTGTTCGCGCAGTCGGCGGGCGAGCTCGACGCCGCCAAGCGGCGGCAGGAAGTCGTCGACGCGCAGCGCCTGATGGACAAGAGCGCCGCCTTCGTCTGGCTCACCAACGAGGCCAACACGCTCGTCTATCGCAACTGGATGAAGCCGGCGGGAGTCCCGGGCTGGATCGACTGGCAGTACGACGACTTCGGCGCCACGAGCTGACGCCGCGGGCGGCGGCGCGGCCAGCAGCCTGCTAATGCTCGCGAGAGGCTCGCCGCGCCTCGAAGAGGCGATCCGGTATCTCGGGAGCCGCCTCGTCACGACCGTGCTGATCGTGATCGGAGCGATGCTGCTCCTGTTCACGCTCACGTCCGTGGTTCCCGGCGATCCGGCGACCACGCTGTTCGGCCCCCAGGCGACACCCGAGTTGTCGCGGCGCTTCATCACCGAGATGGGGCTCGACCAGCCGCTGCCGATACGGCTGTGGCGGTTCTTCGCCAACGTCGCGAGGGGCAATCTCGGCGTCGACGTCATCTCGGGGCGCCCGGTCGCGAAGCTGATCGGCGAAGTGCTGCCCTACACGCTGATCCTTACGTTCTCGGCCCTCGGCCTGGCCGCGCTGATCGGAGTTCCGCTCGGCATCTATGCGGCCACGCACCGCGGATCGGTCCTCGACAACATCCTCGCGTTCACCTCGGTCGCCTTCATCGCCGTGCCGAGCTTCGTGATCGCGATCTTCCTGCTCCTCATCTTCGCGACCTGGCTCGATTGGCTGCCCGTGCTCGGCGCGAGCCGCACGGGTGCCTTGGGCGACGAGTTCAAGCGGATGATCCTCCCCACGCTCGCTCTCGCCCTGGGCTGGATCGGCTTCATCGGCCGCCTCATTCGCACGTCGATGCTCGAGGTCATGGGCGAGCCGTACATTCGCACGTCGCGCGCGTACGGCCTCTCGCAGCGCCTCGTGACGTACAAGTACGCGCTCAAGAACGCCTGCATTCCGACGATCACGCTGCTCGGCTTGGGGATAGGCCGCCTGCTGGGCAACGCCGTCCTGGTCGAGATCGTCTTCGCGCGCCCCGGGCTCGGGCGGCTCATCTACAACGCGATTTCCGAGCGCAACTACCCGATCGTGCAGGGCGCGTCGCTCGTCGTCGTCGTCCTGTTCGTCGCCGTGAACCTGATCGTCGACCTGTCGTACTCGGCGATCGACCCGCGCATCCGTCACGACACGGCGAAGCCGGGGGCCGAATGAGCGCGGCGGGCGAAGCCAAGGCCCGAAGGGCGCGTCGCCGCGCGATTGAGCAGCGCCCGACAAACGGATTCCATGCCTTTGCAAAATCGTGCGGAGGGCGCGAATGAGCGCGCTGCGCGGCACTCTCCGCATCCTGCGCCGCGTCTGCGCCACGCTGACCGGCGCCACGGGGCTCGGCATCGTCGCGATCGTGCTGATCGCCGCCCTCTTCGCTCCATGGGTCTCGACCGCGGACCCCGACAAGCTCGACGTGATGAATCGCTTCTCGGGCCCGTCTCTCGCGCACTGGCTCGGTACCGATCATCTCGGGCGCGATCTCTATTCGAGGCTCGTCCACGGCGCCACGGTGGCGCTCTCCGTCGCGCTGTCGGCGATCGCGCTCGCCTTGAGCTCAGGCACGCTGCTCGGGATCGCAGCCGCGTATCTGCCGCCGCGCCTCGAGCGCTTCGTGCTGATCGTCTTCGACGTCGTCTCGTCGTTCCCGAGCATGGTGCTGGCCCTTGCCATCGTCGCCGTGTTCGGCCCGTCGACTGCGATCGTCGTGCTGATCGCCGCGGTCACGCTGATGCCGCATTTCGGCCGCGTGGCGCGGGGACAAGTGCTCACGCTCAAGAGCGCGCCGTTCCTCGAAGCGGAAAAGATCCTGGGCGCATCGTTCCCGCGCATCGTCGTCCATCACATCCTGCCCAACATCCTGGGGCCGCTCGTGATCCTCGCCTCGATGGACATCCCCGTCGTCATCACGATCGAGGCCGGCCTCTCGTTCCTGGGCCTGGGCGTACGCCCGCCGCTCGCGAGCTGGGGGACGCTCATCCAGGATGGCTACCAGTTCCTTTCCGACAGCTGGGTGCCCGTCGTCGTGTCGAGCCTCGCGCTGGCCATTGCGACGCTCGGCTTCACGCTGTTCGGCGAGGCGCTGCGCGATGCGGTCGATCCCCGTATCCGGCAGGAGCGCTGACGATGAGGTTGAAGTGACGTCGCCGCTGGTTTCGATCCGCAAGCTGACGCTCGACGCGACGACGGCGCGCGGCACGGCGCACATCCTGCGCGGCATCGACCTCGACATCGGGAAGAGCCGCATCCTGGGGGTCGTCGGCGAATCGGGATCCGGCAAGTCGAGCCTGGCGGCGTGCCTCGTGCGGCTCCTCCCGGCCAACGTGGCGAGCATCGGCGGCGAGATCGTCTTCGACGGCGTCGATTTGCTCGCACTCGACGAGCGCGCGATGAACGCCTACCGCGGCACCCGGATCGCGATGATCTTCCAGGATCCGATGACGGCGTTGAACCCGCTCTTCACCGTCGGCACGCACCTCGTCGACGTGCTGCGCCGGCGCCATCCCGGGCTGCCGCGCGACGACGCGGAGCAACGCGCGATCGCGGCACTTGGGAGCGTGGGCATCGCCGACGCGCCGCTGCGTCTCGTTTCCTATCCGCACCAGCTCTCCGGCGGCATGCGCCAGCGCGTGATGATCGCAATGGCGCTGCTCGTCGAGCCCGATCTCCTGCTCGCCGACGAGCCGACGACGGCGCTCGACGCGACGGTCGAAGCGCAGATCGTATCGCTCCTGGAGGAGCTGCGACGCAGCTTCTCCGGCTCCATCGTCTTCATCTCGCACCACCTCGGCCTCGTCGCCCAGCTGTGCGACGATCTCTGCGTGATGTACGGCGGTACCATCGTCGAGTCCGGGCCGGTGTCGGAAGTCCTGGGCGCGCCGCGCCATCCGTACACGCAGGCGCTCCTTGCGTGCGAGCTCGACGACGAGGATGCCGGCGGTCGGCTGAAGTCGATTCCCGGCGAAGTGCCCGATCCCGTGGACGTGCGCAACGCATGCGTGTTCGCCCCGCGCTGTCGCTACGCGAAGGAAGTTTGCCTCGAAGGCGTGCCGGCGCTGCGCGAAGCAGGTCCGGGCCGGCGCGCGGCGTGCGTGCGCTGGGAGCAAATCGCGTTCGACGTAGTCGAGGAGAGCGCATGAGCGCGGCGGGCGAAGCCAAGGCCCGCAGGGCGCGTCGCCGCGCGATTGCGCGCGCCCGACTGCAAGTTCGTCACTTGCCATCTCCGTCCAAGGAGGGCGCATGAGCGCGGCGGGTGTGGTCAAGGCGCGCGGCGAAGCACTCGTAGAGTTCACGGGCGTCAGCGTCGTCTTCGACGGGCGCGTCCGCGCACTCGACGATGTCACGCTCGCCATCGGCAAAGGCGAGATCGTCGGGCTCGTCGGGGAGTCCGGCTCCGGCAAGAGCACCCTGTGCCGAGTCCTCGTGGGATTGACACCGCCGTCGTCGGGCACTGTGACAGTCGGCAACCGGCCGGTCCGCGAGCAGCTCGCGCAAGGTGCGCTCGCGTTCCGGCGTCGCGCGCAATTGCTGCTGCAGGACGCCGTGGCATCGCTGTCGCCGCGGATGACGATAGGCAGGACGCTGGAAGAGCCGATCGCCATCCATGCGTTGCCGCGCGCCGAGGCGCTCGCCCGTCTCTCCGCGATCCTGAAGCGCCTCGGGCTGTCGAGCGATGTGCTCGCCAAATTTCCGCACCAGATCTCCGGTGGGCAGGCGCGTCGCGTCGGCGTCGCCCGCGCGCTTCTGATGCGCCCCGAGATCATCGTCGCCGACGAGCCGACGGCAGGGCTCGACGTCTCGGTGCAGGGCGAGCTCCTGAACCTGCTGCTCGATTTGCAACGCGAATTCGGGCTCACGTACCTGCTCGTCAGCCACAACTTGAACGTGATACGCCGCGTCACCGGGCGCACCGCGGTGATGTATCTCGGGCAGATCGTCGAGGAGGCGGCGACGCGCGAGCTCTTCGCAGCTCCCGCCCATCCATATTCCGCGGCATTGCTTTCGACGAACCCCGCCGTCGACCCGCGCAAGCGTTTCGAGCGCATCGTGCTGCAAGGCGAGATTCCGAGCGCAGTGAACCCGCCGGGAGGGTGCCGGTTCCATACGCGCTGCCCTGTCGCGCAGGAGAGGTGCACGACCGATCCGCCATTCCTGCGGCCGCTCGAGGGCGATCGGAGCGTGCGCTGCCACTTCCCCTACTCGCTCGACCGGCGTCGCCACTAGACGCGACAATCACGCCTCCCATGTCCATCGACATCACCTACCTGAACGGCCCGGACGTTGCCGCGCTGGCGTTGACCGACGACGAGATCCTTGCCGCGGTCGAAGGCGGCCTTCGTGCCCAGGGGCTTGGCCAGACGGTGCTCGAGCCGCGGGTGCATCTCGTGCCCGAGAGTTCGACCAAGGGACACTTCAACGTGCTGCGCGGTGTCGTCGCGCCGCTCGGCGTCGCGGGCGTAAAAGTCGTCGGCGATTTCGTCGACAACTGGCGAATCGGCCTGCCCTCAGAGGTCGCGGTGCTGACGCTCTTCGACCCCGCAACCGGCGTGCCGCGCGCAATCCTCGATGCGTCGGTTTTGACCGACATGCGCACCGGCGCCATGTCCGCGCTCGGCGCGAAGCACCTCGCTCGACGGGGCGCAAAGGTGCTCGGCCACATCGGTGCGCGTGGCACCGCCTACTGGAACGTGCGGCTCATCGACCATCTCTTCGACTGCTCGGAGATCCGCGTGCATTCGCGACGGCCCGAAAGCCGCCGCGCGTTCGCGCAAAAACTGTCGGAAGACCTCGGCAAGCCGGTGATCGCGACCGACGACTGGGAATCGTGCGTTCGCGGCGCCGACATCGTCGTCGAGGCGTCGCGCCTGCCGGAGCCCCAGCCGCTCCTGCGCACCGAATGGATCGAGCGAGGCGCACTCGTGATCCCTTACGGGACGATGAGCGCCGTCCAAATCACGCTCACCGACATCATGGCCAAGATCGTCGTCGACGACTGGGGCCAGTGCCGGAAGGGGATGCCTTTCGGCGCGTTGCGGCGCCACGTCGACGAAGGCAGGCTGCACGAAGGCAACCTGCATGCCGAACTGGGTCAGATCGTCGCCGGGTTGAAACCCGGGCGGGAGCATGAAGACGAAACCATCCTGTTCTGGCATCGCGGGCTGTCGACCTCCGACATCGCGCTGGGCTGTGCGCTGCTCGACAAGGCCAGGCGTCTGGGCCGGGGACAGACGTTGCGCTTCCAATGAATCGGGACGCGGGCCTCGCCGGCGAGACAAGGGCGCGCGTCGAGTGAGCCTCATTGCCTGCACGCGGATGTACGACGTCACGCCTGACGTCCGCGCGCACTGGCACGCCCTTCTCCACCATGTCGCGCACCGTGCCGGCGTGGCGCTCGAATGCATCGACCACGCGGCGCCCGCGCCGCTCACCGATCTCTGGTCGCGCGAGGACCTCGCGGCAGCGTTCATGTGCGGCCTCGCGCTCGCCACGCGCTATCCCCTGGTTCGCCCGCTCGCGGCGCCTGTCACAGTGCTCGCGGACGGCGAATCACCGACCTACCGCTCCGTCTGGCTGGTTCGCGCCGACAGCGCATTCGATTCGCTGCCGTCGACATTCGGCCACCGGATCGGCTGGCTGGCGGAACATTCGCATTCGGGCTTCAACGCACCGCGTCACGCGCTGCTCGAGCACCGCATGCCGGGCAGGCAGGCGCTCTATCGCGAGTCGATCGGACCGCTCGAACATCCGCGCGGCGCGATCGCTGCGCTGGCGGATGCGCGGATCGATGTCACCGCCATCGACGCCTGGTGGTGGTGGCTGCTGCAACGCCACGATCCGGCCACCGCGAACGCGTTCCGGTCGATCGCCGAGACGCCCGCCGCGCCGATACCGCCGCTTGTCTGCAGTGCATGTTGGCAGCCGGAAATCGCGCAGCAACTCTCTGCCGCGCTCTTCGCGCTGCATGAGGAGCCGGCCGCCGCTCCGCACATTGCCGCGCTCGGCCTTCGCCGTTTTGCCGCCGTCCAGCGCGAGAACTACGCCCCGCTCGGGGAGATGGATCGCGCGGCACGCATGGCAGGCTATCCGCTTCCCGCCTAGCGACGCTCAGCCCCGCGCTGCTGCCGGAAACGAAACGGCGGCCGAGGCCGCCGTTTTCCGATTGATCGCAACCGCGACTTCGGCCGTGCGCACCGAGGCTGCAAATGCAAACGGCGGCCGATGGCCGCCGTCTGGATCCCACCCTCCAAAAACTGAAGCTATGCCGCTTTGCGCCGCCGCGAGAAGCCGAGTCCCGCCAGGGCCGCGCCCAGCAAGGCGATCGTCGCCGGCTCAGGCACCGCCAACGTAACAGCATCCAAGAAGAGAAAACCCGGATCGTCCCGGAAATCGAAGGCCAGGGTTTGGCTCGTCGACCCAATCACGCCGCTGAACGAATAAACCGTATAGCCCACCGCCGGTGGGTTGGTCAGGCTGAGCAACGAGTCGGCGCCAAAGGACGCCGAAAAGTTGCTGGGGTTCCCACCGTCAGGCAGGAACGCGAAGGACACCTGATAACGGCTGCCTACCCCGAGTCCAGTGATGACCTGCGAGATACCGCCCAGCGAACCGATCGGGCCGAAGAAGGCGCTGCAATTGCCTTGGAATACGGTCGGGTCGACGCCAGGGCATTGCACCCCGTTGAATGTCGTATTGCCGGTCCCAGTCCAGTCCGTGAAATCGCCACTCTCGAAACCACCATTTGAGACGGCTGCAACGCCGGCTTGCACCGGTGCCGCAGCGAAAGCCAAACCCGCCAATAGAACCCCGCTTAACCACGAACCGCGCGTTCTCATGATGGCTTTTCCTTCGCTCATGTGTACAAACGCCTGATACCGCGAGCAACAATCGTGCTTGCTTTGTTGATCTGTAATAAAAACATAGGGTACCGAGACAAACCTCAGAAGATGGTAGATTACGCAGCAAAGCAAGTGTCAAAAATATCGACACCACAACGAGTCCCTTCGGTTTGGCGCTCGACCCTTTCAGTGCGACAAACCCATTGGCGGCCGTAGACAAAACTTCCCTCACCTCAGCGCGATCCGGCTCCGGCTTCGTCGGCCCGTAACTCGTATTCGCGCCCGCCCCATTGGGTCGGCGTGCGCGAGCGCACATCCTCGGCCGCCTCGGCGAGAATGCCGGCGATCAGCCAGGCACCGATGATGTGCAAAGGCGCGGTCCATTGCGGCGCGCGTGCCATTGCGCTGAGCCGCACGAGGGGCCCCAGCCACGCGATGAGCGCGACGGCGAAAAGCGCCAGGACGGTCGAGCCTCGTTCCGGGTCGCGGGTCGCGATGAACGCGCCCAGGGGAGCGGCGGCAAGCGCCCATGCCGGAAGCAGTGTCCCGAGCCACCGGGCCTGGAGGCTCCACAAGTTGAGGCGCCCGGCGTTGCCACCGGCCGCCTGCATGTAGATCCGTTTCCAGCCGCGGCGGAACTGGTTCCAGTCGGCGTACATCCGGCAGTGGAAGAGGCCGTCAGCCAGGAAAACCCCCGCCTTGCGCCGTGCCGCGGCGATCTGCCGTGCCAAAGCGACATCCTCGAACAACGAAGCCTTGACCGCCTCGTGTCCGCCGATTGCAGTGTACGCATCACGCCGGAACAGCAGGAATTGTCCGTTCGCGAATGCCCGGAAGCGATTGCGATCCACGCCGTTCACCAGCGTGAGGGGAAAACGCCGCATCAGCTCCAGCGCCGCGGGCGTCTGGGCGACTCGCTCGAACCACGCGTCGTACGTGAGCGTGCTGAGCAGGCTCAAGAGATCGATCTTGCGCTGCACCATCAGCGCAAGCGCCGATGCGATGCAGTTCGGCGAGAAGAGCGTGTCGGCGTCGGCGAACAGCAGGAACTCGGCATCGCGCGCTGCGCGCGACCGGGTGAACCCGGCGTGCGCCGCGTGAACCTTCCCGACCCATTCGTCCGGGCAAGCTTCGATGCCGATGATCTCGAAACGGTCGTCGTCGCCGATCGCAGCGCGCGCGAGCGCAGCCGTGTCATCGGTGCAACGATCGAGCGCCAGCACCACGCGAAGCTCGGCGTAGGTTTCCGCCCGCAGCGACGCGACGAGCCCGGTGATCACGCGCGACTCGTTGTGCGCGGGCACGACCACACACACGCGGCCTTTCGGCGGGTCGAGCGCCGCGAGCGCTTCCCCGAAGCGCAGCGTCGGAACGGTGCGTATCGTGCGCTCGACCCGCCACCAGATGACGCCCCAGATCAGGATGGTCGCCACCGGGCCCACGCAGACCAGCCACACGAAGCCGACCCAAAGCCACGGCGGAATGGTCACGACCTCACCGCCGGCAAGTACGCCGTCGAGCCGGGCGGCGACGCCGGTCCATCTAGGGCGTGTTCACTTGACGTTCGCGAGCATCCACGCGTGCGCCGGATCGTTGTGGAAGTGCCAGGCGCGCTGCGGACCGGCCATTACATTCAGGTAGTACGACGTGTAGCCATGCGGCACGATCACCGGGTGGTACCTGGAGACGCAGCGCTCGGTGACGATGATCCAGCCGACGACCGACCAGACGAACGGCATGGTGACCGCGATCAACGCGCTCGGGGTCGGGCAGTTGAACATCCTCGACCACCACTTCGAAGGCACGCCCTCGGTCGACGGGCAATACATCCAGTACACCACGCAGGGGAGCCTGAGTGCGGGGCTCCTGATCATGGGCGGCGCGATCGAGAACGTCGACCTGTCGGCGCGCACCTTCCGGTACCTCAACATTCAGGCGAACACGCGCACGGTCGAGGTCGTCCTGATCGGCGTCAACGTGCGAAGCCTCACCGGGGGCCCGAACGCGAAGCTCGCCAAGCTGTCCGCCTCGGCGGGTGGCCGGATCAACATCACGGCCATCGCGTGCGACTTCGGCGCGCTGGAGGACCTCTTCGACACCACCCTTTTTCACCCGGAACTCTCCTGGCCCGAGGGTCGTGAGGAGGGGCGCATGGTGCGGCAGGATCCCGACGTAGCCGTCGGTCGCCGGAGCGATGACCATGTCGACGTCGTCCGTGTAGACGACGCGCTCAGGTGTGATGACCTCGAGGCGGAGCGGCACGGCTATGCGCTCTCCTTCGCCATGCGCTCGCCTTTTTCGCGCGCCTGCTCGATCGTGCCGACGTTGAAGAACGCCTGCTCGGGCAGATCGTCGTGCTTGCCCTCCAGCACCTCTTTGAAGCTGCGCACCGTGTCGGGCACCTTCACGTACACGCCGGACAGACCGGTGAACTGCTCTGCCACGAACATCGGCTGCGCCAGGAAGCGCTGGATCTTTCGGGCGCGCGCGACGAGGAGCTTGTCGTCGTCGGACAGCTCGTCCACGCCGAGGATCGCGATGATGTCCTGCAGGTCCTTGTACCTCTGCAGCACGCGCTGCGTCTCGCGCGCGACCTCGTAGTGCTCCTGCCCGACGATGAGCGGGTCGAGCGCGCGGCTTGTCGAAGTGAGCGGGTCGACGGCGGGATACAGCGCAAGCTCGGTCAGATAACGCTCGAGGCGGATCGAGGCGTCGAGATGCGCGAATGTGGTCGCAGGTGCCGGATCGGTGT
>Ga0207648_10007769_pt1 | contig 10473 bp, 6 predicted proteins | sample KBSMisM32_FD_184310 | JGI IMG/M metagenome (GOLD analysis project Ga0207648, IMG submission 184310) | Miscanthus rhizosphere microbial communities from Kellogg Biological Station, Michigan, USA - KBS Miscanthus M3-2 (SPAdes) (version 2) | ecosystem: Host-associated > Plants > Roots > Rhizosphere... | reverse complement strand
GTGAGCGGCTGGAGCGACGCGGTGGCGTTAAGGCTGGCAAATGGCGGCGCCGCGAGCGCACGGAAGGCGGACGTGACGTCGACCGATGATTCATCCGAACCACCGCCCGATGTTCCGAACTTCAAGACCGCGCGCGCAGTGCTTGCCTGTTGGGGATCGACGAGAACCGCAAGCTGGGCGGACGTCAAAACCGCGCTGATGCTGTAGCTCCACTTGGCGATCGCATCCGGGTCGAGTGTGGTCGAGGTGGGGGTGGAGGTCGTGGTATGCACACCCGGCCCGGGCGCCTCCCGCAACCCCGCGCCGTATGACGTCCCCGGCGTGCTACCGGGCAGCACCGTGAAGGCGCTGTCGTACGTAACACGCGCCAACACGACCCAGGCATTCTGAGATGGCGAGAAGTATTCGAACCGTGCTTCTTGCTCGACGAACGTGACGGGATTGTTTGTGACGTTCGTCGTGTCGAGTGTCCCGGAGACGCCGACGTTCAGTCCGGAGTAATTCAGCGTGGCCGTGACGGCGATGTGGTCGCCAGGCGTGATCGTGGTGTTATCGATCGGTGCGGTCAGGGTCACGCGGGGAGACGAGTACTGACTGGTGATGGTTTGGGCCAGTTCCAGCGTCGTCGTCCCGCAGTTCGGTGTTCCGGGCGTGCAGGCGCCCGCTTGGCAGGAATCGCCGGTTGTGCAGCTATTCCCATCGCTGCACGACGTCCCGTTCGCCTTCGCCGGGTTCGAGCAAACGCCGGTCGCCGGGTTGCACGTCCCCGCCACGTGACACTGGTCCTGCGCCGTACACGTCGTCGGGCTTCCCCCCGTGCAGACGCCGGCCTGGCAACTGGACGTGCCGGTGCACGCGTCGTTGTCGTTACACGCGCTCCCGTTCGCCTTGGGCGGGTTCGAGCACGTGCCCGTCTCCGCCCCGCACGCGCCCGCGTCGTGACACTGGTCGGACGCCGAGCAGCTCATCGGGTTCGAGCCGGTGCAGAACTGGCTCTGGCAAGTCGAGTTACCCGAGCACGCGGTCTGGTCGTCGCACGCGAACCCGTTAGGCTTTCCGGCGCACTGGCCGCACGGCATCTTGATCTTCGCGGTCAGGCAGCCGCCCGGGATGTAGCAGTGGCCGGCGTTGCCGCTGAAGAACGTCTCGTTGTTGCCGCTGCACTTGGCCTTGAATTGCCAGTGGGCGAAGGGCAGGCGGAACGTCGCTTGCCCGCTGGTGTTGGTCGTCTTGTTGCCCGAGGTGATGCCCTCGGTCGACGTCGGCGTCACCGCGCGGCCCGACACCGGCGCGCCCGCGCCGTCGACCACGGTCACGACGGTCGGCGCGCTGACCAGAATCGTCGCGGTGGTGCAGCCGGGTTGCGTGCAGTCGTACGTCGCGCTGCTGTAGAACTCCGTGCCGTCGACGATCACCTTGAAGCGGACGGCGACGCCGAGCGGCGGGATGATGGTGGCCTGGCCACTCGCGTTCGTGTTGGTGTTGCCGCCGGTCGCCCCGGACGAGCGTTGCCACATCACCGACTTGCCGGACAGGGGCGTGCCGCTGGTGTCTACGACCGTGACGAGGACTGGCGCGCTGACCGTGATGCTGGCCGACGTACAGCCGGGCACGGTGCAGTGCCCGGGCGAGCCGCTGTAGAAGGAGTCGCCCCCGAAGTCGACCGAGAACCGCATCGACGCCTGCGGCACCGACAGCACGGCGACGCCGCTGGCGTTCGTGTTGACCCAGCCACCCGTTTCGCCCAGCGTGGTTGCCCACGAAACCAGCAGGTTCGGCTTGGGGGCGTTGGCGGTGTCCCGGACCGTGACGGTGACCGGGATGGTCGTGGTGATCGTCGCCGTCGTGCAGCTGGGAACGGTGCAGTGGCCGGCGACCCCGCTGGTGAAGTCGAAGTCGTTCTGGGTGGCGACGAACCGGTACGACCCGGTCGGCACCGCCATCACGACGTGGCCGTTCGCCCCCGTCGACACGAAGCCGCCCGTGCCGCCGGTGGTGTTCTCCCACAGGACCATCTGGCTGGCCTGCGGGCTGCCGCTGGTGTCGACCACCGTGACGTCGACGCGCGGGACGGTGATCATCGCGGTGGTGCAGCCGGGCGTCACGCAATGGCCGGCCGCGCCGCTGTAGAAATCGGAGCCGTCCTCCTCGACGAGAAACCGGTACGAGTTCGCGGCCAGGTTGACAGTCGCCTGCCCGCTAGCGTTCGTGTTCGCCGACCCGGCGATGCTACCGTTGTTCTTGACCGCGTAGACCGTGCGCCCCGCGAGCGCCGCGCCCACGCCGTCGCGCACGGTGACGACCACGTTCGTGCCGACGGCCGACTGCACCGTCACGGTGTCGCCGCCAGGTGCTCCTCCGGACGTACAGGACGCCGCCGCGATCAGCGCCAGCGTCAGGCCCGCAAGCGCCCATCCCCGCCGCCTGCGGCTCATCGTCCCACCTCCTTCGCCGCCTCGGCCGCGAAATAGTCGGCGAACGTCTGGACCCGCGTGGCGATCTGGTCTGCCGCTGTCGCGCGGGCGTCCGCACGGGCCTTCAGAGTTACGTTCCAGTCCGTCGTCGCGTTGGCGGGGGGCGTTCTCGTCGCGTAGGCCGCCGAAGCCTGCCGCTCCCGCGTCGCGATTTCGCGATAGCGCGCCACCTCCGCCGCAAAGGAGCGAGCCCGCCCAGCGTTGCTCGTGTCCCCCGCGGTCAGTGGCGCCGCGACGTTCGTCGTGTCAGCGCCGACTGGCGCCGGCGCCGCGCTGCCGCACGACAAACTCGAAAACGCCGCCACGGAGACCGCCGCCGCAAACAGAAGGATGCTCTCGGTCGCCCATCCACCTCGATGATTCGCCACGTGAAGACCTCCTGATCTCAAAACGCGAGCGATCGCGCTTTAACAACCAAATTTCTTTCAGGCGCTGGTCATGGCGGCGACGTCGTTGGTCATATTCGCTAGTCATATGACTAGGCGTAGACGTCCCCGCGCGACCTCTGCGGAGGGGTCTCCGCTTCGCCGCGCGCGCGCAAATGGCAAGCGACGTGCCGGCGGACCGCGCGCTTGAACTGCGCGCTAAGTTGTTGGAAGTTCGGCGATCGCTGGAGCCGCCAGCGGGCGGCGGGGAATACGGCGGCGATCAGATGTTAGAGCGATCGAACTTGTCATAGGGTCGGGTAGGGCGCTCGCACGCGAATTGCTTGGGGATTCCCGCGGCGCGGAGATGGACACGAAAAGCGACGACAGCACGACGATCCGGGAGGTCAGCGCGGCGCGAGGCGGCCGGGCGGCCACGCCCGTGCTGCTGATCGGCTCGTTTCTTTCCGAGTCCACGCGCGTAGTTAGCCTCGATCGTCCGGTCACGATCGGGCGCGGCCGGTCGTCGGACGCCGGCGTCCGCAACCAGGACGCCGAAGTCATAGTACATGCGGACCGGACGCTCTCGCGCCCGCACCTGCGGATCGCGCGCTCGTCCGACACATGGACGGTCGAGGACCTGGGCAGCAAGAACGGCACGTTCGTCGACGGCCGCCGCATTACGAAATCGACCGCAGCCTCGCCGGGCAGCGTCGTGATGTTCGGCAGCCACGCGGGCGTCTTCCGGCGCGTGTCCGCGGGCGAGCTGGCGGCGATCGAGGCCGAGGCGGCCGATCCGCTGGGGCCGGTCGCGACGATGTCGCCTGCGCTCGCGGTGACGGCGTCCATCTTGCGGCGGCTGGCGCGCGTGCGCGAGGCGCACCTCCTGCTGGTGGGCGAGACGGGCGTGGGCAAGGAGGTGTACGCGCGCGCCGTTCACGCGGCGTCGGGCCGGACGGGCGAGCTGGTGGCGATCAACTGCGCGGCGCTGCCGCGCGAGCTGGTCGAGGCGAGCTTTACGGCTACGCGCGCGGCGCGCATTCGACCGCGACGCGCGCGAAGCCGGGCCTGGTCGAGATGGCCGACAAGGGGACGCTGCTGCTCGACGAGATCGGCGAGATGGAGCCGGGCCTGCAGGCGAAGCTGTTCCGCTTCCTGCAGGACGGGAAGGTGCAGGCGCTCGGGTCGACGCAGGCGCGGCCCGTCGACGTCCGCGTCATCGCCGCGACCAGCCAGGTCTCGGCGTCCGTGCGGGCGGATCTGGTCGGGCGGCTGGGCGCGGAGCCGATCGTGATCTCGCCGCTCGCCGAGCGCGTCGAGGACATCGGCGCGCTGGTGTCGCACTTCGCCGGCCCCGCCTTCCCGGGCATGGAGCCGGCGGCGTTCCGCGCGCTGTGCAGTTATCACTGGCCGCGCAACGTGCGCGAGCTGAGTGAAGTCGTGAAGCTCGCGCTCGCGCTGGCCGACGGTCGGCCGATCCGCGTCGGCGACTTGCCCGGCGGCGTGCGCGCGGCGCTGGAGACGGGCCCGCGCATCGGCGCGGCGCGGAAGTATCGGGCCGGACCATCGCGCGTGCAGCTCGAACGGCTGCTGCGCGACAAGCGGGGCAACGTCGCCGCGGTGGCCAAGGCGCTGGATCGCCAGTGGGCGGTGGTTCAACGGTGGCTGCGACGACATGACTTGGACGCGGCTCGGTTCCGCGAATGAGGCGGCGGGGACACCAGTGACAGGCGACGGGCGCAACCGCGACGCGGACGCGGATGAAAGCTGGACGGACATGGAGGAGGTCCGACCGGACCTGGTCGAGGCTCTTCCGATCCGGCACGGGATGGTGCTGGGTGGGCGCTACGCGGTCGAGGCGATCATCGGGCGCGGCGGATCGGGCGTGGTCGTGCGCGCCCACGATCGCGATCTGCGGCAGACCGTCGCGATCAAGATCGTGCGCGCCGAACTGGCCGGCCAGCGCGTATGGGCGGAACGGCTCGCCCGCGAGGTGCGGCTGGCGCGCCAGATCCACCACCCGCACGTCTGCCGCGTCTTCGACTTCCAGCAGGCCGAGGGCCGCGCGTTCCTGGTGATGGAGCTGGCGGAGCGGGGCTCGCTGCGCGAGGAGATCCGCTCGGGCGCGCTGGCGGCACGGTCTCTGGCAGCGCGGATCGCGGCCGCACGCGCGGTCGCGTCGGCGCTGGCGGCGATCCACGCCGCCGGGATCGTTCACCGCGATCTCACGCCGCAGAACCTGCTGCGAATGGGCGACGGGCGAGTGGTCGTATCGGACTTCGGCCTAGCGACCGACGCCAGCGAGAGCACCAGCGTCCACGGCGGCACCGTCGCGTACATGGCGCCCGAAGTGCTGCGCGGCGGGAACTCCAGCTTCGCGTCGGACATCTGGGCGCTGGGCGTGGTGATACACGAGCTGGTATTCGGGGCGAAGCCGCGCTGGTCGGAGGCGGCGGCGCAGGACATGCTGGCGCCGGAGCTCGGGCGGAAGCTGACCGCCGAGGAGCGCGCGGTGTTCGAAGCATGCCGTGCGTGTACGGTGAAGGAGCCGGGGCGTCGGGTTGCCGGCGCGGAGGAGGCGGGGCGGTTGCTGACGGCGCGGCGGGGGTGGTGGGCGCGACTGCGCGGCAGGCCGCGGCGTCCGCCGGTATTCGCGGTGGCGCTGGCGCTCGTGGCGGCGGTCGCCGTTGGCGGAGTCGTGTCGCGCGTGCGGAAGCAATCGCTGGGTGTGAAGACGACACCAGCGTTCGAGGCGCCGCTGATCGTGCCGACCGGCGAGCCGGCCGACTGGACGGACACCTCGACCGTGCTCGCTGAGATACCGGAGCGAATCACGTGCACGCGTCTCCTCCCCGACCAGCGCACCATCCGCTTCGTCTGGGGCTCACCGCCACGCGCCGAGGACGTCGACACCGTCACGCGCAAGCGCATCTCGTCGCCGCTCGTTCCCGCGGCCTACGCGGAGGGCTGCCCGGACCTTTCACCCGACGGTAAGCGCCTCGTCTTTCAAGGCCGCGCGAAGGACGGCCGGGCGTTCGCATTCCTGTCGGAACATCCCGACGGCCGGGATGCGGAGGCTGTCGTTCCGACTGCGGAGCCGACAATGTCGTCGGAGCCGACCTGGCTGACCGATAACGGTGCCTTTTCTTTCGACATCGATACCACCCATGTGGGTGTGTTTTCGACGGTCGAACGACGGATCGCCGCGCTTCCTGAACCCGCGAACGACCGCGCGGTTACCTCGTTCCGATCGGCGACGGGTGGTCTGATCTTCGTGAGCAGCCATTGGGACGGCCCTGAGATAGGAATCGTGGCCTTTTCGTGGCCGTCGTTGAGCGAACAAATGCGGTTTCGTTTGACCGGAAGTGCGGCTATGGATTTCAGGGTCGGGCGCGGGTCCGAAGTCTATTTCACGAACCCGGATCTGGAACGCCTGACGGACATGGTCGAACTTGATCGTAAGACGCTTCTCGCGCGCCGGATCGGGAGCGTTCGCAACCAGAGGGTTGGCAAACCGTGGGTACTCAATCAGGGCCTGGTGTTCCTCAGTGCCCGCGACGAAGCGGACCTGTTCCTGCTGAATGCGAACAAAGCTCTGGCTCGAGTCACGCACGATGGGGCTGTCTATAACGCCGCCCACTGCGGCGATAATTTTATCGTCCGCCGGGACCGGGGCGGCCGAAGTCTGATCGAACGAATCGACCGAAGCGGTGGGGCGGTAGGAACACGAACGGATGTATTCGTCGGATTCGCACCGGAATGTTCATTGGACGGGCGAGTTACTTACTACGCTGAGCCGTCGTCATTGGCTGTCATGCGTTGCGATCAAGCTGGCTGTGGACGGCTGCTGAAGGGCCCCGTAGGTGCACTCGCTATTTCACCGGATGGGAAGCGCATCGCGGTTCTCACATTGGAACCGCGTGGCCTCGGTATTTCGTGGATAGGTGCTGACGGTGGTGTAAGCCACCACGTTTCCGAGACTGAAAGTGCGTGTCGGCCTGGATGGGCGTCGGCGCAATCGCTGTGGATTTCGCGACGACGGAACGGGAAGATGGTCTGGGTCGAGGTTGACGCGGATTCGGGACGCGAGACGGGCAAGACCCAGGCGGGCGGACGCGATTGCTCCGATGGCCACCCCGATCCTTTGTCCCCGGTAGATCCAGACCTGAAGATCATCTACGACCAGACCTCCCAGCTCAGGCTGATCGGCTGGGACAAGATGAGGCGAAACTGACGCCCAAGTCCTTGGAAAGCTGTACGAACCTCGCTAGCCTCTCGTTTTGACGATGCGCCGCGATTCGTCATCTGACGTAGCTGCTTCCGAGTCGGAAGGCGACGATCCCAGCATCACGGCTGTAGCCGATGAGCCCGCGGTCACGCGCGAGCGCGCGCCAGAGGTGAAGCCAGGCGATCTGCTGGCGGGCCGCTACCAGGTCGAGGCGATCATCGGCAAGGGCGGCAGCGGTGTCGTCCTGCGCACGTTCGATCGCGTCTCCGCGACCGTTGTCGCGGTCAAAGTCCTGAAGCCGGGGCTGACACACGACCCGCGCTGGGAGAAGCGTTTTCAGCGCGAGCTGCGCCTCGGCCGTCCGATTCGGCACCCCAACGTCTGCCGCATCTTCGACATTGGCGACGCCGACGGGTACCGCTTCCTCACAATGGAGTTCGCGACCGGCGGCACGCTGCGCGACGCCGTCAAGAAGAACCAGCCGCTGCGCCCGTTGCCTGACCGCTTCGCGGATGCGGCGGGCGTGATCGCCGGCCTCGCCGCGATCCACGGCGCCGGCATCGTTCACCGCGACGTGAAGCCCGACAACGTGCTGCGCATGGACGACAGACGCCTCGTGCTGTCTGACTTTGGCTTGGCAACGGATCTCCCCGACAGCACGATGGTCAGCGTCTTTGTCGGCACGCCTCACTATATGGCACCGGAGGTTCGCGAAGGTGACCCAGCGACCACCCGTTCCGACGTCTGGTCTCTTGGTGTCGTTCTGCACGAGATCTTCTTCGGCAAGCGTCCCGAGAAGCGCTCGGCGCGAAGTGTCTCTGGCGTATCGAAGGTTTCGACGGCATCGACTTCGTCCTTGGTCGAACGAGCAATGCTGGCCCTCTGTTCGCGGTGCCTCGCCGACGATCCAGCCGATCGGCCCGAGGATGCGCGCTCCGTTCAGCGCCTCTTCGAAAGCGCTCGGCGGTCACCGGGTGCGATTCTTTGGTCTGGTACCCGCCGGAAGCGGGCCTATCTGGCTGTCGGAGCAGCTGTAATCGCGGCACTTGGTGCCGTCGGAGTGCGCGCCCGTTGGGGATCGCGAGCGCCGGGTACCGCATCGCCGGTGGATGTTCCGCGCCTGGTCAGCACCGGGCACCCAAAGGAATGGACGAAGGTGGCGAAGGTCGTCGCTTCGGTTCCGGGGCACGTTCACTGCTTTTCGTTCGTCGACGCGAATACCGTACGACTCATCTGGGGCGCTCCCCGAACGGCCGAGGACGTCAATATCGAATCGGGCGCTCGGCGGTCGGCGTCCCTCGTCCACGAAGCGTATGCGACGGGTTGTCCCGATCTGTCGCCCGATCGGCGCGAGCTGTTGTTCACCGCCAATACGGCGGTTGGCGGCGCAGAGATCAGGCGCAGCAAGAATCCTGAGGGTAGCGACTCGAAGCCAGTGACGCCAGGTTCAGAGCCGGTCTGGTTGAGGAGCGGCGAAGAATTCGCGTACGACATCGATGGTACGCATGCCGCGGTGTTCTCGTTCCCTACGATGAAGTTTCGTCTGCTCGCCGACCCCAACCTGGGTAGGCTGCAGTCGCTTCTTGGTAAGACTGTGAGCCATCGCGCCGATGCGTTGGCGGTAATGTTCTACGCTGACGATATTCAGTGGGCGGTTGCGGTGTACGAGGGCGTCGGGCTCACGCGGCGGACGATCTACGCAATTCCAGGTGCGCGAAACTTCCGTTTCGCGCCCGATGGAGAAAGGTTATTCGTCTCGCCTCTGGAAGCGCGGTCTCCGTTGACCGCGCTCGACTGGCGTAAGGGTACCTATCGGAACCTCGGTAGGTATGCCGAGATGGATTTGGTAGATGCGCAGGTCAGCGGTCAGACAGGGGCCGTCCTGGCACGGCGTCGAGCGAGAGATGTTTGGCTTTACGACGGGGCGACAAGGCGGCGCATGACGACCGACGGCGACAATGACGGTGCGGCGATCGCCCCGAACGGCGAATTGCTGCTGGCCAGACCGGGACCCGGATCGACGGAAAACATCTGGTCGCGCACGCCGGACGGGGCGCTCGAGAAGAGGACAGCCGGGCCGCACGATACGTCGCCCGATTTCAGTCCTGACGGGCGCACTTGGATTTATTCGGACTACTTGCGCCGGAGCATCATGATCTGCACAACGGGTACCGATCGATGTCGGGTTCTGCGCCACGACGAGGTGCTTCCAACGTGGCCTCGCTTTTCACCCGACGGGTCAAAGGTTGCCTACGTCAGATATGGCGTGGCCTCAGAGATGGTTGCCTTTTCCGTTACAGACGGAACGCAGTGGCCGCTGGGTGGTACGCACTGGCAGTGTCCGCCCGTTTGGTCGTCACCGGACAAGATCTGGACATTCGAAGGATCCGCCGGTGGTTACGCCTGGGTAGAAAAGGAAATTGAGACGGGTCTGCGAACCGGCCGTCGCGTACAAGTGACGGACGGTCAGAGCGCCATCAACGATCAACTCGAGTGCTGGCCGGCGAACGCCAGCGTCGCGTCACCATTTTTTCGTAAGGTACGGGTGGAGACGGAGGAACTCTCGACTGTCCTCCGCCTTGGTTCCAACGAACTGATCGACTGAGCGTACTCAGCAGTGGTTACCGGGAGGTTGGCAGAACCCGCGCGGCGCCTGCGGCGCGACCTGGATCTGCGGCGCCCGCGCCTTGGCGATGCTCGCCCCAACAAACGCGGCCGACACAGCAATAACAGCAGCAAGCGCAATCCTCTTGAGCATGACTTCCCCTTGTGGTTTCGTGGTTGGCGTCTAAAACCGACGCGCCGCATCTGGGCGCGGAGGCCGTCATCGACGGGAGCAACCAGCGCACCATGGGGGAAAGACCTGATTTCAATGGGTTGGCGCGGCTGGGCTCCGGAATTCCAAATTCAGTGCCGAAACCGTTTTCGCAAGGCGACTTACGCTCAACCGTTCGTGAAACGTCGTGATCACGCCCAACGAGAGCGTGACCTTCGTCCCGCGGAATAAGACGAAGGACGGGCCGTCGCATGTGCCGCTGCTGCTGATCGTTGGCGACAGCCATGGGCGCGTTCCGCCGGCGCGGCAGCGCGTCAGCACCTTCACCGGGACGCTGGTGGTGGGACGCCGCGAGGCCTCGGCGAAGGGGGGGATGGCTCAGGCGTCGCTGGTGCTGCTCGACAAGATGGTGTCGAGCCAGCATTTGGCGATCGCGCCCGCGCCCGAAGAGGGCACGTTCGAGATCACCGATCTCTCCAGCACGAACGGCACCGTGGTCGATGGCGAGGCGGTCGAATCGTCGTTGAAGCTGCGCGACGGCGCGATCATCTTCGTGGGCAGCCACGTGCTGCTGTTCCGGGTGGCGACGCCCGCGCAGCTGGCGGCGATCCAGGAAGAGATGGCGGACCC
>Ga0207648_10007768_pt1 | contig 10473 bp, 11 predicted proteins | sample KBSMisM32_FD_184310 | JGI IMG/M metagenome (GOLD analysis project Ga0207648, IMG submission 184310) | Miscanthus rhizosphere microbial communities from Kellogg Biological Station, Michigan, USA - KBS Miscanthus M3-2 (SPAdes) (version 2) | ecosystem: Host-associated > Plants > Roots >... | reverse complement strand
TCCCGCTGCTTTCGCTGCCGCTGTTCGTCATCGCGGTGCTGGCGCTGCGCGCCGGCGTCCTGGCCGCGTCGCTGGCAGTGCTGCTGTTATCCGCCTGCGCGGCCTGGGGCACGGCCAGCGGCGTCGGTCCGTTCGCGGGGCACGACACGCACGCCGGACTGCTGGCGCTGTGGAGCTACATCACCCGCAGGCCTGCACCAGTGTGCTTATCTGCGGGTTGACCGCCGAATTGCTGGCCAGTCGGCGCGAGCAGGCGGCGCTGTTTCAGCATGCCACGGAGGACATCCTGGTCGGTGCCTCAGCTTCAGCGCGCCGTGCACTCGGGCAAAGGTGGCGCCCGAGCGTGGCCGGCGGCGCGAAGAGATGAAGGGAATCTCCGGCTTGCATGCCCTGCTGACGAATATCGCGCCAGCCTGGAACACCTCCAGGATGCAAGAGGTGGTCGAGCGGCTCAGGCGCGATGGGAACCCAGTCGAAGACGACTGGCTGCGCCGCATCGGCCCGGCGCACTTCTTGCAAATCAACTTCCGCGGCACGATGAGATTCGGAGTGGAGAAGTTCGCCGCGGCACTGATACAGCGCGCGCCGGCCCAGACAGTTCGGGCGGTTTCGTGACGAGGCCCGCGACCTCGTGCCGTGAACCGAAACACGCCGGACAGTTGCAGTTGACAACCGTTGTCAAACAATCCAAGATCCTGTCATGAGTCGCCAAACCATGAGCTTTGCCTTGCCCGAGTCGATGCGCGAGTACATCGACAACCGGGTTGCTGCAGGCAACTACGGCAACACCAGCGAGTACATCCGTGACCTGGTCCGGCGCGATCAGGAAGAGCAGGCCAAGAAGCGGCTTCGCGATCTCATCGAAAAAGGGCTGGCATCCGGGCCCGGCCGGCGTCGCACCAAGGCGGACGAGAAGGAACTGCTGGCCATCGCTCGCGGCGAGATCGATTGAAGCCGGCGGTTCTGCGCCCGCAGGCGCTTCGCGATCAGCAGAGCGAGGTCCGGTATTACCGCAAGGAGGGTGGCACGCGCGTGGCGGTGAAGTTGGCCAAGGCCACCAACGAAGCGCTTGACCAGATCGAATTCGAACCCGGCATGGGCTCGCCGATGCTCGGGAATCTACTGGGCATACCGGGGCTACGGACCTGGCGGGTGGCAAAGTTCCCGCTGCTGTGGTGTTACTTCGAGCGCGGTGACCATTTGGATGTGGTCCGGCTGCTGGGCGAGCGCCAAGACATCGCGGCGATCTTGGGCGATGAGTTCGCTTCGAACTGACGGCGCTCATGTTGCGGCGGCGCCGGGCCGCAGGTCAAAGACCGGTCTACGGCAGCCTGTTCGTCCGGCTGGTCGGCCGGAACCGACCCATAAGCGACACTCACTGCTCTGGGTCGGTCTCCCGCGGAGCAGTCGCTCAGGCTGGCATCACACCAACTGTCTAACTGCTGCGAGTTCGCGCCAGGTGTGATCGCGGCCTGAGACCCGGCGTCATCGCACTGTCCTTCGCCTCCAACGTGCCGGCGCAAGGGATTTGCGCAGCATGGCCAGAAAGGCCGTGGCGCGCACTTCGCCCGAAGCGGGTGCCCAGCATGGCGACGACTTCGGCGGCAGGAGTCCCAGCTAGCAAGCAGGCGCTTGAGCCGACCGGCTGCCAGATCAGCGACGTTCCACTCCCAAAGGATCGCGACACCCGCCCTGCCACCGCCCACTCGCGCACCCCCGCGCCGTCATTGCTGCACATGGTGGGACGGATCCGGACGGTCTCCGGCTCGCGCGAAGCGTCCGCCAAACGCCACAGCGTGACGTCCTCGTCGTTCTCTCTGACCACCAGGCATCGATACCGGGCTGACCACCGCCGGGATCGTTGGCCTCGAAAGCGGCCATTGACCGGAGGGGGCAATAGGATTGCTGCTAGCAGGGGCGATCAGGCACGAGGCTGTGTGAGAACGCTCGACAGGGGCAGATGGACCCAACCACCGAGTACAAAGATTGTGGTCCCGCTGAGCGAGGCGAAACTGACGCCGATACTGTGATCGCCAGTCCGCCTCGGCGGTTTCGGTCGGCATTCTTCACAACGAATGGATGACAGCGAACTCGACCGCCCCCGTGCGACCGCGTTCATCGATCTGGTGGCCCCTGCACATGCCTGCTGCGGCCATGGCCCGCGCGGACCGGCGCGATGGCTCTTTCGGGCGATGCCGCCGAGACGCAACGAATCGACACTGCAGCCATGCCGACGGAGCCGCCGAAGGCTCCCGCCCCAGCCCTCCTCGGAGACCACAATGCTGAAACGATCCGCTTCCATCCTCATCGCGGTCGCGGCCCTTTACGCCGCGCCCGCGCTCGCCGCCGACCCGACAGTGTTGTTGAAAGACAGCTTCGATGCTGAGCACGGCGGCGTCGGCGCCGCCGAATACAGCGGCTTCGCGAACTTCTCGTCGGCCAACATCGATCTGCTCGCGCCCGGCTACTTCTTCAATCTATGCCAGGCCGCCGGCGGTAGCACCGCCTGCCTCGACATGGAAGGCAGCGGCAACGGGTCGCTGACGACCAAGACCGCGTACGACCTGTCGGCCGGCGCCGTGACGATTCAGTTCGACCTCGCCGGCGACCAGCGCGGCCGCGGCAACAACACCGTCACAGCGAGCCTGACCAGCATCTTCGGCGATGTCCTGTTCAGCGAAGTCTTCAGCCTGTCGGCCGACGCCTCGTTCACGACCATTGTGCGCAGCTTCGATCTGGCGGACGCGGCGACCGCGCGGCTGAGCTTCCTCAGCGGCGGCCCGGCCGATGCCTTAGGCTTGCTGCTCGACAACGTCGTGCTGAGCGCCGGAGGCACGTCGACGATACCGGCCGTGCCCGAGCCATCGACCTGGGCGCTGTTGTGCGGTGGTCTCGGCGTGCTCGCCGCAATCTCCAGGCGACGCCACAAGCCGGGCTGAGGTCGGGCGCTGCGGGCGCAGGCCGGCGCCACGGGCACCGGCTTGCGGTTCATCTCTTCCATAGACGCGGACCGCAGCTTTGCCGACGGCTTGGACCTGCAGGGGCGACATCCGCGACGGTCTTGCGCTAACGGACCACTGGGTCCTCGACTAGTGATCGCGATCGTCGGCAGGCCATGACGTAGCTCATCACCGAGTCACAGCAGTGATTCATGGAGAAGGCGTTTTCCATTTCAGCACTCGGCGGTTGCGGTGCGCGAGTTGCCCATCTAGAGACCCTCGCCGTAGCAATCGATGCTCCCGCTGCAGTCTCCAAGAAACGGGGCAGCGACACCCCGATACCTTAGCCACCCCACACGATTGACCCGACGACGGGGCTCGTCAGTAGCAGGATGTCGATGACCCGGACAGCTTCCCTCGTCTTGCGGGCACGCTCAAGTTCGATATCCATGTTGCAGGTCGCTGCGCACTGCGGGCTCGGTGTCCGCAAAGTCCGGCGTTCCATGTGCCTTGGGCCGTACCGACTGAAGGGCGGCGAGGCGCAGCAGGCTTTCTAGGGAAGGTCTTATATGGGCGCCTCCCGAGTCGGCGCCGTGTGCATCGAAGCCGAAGGCGACGGCAGGGGGCGGTGCAGCAGCATGGTGGAACCCTCGCTAAGGCAGGTGGGTGGGCCGCGGGCTGGAGTGCGCCGCGGCACTGGACCAGCTGCCCGCGACACTGATGCACGAACTCGATCGAGGTGTTCGCCAGCGCACTGACTCTTTCTGCCAAGCCGCCTAGTCTGCACAGCTCGTCACCAAGGAGTTCGTCATGAGTCTGGGCACCATCCTGCTAATCCTCTTGATCCTGATGCTGTTGGGAGCGATTCCGACCTGGCCGCACAGTCGGAGTTGGGGCTACGCCCCGAGCGGTGCGCTGGGGTTCATTGTCGTGATCCTCGTCGTCCTGCTGGTGCTCGGTCGCCTGTGAATCTTGCGAGGCTGACGGTCTGGCTCCTCGGCGTCGTGCAACGGCGCGCCGGCGGCTCTGCCGCGGCGCCTGTCCTGCGCAACAAGGGGCCATCTGCCAGGCCGGAATTCGTCGACACGGAAGCGAGCTGGCACACGTCCTGACTGGCGCCGAAGTCGCGGTGCTCGGGTGCATTGAGGGCCTGTGTGGGGCAGCGCACAGACACCGTAGCCACGCGCATGCAGCATCGCTCACCGCATCGCAATCCGCCATGCCCCAACCGGGTAGACGTGCCATCGTTCCAACCTTCATTCCTCCGGCCGCCGCCGACCCCGAGCTCCCCGTGAAACTGCCGCGCCAGGCTGCGCTGCTGAAGACCGGCGCGCTGCAGACGGCAATTCTCAACAGCGCCAACTTCTCGAGCATCGCCACCGACGACAAGGGCGTCATCCAGCTCTTCAACGTCGGCGCCGAGCGCATGCTCGGCTATGCCGCCGTGGACGTGATGAACCGCATCACGCCGGCCGACCTGTCCGACCCGCAGGAGCTCATCGTGCGCGCCCAGGCCCTGAGCGCCGAATTCACGACCGCCATCGCGCCTGGATTCGAGGCCCTCGTGTTCAAGGCGTCGCGCGGCATCGAAGACATCTACGAGCTGACCTACCTGCGCCGCGACGGCAGCCGCTTGCCCGCGGTGGTGTCGGTGTCGGCGCTGCGTGACGCGCAGAACGCGATCATCGGCTACCTGCTGATCGGCACCGACAACACGGCGCGCAAACAGGTCGAGGCCGAGCAGCAGCGCCTCGACCGGGTGCTGCAGGAAACCAACCTCGAGCTGCAAAGCGCCAAGGTCGCGGCGGAAAACGCCAACCTGGCCAAGTCGGACTTCCTCTCGAGCATGAGCCACGAGTTGCGCTCGCCGCTCAATGCCATCCTCGGTTTCGCCCAGCTGATGGATTCGGGCTCGCCGCCGCCGACGCCCGACCAGAAGGACAGCATCGACCAGATCCTGCAGGCGGGCTGGTACCTGCTGGAGTTGATCAACGAAGTCCTCGACCTCGCATTGATCGAGTCGGGCAAGCTGTCGATCTCATGCGAACCCATGTCGCTGGCCGAGGTGCTGGACGACTGCCAGTCGATGATCGAACCGCAGGCGCGCAAGAGCGGAATCCGGGTCGGCTTCACGCCGGCGCACACGCTCCTGTTCGTCCAGGCGGATCGCACGCGGGTGAAGCAGATCTTCGTCAACCTGCTGTCGAACGCGATCAAGTACAACCGGGTCGGCGGCACAGTCGAGGTCCGGTGCAGCACGCGGCCTGACCACCGCATCCGCATCAGTTTCCAAGACACCGGTGAAGGTCTTTCGGCCGACAAGCTGGCCCAGCTGTTCCAGCCCTTCAATCGGCTCGGCCAGCACACCGGCGTGCAAGAGGGCACCGGGATCGGCCTGGTGGTGAGCAAGCGGCTCGTGGGGCTGATGGGTGGGGAGATCGGCGTCGAAAGCAGCATCGGCGTGGGCAGCGTGTTCTGGATCGACCTGCCTGCAGCTGCCGACACCGACGACGCAGCGCCCCCGGAAGCTCCGGACACCGCCGCGGCGACCTCCGGGCCGGCCGCCGGCGCGCAGCTGCGCACGGTGCTGTGCGTCGAAGACAACCCGGCGAATCTGAGGCTGGTGGCGAGGCTGCTGGCGCGCCGGACCGACATCCACCTGCTCAGCGCGAAGGACGGCCGGCGTGGTGTCGAACTGGCCCGCGCGGCCTTGCCCGACGTCATCCTGATGGACATCAACCTGCCCGGCATCAGCGGTCTCGCCGCGCTGCGAATCCTCGCAGGCGATCCGTCCACCGCGCACATTCCGGTGATTGCGCTCAGCGCGAACGCGATGCCCAGAGACATCGAGAAAGGTCTCGAAGCCGGCTTCTTTCGATACCTCACCAAGCCGATCAAGGTCGGCGAGTTCATGCACACGCTGGATCTCTCGCTGGAGTTCACAAGGAAGAACCGATGACACTGGAAGACGACATCTCCAACGCGCAGATTCTGATCGTCGACGATCAACGCGCCAATGTGCACTTGCTGAGTCGCTTGCTCGGCGACGCGGGCTACCGCAACGTCACATCGACGATGGACCCGACGCAGGTGTGTGCGCTGCATCGCCGCAACAGCTACGACCTGATCCTGCTCGACCTGCAGATGCCCGCGATGGACGGGTTCAGCGTCATCGAGGGCCTGAAGACAAATCAAGCCGAGAGGTACCTGCCGGTCATCGTGCTCACGGCGCAACCGGGTCACAAGTTGCGCGCGCTGCAGGTCGGGGCCAAGGACTTCATCAGCAAGCCGTTCGACCTGGTCGAGGTCAAGACGCGCATCCACAACATGCTTGAAGTCCGCCTGCTCTACCGCAAGCTGGAGGCCTACAGCAAGGAACTCGAACAGGCGGTGGCCGAGCGCACCGCCGAGTTGCGCGAGAGCGAGGCGCGGTATCGCAGCCTCGCTGAGCTGGCCTCCGACTGGTACTGGGAACAAGATGAACGGGGCGAGTTCACGAAGGTGTCCGGCCCTGTCATGGAGATGCTCGGCATCCACGTTTCGCTGCTGGGCGGGGACCGGGCAGGCGAGCCTTCGGGAGTCTGGGACGACGCCGAGCAGGCCGCGCTGCAGGCCACCATCGCGGCACGCAAGCCGTTCATCGACTTCGTTCTGCACCGCCGCGAAGCCGATCGCCCGCGGCAGCAGTTTCGCGTCAGCGGCCAGCCGATGTTCGATCAGGCATGCCGATTCCTGGGCTATCGCGGCGTCGGGGTGGAAGTGTCAGCCGGACGATGAAGAACCAACTTCTCGCGGCCCTGCCTGCGGCGGCGTTGGACACGCTGGCGATGGACCTGGAGCTCGTCCCGATGCTGCTGGGCGAGATGCTCTACGAGGCGGGGGTGCCGTTGCGCCACGCCTACTTCCCCGCGACCTCGGTCGTGTCGCTGCACTACATCACAGAGTCCGGCGCGTCGGCCGAGACCTCGGCGGTTGGCCATGAAGGGATGGTCGGCATCCCGATGTTCATGAGCGGTGGCGGTACACCCGGCTCGGCCGTGGTCACTTCGGGCGGTCACGGCTATCGCCTCGAACACGGATCGCTGATGCGCGAATTCGACCGCGGCGGCCCGCTGCGCAGCGCGCTGTTGCGCTATGCGCAGGCACAGATCACGCAACTGGCTCAGGCGGCGGCATGCTATCGCCATCATTCCGTCGAGCAGCAGCTGAGTCGGTGGCTGCTGGCGGCTGCCGACCGCGTTCCGTCGGGTGAACTCGTGATGACTCAGGAACTGCTGGCCGCCCTGCTCGGTGTGCGCCGTGAAAGCATCACGCAGGCGGCGGGCAATCTGCAGGCCCTGGGCCACATCCGCTACCGCCGCGGGCACATTTCGATCCTCGACCACGGCGGGTTGCAGACATGCGCCTGCGAGTGCTACGCGGTGGTCAGGAACGAGCTTGGCCGGTTGCTGTCACCTGAGTTCGAGGCCAGCCGCCCGATGGTCCGCCCGCAGACGCCTTCGCTGGCCGGAGCTGCTCGGTGATTTCATCGAGCACCTGGTACGGTGATTCTTCGCCGGCTGCGTGCGACAGCGAACAGACGACCGATACGGATGCACGCAACATGCAGGCATAGCGAGGAAACGACGATCTGCCTGGCCCGGCCGTATGTGTTGCGCAAGACGGTCGAACCACCCGCGAGGTCGACCGAGCTGGCGAAGGCGCAGGCCATCCACGCGAAGGGAACGCGCCGCCCGCCGTCGCTGTCACGCTGAACACGCATCTGCCCTTGGTGATGGGGTTCATCACCACCCGAACAAGCCGATTCAACCTTTGACTGGAGATCCACCATGAAGATTCGCACCACCACCTTCGCCGCACTCTTTGCCGCTGTCCTCATGATCGGGGTGCAGGGCTGTGCCGTGACCCGCGGCCAGGAAACCGTGGGCGCCTATGTCGACGATGCCACCATCACGACGCAGATCAAGAGCCGCTTCGTCGAGAACAAGGACGTCGATGCAGCCAGCATCAAGGTCGAGACGCTCAACGGCACCGTCATGCTGTCCGGCTTCGCCAAGAGCACGCTCGAAAAGGGCGCCGCCGAAGCCATCGCGCGAAAGGTCAACGGCGTGAAATCGGTCAAGAACGAGATCGTGGTCAGGGCCTGACCAAGTCCCGCTCGGACGGGGCGATCGCGTCGAAGAAAGCCGGTGTGATCGCGTTGGCCTGATGTAGGAAAAATCCGTCTCGCAGTCCTGCGAACGCCCGACTTGCGCAGGCCGGCAAGCAGCATAAGGTACGGGTTGTGGCCATCCATTTCGGAGTCGACGATGAACACCAAGCCCGATCCGGCCGGCACGCCGGGAAGCAAGGACCAGCGCGAGAAACTCGAGGAATCGTTCGAAAAGTCCACTGCGAAGCAGCCAGAGACTTTCCGCGACGAGGCCACCGACGACAAGACCGTGGAGATCCCGCCTGACAAGACGAAGGATCCGATCCGCGGAATCGACGCTCCGCAGCGCCCCGGACGCTGAAGAGGGCGCCTTTGCGCCCCCTCAGAAGACGTCCAGTGTCGGAAACCGTGCCTCGCCTCGGATGCAGTCCCACAGGTACACGGCAAAACCCAGGTCGCCGGTCCAGAGCGAGTAGCGCAGTTGGCCGTATTGCGCCGCGTGCATCTCGGTCTGGCGGATTCCGTGCATGGCAAAGGCGCGCGCCCGTTGCAGCCACCGGGGATCGGCCGTGCGAGTAAACAGCTTCAGGAACGCGTAACCGTTGCCGCCGGTGCCATGGCACAGGTTCGAGCCCTTCTTGATCGGGCCTGCCGCCCACGTCGCCTCGCCGGCGCCAAGCAACAGGTCATCGAGCTCGGGACCAGGAAAGCCGGCCAGGTTGATCACGAAGCCGGGCGAGCCGTGGCAATACTGCATCAGCCAGCGCGGCCGGGCGTTCCAGCGTTCGCGCCGCGCAGCATCGAGCACCAGCCAGGGGATCCAGTTGACTTGCCGGATCTGCTTGTCCTCTGATTCCTCCACGGTGGCCGAGCGCCGCACCGTCGTGGCAATGCACTCCTGCCATCGCGCCCAGTCGTCCGCGGCCAGCAGGTGGCGGCCGCGGATCAGCGGCAGCGCCGTCCCCGCGAAGCCATGCACGGCATCGATGTACGTGGAGACTTGGCCGTAGAGCTGCTGAGTCCAGTAGCGGCAGCCGTCGGCTTCCGACCATTCGAGCTGAGACCAGAGCACAGTCGCCGTACGGCGGTACAGCTCGGCAAAGCGATCCTGGCCCGTGCGCTGGTGCATGAACAGTGCTGTCAGCAGGGTGCCCGGCGAGCCCCACATCAGCTCCCGCGCCGGGTGGGCCATGTTGCCCTCGATCAACTCGGCCAGCAGGTCGGCGGCCGCGGCACTGCCGGTCTGCGCGTGCTCCAGCAGCCGCACCGGTGTCTCGCCCATCAGGTACGCAGCACGCTCGCGCTCGGCGTCGTCCTTCAGCCAATCACGCGTACGCTGCACGAGAGCAGCGGCATCCACGGGCCAGTCGCGCTCCGGCTTGGCTGCGCCGGCCGAACGCAGGTAGTGCAGCGCCCACAGCACGCCGCAGGTCCCGAAGTACAGCGACGGATTGCCCGTCAGCGCATCGTCGCCAGGTTCAATGTCCAGCGGGTGCATGGGCCAGCCGCTGCGCGGGCTGAACTGCGCCTCGGTGTCGCAAACGATGGCTGCGATGCAGGCTCGGGCGCGAGCCTCGTCCCATCCGCCTGCATCTGCAAGCAGCGGCTCATGGCGGTCCGGGTCGTAGAGCATGGGCATCAGTGCTGTTCGGCCGCACGCAGGCGCTTCGCGAGCGCCTGGAGGAGCTTCCATGCGATGGTGCCGTTCCGTTCGACCAGCGGGCGGAACTCCCAGAAGGTGAGCCCGTAGCAGACCAGATGGGTCGCAGCAACGACCGTGGCCGAGCGGGGGCCGCCGTCGATCAGCGCGATCTCGCCGAAGTGATCGCCCGGGCCGAGGGTGTTGATGTGCTGACCCTTGGCCGTCACTGTGGCCTCTCCGGAGTCGATGATAAAAAAGGCCGCGGCTCCGGAGCCCTCCATGATGACGGTGTCGCCCTTGGCGAAATGGCGTTCCTTGAGCAGGCGGGCGATCTGCTCGGTTTGCCGGCGGTCCATATCCGCGAAGAACTTGACGCGCTGGAGGGCGCCCACCGGATCGCGCGGGGGCGGGCCGGGCGGCGGCGCATCACTGCGGGCCTTCCCGGTCGTGACCGCGCGACACTGGAGGAGATAGAGGGTCCCGTCTTGAAGTGCCCATTCGATGTCGCGACGCGGCCCGTAGACCTTCTCGCACTGGAGGGCAAGCTCGCCCAGAGCCGAGAGTTGGGCGTCGTCGAGACACAACTGGTTCGCCTGCACCGGCGGCACTTGCTCCTCGAAGGTGCCCCCGTTCGGGAGCGAGCGGATCGCGATGCGCTTGCGTCCGGCCTTGCGCTCCAGCACCTGGCCCGCGCGGTCAAGACGGAAGTGATCGGGGATGACGAGGCCGGCGACCACGGC
>Ga0207648_10007764_pt1 | contig 10479 bp, 10 predicted proteins | sample KBSMisM32_FD_184310 | JGI IMG/M metagenome (GOLD analysis project Ga0207648, IMG submission 184310) | Miscanthus rhizosphere microbial communities from Kellogg Biological Station, Michigan, USA - KBS Miscanthus M3-2 (SPAdes) (version 2) | ecosystem: Host-associated > Plants > Roots >... | reverse complement strand
CCTTCATTTCGGTGACGAAGAGCCGACCGTGAGATGCGCCCTAGGCAGGAGCGATTGCACGTTCGCTTCGATGGAGTTGCAGGAAGATTTCGGCGAGCAAGGCCGTTTCACGGCAAAGCGGCAAATGGTTTCGACCAAACGGCAAACGGCTTGGCCGCTAGGCGGCGGGAAGCACCCGGCCGGTACAGCTACCGAATCCGATTCCCACCGCGCCCTCGGCATTGCAGCGCGCCGACAGCGTCAAGTCGTCGCCATCTTCGAGGAAGCTGCGCGTCTCACCGCCGGGAAGCTCGATCGGCCGCTTGCCGCCCTGGCTGATCTCGAGCAACGACCCCAGACCGGTCTCTTCTGCGGTCGAAAGCGTGCCGGTTCCGATCAGGTCACCCGGCTGAAGATTGCAGCCATTGGAGGCGTGGTGGGTAACGATCTGCGCTGCCGACCAATACATCGCCGAGGCCGCTTCGCCCTTGCTCAAGACATAGGGAGGCAGGCCAGCTTCGCGCATCTTGGCAGTCAGCAGGGTAACCTCAAGCCCGACGCCCAGAGCCCCATTCAACTGGTCGCCATCGTCACGCAAATAGGGAAGCGGCGTCGGGTCGCCTTCGGGACGCTGCGGCATCGGCCTGCGAAACGGCGCCAGCGCTTCGGAGGTCACCACCCACGGCGAAATGCTCGTCAGGAAATTTTTCGCTAGGAACGGTCCGAGCGGCTGATACTCCCAGGCCTGCAGGTCGCGCGCCGACCAGTCGTTCAAGAGGCAATAGCCAGCGATATGGTCCGCCGCCTCGCCGATCGGCACCGCCGTCCCGAGTTCATTGCCGCATCGGATGAAAATGCCAAGCTCCAGCTCATAGTCGAGCCGGCGGCTGGGTCCGTATTCCGGGGCCTCGGCATCGGGTGGCTTGCGCTGGCCTTTCGGGCGAACAACGGGATGACCCGAAACCCGCACCGAACTGGCACGGCCATGATAGCCGATCGGCACATATTTATAGTTGGGAAGCAATGGATTGTCGGGCCGGAACTGCTTGCCGACATTGGTTGCATGATGGATGCCGACATAGAAGTCGGTGTAGTCGGCGATCGTGCAGGGCAGGTGCATTTCGGCATTGGCCGCGCGTACGAGATGAGGCTCGACCGAACTGCGGTAGCGTTCGTCACTGAGCAAGGCGGACAGTTTTGCGCGCAGCTCGCGGGCCTCGGCCGGCCCATGAGTGAACCAGGCGTTGAGCGTCGACAGGCTGAGGGCCAGCTTCCAATGTTCGTCGAGCAGTCCAGCCGCCGAGACAGCTTTCAAATCGAGGATCATGTCGCCGATAGCGACCCCGACTCGAGGTTCCGCCCTGCCGACCGAAAACACTCCCAGCGGCAGATTCTGGACGGGAAAATCTGGATGGCCGTTGGCACTGTCGACCCAGCTGGTCAGCTGCGGGTCATGAGTCTCGTCGACCTTGGTCATTTCGGAAGCTGGGCCTTGGGGAAATCGGCCCAGGCCTCATCATAGTCGGGCTGGGCCCGGTCGAGCGCGAACTGCGTCGGGACATAAGGCCAGCAGCTTTCGACCATGAACGCCATCGTGCCTGAAATCTTGGCCGGCTTCAGCTCCCCTTCACTCGCCTTGCGCCAGCTTTCGACATCAGGGCCATGGCCGCTCATCATATTATGGAGACTAAGGCCGCCAGGCCGAAACCCTCCCGCCTTGGCGTCATATTCGCCATGGATCAGGCCCATCGCCTCGCTCATCACATTGCGGTGGAACCATGGCGGGCGGAAGGTGTCCTCGGCTACCATCCAGCGCGGCGGGAAAATGACGAAGTCGGCATTTGCGCGCCCGGGCGTTTCGCTGGGCGAGGTCAGCACGGTGAAGATCGATGGATCGGGATGGTCGAAGCTGACCGTGCCGATGGTGTTGAATCGTGCCAGCTCATAGCGGCATGGCGCGAGATTGCCGTGCCAGGCGACAACGTCCAGCGGGCTATGGTCGAGCGTCGTCGTCCACAACGCACCCTGATATTTTTGTACGACCTCGTGATCGCCCTCGATGTCCTCATAGGCCGCCACCGGCGTTTCGAAATCGCGCGGGTTGGCGAGGCCATTGGACCCGATCGGTCCCAATTCGGGCAGGCGAAATGAAGCCCCGTAATTTTCGGCGAGATAGCCACGCGCTCCATCGCCGCTGAGCGTGACTCGAAACTTCACGCCGCGCGGGATGACACCGATCCAGCCAGGCGTCAGTTCCAGCCTTCCCAGTTCGGTTTCGACCTTGATGCCGCCATCCTGCGGAATGATCAGCAGCTCGCCGTCGGCATTGACGAACAAGCGCCGATCCATCGACTTATCGGCGCGGTAGAGGTGAATGGCGACGCCGCTGAAGTCCGCCGGATCGCGATTGGCCATCATCGTGACCAGGCCGTCGATGAAATCGCAATCAGCTGGAAGGTCGGCGGGCGGATCCCAGCGCAGCCGGTTGGGGGCAACCGGACCGCCCATCGGCCGAGGCGCGAACAGCTTGCTTCCGGCGTAACGCTGATAGGGGCGATGATCCGCGGTCGGCCGCATCCGGTACAGCCAGCTACGGCGGTTCTCATGCCGCGGAGCCGTAAAAGCACTGCCGGACAGCTGCTCTACATAGAGTCCGAAGGCAGGCCGCTGTGGGCTGTTGCGGCCTTCCGGAAGCGCGCCCGGCACTGCCTCGCTCTCAAAATAGCCGCCGAAGCCGGTGTGGTACTGAAGGTTGCTGGTCACCAATGCAAAGACCCCCTCGACTTCCGGAGTGAAGCGAGGGGGTCGTTACGCGTCCAAGGCGATTGAGGCAATTAGTTGACGTTCACCTCGATCTTGTCGGGAATATTGATGTCGGTCTTGTCGCTGCCGAAGCCAAGCTGGTCGCGGAACAGGAACAGCAGGACCAGCACAACGATCACTAGCAAGACCACCGCCAGCACTCCGCCGCCTCCCCCACCGCTGTCGACAACGGTCACGTGGTCGGTATCATGTTCGTCAGCCATCTTTTCACTCCCTGAATTCCATTTTCGTATGCGAAACGAACGATTGCTGCCGCGCCCGGTTCCCATCAAGCCACATCGGAACGATGCCCGCCGTAAATCGCTTTAGGCGCTCACCAGACGGAGCGAATCGTGAATCGAAGAGTCTTGATCCTGTTTGCTGCGCTCCTGTGCACTGCCTGCGGCAAGTCGCAGCAAGACAATAGCGCCCAGCCTCCCCCAATTGGCGAAAACACTCTGCTGGAGGCGCCACCAATCAATCCCGCAACGATCAAGCCCGGCGAGCCGGGCGGTCTGCCTGACGATCGGACGCCGGTTTCGGAAGGAGCCATCGATCCCAAGAGCGCCCAAGGCGCGAGCCAAGTGCTGCAGCTGTTCGGCGGCCTGCTGGAACAAGGCAAGTTCGGCGAAGCCTATCGGCTATGGTCGGACAATGGGCGCGCCAGCGGGCTTAGCGAGGCGCAGTTTATTGCTGCCTATGACAAATATGCCGAGATCCACTCGGAAGTCGGTGCACCCGGGCGAATGGAAGGCGCTGCCGGCTCATCCTATGTCGACATTCCCTTCCGCCTCTTTGGAAAGCTGAAAAGCAACGATCCATTCAACCTAATTGGCACGGTCACGCTGAGGCGGATAAACGATGTCCCCGGTTCGACCGACGAGCAGCGTCGTTGGCACATCTACAAGAGCGATCTCAACGCCCGACCCTGACGCATCCGAAATCATCTTTGGTTCGTTTGGCGTAATATTCTTGGAAGGAGGACAGCGATGAGCGGATTTGAGGACATCAAGGAACATATGGAGGTGATCGGCGCGGACGGTGTGCATCTCGGCACCGTCGACCGCATAGAAGGTGATCGCATCAAGCTGACCAAGGCTGAAAATGTCGGCAGCCACGAGGGCCACCATCACTATATTTCGCGCGGGCTTGTCGCCGAGGTTGAGGGTGACAAGGTGCGTCTGTCGGCCAATGCCGATGTCGCCGTGACCTTCGAGGAAGAGGGTCAATAACCATTAACCGGGTGGGCTGGCGCAGGTTAAATATCTGCGCCAAAGTCCGCGCCATGGCTAACAAGCGTTTCAAGCCGAGAAGGCGCCCGCCATCGTTCAAACCGCAACGGCGGGACGTGCGGCAGCTATTATGGTTCGCGCCGCTTCTGCTGCTCGTCGGCGCACTGCTTGACCCGTCGCTGATCGGGCCGATTGGCCCGCTCGCCGCAACGGAGCGTGTGACGGCCACGTTCACGCCATGCGGTCCCGGGCGTGAGCCTGCCTGCGTGATCGATGGCGACACGTTCAAGCTGGGCGACCGCAAGATCCGGATCACCGGGATCGATGCGCCCGAGTTGACGGCGCCGCGGTGTCCGGCCGAAGCCGCCTTGGCCCGGCGCGCAGCCGACCGGCTGCTCGTCCTGCTCAATGAGGGGCCCTTCGACATGGTCGCCCACCGCCTGCAGCGAGAGGACCGCAACGGCCGCGACCTGATGGTGATCCGGCGCAACGGGAAATCGGTCGGCAGGCAGCTGATCGATGAGGGCCTCGCCCACCGTTACATCGGGTCGAAACGGAGCTGGTGTTAAGCCACCGTGGAACGGCCCGTCTTCGAACATCGCATCGTCGCGCCTGCGGACGCGATCGACGAGCTCGGGCACGTCAACAATGCCGTCTGGGTGCAGTGGATCCAGGAAGTCGCCCTGGCCCATTGGTACAGCGTCGCCGACCCCCGGCACCAGGATGATTATATCTGGGTCGTCGTGCGGCACGAGATCGACTATCTGCGCGCCGCTTTCGAGGGCGAGTTGCTGACCGGGCGGACCTGGGTCGGCGACACGCCGAAGGGCGCCCGCTTCGACCGTCTCATGGAATTCGTCGGCGAGGATGGGAAAGTCCGGGTGCGCGCGGTTACCCAATGGGCGATCATCGACAAGGCCAGCGGACGCCCGATCCGGGTTCCCCCCGACGTGATTGCTCCGTTCACCGGCGATTGACGAACGGCGCTCGCCGGGCGCAGGCTCCGTGCCATGGCCCGTGCCGTGCTCTACGACTATTTCCGTTCCTCGGCTTCGTACCGGGCCCGGATCGCGCTCAACCTCAAGGGCGTCGACTATGAGCTGCGCCCGGTCAGCCTGGTCGAGGGCAAGCAAACCGAAGCCGCCTTTCGCGCGCTCAACCCGCAGGGCCTTGTGCCCCTGCTCGAAATCGACGGTCACCGAATTACGCAGAGCCTGGCGATCTGCAATTATCTGAATTCGATCGTCCCCGACCCGCCATTCATGCCGGCCGACGCTGCCGAACGCGCGCATGTTCTTGCTCTGGCGCTGACGGTCGCCTGCGACATCCACCCGCTCAACAATTTGCGGGTGCTCAAATATCTGCAGAGCACGTTCGGCGTGGACGACGCCGCCAAGGACCTGTGGTACCGGCATTGGATCGAGGAAGGATTGGCGGCGCTGGAGGAAATGGCGCGGCCCAAGGCCGGCGCCTTCCTGTTCGGCGATGCCCCGACGATCGCGGACATCTGCCTGGTTCCGCAGCTTTACAATGCGCGGCGCTTCTCGGTGCCGGTGACCGCCTATCCGACCTTGCGCCGGGCCGACGAGACGGCCAGTGCCCATGCGGCGTTTGCTGCCGCTCACCCCGACCGACAGGAGCATTGAAATGAATCGCGTGGAAACGATCAATCGGGGAATGGAGCAGGTCCATTCCCTGGCCGAGGTCGAGATCCCCGACATGAAGGGCAAGGTCAGCGACGAGGAATGGGCAATCCGCGTCGACCTCGCCGCCGCCTACCGGCTGGTCGCCCATTTCGGCTGGGACGATTTGATCTTCACCCATTTGTCGGCGCGTATCCCGGGGCCGGAGCATCATTTCCTGCTCAATCCCTATCAGCTGATGTTCGAGGAAGTGACGGCAAGCTCGCTGGTCAAGGTTGACGTCCATGGCAATCCGGTCGAGCCCAGCCCGTTCATCACCAACCCGGCCGGCTTCACCATCCATTCGGCGGTCCATATGGCGCGCGAGGATGCGCATGCGGTGATGCATCTCCACACGCCGGCAGGCCAGGCGGTCAGCGCCCATGAAGAAGGGCTGCTGCCCCTGACACAGACGGCGATGCTGGTCCGCGGCGACCTCGCCTTCCATGACTATGAGGGCGTGGCGGTCGATCTTGATGAGCGCGAGCGGATCGTCGCTGACCTCGGCACCAAGGGCGCCATGCTGCTCCGAAACCACGGCACGCTGGCGGTCGGCGCCAATGTCGGCGAATGCTTCGTGAAGCTCTACTTCCTCGAGCGGGCCTGCCAGGCACAGATCATGGCGCTTTCGGCGGGCGACAAAATCAATCGCCCGCCGCAGGGCGCCGCCGAACTAACCGCCGAGCAGGGCAATGCTGGCCTCAAGGTCGCCGCCAATTTGCTCGCCTGGCCCGCGCTCAAGCGCAAAGCCTACCGGCTCGACCCCAGCTTCGCGAGCTGAGTTGGCAAGACCGGCCGCAAGCATCGGCGATTACCGCGCCCTGGCAAAGGCACGCCTGCCGCACTTTCTCTTCGAATATGTCGACGGCGGCTCCTACGACGAGGTCACGCTTCGGCGGAACGTCGAGGACCTCCAGGCTGTCACCCTTCGGCAGCGCGTCATGCGCGACGTCTCGGCAATCGACGTTTCGACGGAGCTGTTTGGCTGCCAATGGTCATTGCCGGTTGGTCTCGGTCCAGTCGGGATGTCGGGGATGTATGCCCGCCGGGGCGAGGTCCAGGCCGCGCGGGCCGCGAAGGCCGCCTGCGTCCCTTTCTCCTTGTCCACGCTCAGCGTCTGTCCGGTGCGCGAGATCGCGGCGGAACTTGAGACGCCATTCTGGCTGCAGCTCTATATCGTCAAGGACCGCGCATTCCTGAAGGAGATGCTCGCGATCGGTCGCGAGGCGGGATGTTCGGTCCTTCTGCTCACCGTCGACCTGCCGGTCTCGGGCAGCCGCTATCGCGACACACGCTCGGGCCTATCGGTGCCGGCCAGCGCTCGCGCCTCGTTTCGCCGTTTCTGCCAGTCGGCGGTGAAGCCAGGCTGGGCCTGGAATGTGGGCATAAATGGCCGGCCGCACAGCCTTGGCAATCTTGAACCCGTGTTGGGGGCCAAGACCGGTTTGGAAGATTATTTCGGCTGGATCGCCGGCAACTTCGATCCATCGATCACATGGGCTGACCTCGCCTGGGTACGCGATCAATGGCCCGGACCGATCGTCATCAAGGGTATCCTCGACCCCGACGATGCACGCGATGCAATCAAGCATGGAGCGGACGGAATCGTCGTGTCCAATCATGGCGGGCGGCAGCTCGACGGCGCCATGTCGACCGCACGGGCGCTGCCGGCCATCGCCGACGCGGTCGCCGGCCGCATTCCCGTCCTGGTCGACGGCGGCGTCCGTTCCGGCCTGGACGTGGTCAGGATGCTGGCGCTTGGCGCCGACTTCGTCCTGCTCGGCCGCGCCTGGGCTTATGCCCTGGCCGCCGAAGGCGAAGCCGGCGTCGCCCATATGCTGGGCCTGGTCGAAGCCGAAATGCGCACGGCCATGGCCCTGACGGGCTGCACCAAGGTCGGCGACATTAGCCGCGACGTCCTTGACTAGTTGCCGGGCGAGTTAGGCTTTGCTCGGCGCCAGCTGGCGCGAGTACAGCCAGCCAATCCCGATCAGGCTGAACCCGAGTGCGACGAACGATGCGATCCGGATCAGTCCTTCCAGGCCCTGCGTATCCCACAGGAACACCTTGGCCACCGCCGCCAGCATCAGCAGCAACGAACCGATCCGCCAGTCGCGCTGCTCGGTTCGGATGCCCCACAGCAGGAAGCCGATCGCGAGGGCAATCGCCAGGATCGACCGGGCGATATCCTCGGCCTGGCTGAGCCCCGGCTCGACCAGCAGGCTGCCATGGAACAGCTGGCGAAGCATCGACGCAGCGAACAGCAGGATCAGGATCATCCAGCCTATCGCTATGGCACGATCGGAGACGAATCGCCTGACCGAAGGCATGCGTTCGACCGCCCACAGGATTGCCGCCGGCACGGCGTAGGCGGCCAGGACCAGGTTGATCACTGGTAGCGTTCCCACTGCCTGCTCAGCCCAAAGCGGGTTGTGCAAGAACAGCGTGTAGTATGTCACATGCGCAGCCGCCGCACCAAGGAATGCGAGGCTGACGCCCTCTCGCTTCAGCTTCCAACCCACCGTCGCCGCGCCGAGCAACAGCACTTCCCACAGGGTCCGTTCGGCCAGGCCATAGGTCACGAAGTCGCTCTGGATCGCAAAGATCAGCTTGTAGAGGCTGTGAACGGCAATCACTCCCAACACCGAACCGAGCGCAAGGCCCCCGATCCGCTCATATTTGACCAGCCGCGCCCTCGCGAACCAGAGCGAGATTCCGATTGAGGCCGCCGGGATCAGCAGCTTCAATATCGCGTCATCGGGTCCCGGCACGGTGTCGACGTTCATTGGGGCGCCGAACAGGGATTCGCCAGCCTCCCCCAGCCATTGTCCCACGGGTTCGATCGCCCAGGCAGAGATCACGACCATTACCGACCACATGGCGGGTGCCAGGCGGAGCGGAACGGTCGCGAGGGCGAGCAACAGCACTGGCGCAATCAGCGGTTCGAAACGGCCGGCTACCAGCGGGGCGAGCCCCAGGTAGACCAGCATCGGCGCGAGGAATTGCGCGACGATGCGGCCGTATTTGAACCGCGCCTTCCATGCAAAGGCTGCTGCCAGGGCAGCCAAAAGCCCCCACTGCAGTGCGTCCTGCCACGGCGGCTCGATGCCCCATGGTTCCTCGAAGCCGTTGGACGCGATCCCGACTGCGGCAAAGATCCAGCATATAGGCTCGAACCTTTTGTCCTCTGCCCGCTGACCGAGGATCAGCAGCCCCAGGCCGACTGCGGCGATGGCGTCGCCTTCCAGCCAGTCCGGCAGCAGGAAGCCCGCGGCGAAGGCTAGCAACAGCCCAGCGGCGATTGCCAGTATCGCAAAGCGTGCATCGTCGCGCCGCTCTGCCTGCTTCCAGCCGAGTGCCGCGGCAACCGCTGCGATCAGCGCAACCGCGATCGCCAACAAGCCAAAACGCACATCGGTCGGACGCTCGGGAGTAAATCCGTCGGCACCATAGAAATGGTACAGCGGGAGCCACAGGCCGGCGAGAGAGATGGCCGCGACCTCGGCTGCCTCGATAATGCTGCCCTTGGCCCGCCACAGCCGCCACAAGGCAGGCAGGCCATAGATTAGTCCTGCGCCGGCCATGACGAGGGCAAACTGATCCTGTCGCGGATCCGGCCACACCCCAAGCAGCAGCAGAACGATCACCAGGCCGACCGGCGGCAGCCGCTCGAGCGACGGTTCGCGGTGCGCCAACCACAGCATGGCCAGCGAGATCAGGCCAAACAGCCCCCAGTTGAGCATGGCGAAGCCGCCCATCGCGACCAGCGCCGCCATCTGGGCCGCAGCGGCGATGGCCGTGATCAGCCGCAGCCGCGCCTGCCAGTTGCCGGCGAAGCCGAGCATCGGCAGCGCTACGCCGAGCAGCATCAGGTAGAGCCCGACGGAGATGGTTTCCGGAACGCTGAGCGCTCCGCCGAGCATCAGCAGCAGTCCCCAGCCGAAGCCCCCGACCAATGCGCTGATCCCGAGCCAGGCCCAGCGCTGTCCGCGCGACAAAGTGCAGAGGCCTCCGACCGCCAGCGCGAGGTAAAGCGACAGCAAGGCGATGTTGGGCTCCTCAGAACCGATCAGCGCCGGCGCAGCGAGGCCGCCGGCCAGCCCAAGCAGCGCGCTCGGGGCGCCGAAGCGGAGCGACAGGCCCATGGCCAGCGCGGTCACCGCCGCCATTCCAAGCATGGCCGCCAACGGGCTGATCAGATGATAGAGGTTGGATGCGACCAGGACGCTGGCATAAAGGCTGGCGATGCCGGCCCCCGACAGCGCCTGGCGAACCCGGTCGTCGCGAACCCGCTCTTCCTGGCGAAGCGCGAGTTCCGCTCCCCCGATCAGCACAAAGCCGAAAATCGAGCCCATGATGACGCGGACCGGCGGCGAAAGCAGGCCGGCCTCGATCGACAATTTGACGATCAGCATGCCCGCAACCGCGAGGGTGATGCCGCCTGCCCATATCGGCAGCTTGCGGCCGAACAATTCTTCGAAGCTAAAGCTGCTGGTGCGCTCTTGGTGTTCCGGCGTCCCGTCGTGCGCGATGACGGATTCCACCGGTTCTCCAGCGACGGCGTCTTCGACTGGCTCTGACGGCCGGGCCTCGGCGTAAAGTATTTCCGGCTCGGCGGGCCCAACCTTGAGCGGCACAGCTTCGAGTGGTTCGGCCTGTGCGAGCGGCGTCTCGACAGGCGCGATCGGCGGCTCCGCCCTGGCCATCTCCGGAACCGTAGCGCGCCATTGGGAGGCCGAATTTGCGTTGGGGTCGGCGACTTCGCGCGCCAGTTGGATGACGCG
>Ga0207648_10007763_pt1 | contig 10479 bp, 8 predicted proteins | sample KBSMisM32_FD_184310 | JGI IMG/M metagenome (GOLD analysis project Ga0207648, IMG submission 184310) | Miscanthus rhizosphere microbial communities from Kellogg Biological Station, Michigan, USA - KBS Miscanthus M3-2 (SPAdes) (version 2) | ecosystem: Host-associated > Plants > Roots > Rhizosphere... | reverse complement strand
CTCGCTCTTTGACTCGGTCTTTGACTCGGATTCCGCCTTATCGCTCTTCGTTGCCTTTGAGGCATAGTCGGTGACGTACCAACCGGAACCCTTGAACTGAATTGCAGACCTCGAGATCATTTTCTCCAGACGCCCGCCGCACTTCTTACACTTCGTCAGTGGCTTATCGTTGACCTTTTGAAATGCCTCAGTGTGTGACTTGCATTTCTGGCATTCGTACTCATAAATCGGCATGAAACAGTTTTCGACTCCGTTCGTGTAGCTGTCTTGGATTATACGGACGTGAGCAACACGGTGGCAAAGAGTCTCGGGGTTGATGAGCTGGGGAAGTGCGGCAAGGACGACATCGTGGCTCGAACAGTGGATAGGGATGCCATGGACGTGTCAGTGGGTCGAACAATCATGGGTTGGTCGCCCATGTGGATTGAACAAGCTGGGAAGGGGGCAAGCGGAAATTTGGACGCGTTGCCCTAATGATTCCTAGCGCGCCCCCGCTGAGTCGCCATATAAGAATCTTGGCTGGTACAAGGTGAACCTCAGCGGGGGCGCGCTCGGGGTCAATGATTTAAGGCGTCCAGTTTTCCGCTGCCCCCTTCCCAGCTTGTTCGACCCACAGCAGCGCACTTGCTCCTTCCCAGCTTGTTCGAGCCAATAGCACGTCCTCTTCCTTCCAAATCCGCAATTCTCCCCCCCAAGTCTTTTGCTTCCTGCGTCACCATTCGACTATGATCCGAAGCACTCAAAACAAATGTCTAATACTGCACAGTCTCTTTCGCTGGAAAGCAAAATCAAAATGCACGAGGCCCGTGAGGCGATTATCAATCGGCTCTCGATGACCTTGCCGAGTGCAATCAATCTCGACCGCTTCCTTAACGTCATCGTTTCTGAACTCGGTCGCATGATGAACGTCGATCGTTGCGACGTTATCCAACTAACCTCCTCCAGCGAACTTCGGATCAGTCATGAATGGCGTGCTTCCAACGATGTGCCTTCGAGTCTTGGTACCGTTATTCCGCTCGATCTCAAGCACCTCTCTGAACGAGTTGATATCAAAAAACCAATCCGACTCGACGACGTTGCGGCTTCAGGACTGGATCAAAAGGTTCGTTTTCTGGCGGCAAGTTTGGGAACACGTTCGCTCCTCGTAGTGCCGGTTGTTCTGGGCGACGATGTACTTGGACTGGTTGGTCTTCATACGACTCGCACACCACGCGAGTGGTTAGACGATGAGGTTTCGTTTCTTCAGGCGATTGCCGGACAGATCGCAGTTGGCTACCAGTACACGCGGCTTTACACCGACAAGGAACGCGAAGCCGAAACAAAGCGTGCGCTTTTATCGATTGCAAATGCGCTTAACGCTCGGTCAGATTTTCGCGAAGTCTCATCGCTAGTGCTCGAACGTGCGATTGCTTTGGTCGGCGCAGACTATTCGGCACTGGGCGTCCTCGATCCGGCAGGCGGTCGCATCAGCCTGGCAGCTTTCAAGGCCGCGCCACATGCATCCATCGAACTGGTTCAAGGATTATTTGATGAGCACGGTCAATCGCTGGACGTCACGGCGTTCCCGGCAATGGTTGAAGTGTTGGCACAGGGTAAGACGCTGCGACTACTCGAAACCGATCTGCCGTTTCCATTTCGACTGATGTTCAATTCGATACTTGGTGGCCGAGCAGCGTTAGTCGCCCCAGTTCGGGTTGCCGGCCAGACGTTTGGTTTGCTCGGGCTAGTTTGGAGTGAAGCTCGCGAAGGTTTCCAGGATCACGAAGTCGCACTCGTTGAGGGTATCGCCGATCAAATCGGGACGGCGCTGGAGCGTGATCAACTCTCAGCCGAGGTCATGCATCTCCGCAGTGCTCTTCATGAGCGTTATGGCGAAGACCGAATCATTGGACAAACAGCGTTGATTAGACGTGCGATCGAGTTGGCACTCAGCGTAGCGGACACACAGACGACCGTGTTGATTGAAGGCGAGTCGGGAACTGGCAAGGAGTTGTTGGCGAATTTGATTCACTTCAACTCTGGTCGCGAAGATCAGCCTTACGTGAAACTCAACTGCGGCGCCATTCCCGAAACCCTACTTGAGTCGGAACTGTTCGGACACGAGAAGGGCGCATTTACGGATGCGCGTGCTTTACGTCGAGGCAGATTTGAAGAAGCAAATGGCGGGACGTTGTTTTTGGATGAAGTCGGAGAGATGAGTTTGTCGGCCCAGGTGCGACTCCTTCGCGTGTTACAAGACGGCGAGTTCACTCGTGTCGGCAGCAACGAAGTGATCAAAACAGACGTGCGCGTGGTTGCGGCGTCGAATGTTGATCTGAAGCGTGCCGTCGAGTTGGGCAGCTTCCGTCAGGATCTTTATTACCGGCTGTCAGTATTTCCGATTAAGCTGCCGCCGCTACGTGAGAGACCTGAAGACATTCATCCGCTCGTCATCCATTTTCTCGAGCACTACAAACAGAAGACGGGCCGCTTTATTTCGGGTATCTCGAAGGACGCGTTGCAAGCGCTGATAACTTACGACTGGCCGGGAAACGTTCGTGAATTGGAGAACGCGATTGAACGTGCTGTGATCATTGCCTCGGGACGCGGAATTGAGTTGGAAGATCTACCTGAAGCGATAACAAAGATCGCGCTTGAATCCCGCGACCGGATCAAGGTTGAACGAGCAAAGGCAGCGAGCGAAGGTCGGACCTCGACGTTTGCAGTTACGGTGCCGTCGTCGATGGAAGAAATTGAACGCCAGGCGATTGAAGCGACGCTGGATTACACGGCTGGCGACAAGTCCCACGCTGCACGGGCGCTGGGAATTGGGCGCAAGACGCTCTATCGGAAGTTGGAGCAATACAACGGGACTGGAAAAGAGTAAGCAGTAGGCAGTAGCAGTAGGCAGGTGATCTTAGGAGCGTATCCACTGGTCCACCTGCCGACTGCCTTCTGCTCCTCCCTACTGTCTCTTCATTGCCTCGACTCTAACGCATTTGCTATATTCCAAGACTGAACTAATCCCTCGTATTTTTTACGAAACCAGCGTGGCAATAAGGCCTCGCTTTCCAGAAAGGACCCAAAGTAATGGGACACGATGATTATCGGCGAGATAGCGGCGACAACATCTCAACGCGTTTAACTTACCTCCTGATTGGTGGCGGCATCGGAGCGGTGATCGCTCTTCTGTTTGCGCCAAAGTCAGGTCATGAGCTTCGCGGCGACATCGCTGATGCTACACGTAAAGGAATTGATAAATCACGTGAAGCGGCACAACAACTTGGCGATCGGGCTGGTGAGTATTATCAGCAGGGCCGAGAACGAGCAGGCGAGTATTATGAAGCCACTCGCGACCGCGCTTCTGAACTCTATTCGCAGGCTGCAGAAAAAGTCGGCGAAGTTGCCCAAACGGCGCGCGAAGCTGCGTCACGCCAAACAAACACAGTGGCCGCCGCCATCGACGCAGGCAAGAAGGCCTACGTGGAAGAGAAGCGTAAGACTGAAATGTCCGGGCGCATCGAAGCTGCTCCAAACTACGGCGAAAAGGCGAACTAGAACATTGCCGATTGTCGATGTCCGATATGCTTCAGCTTGTCGTAATGAGCTAAAGAGACTTCTTTGAGTGATAGCGACAAGCTAAAGCATATCGGACAACCGGCAATCGGAAAGCGGCAATAACACATGACCACTCTTGCCTTTCAATTCAGCACGCACGATCCGATGTTCTGGATCATGGTCATCATTGCGGCTTCGTTCTTCGTAATGGCGATCGCAATGGTGTCGATGGCGGTGTTTATTAGTCGCGTCACGCAGTCGGTGGCTCGTTTGGAAGCCAGGATGGAGCCACTGATCGAGCGGGTCACATTGATCAGCGACCAGGGTAAGCAGATAGCGGTCCAGGGTAAGTTAATCTCCGAACAGTTCCATGCTGTGTCGGGTCACCTTGCGACCGCAACAATGCACCTGTCGGATTCGCTGGCCATTGTTAAGAGTGAAGTTGCAGAGTTGAAGGACCTCGTTAACGACACTGCAATTGAAGCTCGCAATAAGGTTGAATTGGTGAGCAGGACAATCGATCGTACAAACAATCAGGTTGTGATGACGACCGATTTCATACAAACGAAAGTCATCGAGCCGGCGCGAGAGGTGGCCGCAATTATGGCGGGTTTCCGCCGCGGCCTCGAGGTTCTCGTTGCGCCAATGCCGAAGCCCATCAATCAAACCTACGGAGAGGACGAGATGTTCATCGGTTGATTCGACTTTTTCAAGCTGTTTTCCGAAAACCCGAACCATCGAGTCCAAGATGGTTCGGGTTTTTTGAATTGCGGAATTGCGGTGCAGTAGCCCGACTGTCAAGGAGGGCTCAGTCGCCATAGTTGCGTCCCAAGCATCGTGAGCCCTCCTTGACAGTCGGGCTACTGCACCGCATTTTCGCAATTCACCATCACGTTGCTACTATTGACTCAAATCATGTCCACTGAAACCCCACTAGATCTAAAGAAGACGGTCAATCTGCCGAAGACCGCGTTTTCGCAGAAGGCCAACCTGGCACAGGCTGAACCGGCCCGTTTGAAGAAATGGGAAGAACTCGATCTGTATCGCCTGATCCGAAATGCTCGCGCGGGAGCCACGAAATTTATCCTGCACGACGGTCCGCCTTACGCGAATGCCGACATTCACCTCGGCACCGCGATGAACAAGATTCTCAAAGATTTCATCGTCAAATCGCGGACCATGATGGGTTACGACGCGCCGTACGTTCCCGGTTACGACTGTCACGGTCTGCCTATCGAACTCTACGTCGATCGCAAACTCGGCGCGAAGAAGGCCAACATGTCAGCCGTGTCGATCCGTCGCGCTTGTCGCGAACACGCTGCGCAGGCGTTGAAGAATCAAACGCGCGATTTCAAACGGCTGGGAATCCTGGGAACGTGGGATGACCCATACCTCACTATGTCGAATCACTACGAAGCGGAGACGGCGCGCATGTTCGCCCGCTTTGTCGAGCGAGGTTACGTCTACAAGGGCATGCGACCGGTTTACTGGTGCATTCACGATCAAACAGCGCTTGCCGAAGCTGAGGTTGAATACCACAGCCATACGAGTCCATCTGTTTACGTAAAGTTCCCGCTGCGAAGCGACCCCGCTCAAATTGATCCGGCGCTTGCGGGAAGAAAAGTTTTTGTAGTCATTTGGACAACGACTCCATGGACGTTGCCAGCCAATCTCGGTATCGCTGTGCATCCCGATTTTGAATACTCCGCCTTCGAAAGTGGGGACGAGGTCTACATCGTCGCGAGTGATTTGCTGGAAGCGGTGGCCACGAAGTGTGGTTTGACCGGGACTGATTCTAACGGCGAACGGACTTACCCGCCTGTGTTAGCTCGTTTCCAGGGTTCCAAGCTCGACCGGCTTGAGTGCGGACACGCCTGGCTTGATCGCGTTTCGCTTTTGATGGTGGGTGAACACGTCACCCTCGGTGGCGAAGCTGACGCTGAAACGGAACTCGACGTCAGCGAGGCTCAAAAGAAGTCGGCCGATAGCAAAGCCGGAACTGGAGCCGTCCACACTGCACCGGGTCATGGACACGACGACTTCGTGATCGGCAAACGTTATGGACTCGACATCTATTGTCCGGTCGACAATGCCGGACGCTTCATTTCTGAGGTAGAGCACTTCGCCGGTCAAAGAGTATTTGAGGCTAATCCGGTCATTGTTGAGTTCATGCAGCAACAAGGCGTCTTGTTGTATTCGGAAAACTACGAGCACCGATACCCGCATTGCTGGCGTTGTAAGAATCCGGTGATCTTTCGCGCGACTCCGCAATGGTTTATCGCTATGGATCAGGCGCACGAAACGCTCGTTGAGAAGGATGAAGATGGGCGCGATCGGAGTAACTTCATCGACAATTACTCCGAAACACCGGAAGGATCGTTGCGCGCTTCGTCGCTGCGCGAGATCGAACAGGTGAATTGGGTCCCGGCATGGGGCGTCGATCGTATGCGCAACATGCTGAAGGGCAGGCCCGATTGGTGTGTGTCGAGACAGCGCGTCTGGGGAGTTTCGATTCCTGTTTTCTATTGCGCCAAGTGCACCGAGGCGGTGGCGGATCCAGCAATCATCAATCATGTCGCCGACATTTTCGAAAAGGAATCAGGCGACGCATGGTACACGCGTGAAGCAGTCGACCTTTTGCCCTCAGGGTATGTGTGCAAAGGTTGCGGCGCCGCGGAGTGGACCAAAGAAACTGACATCCTGGACGTTTGGTTTGATAGCGGTGTTTCGTCTATTGCGGTTTTGGAAAACCGCGAAGAGCTTAATTGGCCGGCCGATGTCTATATCGAAGGCGGCGACCAATTTCGCGGCTGGTTCAATTCTTCGCTGATGGTCGGACTTGCCGCACACGATCATGCCCCGTACAAAACAGTAATCACGCATGGCTGGACCCTGGACGGACAGGGGAAAGCAATGCACAAGTCTGCCGGCAACGCGGTCGAGCCTGATGTCGTCATCAAACAATCTGGCGCCGAGATCATTCGCTTGTGGTGTGCGTCGTCAAACTACTTCGACGACATGCGCGCGTCGGATGAGATTCTGCAACGCGTCACGGATGGCTATCGCAAACTACGAAACACAGCTCGTTTCGCGCTTGGTAATCTCGCAGGTTTCGATCCCGCGACGGACGTCGTCGGCCGCAGCGAATTGGAAGAGATCGATAAATGGGCCCTGGCGGAATTGAATCGAGTGTTAGTGAAAGTGCTGGCGGCTTACGAAGCGTTTGAGTTTCATTCCGTTTATCACGCGCTTTATAACTTCGCCACCGTGACGCTGTCGGCTCGCTACTTCGACATCATCAAGGACCGCCTTTACACCTTTGCACCGCGCGGCAAGGCCAGGCGTTCGGCTCAAACTGCACTCGCCGAAATCGCCGATGGACTCGCACGGATGCTGGCCCCGCTCCTGGTGTTTACTGCCGATGAAATTTGGGAGAACCTGCCGGGCCCGAAGGAGACAGGGCCGTCGGTACATCTCTCGGAGTTTCCGAAACCCGCAGAAGTCGATCAGTCAGAATTGTTGGCAAACTGGGAACGGCTGTTTGAAATTCGCGACCAGGTTCTGCGAGCATTGGAAGACGCCCGGGTGGCAAAGAAAATTGGTAGTTCACTTGAGGCGAAAGTTGTCCTGTCTGCCGCAGGCGAGACGTTTCAGTTATTGCAAGGCCACCTGGGCGAACTGCGATACGTTTTTATCGTATCCCAGGTCGAGTTGAGTGAAGCGAGCGACGGAGCGGATGTTTCGATCGTGGTTTCGACGGCGGATGGTGAGAAGTGTGAACGTTGCTGGAACTACTCGACGCGCGTCGGTGAATCGACGAAGTTTCCGACAGTTTGCGAGCGTTGTTCCGAAGCGTTGGTCGAGATTGAAAATACTTAGGCTGTTGGTAACCCTATGCAGTAGCCCGGTGCAGTAGCCCGACTGTCAAGGAGGGCTTGGCTTGGCTCCGAGGTCGTGTCTCGCTGGAGTGAGCCCTCCTTGACAGTCGGGCTACTGCACCGGACTACTGCACCGGGCCACTGCACGGGACTACAGCAACTACTTGCACAACATGAGCGCAGAAACACCAATCGCACAACCACGATCACGCACACGCTTTGGTTGGCGCGCCGGTTATTTGCTGGCAGCCTTCGGGATCTACATGGTCGACCAATCGTCGAAGGCCTGGGCTGTGCGAGCGCTTCGATTCGGCCAAGAAAAACAAATCATCAAAGGCTTTCTTGATCTCATCTACACCGAAAATCCCGGGATAGCGTTCGGACAGTTGCAGGAAGGCGGAGCCTTCGGGCGTTGGTTCTTCGTGGTGTTGGCCATTGCCGCGGCGCTGGCAGTTCTTTACTACTTTATTCGAACACCAAGAAATGACGATCGCGTGCTGGGCGCTTGTTCACTGTTGCTTGCCGGCATTCTTGGCAACCTGACCGATCGAGCGCGTCTTGGTTACGTCATCGACTTCATCGTCGTCCATGCGGGCAGCTATCACTGGCCAACTTTTAACGTCGCCGACGCGAGCATCACACTTGGTGCGATATTGCTGGCGTACGATATGGTGATAGGACAGCGGAGGAGTGCTAAGACATAGCGCTTCGCTCATATGGCCTTTGTACTTGGTGTTTTGTACTTTGTTCGCTATTTGGAGTCGTGCTTTAAGAAGAACTAGATACCAGTGACCCAAGTACAAAACACAAAGCACTAAGCTCAGCTTTCTTATGTACCCAGAAATCTTTCACATCGGTTCATTCCCGATTAACACGTACGGTGTTTTTCTCGCCATCGCCTTTCTTTGCGCGATTCTAATTTCTGTCAAACTGGCCGCGCGCGATGGTTTGCCACGCGAAAGGATTTACGACCTCTGTTTGTGGATGCTGCTAGCGTCGCTGATCGGCTCGAAAGTGTTGATGTTTTTTACCGAGCCGGAGTATCGCGACCACCCGGCGCAGTTGTTGTCGCTAGATTTTCTGCGTTCAGGAGGTGTTTTTTACGGTGGACTCATCGGCGCTGTGTTGATGGGTTACTACCTAATCAAGCGCTACAAACTGCCGTGGTGGAAAACAGCTGATGCTTGTGCGCCTGGAATCGCGATCGGTAGTTTCTTTGGTCGACAGGGTTGCTTTGCTGCGGGTTGTTGCTGGGGTAAACCGACGACGTTACCGTGGGGAGTGAAGTTTACTGAATTGGGTCACGAGATCACTGGAGTACCGACCGATACTTATTTGCACCCGACTCAACTCTACGAATCATTCGCGATGCTCCTCGTGTTTTTTTTCCTACTTTGGTTGCACAAGCACAAGAGATTTAGTGGACAAGTAATTCTTGTGTACGCGTTGTTGTATTCGAGTGTGCGGTTTGCAATCGAGTTTGTGCGGGACGATCCGCGCGGCGATATCCTGGGCTTAACAACGCTAACGCATCTTTCAACTTCGCAAATGATCAGCTTGATTGTTGGCATAGGCGCTGCAGTTCTGTTGGTAATTCGCTGGCGCCGTGCAAATGCGACTGCAAATACAAAAGGTCTAGTGACATCAAGCGCTCAAGCATAAAAGTGATCAAGTGTTATTGAGGTCAGTACCACAACGCGGTAGCGTGTGGCTCGGCTGGACCATCAACTTGTTAGAGCCACACGCTACCGCGTTGTGGTACTGACCTCAACAACACTCAAGAGTAGAAACCCAATATAGGAGCTCTAAGTTGAAAATCACTTTCGCTTTAGCCGTCCTCGCTGCTCTTTCCGTTCTTTGTTTGTCGCAAGTAGACAGACATCATGCGGAAGCCCAAACGAACTCGCTCGCGCTTCCGAACGAGAAGCATCTCCGCAATCTCAAGCAGCTGACCTTTGGCGGCGAGAATGCCGAAGCCTACTTCTCCGCCGACGGCAAGCAATTGATCTTTCAATCGACTCGAGACGGACGTGGCTGCGATCAGATCTACTCGATGAATATCGACGGCTCAAACGTGAAGATGATCTCAAACGGCGACGGTCGCACCACCTGCTCGTACATCTTTCCGGGTGGAAAGCGAGTCCTCTATTCGTCAACCTACCTGGCCGACAAGCAGTGCCCTCCCAGACCTGACTTCTCGCAAGGTTACGTTTGGGCGGTCTATCCCGGGTTCGATATCTTCACGGCCAAACCCGATGGAACCGATATCAAGCAACTGACAAAGGCACCGGGCTACGACGCAGAAACCACGATCACTCTCGACGGCAAGAAGCTTGTATTCACTTCAACGCGTAACGGCGACCTCGACATCTACACAATGGATGCCGACGGAGGTAACGTTAAGCAGCTCACAAACGAGCTCGGTTACGATGGCGGACCCTTCTGGTCTTACGACGGCAAGCAGATCGTTTATCGCGCTTACCATCCGGAGACTGAAAAGCAAAAAACTGATTACACGAACCTGCTCAAACAGAATTTGATTCGTCCTACTACGCTTGAGATCTGGGTAATGAACGCTGATGGCTCGAACAAGCGACAGGTGACGCACAACGGCAAAGCCAACTTTGGCCCCTACTTCTTCCCTGATGGCAAACGAATTATCTTCGCGTCGAACATGGATGATCCAAAAGGGAGGAATTTTGACCTGTATAAGATCAATGTCGATGGATCAGGTTTGGAAAGACTTACCTTTAATGAGACCTTCGACGGCTTTCCGATGTTTACAAAAGATGGAAAGAAGTTGGTCTTTGCGTCGAATAGAAATTCTGCGAAGCAGGGCGACACAAATGTGTTCATCGCAGATTGGGTTGAGTAGTGTCCGATAAGCTTTAGCTTGTCGTGAGTTGGATAATTGATCACTAGCATTTCAAACGGTTGAAGAGCGGGGACAGGGTCCACCGTTCTGACCTGCAAATCAGCGATAAGCGTGTCGCTTACCTAAAGACACTTGATCCGTGAGCCAATTTACAAGTCAGGAGGGTGTACCCTGTCCCCGCCGACCCCA